>Ga0056115_1000348_pt1 | contig 21181 bp, 13 predicted proteins | sample WorMetOlspDAHAB1_FD_77007 | JGI IMG/M metagenome (GOLD analysis project Ga0056115, IMG submission 77007) | Marine gutless worms symbiont microbial communities from Max Planck institute for Marine Microbiology, Germany - Olavius sp. DAHAB.1 ...
CCACCTGGCGCTGACCGACTTTCACCCAGATGACCCAAAGTGAACTATTGCATATGGATGGCGCCATATAGACAGCACTATAAATATTGTCCTGGGTATTATTTTTATTGTCATTATTATCTGTGAATGACTGTCTGAAAATATGGTACAGTATTAATTGGTATCGTAAGCATTTTTCTGATTATATGAGTTATATCAGATGTGTGTATGATGGTTGATTGCTTCTGTTTGCTTCTTGTGTCATGCAAAGCGTGAATTATGTGGATTTGTGCTTCATTTTGGCACTAATGTTGTGGTGCTGATGCAGGGCGTGCTGAGTATTCCATGCAAGAGTCTTTTCAACCCAACACATCGCTGTAAAGGACCAGCAGTTGTTTCTTTCAGGGTTGGTGGCTTATTTCATATTTCAAGTCAAGCTGTCTGCCTAAAAGTCGAAAATTTCCGCACTTTTAACTTTGTACATGTGAACAATTACTGGGCTGCACAGTATGTACTATGGATAAAAAATTATTGTAATTATGTTTATTTGTTAATATTATGCCTAAAAGACAGTTTCAGATGTTGATATTTATTATATCTATTTTATTGGCTGTAATTAGGCAGCACAGGCACAAGCGTGCAGTGTCTGTAGTGTATGTCGGTCCTGGTGTTGCACAAACTGGCTTTATATGTTATACAGAGTTGGATATTGTATTGAATATGTTAGCCTGTGTTGTGTTGCGTTGCAGTACGAGTGCAGAAAGTTGGAGGAGGACGTGAATCGCAAGGTGACTGAGAACCGCGCGTCGTACAGCCAACTGTTGATCGAGTCGCTGCTGACTCCACCGCAGAGTTTGTGTGGTGCTGCCGTTCATGTCGAAAACGCTGTCACGTAAATATCGACTCGCTTCTTTTCGGTTTGCGTAATTATAAATACAAGGACGTGTCTCAAAAGTCACTGTCTGGCTAGTGCTGGAAAGCAAACTTTCAGTATCATGCCTGGAATATATGTTCACTCGTTTGGTACGTAGGTGAGATAGTGCCGACGTGGACATATAGAGGAATGAAGATGACATTATCGCGAGACAGAATGGAAAACAGGGTCTGCTGTTTTTGCCAGTTCTGATGTGTCGTTATTTATTGCTCTTTCCCATGAAGGGATGGCTAGGCTGAGTTGGCCTCTCCTGTTACCAGAAGAGTACTTTTGGTCACTTTTTCCTCCGTTTTACAAACCAAATTCATTATTGTGTAACATGTACTGGCTGTGTTTTTTTTATTTATATTTGTGAGACCTGTGTGTCTCTTTTGAGCCGGGTCAGTCTGCTTATGTACATGAAAAGGTATCTATTGGAGTGATCCAGATCTTTTTCCAGACTGAATATCAGTGTCAGAGTCAATGTCAAAGTGTCGGTTTGTATAGCGCATCACTGGTAAGCCGCACTGGCGTTGCGCTGCTGATGTGTCACTGCTGTTGTTTGCAGTCGTTTAATCAACCTGAACAAAAGCAGTTCGGACGCAGCGACTCGAGCAGCGACTGCCACGATCGGCTCAGCCGTGTTTTATGCCGTCACGACTTACGTGTCGCATGAAACCAAGTTCTATCCTCCGACAAGACAGTTCTTCTCGTTCTGCATAGAGATGCTCGGCCAGGTATGATTCATTTTCGGAGAAGGCAAACCAATGAATATGCATGTCGTCGTCAGTGTGAATGAACGTAGCAGGACTGTGTTCTGCATGTATTCAGTCAGGACATTTGCGTGAATATAAAGAATACCATTGTTTGTGATTGCTACCACCAGGCTGTCTAAATTAAAAATACAGAAATGTAAAAAATATAGAAATGTAAAAAAAATTAACGGTTTAGGGTGATGCAGGCTACAGGCTACATCACGAAGCTAAACTGCAGAAGTCAGCAAAAAGCTGATAGTAATTGGGCAAAACTTATTCACTTTCGGCAGAAGTTGATGAATTATATGTGGCATAGTGTAGCAAGCTTAGTAGTACATGACAGCACATTCCATTTCATTGTGTTAGTGAGCCTGACGGCAGCCATCTTGTGTGTATGTATGTGTAGCACATACCGTTTGTTGATTTTGCAGGAGTTCATCCGCAACAATCCAATGCAGGCGCAGCCGCTGATGCAAGCCATTCTGCAGAATCCATCACTGACGAGTTTGCTGGCACCGAACTTTAATCCAAACTCGAGTCCACCAGACATCTTTGTGTCAATGTACAGCGATCTGGTGCAGGTGCCGTCAGTGCAAGGCATGGAAGTTGCCTTTACACTTCTATCAAAGGTTTGTGTGTGCTGCGTAATTCCTTCATTGTAAGGACGAGAGATTGGCGCCAAAAAATTGATCCAACAAGGAATGAATTTTGTTTGTTAACGTTATTCGTAGCGATAAAATTAGCGAATAAGTTGCTTTCGTGTTTGTTTTCATACTTGCTATTGAACCCTGTTTCAATTAGTCAGTCAGCATTTAATTACTGCATTGACAACAAATCTGTTTTAAAAGAATTTTCTTTTTGTTATTTTGTCATTTTTTAGTTGGTCTACGACATTCTTTCTTGGATTAACATTTTGCAGCAGCAAAATAACCAACTGATGGAAAGTGTCAGGCTGTTAACATACAGTAGCAAGTACAAAACTGGCAGTCAGCAGTCAGCATTTAACTACTGCAATGACATCAGAGTTGTTTTAAAAGAATTTTTGTTTTATTATTTTGTCATTTTCATTTGGTCTCAAGTACATTTATTCTTTCATTAACATTTTGAAGACTGTGCTGGTGTGCTGCTGCAGTTTGACATTGTTCATTGGCTTGCGAACAATCGTCCGAGTTTCTCACTGAGGACCAGTCTAATTGAGTCAATGTTCAGTGCCCTCTGTCGTTGCGGCCGTGAACCTCAGCCACCACAGCTGCTCTTGTTTCAGGTCAGAACAGAAACATTCTCGTGCTACTTTCTTTATTGTGTGCACGTGGTGGTCATGACGTAACAAATCCGAATTCCATAGGACGTCATTACATTCAATTGCTTTGATTTCATTGTCTGGCATTTTCAGCTGTCAGCTGTAGCGCAAACGTAATTGAATAGAATGTGGTGTTGTATGGTTTGTAGATGTATCAGTCGCATGCGAGACAAGCTCTGCTGCACCAGTATCCCGATCACTATGGTGTTGTGCTCAAACTTCTGCTTCAAGGTTTCGTTTGTTGCATTTGCAGTGTTTTGACCCACAATAACAGATTTACTCGAGGTCGAAAGGGCAAGTGTCGTCGTCTTGCAACATCACAAAGGCATCATATCGTGTGCAGATATGTCTGACTTTGTACCTGGTCATACATTCCTCCTCTCAGCTGCTTACAGTGATTGTGCGTTGTCGTCCGTGTATGTCTCATATGCTGTAACTTACTTCATTTCTCTTCTTGTATGTCGGTATGTGTCCTATGGTTGATTGTTGTGCCAATATGTTTCAGTTTAAGCAAATCTTTTTATTGTTCTTCCCTGTTGTAGCAGTATTACAACTCGCATGCACCTTGATTGATTTCGTGTCATTAAAGCTCACTTTGAGTCTTTGAGCAATTGTTGCTGGTTGTCTGCTTCTGTCAATGTTTGATCTGCATATGTTATTTGGCATTGTGAGTGATGACGACTGGTGTTTATGATGCACAAAATATGCTGCTCTTATGCATTGAAACAGTGGACAGATTTACATACGTTCAGCGTTATCACCACATTAAGTTGGGTCAATGAAGACGATTCAGTTTGCATTTTGTTTTCTGTGGTCATGTAGGAAGTGCATCTGGAAAGCTGTCCGTTGAAATCTGGCGCGATTTCCTCGAATGTGTTGGTGCCGTTGTTGATAGTAAGGTGGATGAACACGTGCGAGCCAATCGCATTCAGTCATTGTCGTCAAGCCAGGTGCGTGTTGCTTGCTGTGTTGTGATTGGTCGTCACAGCCAGATGTGTCGGTGGTATTTCCAGCCGAGTGGCTTAAGCGAAGATTAGACCAGGGTGATTTTGTTTTTGTACAGTATGTTTCGTTGTGTGGGTCAAAGTGAGGTGTACTGCGTAGTCACTCACTGCATGCAGGTGGTTGTCATTTCGAAACTGTACCGATATGTATGGTTAAGCAAGTACTGCCTCTCATTGGTTGTGAAATGCAGATGTTTGTATGAATGGCTGCTCACGTATTTCGACTATATCACAAGTTTTGTGACTGGAATGCATTTTCGCTTTTGTTTCAGAATTGATGTCTTTTCTGTTAGTCGCCGAGTCATTACTGTGGAGTACTGCTGTAGCTAATAATGATAATAATAAACTGATTTATATAGCACCTTCAGGTCATAATTTGAGGGGCTACGATGATTGTGCATGTGACAGATGAGGGAAAGTCTTGACTGGTTGACAACCCACTTTTTCCGTCTTCGCGTCAACTCTTCTGACGGCTTTGGCCTCTATTGCGTCTGGAGCGCATATGCGTCGTCAGTGGGGCGTCTGCTTGGCCACCTGGCGACTAGCATCATCACTCAGTCAGCTCAGTCAGTTGCTTTGCGATCATCTGATGCTGAACCTGGTGAGTTGATGATCCAGTAGTAAGTAAGTAAGTAAGTAAGTAAGTAAGTAAGTAGTAATTAGCAAGTAATGTGATACTGGCGATGTTTTTGCTGTGCGATGATAAAATGTTGAACCTTCTCTCCTTGCATCAGGCTTTCTAACATTTGATTGCGTACGAAATAAGTTTATTATCACTGTTTTACTTTGCAGTTTTTTTCATTTTATCCAAATTTATGCAACACATCTTTCAGACTAGCATTCCAGTGCATTTATGCTGTTGCTATGCATACCATAAGCCTTCACATTATGTTGAGGTCAGTGCCATGCGTTTGAGTAGCATGCATTGTGGTTCGTTAAAATGCCTGACATTTTTAGACATCACTGCAAACTGAAGCCATTATGTTATTGTGTACTTCCGTGCTTTGATTGCTAACACAGTCATAGTTAACACAGTGTTAGCAGACTTGTCGCATTCTTTCAACGTCTCTCTTTCTTGGGCAAAATGAACTCGTCCTGTACTGTGTACCAAAAAATAGCCAACTTTAGCGCACTCTTGCTCCACTCTAGTTGCATGGATGAAAAACTTCTGGCAGTAAGATGCGTAATAGTTTTTAAAAAAATCGCATGCATATTATTTGTATTAAACCAGTGATAAGTGCTTATATCAACTAGAATGCTGCGTCAAACAAAAGTTTTGTAATTCTTATTGACATAGCGATATTAGTGTTATATTCTGGACTGAAATTCTGCGTGCAGTGATAGCAGAGTTGTTCCGAATGACGACTGAGGCTTTTTCTCCATGGATTCAGCCTCTCGATAACAACGGACAGTTCCTTTCACCGTGGATCATAAGTGATGATGACGTCGCTTCAGAGCTTGTAGCTGAATGGCTGACTGTCATCGAGTACTTGTTCACCGCATTTGCAGGTCAGTTGCAGCTTCAGCACCACAGCGTTGATACGATTTGTTTTGTCCGCTACAGCAAATGCTGCTTTTCATGTGTGTATAATGTATACAGTATGTTGATGTTGATTGAGGACAGTTTTGAGGTGACTGAAGTTGGCAGAATAAAAGTTTATGGTGTGTTAGCGGTGTTAATTATATGACATTATGATTATTTGACAACACATACCTAAATGTGGAAATTTTTGTGTATGCGTGTGTTATAGACTGTGTGCCATCATGTTCGCAGCAAGCATTGAGTCTGCTGTGGAGTCACTATGTCAAAGTTCTGGCAACTTCATCGTCAACAGCCGATCATGTCCTCACAGTCTACCACGGGCGACTGGTTACACTGCAGTGGAAAGCTTTCTTTCCAGACATGAATGCCATCGATTTGATGGTCAAGGTTGGAAATCCATTGCCGATTGTTACGTAAAGATGGAAACACAGAATATTAGTTAAGTTTTTGTGATATCATTAACACAGGTTTCCATTCTGTGGCTTGCTTCATCGTCATAGAACTCTGGTTAAAACTGAAATAAAACGTCAGTTTGTATGGTGGACCTGGTCATATTAGAAAGTTTTCAGATCTGTTACTATTGCAACCTGCTAGTAGTGACTGCTGTCAATGGGGATGATAAGCCTGTTGCTGAGTGTACTTCTTGCACTGTTAGTGACATTGTTTGATTGCCGTGAAACCAAACTTTCTCTTAAGTAACAGATCAATTATTCGTCCACAGTAAGCAGGTTTATTTCTGTTTTAATTGTAATGTTTAACATTTTCGTCTAGCAGCTGCCAAATGAAATCAGTGGCCTGAGTGGCCTCTGTAGCTTGTCACAAGCCTAACATGTTTTCATGGGTAAGACATCTGAGAGTTTACAGGTCGTAGAGGTTAGCATATCTGAATGTGGCACCAAAGGTCCCATGATTGAATCTGCGCTGCAGACAAGTTCTCTGTTTTTCACGAAAACCACTGCGATACGCAGTTTTGGGCATGGCCTGCACTCTTATTGCAGTGCCTAGGTCTACTCAGCCTTCCATCTTCTGTGGGACGGTAACATGAGTATCAACCTTATGGCTGAGTACTACAAATAGCGATGTGTGAAAGTCTGGCCTGTGGAAGTGGACTCAAAGGTCAAGTTTGCAGCTTGGCCTACGAGTTGGCGGCCACCTGGCGCTGAACAGCTTTCACGCAGATGACCTGAGTGAACTTTTGCATATGCCTCTGCCATAGATGATAGCACTGCAAATACCATTGTGGTATTGTTATTGTTGTTGTTGTTATTATTTATTTGCAACATGTTTGTTGCTTGATTGATGTGTGAAGGTGGTACTCGACTGTCGGCGTTCGTGTTTCGAGTGTCTGGGTAACATCTTCACCCTGCTGCCTTGGAGAGACATTGTTCATTTCTACTGCACACAAGAGCCACTGGAGATCGTTACAAGACTTCACGTCTGTCTGTTTACATTGCTTGTTCATCTTGGCAGTGAACGTGCAATTGTTGAGGTATGACACCGTCCATTGTAAACATACTTAGAAGAATAATATGCTGTTGTATTGTTTGGTTAGTCATGCGATTGTACTGCTGTGCCAGCTGAGAGTATGTCAGTCAACAAGGATGTCTACAGCAACTCCTGCAACCGATGGACTGAGGCGTGGCTTAACAATGTGAAACATGCACAAAGGAAGGAATGGAGAATGGAAAACACTTAAAAATATAGAACTACAAAAACATAATATTGTCTTGTCATTTTTATGTCAGATGGTGCTTACCCATGTATGTTAGTGAGAAAATAAAAACAGTGATAATTTCGTCTGAAATTACGAAGTCACTGCATGGGCACGACCAAGGTGAGGAGATGGAATCACTGAAGAGATGAGTCTTTAGTGAGTGACATTTTGCGGCAGTGTTCGTTGGCCAGAAAGCAGCGACCATCATTGTGACTTGATCACGTGCGTGGGTGGGCCGATGTCAGACTACTGAGCATATGTCATTAGCAATTAGCAGTGTGTTATGTGCATGACTGAGAATGAGACGTGCACGTCAGACAGATTGATGTGAAGAATTTGCACAGCTTTTAAGCCTGAGCAGAAACTTGCTGTTGCTGTCTAAAACTTGTTGAGGCATTGTCGTGTCATTGATTCGAAGCGGAAGAAACTGGCTGCTTTGAGTTGTTGACATTATATATCAAAATAATAATTTTACAGGAGTAATTGGTCAGGATGGAATAGCGATGCATTGCAGCATGAATTGACACAGTGGCATAACAAGCTTGGAGCGGGCCCATGTGTAAGGATTCCAAAAGGGCCCTCTTCCCCACACAGGGTTCGTCTGGGCCCCACGGCTGTGGGCCCACGTGCACTGTGCACTGCACGCATTGCACGCCACTGAATTGACTAGCAAACGAATTATAGATTTCGCGTATTGTTAACATAAAATTAATATAGATTGTGTTTTTCTGCGGAAACTGTTTGCAGAACACCACGTTGCCGAAGCTGTTGTCATCCACCGACATATTCCGATGGTCACATGTTGATGACCGTTGCTATGACAGCGTGACACAGTGGTTTGCTGACACCTGTCGACCGCATTGTGTCATCGCTGAGCGCACCTCCCACGTTGCGCAAGTGCTCACGTATGTTCTACTTTATACTTTTTTTAGAACTCTGTTAGACCCTGTCGACTCTGCAGTGTAAAAATCTGCCATAGCTTCGAGATGCAAGCCCTGCATTTTATCGTGTTTATTGTGTTCTTTTGAAGAGAATGTGCATATCCAACTTTTGATGTACCTTGCCATTTTATTGTAAGCAATTAGTTGTAATTAGCCGCAAAAGAAATTATAGAGAACATGTCTGCCACATGATAGTATGCGCGTTTTATTGTACCAGGGCACTAATTCAGCACGTATGACCATCAGGCTTTTGCCATTACTGGTCCGATAGCATGGAACAGACTTTGGATCCTATCCATAATTCAGACTTCACTGAAACTGTTTACAAATGCTTTGTAAAAAGTTTTCGTTTCTCACCATACGAGTGCATTTCGGAATGATTGATGTGTTGTAGAAATTGACATTATGTGTGTGTGTGCTTGTGTGTGTGTGCAGCCTGTTGAAGTTGGCTGCTGGGTTTTATCCGCGCGATGGAACTCGTGACATGCCAGTTGATGACACGGAACAGCGAAAGCACTGCATGTACGTGCGATGTGTCACGCAGCTCGTTTGCCGATGTGCGCACGAGTCACAACCGAAGCTGAATGCGCTGGCGCTCGTCGTCAACAACCTCATCACCGAAGTCGAGTCTGTCGCTGCTTCTAGTGAGTTGATTCCACAACACAAATCTCTCTCACTATCAACTATAGTGTAACTTCATCGTTTTATTAGAAATATTCTGTCCCACTTTTCGGCTTTGGAATTGTTGTAAGAGTGTCACCTTTCTTTAGTTATTAATTATTAATAGGACCACTCACCCTCATTGACGATATGTTACTTTCTGTTACCAAATGTCTTGTTGTACCATCGTTACAGCTACCCACCATCGGCAGCCAAGCCTTTCCAGTTGCCACCGCTAAGACCTGGAATGCACTGCCCACCTTCAATGTCGTTTCAGCACGTCATCCTTCGACTCATTCGAGCGTCGTCTCAAAACTTCCCTTTTCCAGCACTTAAGCCACTATATCAAAGCACTGATGGGATGATACTATAACTATAATTATTACTAAACCAGGATTACCACTTTACTGGAATTTTTGTAAGCCTGGAAATGTCAGCTAATGTGACTACCGTCAGGAAAAGGTCGGGGGAATTGTGTAGTCAGGGAAATTTGATAATAATAATAACAAACTATTTTATATAGTGCCCGCCATAAGGTCGCAACTTCAGGGGTGCTGGACGAAATTTGATTGTGGCAGCTCAACAAAATAACTTATCTGTACTTTATCCGTACTATAATTCATTTTTCGTACCTGATGTCTGCGGAGAACTTGGTAAATGTGCATCTTTTCGACATATTACCTGCAATTTTGTCTGGAAATGTCAGGAAAAGTCGGGTTTTTTTCTGTCTGGAGAGTGATAACCTTGTTGAACACATTCTCCTGAGTGTGAATGGACTCGTGTGCAAATTAATTGCATGCTGAATGCTGTCGGCACACGTGACCGTCTGTAGTTTTTTGTTAGTTATTTTTCATTGACATGTGTGTTCTTCGTGTAAGTTTCATTATAAATAAAAAAAACTATTGAGGCATTGTGTGAATGTTGTGATGTGCAGTAGTGGACCCAGTGACTCAGAGTGCGTCGTCGTCCGCACTCTGTGTTGAACTACTGAGCGTGTTAAACCACTGTGGCCCAGCGCACGGCGACGCTGCGTCTTGTCTCCTGCAGGTGGCGCTGCAGTGGATCGACTCTTCAGCGATGAGTGTTCTGCTGCTGCCGATGATGTGGTCCGCATGCCAATGTCTTGCATCCACTGTTCACATGGTCCGCGTCATTGAAGCCTGTTGCGACACATACTTCTCTCGAGGTGTGTCGCAGAACTGTTTGTGTGTTCGATGATGGTCTGTGAACCAATCAGTCAATCTGTCATCATGAATTTTTAGCATGCCTAAGTATTTAAAACACTGCTAGGTCCACTATAGATAGTGTGTAGACACAAAATATTTGATCAGCCGAATGTCAGGATATTCCTGACACAGAAACGTCTCGAGTCGAGTTCAGAAGGTCGTCAGAGACAGTGCTGACGTAACCTCTGGTGGCAAGCAGTTCTGCACGTGAGGGCTGGCAACCGAAAATGCTCAGCTGCCAACAGTGGATTAGTGAATATCTGCTTCTGACAACTGGCTAATCAGATTAATACTAATTAAGTCACTAGATCATGAGCATATGTCGCTAAGTGCATAGCATGTCCATGTGTAACTGGCATGTTATGTTCAGTGTTCTACCACTGAACATATCTTTCTGTCACCTTGATTGTCTAGCAGTTAGTTCTGCCCACTTTCACCAGCGTGAATCACCAAGTCTGCATGTTAAATGATGCAGCAGACTACTGATAAAGTTAGCTGGTGGAGTAAAAATGCGAAACAAGGATTCTGTTGCATTATTTTGCATGGAAACTTTGTGTTTTGTGTTGGAGTTGATCATACTCTGTGCACGCGGTCACATGGTGCAATAGCAAATGGTAACATTTCGTTATGACTGCTCAAACAGACAGTTTATATAACCTTGAACAGAACTGATACGGACAAAACAGAAGAATTAGTGAAAATGTACACTAAATACAAAACATTGTAAGTTAGGTTGCATGCTAATTCCGAACATACCAAGAATGATGCCATGCAGTTTGTGTCAGCCGAGTGTTCACAGTATGTAAAATGTTAAACAAGCCAGGAAGACATTACTTGTTGCCATCGGTGCGTTTATATTGATATTATGTAATTATTAGCATGCACATGATGATTGTTTGGTGTTGTGTGTCAGATCTGTCGGGGTCGAGTGACTGCGGATGGTCACAGTTGGTGTCATACCTCCGCGTTCCTGAACTGAACTTTGCGCAGTTCGTCAGCGACTGTCTTCACAGCAACTGTTTCTTGACTCTGTATGCGTACGTGCTGCAGCGTCTGCCTGCGTCTCAGAGCCTTGAAGATGAGCTCGACACGCTCAACTTGCTCGTCGACTGGAATTCCAACGCTAAACCAACGTAATCGCACTCTTCTGTCGTCTGTCGGTAGTCACGTAATGACACAATGTAATTGAACAATTGGAACAATTGAAGCATGCTGGCAAACAAGAAGTTTCTTCGTCAGTCTTATTGTGTTTTTACATTTTTAATAGAAATGGAAATGCCGAGTAAACCTGAAACTGTACTTTAAATCTGATGAACGAAATGTGGAAGTTCATGGCAATGGTACATTCTTTTTACAGTATGCTATTTTTTTTACATTTGTGAGTGAAATTATGAAACGCGATGAGTTTTGCATGTTACATTGATTAGGCACACCCAGCAGTCCCTTTATGGTTGCCCCAGTTTTTGTGCAAACTTTGACTGTATTTGTTATATGCTTACGCTGTTGATTCTACACAGTCATTGCACCAAGTGTGGAGTGACCGATTAAATTAATTTCAATGGCAGTCTCACTGCGTTTTGTACGCGTGTGTATGCAACGTGTTGTGTAATGTGTGTTGCGCTCAGTGCCGACGGCGAGTGCAAGCTTTTGCTGTGGTGGTTCAAGATGGTGGAACTGTGCCTTCGACAGATTGACTTTGGAGCTGAGCAGAGGCGCGTCGTCAAAGTGCTTTTGGCGGTTGTGCCTGCTCTAGTCTCGCTCGGTGAAGACAAAAGCAGCGCTGGATTGCTCGGTGCAATTGGCTTCGGTCGCAGGTCGTCACTGTCGTGCAGGTCACCTTCAGTACGATGTTTATTCTCGTTGTGACATTGTTGTACGCTTGGACATTGTTGGTAAAGGGGAACATGAAGAACAAAGCCAGTATCAGCACTTTTCCATCCTACCTACATCCATGTTTTACCCGTGTTGCTGACATGACATCCAGACAATGGCTGTGGTCTTCTACTTCACATCGTTTGGATGTTCCGCCCGTTCGTTCTACAGTCGGCAAGCGGGCGTTTCCGGTTTTCTGGTGCCACTGCCTGGAACGACCTGCCTGTCCTCGTCGCATCTGCGCCATCACTCGTGCTTTACAGACAACGACGAGACCTTTCCCGTTTATTTATTGGAATTATGACCTTATTAGATGACAACTGCCATTTGCCAGCAGATGTGACAAGTCGAAAGTGTTGAACTGAAGTGTTGATTGTTCGTCGTTGAATGTTGTGCAGTCTTAATAGTTACAGGTTGCGTTTTTAGGTTTCGTTTGGTTGCAAAATCAATGGCGGCATTTCTAGCGGCTCAGATGCCAAGCGATGCTTCATTGCGACTGACTTGTGATGCTGCTGGTTCGGTCGGCAGCAAGAGTTCGATGTCATCGTGCAGTCCATCGCAACAGGCCCGCCAAACATTGTCGCACCTCGAGTCTTTGCGCACCAACAAGCAGTATGCTTCGCTGCGAGATGCGGCCGACATGGCGGTTGAGTCGGTGACGTCGCAGCAGATGTCGCTGCGTGATGCCAACGTCTTTTTTTCTCGGCTGGTCGTTGCTGTCTTCCCCGACATCGGATACTTAGAAATCATCCGAAGACCGTCACTGTGGACAGCGTGACGTTTGCGTTGGTTGGTCATACTAACATGAGCGTATGCGGATCCAGGGGATGACGCGAGACGGGAATACAACCATTCCCTCCCCCATCTGCTCTGTCTCTGTCAGTTGTGATAGTTAATAGTTTTTATCATGCTGCTGTGGGATTGACTTCATACTGGTTCCCTTCTCTGGTTCACAGTAGGACAAGTGATTGAAATGTCTGCAGTGGAGCTTGTAACTCTCCGCCAGACATGGATCGATTCAGGGCGAAATGGCAGGGAGAGATATAGTAGAGGGGAGGGGAGTGATAAGTATGGGAGGGAAGGGCTGAGTGGGAACGGAAATGACAGGGGTGGTGGGAGAAGGGAGGGGGAGACGTGACCCTTTTGCCATATTCTGCAAGTCTTTTAAGACGCACTAGTGACCAGATGATCCATGACAATGCTGTCGCTGTGCGCGGTGTGAAAATGTGGTAGGCAAACATTCGCCATGAAGCAAAATCTACTGCAAACGTTTTCTATGGCATCGGTAACAGCCGGCTTGATAACCTGAAACATTGTGACCTGAAACGGCTGCTAAAATGTAAGCATGTGTACGTGTGTAATTTAAGTATTGTACTCTACAATTTATGTCTACAGATGTGCGTTATCTTTCAACAAAGCTCGTTATTTTGTTGCGTATGACATGAGATTGTGTGTTGCAAACGGCCCATAATGTTCTGTTGGTTACCTTTTGAGTTTGTAAATATTAGTGATGGTGATTAATACTGTTAAATTTGTATAAAATATTGTTTGTCGCAGCTGTCTGCTTAATTGGTGTTGACAGCAAGCTGTGAACGCTATAAATAATTGAATACTTTGCATGTATTTAATTTATTTGTTGTTGCGTCAAAGTTTGTAGGATAAGTTTGAATGAGATCACGTGGAATGTGGTTGTAAAATCTTTCTTTGCAATTGATTTGCAGATTTTCACATTTTTGTGATAATCATTCCATTTAGACATCATAATTAATGTGTAGCATCACGTGGTCTAGAATTTCCTCATTATTTTCCAAATTACTGAGTATGTGAATGAGTCCTTGAGGCATCACTTTTAATGGCCGTTATTTTATTATCGATGTGCGATTTTCAGTTTTTCAACAACATTCGATCAAATCCGCCTGTCTCAAAGCCTTACTATATTTCATGCTAAAGCTTCAGTGCTAGCTTTACGTATTTGTCAGACGCTTGCAATGCTGTTTGGCGTGGTTGTATAGTTATTATCTTTTAATGAGCTGACTAATTTCATTACTGGCCAACCAACCGTTTTATGAAATGCTGTTGAAATGTTTTAGTTGATGCATTCTTGCGTGCACGTGTGTAGCATTTATTATCGTGGGTGTGGGCAAAGTTAAAAATGCTACAGACAGTATACGCTAAATTCCGCATTGTCAGCTACGAGAGTAGAAACTCGTCAGTCATATTGCAATATCAGTTACTGAGTCAAGGAGTTGTCAGGATTGACCATTTCACTTGTAGCGTTTCAAACAATAATTTTGTAAACACTGTTTTTCATCGTGAACATTTCACTGAGGTCTTTTGTGAGGATCGAATCATGATCACTCAGCCCAGTATCATTCGTTCACTGTTGATAGAGGTTACGTGAACGGAGATTCTTACGATAACCCACTTGAATATTAATACAAGCATCAATAGTTCATTGTGTCGCATTACACTTATCCGCACAAAAGTTCAGAAATTTGTGAAAATATGCTGAAAATTGTGACAAAATCTAACTGCAATACAGCCTGTAACCAAGAACGAAACACGTTAGTGTAACATTAACATAACATTTTTTTCAGACATAATGCTGAAGAGACTGGAGATGATTGTAGCCAACAGAGAGTTGAGTATTACACCAGCACAATATATCCCACATTACCGTCAGTACGAAATACAGAACAAGAGTTAGTACCTGTTAGTACGATTGTGCTCTGCAAAATACTGGTCAATCGGTAAGCTTTTAACTATTCCATAACCAACATTCTCAAACAACGGAACACGACTATACAACGACGATTTGCTTTCGACATGTGCGCATCGTTCACAATATTTTGTTCAAACGTCTTCACAACGTAGATTATAACAATATGACGTACAAATCGAACTGAGAGACACGAGTGATAATGTATTGCGGCAGTAGAGGCTCGACGCTGACTGGTTCAGATTCACTGACATGACACCACATGACAACATTGTGAATGTGTGACGTGCTGCGCTCATGAGCACAACTGACACTCCACTGTAAATGTAAAATGTTCGTGCTATAACTATTGAGCGACTGACCTTTTGAGAAATTTCTGGGGGTTAATGTGACAGTTTGGCAACACGCATATCGTTATAAGTGATGGCTGTTAATGCACACTACCAGAGGATAGTTAACATTCACACACTATGTTACATCATGAGCCGAGGCCTAAATTGAAAACAGTTTATACAGGCCATCACAACGCCAAAATAGCCTATTACTGTCTGGAGGCACATTAAACTCTCAACGTCCGTCACTCAAACCCTGCTTAATGCTTGGGACAGTAGCATTCAAGTGACTCAAAAAACAGCAAATCAGCATGAGATGTACACAACCAATGATGATCACCAGCAACTGCAAGTAACACCACAAACTAACAGCAATAACTACGAAATACCGTTAACACATTTCTCACCGCTGTCGGACATGGCCATCTCTGGTGAATGAGCAAATGATATGTCAGTGTGTCGAGTAAAATAAGTCGAGTTTTCACGTACACACCCAAAACACCAACAGTTCCATACACTGCAACTAAACTACCTTTAAATTATCCAGTCACAAAATCAGCGTTGCATCCACAACGTTGAACACACAATACAAAATCAACGACATTGTGTAAAGCAACAAAAAAGAAGTATCAACGACTGCACGGCAAAGTGCACAAAAGTACTGTACATTAACAGTCGTAGACGTTTTCATTCCGCAACTCAAATCATACTTATTATCAGTTTGGTCCGAAGCACAGAGGCATCAATAGCATAGCAACGAAAAACAGCTATCACTTTATTAACAACCAATTTCTGTTGGCTGATGTGTCCCTTGTGCTAGTGATCTGTGACAACTGTGGATGATCGCCACACACAGAACATCACCATGCGTGTGATAGCAGCAGACATTCACGCAAGCTTCAAGTTTAGATGCTTCCACCATTCAACAGTAAAATATCTATGCGCACAGTGAGGCTGACCAGTGCCACTTTCACTCACCTTATATGCTATATATTACGCCTTCATGCTAATGCAAAATTATGTGTAATGCGTATCGAGGAATGCAAGGCAATCGTCAATAAACCTTTGCACACTATCGATGCAAAAAAGATGCCGACTGCAACACCAGCTGAAACTGTATATTCTGTGTGCGCCTGCTTTTGTAAATATTTATACCTCTCACAAAAATATTGAGATAAAAATGACTGAAAATATTAGCATCACATAAAATTACAGATGTGGTGTTCAATGTCAAAAATCTTCCATCTACGAAAACTAAAAGAAACACAGTTTGAAGTTGATGCGACTTATACAGCAAAGATCGAATATCAGCGCAAAACATTGGAAGTTTGGTATACAATCACAATACTGTACAGTGACAGTTCATACAAATGACCGGTCACATGCTGGTTATGCCTACTAGTGTCAGCAGAAGAAACTGCATCCCTCAGACAATACTGTTTTGTTTTACTAGCAAATTTCGAGAAAATTCATTAAAGCATTTAAATTAAAGCATAAAATTCATGAAAGCATCGTGAGCAATCCAGAATGACAGACACACGTCGACAATATGAGGTAAAAATATAACTTTTGGTGGAGTTACACCGTCCGTCACCAGCACACGAGTTCGGATCAATCATCCACCACACACGTTCACATGCACACATGCACACTCAAGCACACATGGACGACCGACAGCTATTCATTCTTCTCCTCGCACGTAACCATCAGCAGTTTCTGAACCAGCAGATTGCTACGATCTGCACCACATCACACATCACTTTATTTCATGGACACATGAACAATGTCACAGACTGAAGACAAAAAACAGCAACACTGACGCCATGGTTGTGGCATGAAAGAACAACACAGCCAACCATGCCACACAATTCCACAGTTACAGACTGTTTACAAACTCGATGCTCAATGCAAGAATGATCAAAATCTGATCTGCAAGCATCGCATTTTCTAAAACTTTGGCGAACACAGAATTCACAAACAAAGACCTCGTACACACACATTGGTGCATCCATGCAAGAACAAAGACATCATAAATGGTGTTGCAAATACGTCATAGATACGGAATCTGTTTATATAGAAAAAACGAGAACCATACAACAGAGACACTTGGGTCAATTCGTCTTCATTGCTGCCACTAAAAATACATTGAAATGAAAAACATGAAATTTTTTGTAACACTGTTGACAAACAAGTGAAATGCGTACCTATCAGCCGAGAAAAGCTCTTTGGTTTGTTTTTCCACTGAATACATATGATGTATACAGGAATTCCAGTTGCTATTATCACGCAGCCCATGCCTGCAAAACACGAGCAAAGCGTTCGGTGTCACACGAATACAGTTGCGATTAGTGCGTGAATCTTACATGTTATCTGAAACAGATGCAGCTAAGACAGCACCAAATACAAAATGCATACTGCTCAGACCTCACAACAAACAAATAAATGTTTTGTCAATTTAGCGAGAAAGTTCTAGATAACGGCGACGAACAAAAATGTGTGTTACCTGCTTCGACAGGATTCGTGACAAGAGGAACACACACCAGAAACAAAGTTGCAGCCACAAACAGTATCGGCCAAATCAGCCACACCTACACACACATGCACACAACTGGAACTAGAATAGAGAGTGTCGTGGTAGTGAACGTCAGTCCATCCCCATTATTAGTCGTTCCTTTCACAGGATTACATAAAAGTCCGAAACACGATCATTTGTTTCGCCTTTGAGCTACTGCATTCGCCAATCAGTGTCAATGTCGCTGAAACCCAGCCCAGTTGATGCACTCCTACAGTCCATGTAGAAACAGTAGTCCATCCACAGTCTGGATTCAGTGGCGTCTGGCCTCTGATTCGCTCGCGACATATGGCGCTATAGAAATGTGTTTTGATTGATTGATTGACTGAGTGGATCCAGCCAACGAACATGTCCTTTCTGCCGATGTGCTTGTTGCCAGAGTAAATGAGTGAGTGAGCAGAGTTTAATGCCCCACGTGACACAATTTACGTCATTTTGGAGGCACTGTGTTAGTACCAAGAAGTCTGTTCCCATTCCTGCAACAGTGCTGTGGCATTTTTCCTGCAGTAGTCACATAAAACTTAAACCAATAACTGTGGTAATACCATGATATTCATTCCCATTGACGTGGTAATGCCGTGGAAATTGCCATCATACTGCAGACACTGCTACTGTGTAACTCTTTAAACCAGAATATACTTGAGCTGCACACTAGAACTTCTTGTATCTGTCACGCCACTAGGTTTCCTTACACGAAATTTAGCAGCTAATTTCTGCACTTGTGTCCAAATATAAATGCATCAAATTGGGGTATCGTGTCAGGATTATACCTACCATTCACTCAATTAATTTACCAGGTTTGAATTTCACACAAATTTTGAACATTACACAGAATTTTGTGCCCGAACTTTAAGCGGTCATAGCCATCGACTTAAAGCATTACAATGAAATTGATCAAATTTGAATTTTATATGCCATTGTGTTCTTTATGTGCATCACCAGATGAAGCAAACTAGTCTCTATTTAGAGACAAAATGACAAAGAAACTTGGTCTCTAATAACAACAGGAAACTGTCCCATGCATCAGTCAGCTCAAGAATAATGTTCTCAATACTTAATACTCCCATGCTTAATACTTAATACTCAATATTGCTATTGCTTACCTACAGCTACAGCATATAGATCTAACAGTAACGACAAGGCAAAAGTCACAAAACACTGTACTTTGATTGGCCGATGAGCATTCGGCAATTTCCATCGGAAATAGAGCAGCGCGACAACGGAAAGGCCGATTGCGAGCCAGTTGACAAACGACGAGTAGTTTATTAACTTGTACATGTCAGACGATGACAAGTATACCAATGACACAGCTCCCTGCCAACCACAGCAACGGACAAAGAATGACGCACCAAAACCAGTCTGCATACTACAAAAAGCTAGCATTTTCAACAACACAATCCAGACAAGCCAAATAAAACTATGGGTTTTCATTAACTTACAAGCAGTAACAGTCGTGCTGGGATGCAATTCAATGGTTTTGCTACACAACAGTTTACCCATTGCTTTTTCCAATTTTTTTAGAAGCGTGTACGCAAGTATGTGTCATCGAATATTTGAATACTGGTGAACTAATTACGATTTCAGAACGATGTCTTCATGGGGCCTCGCAATTCAGAACACAGTACACACACATTCTGCACAGCAGCATTGACAACAGACCGTAAAAATGACAGCCGGAGCGGGAGTGTGTCGCGTCACTTGAATAAAGCTCAGAATTCCAGGCATATGACCTTCGCGTGATCCGACATAGAACAACCTGCACAGACCAATCCACAGCAACAATGAATCGCTATGAAACGCTATTTAGCAGTCCAGTTTTCCAGTCTAACCAGTAACTGCATTTAATAATAATAATACTAATACTCAGGACGATATTTTAGTGCTATATCTATGGTGCCAGCCATATGTGAGACAGTGAGAGTTCACTTTGGTTCCTCTGGGCGAAAGTCGGTCAGCGCCAGGTGGCCACCAGCTCGTAGGCCAAGTTGCAAACTTGACCACTGAGTCCACCTGTAGGCTGCTATAGGCCGAACATTCACCCATCGCCATAAGGTTAATACTCATTTACTGTCCCTCGGAGGGTGGAAGGCTGAGTCAACCTAGCGACTGCAGTCAGTGTGCAGCCTGTGCCCAAAGCTGCATATCGCAGTGATTTTCATGGAAAACACAGAAAACTTATTGTCCGCAGTGCGATTCGATCCTGGGTCCTCTCGCGCTAAAACCATAAGGTTCATACTCATTTACAGCGTGCTGCCACTAGACCACTGCAACAGGGTATGGTACAAGAATAGAGCCAGCCATCGCCAGAGATCTTATACACAGCTCATGAATAATGAATTACAAGTTATACCTCGAGGAAGTAAACAGAATCCCGTTGACGCCACCAAATGTTGACAGTGCAACAAATATCGGCATTATCCACGACATGACCCCATACAGACGCTCAGCAAACACCTGCAAGCATGGGCATACAAAACACTGTGAGTGCAGCATGACATTAAACCACATTCTGTCGCAAACTTCGTCTCACAAACCAACAGCTCACGTCATTCAATCTTCCATATGACCGAATAAATGAAAAACTTGTTTAGGAGTATAAGACATAAAGAACAGAGAACAACTCACAACTGTCAGACAACAAAACGCATAAAGGCAAACTCACAACTGCGACGGCTGGTGAGTCGATCATCTCGCGTGGCGTGACTGTCGTAAAGTAAGCAACATTCGCCAGCACGTATACAACCGTTACTAACGAGCACGAGATCCATGACGCAAGTGGCAAATTTCTTCGCACACAAAAAACAAAACAGTAATGACAACATTTCATGCTTATCACTATGCATTCATACACACCATTCACATAAATACACACTCAGATTATTTTCCCTCCATATTATACCAATCTCCCACCATCAGCAAATCCTCTGCAATACCCATTACCATGCTACACAGCAGTGCTCTGGATACGATAGATGATATGAAGACTGTAAATATATTTAGCAATTCAGTAACAATTTTTCGTGCAGACAAATATATTATCAACAGCAGGTGCAGTCACCTTGATGGGTCCTTCAGTTCCTCAATCACATAGTTCAAATAATTCCTGTAAAAACACAACAAATTTTCATTATTCAATAAACATCTCATACGCTTATTGACAATTTTCAGTGCACTGTTCAACTCTAATTTCAGCAAACACACAAGACCAAAGTTAGTCTTACAAAACACGGAACTGAGGGAAACAATGACAACGGAAAGTATCGGTATAAATACGTGTGCATAACCAATAACCAACCAGACACTAAATCTAACCCTAATCCTACTAATAATTAATGTAAAAACTACAGTTTATACACATGTTAACGGCGATAGACCTTCGCACATCGAAAACAGCAAAAATAAAAAGGTATATTACTACATCACTGCACATCGTCGTACGTCAATGTGTAGCAGTATAGTAAAATAACTTTTTTTATTTTTGCTGTTTTCGATGTGTGAAGGTCTGTTGCCGTTAACATGTGTATAAATTGTAGTTTTTTACATTAATATTTGCTGTTTTTCTGTTAATGAGTTCGCCTATTAGCTGCAGGTCTATCAGTACCGTTAATCAAACTTTCGATTATCTCGTGGTGAATCTGTGTTAACTTAAAG
>Ga0056115_1000351_pt1 | contig 21164 bp, 13 predicted proteins | sample WorMetOlspDAHAB1_FD_77007 | JGI IMG/M metagenome (GOLD analysis project Ga0056115, IMG submission 77007) | Marine gutless worms symbiont microbial communities from Max Planck institute for Marine Microbiology, Germany - Olavius sp. DAHAB.1 ...
ACGTACGACGATGTGCAGTGATATAGTTATATAACTTTTTTATTTTTGCTGTTTTCGATGTGCGAAGGTCTGTCGCCGTTAACGTGTGTATAAACTGTAGTTTTTTTTACATTAATGTGCTGTATCGCTGCTCCTGTTTTTGCTTTTTTGTCAGTGTTTCTATCGCTTGAATTTTTGGCACACTAAAATGGTGATGATGATTTTTATTGCATTTTTTGTGTAATTTGTACTTTTGTTTAACGTTAACATTATGACTTGTCTGCTTACTGATGCTTTTGGCGTTGGCAGGCCAATGGGGTATTGGTTTTTTGTTGTGGTTAATAGATATTGATGGCTTGCCTATATCAAAGACACTGCAATTTCTCCATAAATGGATTGCATATATGTTAGGCTTAATAGGCACATGCGTATGGTTTATTCCGCATAATCGGTTCTGTCTTGTCATCATCGCAGCCGTATTTTAACCGTCAGTGATCGAGCTCCCCACTTCTGCCTATGGAATACTTCTGCAGGGCGTCACGTCGGCGCCATCACTGACTGTTTTCAGGAAACGCCTGAAGACTCATCTTGTCGATCGTTCCTTCTCCCAATCTCCTGTAGTGACTTTGTCATTTTCAGAGACTATAATTGCTCCTCACTTACTTACTCTATTGCAGTCAAAAGAGCCTGACAATTGTCCTGTGTGATTTGTGGCAACCATTTTATTTAATCTTATGATCTTATTGTTGTTGTGCATTTGTGTTTATTTTATCAGCTGACCATACACCATACCAGCTGACTATAGAATTTGTGCACATGACCATTTAGTGTGCGGTTGTTCACTTATATTGTATGCAGCTCACAGAAGATTTATTTTCAATATACATTAAATGCAGCTAGCCTCATATGGATGGGTGTAGCTGGAGCAGCAATGCTTTTTGGTTAAGTTAATGCATTCTTAAGACCAAGGTTTTAATTTTGCTGTTACATAAAAAAGTTTTTTTAGAGGAGTAAGTGGGCTGTGTAGCCACAGTTTCTCCCACACATCAGAACCAGGCAGATTGGCTTGAGCGTAGAATGTTAAAGGACATTGAAGCATACTTATTTTACACATATTTGTGTTCTTCCCAAAAGCCAGCTCCAAGTTGTGAACATTGTGAATGTAAATGTGTTTTAACAGTCGAGCACGTCCTGTTTATTTGCACCACGTATGAACACAGTAAGGAAACAATACTTCTCCAACTCACAACTTTCAGACACATACTATTATATTCTCCTATATGTAATATTTTTGACTATCTCACTGATATCATTCTTTTTAGCAAAACTATAATTTCTTTATAGGCACGATATAGGTCTCATTGTGCTGAAAGTGCCATTGAACCCAGTCAATCATTGAAGCATTGTAGCATGCTATAATAAAATACAGGATAATGCTGTTTGAAGGTAATTACGTGGTGTTTAGGTGATAATAATAATAAATTGTTTGTTTACTCGTTGCAGGAATACAGCCAGCATGTGGCCGACAGTTCCGACGTGTGTGAGTCGTTGGTGAGTCAAGCTGCCGATATGTCCGAAGTGGGCAGACATGGTCATATTCCATCACATGATGAGGCTGATGAGCCTGCATGCTCAATGGAAGATGTTATCCAGCTGCTGCAACTATTGTCTGCCGTTGCATCTGATATTCAGTCTACCGGTCTGTGCTTCATTTCGTCCATAATTGTGATAGTTATGCTGACAGTGTCATAGTAAAAATGTGTCTGATAATGCTGCATAAAGCCTTGGTTCAGTTTAACAAAGTGGCACAGTTCCATATGACAAGTGTGTTAACAACAAGTTTGACGGTTGTGTCTTGTCAATAAACTGTCGAGGACATGCTCAGCTTGTCTTTGACTTGCGGTGCACAGCAACAAGTCGACGGAATTTGGCCTTTACAGTTGTTGTTTAGAACCATGAGCTTTAATATTGATGTTGCAGGTGTATTGGAGAATTTGTTCAGCGTTAGCACAGAAGAATTCTTTAGCAAGAAGATTACCAACAAGCTCGTCCAACAGTTACAGGTTCGTTTATGTTCACTGGCATACTTTTCATATTATGTACAATTGAGTTCTACTCTGCCTTATGTTGGAAAATGTGTCTGGTAAATGATTTCGAAATAAACTGGTCATGCTGATGCACGGAATTGTCGTCGGAATGTGTCCCAAGTACCTGCGAACGATCGTCGAACCAGCTATGCCATCACATCCAGGGCTTCGTTCGGCCACGTGCTCCGCGCCGAAGTTCGTCGTACCGCGTCTACACACAAAGTTCAGTGAACATGCCTTCAGCTTCTCCGGCCCGGTTGCATGGAACTCACTGCCTGCCGACATCTGGTGCACGACGAACAGACAAACTTTCAAAACATTAACTGAAATCTCATTTCTTCCGTCAAGCTTTTGATATTTCATAGTTACTGCTAACTGTTTACTGTTAGGCGCTCATGTCCTTATAGTAATCGGCGCCCTACAAATTGACATTGATGATGATGATGATGATGAAAGCAATAAATAATTGTCTAGTGCGGCATATAAAGGTACTTGTGCTGAATTGACAATGACTGTTGCTTAAGTACTTTGTTTGCATGACAACTTGTGTTTGTGTGTTGGTTAGGATGCTTTGGTGCTGGCCAGTAATTCAATGCCTGATTGGTGTCGGCAGTTCACTATTTCATGTCCACTCTTGTTTCCGTTTGAAACGCGCCAGCTTTACTTCAATGCCACAGCTTTTGGAGCTTCCAGGTGAGCCTGCAGACAGTTTCACTATGACATCATAGTTCCATCTGCTATTCTAATCTGTTGGCTTGTACCGTGAACTATGATGATTGACGTATGATGATTGTGATGATTGACACGTGGCCTGGAAGGACTGGATGTGACTGCTAACTTCAGTCTGTCTCTAATTTCATTCGTTATATTTTAAATGTGAAGAAATGCTGGTAATTTTGGTATGTGAAAGGTTTGTTGTGATTACATATTATGTCTTAGTCTACTACTCTGTAACTGCTGCTGCAGTGACAGTGACTTGAGTGTTGTTGTGTGTCAGGTCCATTGTGTGGCTGCAGAACAAGCGTGACGCTACGTTGGAACGACTCCGAGGACCAACTCCGCGTCGCGAAGATGCGCATGAGTTCCGTGTTGGACGCTTGAAACACGAGCGAGTCTGTGTGCCGCGAGACGACAGTTTGTTGGAGTGGGCAATGCAGGTGATGAAGCATCATGGAGACCGCAAGGCTGTGCTTGAGGTCAGGCTCCTCTCTCGTACTCTATTAACCACTTTTTTAAAGAATTTTAGTGTAGGGTATTCTATTGCCAAAGTTGATATGTCAGGGTCACATATTCTGCTGAAATCTAATCCGAGTCTAGAGATCAAACTGCTTCAGTACATGTGGAGCCAGAGTGAGTAAGTAAGCAAGTAGTTAAGTAAGTCAGAGTATTTCTAGCTACGCAGTTAAGCGCTTATTCTCACTACACTGTGGTCTCAGTGACCAAATGAAAACGTCTTCAGAAGTTGTCTGAATTGGCTTTATGACTAGTCTGGCAATCCTGTGGCACATTGTTCCAAAGTCACTGTCTGACATGCCAGAGGCTCTGTTACCAAAGTTGGTGCATGTTTGACTAACAAAAAACTTACGATGCTGGCTGAGCGCAGTATTCTGGTGCATGGGATGTTGTCTGTGCACAGTGTGAGTTAATTAATAACTTGAGCAGATTGAGTTACCACTACCAGTAGCTGTTGTTCACCTGAGACGTTGTGCATTTTTGGACTGATCAGTGTTTTGCCTCGTGCATCTGTGCTTGTGTTGATGTGGGCGTGCACATGAGCTGAGAACTGATGTTTTTCGTGTGAAACTCTTGTAGATTGAGTTCCGCGGCGAAGAAGGCACTGGTCTTGGACCGACGTTGGAGTTCTATGCACTGGTGTCTGCCGAGCTGCAGCGCAAGAGCCTCGGACTCTGGCTCTGTGATGATGACTTTATTGAGCACGAGAGACAGGTGCCTTTAGCACTGTTTCATACTGCAGCATTGTTATTACTTCCTTTGAATATATTAGCACCAGTTGTGCAACTCTGCTAAAAATCCGAGGAAAAAACTTCGTACTCTCTGTGGTACACAAATTGAGTGTGATTAAGAAAATATTCCTTGAGCCATTATCGTTTTTTATATACTTCCATTTAATAACATTACGAGGTTTTTGGTGATCGCGGCAATGCACTGCATGGTTTTACTCCGTATAAATGGGCTGTGATGACCTGTATACTCTGCAGTATTGGTGATCCTTCTACTGCAGTAAAAATTGACTTATAATGATTTTAGAGCTCAGATATTGTTAGTCGTTGTAAATTGTGGCAGACCCATCTTTTGTTAATGTGAGGTCCCTGGCACTAAGCCAGGTCCTGGATTTCACATTGACAACGACCATGTAAGACACGTCTTGTCGTGAAATCTCAAATCATCGTTTTAAAAAAACTAATTAGTTACCAGTGCACAATCTTATCAGTTATCAACGGTCATGTGTTAATAAAAACTGAAGTGTTGCCAATCTACTGAAGCATGAGCAGTGTCGATTATCTGCTGGAAAGTGGGACCGTTCGGGGTGTGGACCCCTCAAGGGCAACCCATCCCAGTGCCAGGCCTGTGAGATGGGCTTGATTCGTAGGTATTTTAAGATTTTTATAATTTTTCAAGCATAATATTTGAGTGCTGACAGACCCGTATGCATAACTAGTCGTCATGGCATGCCCCAGAGTTGACCGTATGGCGCTTTGTAAATCAGTTTATTGGTTTATTGTTATTATTATTATTATTATTATTAAGCATGTATGTATGTTTTTGTTGCTTGGGTTTATTAAGTTTAAGATCTCAGAAATGACCAAAATTGTGTCAGGTTCGACATAGTTAAATATTGCTTTATCTGTTTTGCACTCATGTGGTTTTTTCCTGCTGCAGGTGGACTATGGTCGTGGTATGAAGGCAGCCGGCTACTACGTCCAGTATCCATGCGGTCTGTTCCCTGCGCCGTTACCACAGACTGACTACGATCGCATGTGTGACGTGGAAGCTCTGTTTTGCTGCATTGGCACGCTGTTTGCCAAGTGCATCCAGGACGGCCGACTGGTGGACATTCCGTTATCTCGGCCGCTGCTGAAACTGATGTGTGGTGGCGACTTGAGTGATGTTGTGTCGCGTACTGGCAGCTGTAGCTCTGTGTCAGTTTCACGCTGCGGTGATGACGACCTCACGCCAACCGAGTCAATGACCATTGCATCAATGAACCCATGGTACAACCGTCAAAATGCTCTATTTTTGTCACGTAGTTTTGGATTGTTGTCACTGCCCCTGTGCAGTGATGGAAACCAGTAGTATGTTGTTTGGTTGCTGGTTCGGCGTAGTGGTAATGGCGTTGGTCGCACCATCAAAGTTAAGCTATGTCGAGCCTGGTTATTGCTGTGATTGGTGACCACCTTTAGTGGGTCTACCATTCCAGTATTTATCCAGGCCACTCAGATCCACTTGACTTGGCCTTCTCTATGTGGGTATGTTAAATGAGTACTGGTGATGGTTTTATCTGACGCTGGGGGAGAACAGCAAGTTCTGCATGGCACTGGGTTTGGTCACTGGCAATAAGTGTCCAGTTAAGTAACAAAAGCAATTAAGTGTCTGATAATGACAGAATGCACACTGCAGAAAGTTGGAATAAAAGTGGTTGAAAAGATAAATCTTTTGACGATCACAGAAAGCATTTAGGGACGGTGCAGACATGATGTGATGAAGTACTTTATATCAGATACTGCAGCAGCGAATGGAAAAACTTTGTGACCAGTAGTTGACAACCGCAGAATTGGAGAGAGAGAGTGTGCCCCTTTAATGGCACTGGAACAAAGTGTGCTATCCTCACCTTTACCATGTGATTCTGTATATCCAGAGACATTCGTATGAGACAGTGTTATTGCACCATTTTACAGTTCTCCATTGTCATTTTCCTGTTCTCAGTCTAGTCCGCTTACAAAATGACCGTAACTGTGTTAAACACTCACTAGTCACTCACTCAGTCGTATCATTAAAGAACATGTGCTTAAGAGTTTGCTGTTTGACCGATGCAGGTTCAGTGGCCTTCTGTCGATGACCGACTTTGACCTGCTCTTTCCGCACCAGGCACAGTTTCTATGTCAACTGAGTGCCATCGTGGCTCAACGAAAACTCATCGAAGCCGATGCTAGTCTTACTGATGATGCGAAATGGGAGAAAGTCCGACAGCTCACCATTGGAGATTCCAGCACAACCATTGATGACATCGGGTGCGATGATTTTTTCATATTTTACTCTCTCATTGTCATTTTTGCTTCCTTTTGTATTGAATTGCACCAAAATTGGCTGCTTTCATGTACCGATGTTTCAATCAGAAACTGCTCATATAGCTCACACTTTGTTGCGTCATATTGCTGTGTAACCTTTTTTATCACTGGTTCACATTTTGGTTTTGGTTCATTGCTAGCATTCTGTAGGCAAATCTGGCAAGGCATTATTTCCATCATTGTTACTCATATGTGAGCAAAGTTTGTTCGACTGACATTAGTATTGTTTTCTGTGTTTCAAGGTTGACGTTCGTTTTTAATCCATCGTCAAAAGTTTACAACTATACATTCGTTGAACTGAAGCCGAATGGTGAAAATGAGGTACGCATTGTTACGTTACTTTATAGTCATTAATGTGTTTCCACTTTCCAGTCAATCAAGTGCAAGATAATAAAATTATCAAGGTTCGTTCTTTGCATGATATATGTTAATATACATGTAAAACGTCAGTTGGATTACATGTAAAGCTGGAGTTATTTCGGTAGAAGATTACTCCATACTTTTTGACATTCACTAGTTGGTACATTTGTGGTGATTTGAATTCGTTGAGAGCTTTGTGTGTGTTTGTTTTAGATGGTAACAATCGATAATGTAGAGGAGTATATAGACCTGGTGACTGATTTTTGTCTCTATGTTGGTATTCGTCGGCAAATGGAAGCCCTGAAAGGTTTGTGCAGTATATGTCTCATTCTTTTGTTGTCTCAGTCATTATCTGTGACATTTAAGATATTGCTGCCAGTGATAGTTCTTGGTAACCATTATATGCTACAGTTTCATTGCGTCGCGGACTGTAGTTTTTTGCTTTTGACACTTATTTATAGTTTGCTGGTATCACCTTTCATCTATTTGTTGTGCAATTAATTGCAGAGTGCAGTAGTAAGTATGAAACTGACTTTGTTCTAATAACTATTAATTTTTTGTAGCACAGAACTAGCAGGTCAGCAGTGTGAGATGTAGGTGTTTCTGTTGATATAGGATAACGTGCAGGTATGGAAGGCAGTTAAACCAAGACTGAGGCAGTGAGAGTCATAGACTGTCAGCATCTAGACTTTTTGGGTCATGACACTGAAAAATGTTGGCAGTGGCAAAGTTTGGCAGTGCACCAGTGCGTATTGCCACTTGAGTTAGAATGGCAGTTATAATTGAACTGTGTTCGCCAGGAACAGTGTGTGTATTCACGTTGCTATGCTGTCTGCTGATTGCAGCTGGGTTTGACCAAGTGTTTCCAATGGAGAAACTGTTCCTCTTCAGTGCCACTGAATTACAGATGATCCTGTGTGGTGACCAGTCGCCACAGTGGACTAAAGATGACATTGTTAACTATACGGAGCCGAAACTCGGCTATACTCGGGAAAGGTTCGTAGATATACGTTTTGTTACTCGTTTTTCTGAGGCTTTTTGCAGTTAAAAATAGCACTGTCATTTTCATTCTTTTTGTCTTTATCTGTTTCGGTCGCCATTCCTACTTCGTGGAACTTTTTACCAGATTGTCTCTGTGATCCAACAGTGAGTTCTAAAATTATGACATTGTCACCAACTATATCCCAGGAAATGAGCAAGTTGCCGACTCGCTGACTCGCTTGGAATAATACTCATCTCTCTTTATTTGTCCAAATTATGCTGATTGTTTTCTGTCTCTTTCAGGCCAACTCAGTGGGACGGGGAATGAGTAGTATATCAGTAGTTAGATGGGTGACACCGTTAGCAGCAGTGTTGCCCTCTAGCGAATGCTTATACGAAGGAAAGGCAGATGTGGTGTATTCGCAGGTGACTGTTTGATCCACATGTGAGCGCTTAGTGGTCGAGTTATACTGACGATAGGCGAAATACAAGTCCACTTCCTTTCCTTTCCTTTCTGTTTTCTGGTTTTTTGTTCTGTCCTTTCTTGCCATTAAGATAAGTCCTGTCCACTCCTAAAACTTTTCATTTCATTATATAGCCAGTGGTTCATATTTTCCAGATGTTATTATAAATGGTAAGTTAAAGGATTCCATGTACCATAGGAAGGATGCGCATCTCCATTTTAGCCGAAGTTGTAGGTGGTGTAAACCACAAAGTCTGTGAGCTTTGTCATTGCAACCCTAAACCTGCAGTTACCTTTCCTTGCTTGAGAGCATCCCGAACCTTTTGGTCAGTACCAAATTAAACTGCTTGGTGACGGAGGCACATGTGAGTTACAGTGCTGTGAGTGACAACTCAACACAATACTAGGGATGTACCGAATATTTACTTTGTATTCACTTCGGTGCCGAATAGTGCTTCGAATAGTGTATTCGTATTTGGACGAATAGTGTCGTCAGAACAAATACGAATAGTTAGGTTTCTATAGTGCAGCTAGTGACGTCTATGGCCGACTTCACTCAGTCAGTGCCAGCTGCTCTCCCTCAGACCGCCTGATTATGGGAGACGAATGAAGGGGAGAGGGTCATGGCTAGACAGCATGCAGGCACAGCCATAATTATCGAGGGACATAAGGAGGTGGTAAATATCAGAACAGCAGGTTCAGCATCAAAATGCTCAGCCAGCAATGCTATTCGTATTCGGCCGAATAGTTCACAAAACTATTTGTATTCATCCGAATAGTCTAAAACCACTATTCGGTACACCCCTACACAATACTCCGTTGATCATTACGATATATCTGCCACACATGTCATTTCTGTTTTGTGTAGTCCTGGCTTCCAGCGACTGGTGAATGTTCTCGTCGGAATGAACGGAGACGAGCGCAAAGCATTCCTGCAGTTCACAACTGGCTGTTCGTCTCTACCGCCAGGAGGTCTTGCTAATCTCCAGCCGCGACTGACCGTCGTCCGCAAAGTTGACTCGACCGATGGTGGCTACCCTTCGGTCAACACATGCGTCCACTACCTTAAACTGCCCGAGTATTCGTCCGAGGAAATACTACGTGACCGACTTCTTGCTGCCACCAAGGAGAAAGGCTTCCACTTGAACTAGACAGTGGTGGAGGTGCTTCAGCTAATCTGGATCAGGAAGACATATGCACTTGTGATGTGCTTTAGTCAGACCGAGCTGTAGGCTGATGTGCCCCCCACCACTGCCTTCAGAATTGCACATAATTTGCATGTGTCGCCCTGGTGAACTGTGTGCGTGTAAGCCCAAATTTCACTTGGTGTGTCATGTCACGATACGACACGCTCACACGCTTTTTAGCCCATGCATTTTTGGCACATGAAAAAGTTGTGTCTTGCTGTGTCGCGCTTGTCGGGCAGCACGGTGTGACAGGCGCGTCACGACTAGCACGATACGCACGTCACGGGCTCGACTCGCATGACATGTTCAGGGGCGTCGCCACAGTGTGAACTGGCGTACATGTTCACCTTATTTTTTCCAGAAGTTGTTTCTGAGATTGATTCAAATCCTTAAAACACATAAGATAAACTTGTACACGCGAGCACTACTGTTTCTTCGTCGTCCACAATGTTGGACAAGCACGGCGCAACACGCACGAAGCATCGTGTTCGTGTCGTGTTGCAAGTGGAATTTGGGCTATACTTGCTGTCGGCACTAATAGATGCTTTCACGTTCTGCCGAGGTCCAGCGAATACTATCGCTCGTATGCAGTTCTTAATTGTCGGCCTTGCAGGTTTTTTCCTGGTTTTATTTAGTAACAGAAATGACGATGCCTGCAGAGTTGGCCATAGCATGTGAACCCGTCTGCTTTATGGTGCTTTGAGATTATATTAAGAATACAACATGTACCTGTTGATAAGCCAGATATGGTCCATTTATAAATGGGGCGACATGGTCTAGATATTATTAAACTGGATATTTCGTCCATTTGCATCTTCATCAGAGCTTATTGCAAACATCCAGTATCCGAGGGTTGGCCAGGCTGAGTTGTGTGGTTGGCTGGTTAAATGACAAAGATGGTTGTAAAAGCACCACAAGTTTGTCTGCAAATGTCGGACTATGCGTCCATAGTCTGACATTTGCAGCATCTTTGTGATATACATGGCCAGTGGATTATTTTGCTACATTGATAGATGTGATCCAGTAAAACAGTGTTACAGCTTCTTCACATTGAGAATTGAAGTAATGCAGAGACTGTAAAATTTATTGTCCCATAGACGTTAAAGGGTGTCGACTCTTTGATGGTGTGGAACGTCATGCTGTCATTGTGTGGTGTGTGTGTGTCTCTTACTCTGTCAGGCAGACTACTGTGCTATAGGCAATTTTTATGTTGCACTTGTGTCACCTTGAAGTACCGTATTGACATAAGCCATTTTGTGGTAATGTTCTGCGTCCGACATGAAGAAATTTGATGTATCGGATAAGCATTAGCTTTTCTGACCTTGAAATTTGAGATGTACATAAAAGCAGATCAGATATGTCTTGGAGTAGTTTGTCTTCATTTTTGCTGCCGGTTGAGATATATATCGCTGTAAAGTCAGAAGTGGAGTGATACAAGTGTGTATCATTGTATCAATCGACATCAGTTTGTCTAATTGGATGTGATATTGTAGTAACTGTTGCGGTTTCTGTGTTGTAGAACTTGTTGTTTTGTTTGTTTAAGTCATTTGTGATGATCTGCAGTAGTCACTATTGTGGTTCGTTCGGTTCTCTTGTTTCTTGCATAGCAATTCGATACCACATTATTAGCGGTGAATCTGGTAGATTTTGCAGACATACCTAAGCAGTTTGGATTTTTTGGTAGGATTTTGTGAGGTGCATTTTCGTATTTCTTCAAGTTTATGTTCCCTTTGTGAAATTTCATTGGGAGAGCTGTTTGCAGGTAGCTATGGTGGTTTAATCGGTTCTGTTATTGTATTATTTTAATGTCCATTGATGAATATTGTGCATATAATCTATCTCTCTTACAACAGATTTGTTCAGCTTGCAGCACTATAGTAAGTTATTAAACAAGGTTACTCGAAGCAGTTCTCCGTTGCACGAGTTATAATAATGAATGGAAGTTGCATTGTTTTGTGTTATTTGTTTATTTCTAATTGACTTCAGATGGTGAGAAATTATTTTTAATTAAAAGGCTAAAATAATAACGGGTGCCCTGAAAGTAATATTGGAGCCATTTCCATAATGTATCAGTTACCTGTTTTGCAGCCGATGTCCAGTACTTTCACTTAGTTTAATTACCCACATTTTTGCAATATTTGCATTATTAAGACACGCTGTGATAGTGAACTTGCTTCTCTGTGCAAAAGATACAAATTAGTTTTATAATCAGATGCAGAAATTGGATAGGCATTTTGTTTGGCACAGTTAGTTAAAAAATTTAATTGAATAAATTAGCAAATGGCTCTTCAGTTTTGTGATACAAGTACAGTATGTGGAACAGGTATACAGGGTGGCAAAAAGAAAAAAAAACAACTGAAAACAAGAAGACTTCTGTAACAACACATTTTAAGAGTGCGTCGTCCAACTGCAAGGCGGACACATTGAATATGTGATGTAAAACTGCAGGATGTGACAGTTACATTAGGTAATAACTGAGGCAATGAACACGTGGTTTTCTGTTGTTAATTTCTTAAAAAGTGTTGTTACAGAAGTCTTGTTTTCAATTGGTGCTTTAACACTGACATTTCACAAGGTAGTGTAGCGGCACAATTGAGGTGTGGTAGCATTTTTAAAGCTTGAAAATTGGTCAATATTTGAGGAAGTTATAAGGAATGCAAAAATGTACCACATTATTGGGCCACCTGTATACATATGTTATGAAAGACACGCGTAGATTAGGAATGCTAGGAAACTGAACTTGAAAACTCGAGTACACTTAAGAAAAATATATATGCTATTTTATTTTATTTTTTGGGAAGACGTCCTTTTTCAGTATAGCCACCGTGTAAAAAGATTGTTTACACCGTGGTATAGCATAGTATGTCGCCACTATGCTGGCTGCTAATCTGGAATTCTGTTGAGCCAATCAGCAAATTGTTTGAGAAGCGATAAGGTTTGGCAGCATCAGAATACACTTAATGTTATAAACATCGCACACAGCTTAACTGATTAATTATGAATTCAATAGAAATTGTGTTGCAAAATGCATACAGTCACTTTGTTGGAAAATGGCAAATGCAGTGGGATGGATCAAAATTCAGCGAGAGTAAAATGCCTCTGCTTCCCTTACACAGACAACTCACATGGTTATGTGCGCTGACCTGCGAATCCGAATAAGTTCAGCATTGTTCGGGACCAGGAAGCCTTCATCTCGTAGGTTTGTGCTCTGTGCCCTGTTGGCTGGCTGCCTGTGCCCGCATTCACTTCACTTCTACTAATCTACTTCTTCGTTGTTTGACTTCTACGTTGTTTACATTTTGCATTTGCACTGGCGTATGATCGAGTTATGAGACAGAGGCAAAGTCATGGATAAAGTATAGTTTAAGTGCTGTAAAATACGGATCTGAGGTAGTGTGTAGTTTACTGGGCGCAATAGGAATACATTGCTTCTCCCATTATTCTAAACAACCACCATATAACCACTAATAGCCGCCTATTGCGTCCAGGAAACGTTTGCAGTGTCAACTGATAGCCTGCTGCAGAACTTTACTGGGCGCTGCATGATACGTAGTAATACACTTACTGTAGCCAGAAAGTATAGTACTCCATTGTCTTCGGAAATAATCAACTAATTACTTAGTTATTATGGTTAAGTAACTTGAGAATATTAGTAGGGTTAGTGTTAAATGGTTGAAACTGGTAAAAAATAGTCCGCCATAGTTAGGCAACTGCACACAGCAGCCCAACGAGCTCCTTTTGGTGCCATTGTCTTTGGCTCCGCCCACTGCAAGTGCCGTTGTTGTCATTGCTAACTTCAACATTGATTTTCCGATTTCCGATGTCTGTTCTGACTCCCAACGAGGAAATGGACACCAGTGAAGATATGTTTGGTAACAGTGTAGATAAGCTCCGCCACCGGAGATCTGATGCTTATTCAGCAGCACAAGTTCTACTGAACAAACAATAGATCTGGTGTGGCGGTGTTACCATATGTTTTTGTAAGGTTTGTCAACTGCCCTTACATTCGACATAGTAACCAATTGTTAATTTCATATTAAACACGGTAATTTGTCTAGTATCAACCACATATGTATTCCTATGGCGCCCAGTAAACTATACACATTCCCGGATTTGTGCATATATATATATTTCCAAACATGAAATGCGGTGGTTTATTACACTTTTTAGGACTAGTGTATTCAGCTGTATACTCTACTAGATGATGACGTAAGTCAGCTTACAGTCATCTCATCACACGGTCAGCTATCACTGGCAGATCTCAGAAGAGTGACTGACAATATGTAGATGTAGAGGTAGAGTAGATAATCTCTAAGCGGGGTATCGGTCAACTTGTACACAGTCAACAAATGTGATGGTAAGCTAAACTGTCAAAGTAGTAGGGGTAGGGCTAGTGATAAGTTAAGTGTTTGGTAGTTATGAATCTGCACGTATATAACGTCTGTTAACATTATCAGAATTCTGATATTTGCCAGTGACAAGTTGACTGTGTGATGAGTTGACAATATTCTCCTGTCACGTCCTTCACTTATTACTGATAAGTGGGCTTTGTCTGTGGGAGAACCTTGTATATATTAACTACGCTAGTCACCAGCAGTAAACATGATCACTCAGTGCAGTTATTACTCGGTAGTAGATGCGACTATTTATCAGTAGTCAAGTTGCAAGTACTGACATTTTGGGGACTTGATATAGGAAAAGGCATCTTTAGGGATTAAAAAAGTTTAGAGTCCTGTTGTATGCTTTTTGCCGCGTACTGTTTCCCATCATCCACTGTGTCAGTCACCTAAGTGAATTATTACAAACTTCGCATTGACATGAACTGTCCTCACTTGATGATTCACACGCTCACCAAATTGCAATCAGTAACTCCGGGACTGAACAACTCCTGATCTGATCAGGTTGGTCATTCTGAATATGACAGAAATCTAAGCACACATTCTCATTTCATCAGACATTTCACATTCAAAATGTTAAGCTGATGTGGTTTTGCCTACTGGCTTCAGTTGCTTGTCGTGCTTTGGTTGCAGTGGTTTCAGTGAAGTCAGAGAATTAGACTTCACAGCAATGGATGATGCAGCACAGCACTGTGTGTTGTTTCCTGAACAAACTCCACTTGCTGTTGACAATGATAACAACAGACGGTGAGTATTTTTACTTGTTTGTTTTTCTATCATTGCTATACATTGTAACAATCCAGCCTCTGACTGCAGGATTCAATAAACCATATGCATGACTTTGCTTTGCAGCTGGCATTATTTGTCAGCATGTTTTGCAAGTTATTTTTTCTTTATTCAAACATAATATACATTTTCGGAGTTCATTTCAGTTTTGTGGTCCTGCCTTTTTGACTCGCAATATGCCTTGTGTTTGTTCATAGGCCTACTGTGGCTGATCATCTGTCTTAATTCAGCAAATATGTACATTTTGCTCTGTTGGTCCGGTCATAGTCAGACAACTAAAATGCAATCAGCATTATAGTACCTATAACATCTGAAAATAACTAGGATTCAGCATATTTTTGTATTGATACCAGTTGGAATGCCTCATGTATGCTGATGGGGACCTCTCATTGTAGATGCATTGTCTTGCTGGCCCATAGTCAGCTGCACCAGATTTGTTGATTTGCTTTAATCATTAGCACTGAAACTGTTTCTCAATTCACTTGCAGTAGCGTTGCATCTGCTACACTGAACATCGTGATCATTGTTGTAGCGTCACAAGAACTAGACAGGTTATGTCACCTGTAATATCAGAAGATGATAGCAGCATAACAATACGGTTGGTTTTTTCTGTTTTTTTTTTCATTGTACTGTACATATGTTTTTTTTCTAGAATAGTTTATCGAAAATGCTAGTGTCATTCTCTGTAGGTAATCAATTGTCTCCACAGACCCTCTTATCACAGATATCTTACCAGTAGGAAAGTTGCAATATAGAAAAACCTAAAGTGGAATTATATAATTGTAGAAAGTGCATTATAGCTTTTGTCGCGTGTCTTTTTTTCTTACTTTATATTTCAGGATGATTTCAGTACTTGCTACAAGTAAAAGCTTAGTTAAGTAGTGTAGTGCACATTTTTGCAGACAACCGATTTCATTTCCACGCCGACTGCAGGATACGCAGTCGACTGATCGCTGTAATTCAGCAGTTCTGAGTCGATATCAGTACTACAGCCGCTTGGCTCCGTACCATCAGAGTGCACTGGTATACTGTTGTCATTATCTGATTCTGAATTAAATGTCAACTTAGTTTTCTGTATGTTGGCTAAGAAGCATGTTATAAGTGAGTGTTAAAGATATTAGGGATTTTTTTCTTGATACTGAATTAAAATAGCCTAATTTTAAACTCTTTTTTGCAGGAATTCCTAGTGGCCCTGGTTCAAATGCTGTATAAATACTCGTATTAACTCCCTCTCTGCAACATATGCACAAGCAATATCTTAATTCTCGCATTTTTAATGCCTATGGGAGTATATGACTCTTTGTAAATATTGCATATTTTAATGTTAATGTTGATATATCTTTAACTTGGTGTTTATATTCATTGTGATGGTTGCATTTGACAACGTGTATTAAACGAACATGAGGATGATGATGACTATATTTGCTAGTAGTGACTGCATTTCCTGCCATTCCCGTAAAAATGGTCATTAATTGTTTGTGTGTAATAGTGTTATTGAGTAGTTGGTGAATTGGCAGATTACCAGAAGTTGTAGCCGTGACATACAAGTACTCATTTTTACAGCAGTTCTGTTTGCAGGTGATGCCGAACCATGTGGTGCCGGCCAACTATTATCTGGTGATTCCTCTCACTGTTGAAACTCAGAAGCAAAGCAGCCTTGTAACCATGTTTGTATTTTATGTTGTGTTTTAATAAAGCTTGAGTGACAACGAACTATCACTGACACATCATCACACATGTTTCATTGTCGATATACTTGAGCATCCAAACTTTTTCACTTAAAAGTGTCTTAAGGCCGAAGCAAAGACACATGGGGTTGAAAAGTGCTTTTTGGAGTCTAAAATCGGAATCGACTTTCAAAACGTGTGTCACGAGAAAACGACTCAAATTTCCGACTTGATTTAGAGTGCGTTATTTTCAGACGTTGATTTTCGGAAGCACGTGATCGACAGAAACAGTTGTAATTGGATGAAGCTTATTGTTTTCGTTTGGCTTGTTTGTAAATAGTACAGAATTGGCACACTTTTATTTCAGTTATATTTTCTTTTTCTGTGTTCTGATTTGCTACAAGAATGAATAATGCGGCAGCAACGGTGTCATTGTCAACTTTTTCAGCCTTGTCTGTTATTGGGGTCTAAATTTGGCGCTGATTTTCGACTCCATGTGTCTTCGGCTTAAAGTTGTGTACCTCAGCAATTGGCTTCATCTGAAGTATTTGCAGTGAAGGACTGAGATTTGTGAAAAATCTTATTTCTGCATTATTTGGTAATATATTTTACTAGTTGATGTTGTGTCCGTATATCTTTAAGCAAAGTAATAATGTTAACTGCTTAATTCTGTCAGTTCTGCATGGTGATGTCTGTTTGCTTTCTGCAGATTTTCTATCTGGAACACAATGATGGGCACTTCACTGCTCAGCATGCCATGGGCACTTGAAAGGGTATGCAAAGTGTTTCTGGAGTGTTGCTAGCAGTTTTGACTGCAGCTAGACAGTTCATGATGTTGCATAAAATGGCATTATTTATTAGAAAATTGTGTTCTTAATTACCTGTCAGCAAGTCTATAATTTAACAAATAATTTGTTTAGTGCCAAATTATGGTACACTGTATTCTTTCATTACATCAGTATAATTTTGTGTTTATTTAATCATCATGTGATAGCAGTTCTGCAGGTTGTTTGTTGCTTCAGGCTGGCTTTGGCTGTGGTCTCACACTGATGATTGCAGTGGCGGCTTTGATGCTCTACACTGCTTATCGCATTATGACATCCGTCAACTGCAGTTGTGAGTTTTTATTCGTTTTTGAATTTGTGCTCTCTGAAACATCTTTGCAATGCATTTTATCATATTTTCTGCTGGTTGCTAAACCATGCTTACATGGGAATGGTTGCTGCATGGCATAATACATAGAGTACAGGCCTCTTATGTAGTTCCTGTCTACACTGTGTCTCAACAAAATTGCACTTGGAAATATGGCAATAACTCTTATTGACTCGTAACTGATTTGCAATACAATTTTACGAGTGCAGTTTTTGTGACATGATGTAGTTAGATAACCTGCTTGGCAGAAAAAAACCGTCAACGCTGCAGTTAATTGTGCTGTTCCATCGCAGTCAATAATATGTTGCTGATACTGGTGAATCTGCAATGTTGTCAGCCCTGACTAAGGCACCAAATACGGATCGGTTGTGGTGTCTGTCTGTCATCATCTCCCATGCCTGCACAGTTTGTGATGGAAAAAGTGCAATAAACCCAAAATTGGCAGCAGTGTTACTGATGCTACCCTGCAAGCATGATACAAGAGATGTGGAGGAAGGGCCCTGTAACATGTCGGCCTTCAACGGTTGACCCAGTTTTGCTCTGCAACTTCCACTGTCGGCCGTCAGTTGCCAAGCAGCTACGGTGAAAAGTGACAATTTTGTTGAATCCTCCACATCATTCAAGCCACTTTGCTCATTCTGACGCCGCCAATGATGTCCATTCGTTACGTTTTTCACTCGTTTGAATAAGTTGTTGCTCATCAAAGCTTGCTCTTGCTTTCATTCGGATCTAGCACATCTAATCTAAGTAAATAAGTAAGTAATAGGATTTCTAAAGTGCAGTGAGAGTGAGTAGAGTTTATAACGCCCCACCCACACTGATGCTACAATAAAAATTTCTTCAGAAATTGTCTGAAACCGCGGTTGTCTTGAGGTCCATCTGCAGATAGTTACAGTCTAAGCACTTAGACATATGTGTAAGCTAATAAGTAAGGATATTTCTAACCAGAGTCAATGTAGTGCTGCACTATGGTTGCACTGCCCAAATTAAACGTTTTCAGTGATTGTTTGAGTCATCTGTAAGGCAGGCAGGTTTGACTGTCTAAGGTCTGCTAGCAGATTGTGATCCAGAATACACATGATGTGTGTTTTGTTTTGCTTATCGAAATTTGTTGCCAAGTTTTGCAAACATTTTTTTGTGATTTTACTGTGACAGCTCTCGGAGGAAATCCCCACCTGGATTTCTCCGACGTGTGTGCACATTACCTCGGCCGATGGGCAGAAATTCTGAGCGTCGTGTTTTCACTTGTTGCACTCGTTGGTGGAGCGGTTGTTTATTGGGTTCTGATGTCAAACTTCTTGTTCCACACGGTCACTTTCATACATGGTCTGCTTCCTTTCTCATCTGATACTTTGTCACTGAATGTTAAATTATTCGTTTTATTGTTCTTACTATTGTTGTTCTGATATTAGACTGTAAGTTCATTAAACACGTACTTGTGGCAAAAGATACACCAATGAATGAAATCGGCAAACGTTTATGTACATATATAAAAAGAAAACACGTGTATAGCAAAGTATATACAATGCAAATTATTTCAAGAGACTGGAGTATAGGACTATGGATGTCTGTGGAAGTTATGAATGGACTTCTTGCTCGAGATTGTTTAATGTGTAATTTAAAAAGGAATATTTTTTGTTTTGTATGGGAGTCGGCTTTTTCATGTGTTTTTAACATGAAATGCAGTTTGTCTGGGAGAAGTTCAAAGATGGTGTAGTTGTCATGTAGATGGTATGGTTGTCATCATAAGTGATGATAATTACTGTAGTAGTTACATTGGCAATGATGGAATGAAAGACAGTGTAATGAAGTAGGCCAGGTTAGCTGGAGAGAAACTGCCTGTTGAGATGTGTTGATGACGGAACACACTGGAAAAAGATCATCCTGTAGGTGGTCAACTTTCACGTTGAGAAAGTAATGCGATATGCCATAGATCGTGACTGTATGATGCTAAGTTATGCTAACGTTTGTCTGCTGTTTGTAAACAACTTGTTTAAGTTTTTTCTAAGTGCATCCTAAGTTCCACTTATCCCAAGTTTCTCTAAATTTGTTCCTAAGATTCTTTGTGAATTGGGTCCCAGGTCTGGTGCTGGTGTTGACCATAGAATCTCGACTTCTGCCGCCATTTCAACCACAATCAACGTGACACTTCGTTGATGAAGCTGTACATTGTGTCACACGAGCAACAGCACGAGTTACATCAAACAGCACATTGGCTTCATTGTTACACTTTGACTTATGAATTGCTGTGAAATAACATTTTTTACTGTTGGTGACTTATTTGGAAAAAAGTGTATTTGTATACATGCTATAGACAAAGTGTCATTAACTGGGAATGCGACGGATATGTCTGGCATCAACAACTTCACATTTGATGGTATTGTATTGCAGTACTATAACATTTGTAATGAATAAATACCAACTTGTACTTTAAAACAGTATACTAATACAGCTGTACAGTTTGTGTGTAATTTGCAATTTTGCAATAAAATATAGACATAGAAAACTGCAGTCTTGACCTTGAATCATAAGTACATAATCGTACATCTGCATAGTTATGTACACAGTTAACTAGTAGTAACCATATCATAGAACCTGTGCTATAGCAAATGGTCTGGTAGTGTTTAAAATTCTTGTACTGCTTATTATAGTAACTTCCTCAATTCCTGGCCAGATGTCATAAATCATGTCATAATAGACGTCAGATCCAGGGTAGCTTATTTGTTTTGGTTTTATTATGTTGGATTGCATTCACATATTAACCTGTGCTGGAAGCAAAAAGGCATGATAGCCTAATTTTGCTGAAAGTATTTATAGCTACTACTGCACAGTTTATGCCATTTTACATATTTTGATGCAGTGCAGTGTTTTCTGCCCGACGATGACAATTCGACCGCCAGCAAGTCAGTGTTTGACCTTGTATGGAAACAAGATCTCAGCGTTCCTTTGTTTTTGATTGTCGTTCTGTTTCCACTTATTAACTTCAAGTCGCCAACGTTTTTCACAAAGCTTAATGCACTTGGTCAGTTTTGTGCATTTGTTTGCTTATTTATTATAGTAAAAGTTTTGCAAAAGTACACAAGTAGAAAACTAAAAACCGTGCGGAGTACTAACGCTTGCATGACACACAGAAAGTTGATAATGTTGGCTACATTGTCATGTAAGTCACCAGGAAAAAGAAGATACAACAGTGTATGATTATAGAGCATTTCAGCCGTCTTTTATCATTGTTGTACGTAGGATGAAAAGTCTCTTGACTGGCAGCCTATTGCTAACAATAAGTTGCTAACGATTAGACATTGCAGTGTGTACAAAATAGACATGATGTGCAATAGTATACTGGGATGGGCATTTTAGCCGGTCTTGTTCTTGTCAGTGCTTTGCAATAATCTTGGTTATGTGCCAGGAAGCCGTCGTGAGTTGTAGAATAAGCGCAGTTCATTTCGCGGCTGAATGTTGTAAGAGGCTGGAAACCACTTTGCTTCAGTTGTTTTAGTTTTTTGTGCTGTAAAGAGTTCTGTATTTTCACATGCTCTTTTTTATCTTCTTCTTTAACTATTGACTTTCTGACGTAATTATAGTCCAAAAGAGTGATTTATTTTTTTATTTCTCAGATATATCTTCATGAGTTGTAGAATAAGGTCATGTCTAATTGTTAACAGCACCTTTTAGCCTAATAATGCTAAGAGTATCGTTAAATTCCTATGAACCATCAAACATGAGAAATATGATGAGTCTGGAAAATGGCCATTAATACTGTTGTGTGTGTGTGTGTGTGTGTGTGTGTGTGTGTGTGTG
>Ga0056115_1000353_pt1 | contig 21091 bp, 16 predicted proteins | sample WorMetOlspDAHAB1_FD_77007 | JGI IMG/M metagenome (GOLD analysis project Ga0056115, IMG submission 77007) | Marine gutless worms symbiont microbial communities from Max Planck institute for Marine Microbiology, Germany - Olavius sp. DAHAB.1 ...
CTCGTACTCCACGTGAGAGGTCGCAATGGTAATACCACGCTCTTTCTCTTCCGGTGCGTTGTCGATACCGTCGAAATCAACAGCATCGCCGCCCCAGACCTCGGAGCAGACACGGGTCAGCGCTGCCGTCAGCGTCGTCTTGCCGTGGTCCACGTGACCAATCGTTCCCACGTTGACGTGGGGCTTAGTGCGTTCAAATTGCTCTTTTGACATTTTGAGAGGCCTCTATACAAACAATTAACTGTTTTTGGAAATAATTTCGTCGGCGACATTACGCGGCGCTTCTGCGTACTTGCAGAACTCCATCGTGTAGGTCGCACGACCCTGGGTGGCGCTGCGCAGGTCGGTGGCATAACCGAACATCTCGGCCAGCGGGACTTCAGCAGTCACGACCTTGCCGGACGGGTTCTCGTCCATACCACCAATCATGCCGCGGCGACGGTTCAGGTCACCGACCACATCACCCATGTTCTCTTCAGGCGTTACTACTTCTACAGCCATGATCGGCTCGAGCAGTACAGCACCGCCATGCTCGGCCAGCTGCTTACAGGCCAGGGAGCCGGCGATCTTGAACGCCATTTCGTTGGAGTCCACATCGTGGAAGGAGCCATCGTACAGCGTGGCTTTCAGGCCCAGTAGGGGGTAGCCCGCCAGGACGCCGTTTTGCATCTGCTCGGCAATGCCCTTTTCCACTGCGGGGATGTATTCCTTCGGCACCACACCACCAACAATCTCGTTGACGAACTCCAGGCCTTCGGCAGACTCGTCCTCGCCCGGCTCAAACTTGACCCAGACATGGCCGTACTGACCGCGACCACCGGACTGGCGAACAAACTTGCCCTCGATCTCGGAGATGTTGCGGATCGCTTCGCGGTAGGCCACCTGTGGCTTACCGATATTGGCTTCCACGTTGAACTCGCGACGCATACGGTCGACCAGGATATCCAGGTGCAGCTCGCCCATACCGGAGATAATGGTCTGGCCGGTTTCCTCGTCGGTCTTGACGCGGAAAGAGGGATCTTCCTGGGCCAGCTTGCCCAGTGCGATGCCCATTTTTTCCTGGTCCGCCTTGGACTTGGGCTCTACCGCCACGGAGATCACCGGCTCGGGAAACTCCATGCGCTCCAGCACAATCGGGCTGTCGATGGAGCACAAGGTGTCGCCAGTGGTGACATCCTTGAGGCCAACGGCCGCGGCGATGTCGCCCGCCAGTACTTCCTTGATCTCTTCGCGGTTGTTGGAGTGCATCTGCACCATACGGCCGACGCGCTCTTTCTTTTCCTTGACCGAGTTGTACACCGCGGTACCGCCCTCGAGCTTGCCGGAGTAAACCCGGAAGAAGGTCAGCGTACCGACGAAGGGGTCGGTGGCAATCTTGAAGGCCAGTGCGGCGAACGGCGCATTGTCGTCGGCCTCGCGGGCTTCGACAGTCTCACCGTCGGCCAGGGTGCCTTCAATCGCCTTCACTTCCGTCGGCGCCGGCATGTAGTCGATCACCGCATCCAGCACCGCCTGCACACCCTTGTTCTTGAACGCAGAACCGCCCAGAACCGGGATAATCTCGTTGGCCAGGGTGCGAACGCGGATACCTTCCTTGATTTCCTCTTCGGTGAGCTCACCTTCCTCGAGGTACTTGTCCATGAGTTCTTCGGTGGCCTCTGCCGCCGCTTCGATCATGTGCTCACGCATCTCCGCACACTCGGCTTCCAGCTCAGCGGGAATGTCCTCGTACTCGAAGGTCATGCCCATATCATCTTCGCTCCAGATGATGGCCTTGTTCTTCACCAGGTCCACGACGCCCTTGAAACCTTCCTCGGCACCGATAGTCATCTGCAGCGGTACCGGGTTGGCGCCGAGGCGCTCCTGCAGCTGGCTGATAACCATCTTGAAGTCCGCGCCGGCGCGGTCCATTTTGTTGACGAAGACCAAACGCGGTACTTCGTACTTGTTGGCCTGGCGCCAGACGGTTTCCGTCTGCGGCTGCACGCCGGAGGAACCGCACAGCACAACCACGGCACCGTCGAGTACGCGCAGGGAGCGCTCTACTTCAATAGTGAAGTCAACGTGCCCCGGGGTGTCGATGATGTTGATACGGTGCAGGTCGTACTGCTGCTGCATGCCCTGCCAGAAACAGGTGGTCGCAGCGGAGGTGATGGTAATACCACGCTCCTGTTCCTGCTCCATCCAGTCCATGGTGGCTGCACCGTCGTGCACTTCCCCGATCTTGTGGGAAAGGCCGGTGTAAAAGAGAACGCGCTCAGTGGTGGTGGTTTTACCAGCATCCACGTGGGCGACAATTCCGATATTGCGATATCGGTCAATAGAAGTTTGACGTGCCACGATTTAATCCCTGTAGAAAAGCTATATTTAGAAGCGGTAGTGTGAGAACGCCTTGTTCGCTTCTGCCATGCGGTGTACGTCTTCACGCTTCTTCACCGCGTTACCCTTACCCTGGGATGCGTCGATAATCTCGCCGGCCAGGCGCTGACGCATTGATTTTTCCCCACGGGCGCGGGCGTACTCAACCAGCCAGCGCATGGACAGCGCCATACGACGGGAGGGACGTACTTCTACCGGTACCTGGTATGTCGCACCACCGACACGGCGAGACTTTACTTCCACCATGGGGGCGATGTTTTCCAGGGCCTCGTCAAAGGCTTCCAGGGGATCTTTGGACAGGCGGTCCTGCACGATGTCGAGTGCACCGTACACAATTCGCTCTGCAACTGATTTTTTACCACTGACCATCACGTGGTTCATGAACTTTGCCAATGTCACGTTGCCAAATTTCGGATCTGGCAGTACCTCGCGCTTGGCGACTACTCGTCTTCTCGGCATCTTAGCCTCTCATTTTCTCTTCAGGTTTCCCGGACACTGACCTGCCACAAATGCGGGGGTGCAGGGATCCGGCCTTACTTTCGATTCTCAGCTTTAAAAAGCTGTAGCGTTGCTTCCCTTACTTGGGCCGCTTGGCGCCGTACTTGGAGCGACCTTGCTTACGGTCGGAAACTCCAGAGGTATCCAGGCTGCCACGCACGGTGTGATAACGCACACCGGGCAAGTCTTTTACACGACCGCCACGAATCAGCACCACACTGTGCTCCTGCAGGTTGTGGCCTTCACCACCGATATACGAGGACACCTCGTAACCGTTGGTCAGGCGCACACGGCAGACCTTACGCAGTGCGGAGTTCGGCTTCTTCGGCGTAGTCGTGTAAACGCGGGTGCATACACCACGGCGCTGCGGGCAGGCCTGCAGTGCGGGCACGTCGCTTTTCGCTACTTTGCGCTTTCTAGGCTTACGAACCAATTGGTTGATCGTTGCCATTAAATAGAAACTCCAAAAGTCATTAATTTTCATGACCTTAAGGTCATGCCTTCGGTGGTTGGCCGGCCCCATATTCAGGACATAGAAAGCCACCCCCCAGCAGAAGGAGGCGGCATTCTATAGATGGGAATGGCGCGAGTCAAGCGATGCCGAAAAAGGGGTCAGAGCCCTTTTTTTCATTGCCGGAAGCCAATTTTCCCAGCATGTTGAAAAAAGGGCTCTGACCCCTTTTTCAGGCTTTGGCCAGCTCGGGGATTACCAGCACCATGCCCGGGCGCAGTCGATCCGGGTCCAGGTCCGGGTTGTACTGACGCAACAGCCACAGCGGCATCTTGTACTGTCGGGTAGTCAGCGTCCACAGGGACTCACCCTCCGCCACCACGTGGCGGTGGGTGGCGCGAATCTGCCAGGACATGAAGAACGCCTGCTGCAGGTCCCGCTGATAAGTCAGCCTCCTGCGTTCGAACTCCTCGGGGCTGACACGGGAGAAATCCAGTTTCAGTCGATGACCTACCACCAGAGGGCGACCATAGCGCCTGCCGTTGAGCCGGCGCAGCTGGCTGGCGCGCAGGTCCAGCCATTCGGCGTAATGACCCAGTGTCTCTGAGGCCTGCACCTCGATAGTATTGTCGTCGGCGACACTGTAATCGCTGGGATCCGCAAGGATTTCCAGTGAGGAGCCCGCCGACGATGGATCCCCGTTCATGCTGGCAACTACGGTCGGGGCCGGCTCCTGGATATCCGCCACGGCTGGCTGAGTGACCGGCAGATTGTCAGCCGGCGGCGCTGCGGCGGCAACCAGCGAAGTCGCGCCAGCCGCCACTGCGGCGGTCGGCGGTACCGGTGCAGCAGTTGCAACAGCGGGCGCCTCGGCAGCGGTATCAGCCACGGCATAAGTCCCCTCATAGGGCAGCCTCAAGACCTGGCCGATTCGAATCTGATAACGTCGGTTGAGCCCGTTCATGGCAGCGATATCGCGCATACTGTGACCATAACGTGCAGCAATTTCTGATACCGTGTCGCCCCTGACTACCGTGTGAAACAGGTCCGGGGTCTGTTCGGAAAAGCGCTCGTCCGCGGGGATGGACGCCAGCAACTGCACCGGCGAGCCATCGATATCATCCCGCGGTACTCTCACGGTAATCCCGGGCGGAATGCGCTTTTTGCCGCGCCAGATAGGGTCCAGCAGGGCCCGGTTATGGGACCTGAGCTGCTTGAGATCTACCTCGAAGGCCCGGGCAAAGGAATCCACCAGCAGGAACTCAGGCAATTCCACTTCCGCGTACTCGACAGGTTGCGCCAGTTCGACAGGGCCGAAAAATCGGTCGGGATCGGAGCTGACTTCGAGCGCGGCCAGGAAAGAGACGTAAAAGTTACGTGACGCAAAGCCAAAGGAGCGCCCTTTGTAATTCCTGACGATAGCTGCGATATCGGTGGTACCCAGTTTCCTGGTGGCCCGTCGCATACTGGAGGCGCCGTGATTGTAGGCCGTCAGCGCCAGGGGCCAGGTTCCGGTGAGCTGGTAATTGTGCTCCAGTAGCTGGGCAGCGGCATGGGTGGCGGCGAAGGGGTCCATGCGTTCGTCCACCACGTAGTCGACGTGGAGGTAGCGGCGACCGGTAGACCGTGTGAACTGCCAGATACCCGCGGCACCGACCTTGGAGTAGGCCTTGGGATTAAATGAGGACTCCACGTGAGGCAGCACCGCCAGCTCCGGCGGCAGACCTTTTTCCGCCAGCACTGAATCGATATAGGGCTTCCATTCCCCCGACCGCACCAGGCCCTCGCGGAACCGGTCTGATTGCCCGCGCTGAAAGCGCACTCTGCCACTGGCCCGCATCAGGCGCTCGCGGCCCGTTTCCCCGCCCCAGAGATCGAGCACGCGCTGCTCCTCGGCAGCGAGATTGTCGTGCGGATTGTTGGCCAGGCGAGTGAGGATATCCCGGTAACGCCTCTGCACTTTCCTGATCAGCTTGCGATCGGGGTGATAGTCGCCACTTAACTGCAGGGTTTCATAGACGACCGTGACATCCTCTGAGTCGTGGATGTAGCCGCTGCGGGTATCCACTTCCGTGTACACCTTGACCCAGAAGTTGACGTCGGGTTGCAGCTCGGCCGGACGCGGAAACAAATCCTCGGCCTGAACCGGCTGTGCCAGGTTAAAGCAGAGGCAAAACAGGGCCAGATGCAATAGCGACGAAGGACGGATGTTCACAGAACCTCTGATTAATAGCGTATAAAACTCACGCCCGGAGCCCACCGGCGAGCCCCGGAAAACCTGATTCTACAATATCAGCCGGAAAGTGGCATCGCAGATGGCGAATCAGGCGTCTACTCCACCCATCTCGCAAATCACCCGCCACTCCGCCGCAGTAACCGGCTGCACCGAGAGGCGTGAGTTTTTGACCAGCACCATGTCCTGCAATCGGGGATCCAGCTTGCACACATCCAGTGTGACCGGCTTTTCCAGCGAACTGATTGCCCGGATATCGACACACTCCCAGCGGGGGTCATCGGTGGTACTGTCGGGATGCGCCTCGGCGATGACCTCGACAGTACCGACGATCGCTTTCTGTGTCTGCGAGTGATAGAAAAAGCCGCGGTCGCCCACTTCCATCAGGCGCATATTGTTGCGCGCCTGGTAATTGCGCACTCCGTCCCATTCCTCACCCGCATCGCCACGGGCGAGTTGCTGGTCCCAGCTCCAGGTGGAGGGCTCGGATTTGAATAGCCAGTACTTCATGCAGGTGATCGTGCTTTAAAACAGCGGCAGGGGCAAGTGATCAGCCGTTGATCAGGCTCTTGGCCTGGTCGATTTCTTCCTTCGCCTCACGCAGGAAATCGATCGCCACTTCCGGGGACAGCCTGGCCGAAGAAAGTTTGCGGAACGCCGGCACAGTGTCGAACTGCGGTACCTTCTGTTTGCCGATCAAGGCGTGCAGGGTAGCCACCTGGACCAGGTCGCAGATGTCAGCAACGTCCCCGGGGCTCTCTCGATCCCACTGGCGGCAGCAGCGGGCGCAGTCAACAAGGTCCTCCGCGAACTCCCAGTGTTCCAGCACCATCACACCGGCGTCGCTGCGCAATTGAGACACGGTGGTATCCAGGCGCTCCTTGTCCCGGTAGATTTTGGGGTGGTTGCCGAGGTAGTTGAATACGGACAGGACACCGATATTGCTGACCATGCCCGCGAGCATGGCTTGCTCGGGGGCAAAGCTTCCGCTGCGCTGGGCCAGTGCGTAGCATACGGCTGCAACATAGACCGTTTGTTCCCAGGCTGCAGCCATGGCAGCTTTTAGCTCCGGTGCTTCGTGACGGAACAGGTCGCGCATGGTGTAGCACAACACCAGCTGCCGCGTCGCACCCAGGCCCATCCGCAGCACAGCCGACTTGACGCTCTCGCAGGGGGTGGTGCCGATATAGAGCGCGCTGTTGGCGGTGCGCATCAGCTTGGCAGCGATAACCGGATCGAGATTGATGACTTCACCGAGCTGCGCCGGTTCGACATCGGGGTCCGCCAGCATATCGCGCACCTTGAAGGCCACCTCCGGCATACTGGTCAGCTCGAAACGCCCGCTTTCCAGGTCTGCCAGGAAAGATTCCATCAATCGGGCAGTGGATTTATCCGTCAGCTGCTTTACTACGGGCAAAGAACTGCCCACTCCGCCTAATCCTGCAGGTGCAGGCGGCGCCACGGGCATACCGGTCTCACCGGCAGATCGCTTTTTCCATAAGCTATTGAGCATTGATCTAACCCCCCCCTTTACAGGGACAGCAGGGATTCAACCCACGGCTTATCCGGGATCAAACATCCGGCCTGTAAACTATATCGACAGGTTTCAGAAATTGTTTAATTGCAGATCCGGGGGTGACCAGGCCGGCTTTCCCTGCCTGGGTACACGCTTTGCGTACACCAGCGACGCCGGGATCAGCCCGCCTGCTGGCTGAGAGCATCGAGTCGGGCCGCGAGCTCGTCCACAACACCCCCGTGGGAATCATCCTGCACCAGGTTATGCATCTCCCAGGGGTCATTGACCAGGTCATAGAGCTCCCGATAGTCGTGATCGGGGTAGTTCACATACTTCCAGGACTCCGTGCGAACACCCTCACAGTGCGGAATCCTCCCGTCGAAGTCATAGCGGTATTCGTAGTACCAGTCGTCGCGCCAGGCCAATCGCGGATCGCGCATCAGCGGCCAGAGGCTTCTGCCCTGCATTGCCTCTGGGCGTTCTGCACCCAACATATCCAGGATGGTTGGTGCGATATCAATGTTCAGCGCCATCCGGTCGACGATCGGGTGGGTGTTCTGCGCTTCGCTGGCAAGCGGCTTGATGATCATGGGCACGCGAATGGATTCTTCGTACATCAGCCATTTCCCGGCCAGTCCACGCTCACCCAGAAAGAAGCCGTTATCCGAGGTAAAGAGGATGATGGTGTTGTCGTACAGATTCAGCTGATGAAGTTTTTCCACGATCTCACCAACCACCGCGTCCATCCCCGTGATCAGGCGGTAATAGTCCTTCACGTTTTCCTGGAACTCCGCGTCGGTCGCAAAACGCTGCATCCAGCGGTTCCTACCCTCCGAGCTCCTGATGAATTCCGGCAGCTCGTCGAAATCCTCCTCGGTCGCAGTCAGCGGGATAGGAATATCCTCGGCCGCGTAGAGATCGGAATACCTGGGGTCGGGCAGGAACAGGGCATTGCCGCTGCCCTCCGCATGGGGCGCCTTGAAGGAGACCGAGAGCAGAAACGGGGACGCCTGGTGTTTCTCGATAAAGGCACCGGCGGACTCGCCAATCGACGCGGTCAGGTGCTCGCCCTCCTCGCCGTCAGGGAAGTAACTCCCCTGCCCCGCAAAGCCGTCGAATTCGTCAAAATACTGGGTCGGCAGATCTTCACCGATGCCCCACTTTCCCAGGAAACCGGTGCGCCAGCCAGCGTCGCGCAGGACGGCGGGAAAACTGCGACCGAAGGCCGCGCTGTCGATTTGCGTATCGAAACCCTGGATGCCGTGGCGCCTCATGTGCTGGCCGGTCAGTATGCTGACCCGGCTGACCGGGCAAATAGACGTGGTAACAAAGGCGTTGGGGAAGTTGGTGCCCTGGTTCGCAAGCTCGTCAAGGTTGGGCGTTGAAACCAGCTTGTTACCGTTCGCACCCAGGGAGTCGTAGCGCTGGTCGTCAGCGAGCAGGACGACGAGGTTGGGTTTGGACACCGGTTCCACCGGCGGAGGGCTCGACGGCGTCACCGGACCGGCACCGCCACCGGAACCACCACCGCCGCAGCCGGTGAGCTGGCCTGCGATGCTGGAGCCCGAGGCGAGACCCAGCAATTTCAGCAAATCCCTGCGCTTCATTACCACTCCTACAACACCACTTAAACGAACTCTCCGCTAAAGGACAAAAAACGGACGGGACTGCTAATTAGTATAAAACAATGAAAAAGGGCCCACCCGCCTGGGTGAGCCCTTTCTAGACACAGGTCCCGAAACGTCGTACCCCCGTGTACGGGGAAACGACAGCCGGTCAGGAGTCGGCCTGCAACGCCTCGGTGAGAGCCGCTTCGATTTCCTGCACAGACACAGAACCCTCGGGGGATTCCACATCGCGCTGGCGCTTGCGTTCCTCGTGGTAGGCGAGACCGGTTCCCGCGGGAATCAGGCGACCGACAACCACGTTCTCCTTGAGGCCGCGCAGTCGATCGCGCTTGCCGGTTACCGCCGCTTCGGTCAGTACGCGGGTGGTCTCCTGGAAGGAGGCCGCGGAGATGAAGCTCTCGGTTGCCAGCGATGCCTTGGTGATACCCAGCAACTCGCGCTCGCCCTGTGCCGGCACCAGGCCGTCACCTTGCAGGCGCTCGTTTTCCTCGAGGAAGGTGTTGTATTCCACCTGCTCGCCCTTGATCAGGGTGGAGTCACCGGAGGCAGTGATCATCACCTTGCGCAGCATCTGCCGCACGATAACCTCGATGTGTTTGTCGTTGATCTTCACACCCTGCAGGCGGTACACGTCCTGGATCTCGTTGACGATGTACTTGGCAAGCTCCTCGATGCCCTTGAGTCGCAGGATATCGTGGGGGCTGAGCGGACCTTCCGAGACCACCTCGCCCTTCTCCACGGTTTCACCCTCAAACACGGACAGGTTGCGCCACTTCGGGATCAGGGTCTCGTAGTGGTCTGAACCGTCCGGCAGCGGTGTACCGTCGGTAGGCGTGATCACCAGTCGACGCTTGCCCTTGGTCTCCTTGCCGAAGCTCACCGTGCCGGAGATTTCCGCCAGGATGGCGGGCTCTTTCGGCTTGCGTGCTTCGAACAGGTCGGCAACGCGGGGCAGACCACCGGTGATGTCCCGGGTCTTGGAACCTTCCTGCGGGATACGGGCGATAACATCACCCACACCGATTTGCGCACCGTCTTCCATGGACACAATCGCGTTCGCCGGCAGGAAGTAGTGAGCCGGAACATTGGTGCCGGCAATACACAGCTCCTTGCCTTTCTTGTCCACCAGGGACACGGCGGGACGGATGTCCTTACCGGCCGCCGGACGCTCTGCCGGGTCGATCACGGAGATACTGGAAAGTCCGGTCAACTCATCAGTCTGGCGCTTGACGGTAATGTTCTCTTCCATACCGGAAAACTTCACCGTACCAGCCACTTCCGTGATGATCGGGTGAGTGTGCGGGTCCCAGGTGGCAACCACATCACCGGCGTTCACTTCAGCGTGGTCGGCAACGGTAATCGTCGCACCATAAGGCAGCTTGTAGCGCTCGCGCTCACGGCCGCGCTCATCGGAAACAGCCAGTTCACCGGAACGGGATACCGCCACCAGGTTCTTGTCGCTGCGCTCGACGAACTTCAGGTTGTGCAGACGCACCGTACCCTCGCCCTTCACCTGGATGCTGTCCGCCGCGGTTGCCCGCGAGGCCGCACCACCGATGTGGAAGGTACGCATGGTCAGCTGGGTACCCGGCTCACCGATTGACTGGGCGGCAACCACACCAATGGCTTCACCCATATTGACGCGGTGACCACGGGCCAGGTCGCGACCGTAACACATGGAGCAAATGCCGTAGCGGGTTTCACAGGTAATCGGGGAGCGAACCTCGATTTCGTCGATACCCATTTCTTCCAGGCGCTCAACCCAACGCTCGTCGAGCATGGTGCCTGCGGTCACGGCGATCTCGTCGTCGGTTCCGGGGCGAATCACGTCGCGCACCACGATACGGCCGAGCACCCGGTCACCCAGGGACTCGATAATATCGCCGCCTTCGATAACCGGGGTCATCAGCAGGCCGTGCTCGGTGCCGCAATCGTCCTGGGTAACTACCAGGTCCTGGGCCACGTCGACCAGGCGACGGGTCAGGTAACCGGAGTTGGCGGTCTTCAGGGCGGTGTCGGCGAGACCCTTACGGGCACCGTGGGTAGAGATGAAGTACTGCAGTACGTTCAGGCCCTCACGGAAGTTTGCCGTAATCGGGGTTTCGATGATCGAGCCGTCCGGCTTGGCCATCAGGCCCCGCATACCCGCCAGCTGGCGAATCTGGGCGGGTGAACCCCGGGCGCCGGAATCGGCGTAGATGTAGACCGAGTTAAACGAATCCTGGTCTTCTTTCTCGCCCTCGCGGTTGACCACGATTTCCTTGCTCAGCCCTTCCATCATGGACTTGGACACCAGGTCGTTGGCACGGGACCAGATATCGATCACCTTGTTGTACTTCTCACCCTGGGTTACCAGGCCGGAGGCGTACTGGTCTTCGATCTCTTTCACTTCCGCATCGGCGTGGGCGATGATCTTGGCCTTCTCGGCCGGAATCTCGAAGTCGTTGACACCGATCGAGGCACCGGAACGGGTAGAGTAGTCATAGCCCATGTACATCAGCCGGTCGGCAAAAATAACCGTCGCCTTCAGGCCAACCACACGGTAGCAGCGGTTGATTACCCGGGAGATAGCCTTCTTGTTCATGGGCTGGTTGATCAGCTCATAAGCCAGGCCCTCGGGTACGATTTCCCACAGCAGCGCACGACCGACGGTGGTGTCTTCCACCGAGGTCTTGTCTTCGGTTTCACCTTCCTCGCTCATCAGCGTCTGCTGCACACGCACCTTGATGCGCGCCTGCAGGTCAACGTGCCCAGCCACGTAGGCGCGGTGCACTTCGCTGACATCGGCGAAGATCATGCCCTCGCCCTTGGCATTGATGCGATCGCGGGTCATGTAGTACAGACCCAGTACCACGTCCTGGGACGGTACGATGATCGGCTCACCGTTGGCAGGCGAGAGGATGTTATTGGTCGACATCATCAGCGCGCGGGCTTCGAGCTGCGCTTCCAGGGTCAGCGGTACGTGTACCGCCATCTGGTCGCCATCGAAGTCAGCGTTGTAGGCCGCACAGACCAGCGGGTGCAGCTGGATGGCTTTACCCTCGATCAGTACCGGCTCAAAAGCCTGGATGCCGAGACGGTGCAGAGTCGGTGCACGGTTCAGCAGTACCGGGTGCTCGCGGATAACTTCGGCGAGGATATCCCAAACTTCCGGCGGCTCGCGCTCGACCATCTTCTTGGCAGCCTTGATGGTAGTGGCGAGACCGCGTAGCTCCAGCTTGCCGAAGATAAAAGGCTTGAACAGCTCCAGGGCCATTTTCTTGGGCAGGCCACACTGGTGCAGGCGCAGGGTCGGTCCTACCACGATCACCGAACGACCGGAGTAGTCGACGCGCTTGCCCAGCAGGTTCTGGCGGAAGCGGCCCTGCTTGCCCTTGATCATATCGGCCAGAGACTTCAGCGGGCGCTTATTGGAACCGGTAATGGCACGGCCGCGGCGGCCGTTATCCAGCAGCGCGTCGACCGCTTCCTGCAGCATGCGCTTTTCGTTGCGCACGATGATGTCCGGCGCATTCAGGTCCAACAGACGCTTAAGACGGTTGTTACGGTTGATGACGCGGCGGTACAGGTCATTCAGGTCGGAGGTCGCAAAACGACCGCCATCCAGGGGCACCAGCGGGCGCAGGTCCGGCGGCAGCACCGGCAGCGCATTGAGTACCATCCACTCGGGCTTGTTGCCAGAGGTAGCGAAGGCCTCCATCAGCTTCAGGCGCTTGGACAGCTTCTTGATCTTGGTTTCACTGCTGGTCGCGGGAATTTCTTCGCGCAGGGTGGCCACTTCCTGGTCGATGTCGAGCTGCATCATCAGCTCCTGCACCGCCTCGGCACCCATCTTGGCGGTGAACTCATCGCCAAACTCTTCCATGGCCTCGTAGTACTGCTCATCGGTGAGCAGCTGGCCGTGCTCCAGGGTGGTCATGCCGGGATCGGTCACCACGTAGGATTCGAAGTACAGCACCCGCTCGATATCGCGCAGGGTCATGTCCAGCAACAGGCCGATACGAGACGGCAGCGACTTCAGGAACCAGATATGTGCCACCGGGCTGGCCAGCTCGATGTGGCCCATACGCTCGCGGCGTACCTTGGCCAGCGCAACTTCAACGCCGCATTTTTCGCAGATAACACCGCGATGCTTGAGGCGCTTGTACTTGCCGCACAGGCACTCGTAGTCCTTCACCGGGCCAAAGATCTTGGCGCAGAACAGGCCGTCACGCTCCGGCTTGAAGGTACGGTAGTTGATGGTTTCCGGCTTCTTTACTTCACCGAAGGACCAGGAGCGGATCATCTCCGGGGATGCCAGACCGATGCGAATCGCATCAAATTCTTCTGACTGACCCTGGGACTTCAACAGATTCAATAAATCTTTCAAGGTAATTCCTCCTAAACGGTATGCGCTAAATCCAACAGTGCTTATTCGTGCTCGAGTTCGATATCGATACCCAGAGAACGAATCTCTTTCACCAGCACATTGAAGGATTCGGGCATGCCCGGCTCCATGCGATGATCACCATCAACAATGTTCTTGTACATCTTGGTACGTCCGGCAACGTCATCAGACTTCACCGTCAGCATTTCCTGCAGCGTGTAGGCCGCACCGTAGGCTTCCAGGGCCCACACTTCCATCTCACCGAAGCGCTGGCCACCGAACTGCGCCTTACCACCCAGCGGCTGCTGGGTAACCAGGCTGTAAGAGCCCGTGGAACGCGCGTGCATCTTGTCATCAACCAGGTGGTTGAGCTTCAGCATGTACATGTAACCCACAGTCACCGGGCGATCAAAAGCATCGCCGGTACGACCGTCGTACAGCGTGAACTGGCCACTTTCCGGCATGTCGGCCAGCTTGAGCAGATCCTTGATGGATGTCTCTTCGGCACCGTCAAATACCGGCGTCGCCATCGGCACACCACCACGCAGGTTGCGGACCAGCTCCAGGATATCCTCTTCGCTCAGGGACTTGATGTCTTCCTTGCGACCGGCGCCGTTGTTGTAGACGGCCTCCAGGAACTTGCGCATCTCGGTAACTTTCTTCTGCTCCCGGATCATGGCATCGAGTTTCTCGCCAAGACCCTTGGCGGCCATGCCCAGGTGAGTTTCGAGAATCTGGCCCACGTTCATCCGCGACGGTACACCCAGCGGATTCAATACGATGTCGACGGGTTCGCCGTTCTCATCGTAGGGCATGTCCTCAACCGGCATGATCACGGAGATCACACCCTTGTTACCATGGCGACCGGCCATCTTGTCACCGGGCTGGATGCGACGCTTCACAGCCAGGTAGACCTTGACGATCTTGAGTACGCCAGGTGCCAGGTCGTCACCGCTCTGCAGCTTGCGCTTCTTGTCTTCGAAGCGCTCTTCCAGCAGCTTGCGCTGCTCCTTGAGCTGGGCCTGTGCCGCAACCAGGGATTCATTGATCTCGGCGTTGACCATCTTCAGCTTGAACCACTGCTCGCGATCCAGCTCTTCGAGGACCTTGGCCGTCAGGGTTGAACCCTTGGACAGGCCACCACCGGAGGCAGTTTTCTTGCCCTTGAGCAGGCTGCCCAGGCGGGAGAACATCGCTTCTTCGAAGATGCGGTACTCCTCGTTGAGGTCCTTGCGGTACTCGTCAAGCTGGTGCTTCTCGATCTGCAGGGCGCGGGCGTCCTTCTCCAGGCCGTCGCGGGTAAATACCTGCACGTCGATAACCGTACCCTTGGTGGACGACGGCACGCGCTGCGAAGTGTCTTTCACATCAGACGCCTTCTCACCGAAGATCGCACGCAGCAGCTTCTCTTCCGGGGTCAGCTGGGTCTCGCCCTTGGGCGTTACCTTACCGACCAGGATGTCACCGGCATCGACCTCGGCACCGATGTAAACAATGCCGGACTCGTCCAGCTTGGACAGGGCGCTTTCGCCGACATTGGGAATGTCCGCGGTGATCTCCTCGGGCCCCAGCTTGGTATCGCGAGCGATACAGGTCAGCTCCTGGATGTGGATGGTAGTGAAACGGTCTTCCTTCACCACGCGCTCGGACACCAGGATGGAGTCTTCGAAGTTGTAGCCATTCCAGGGCATGAACGCAATACGCATGTTCTGGCCCAGTGCCAGCTCACCCATGTCGATAGACGGGCCGTCAGCGAGAATGTCGCCACGCTCGATCACATGACCCTCTTTCACGATCGGGCGCTGATTGATACAGGTGTTCTGGTTGGAACGGGTGTACTTGATCAGGTTGTAGATGTCGACCGGTGCCTCATCCTTGCCCACGTCCGCGTCATTGACGCGTACCACGATGCGGCTGGCATCGACACTGTCGACAACACCGCCACGGCGCGCGACCACGCAGACACCGGAATCGGTGGCCACATGGCGCTCCATACCGGTACCTACCAGCGGCTTTTCGCTACGCAGTGTCGGCACTGCCTGACGCTGCATGTTTGAACCCATCAGGGCGCGGTTGGCGTCGTCGTGCTCCAGGAAGGGAATCAGGGACGCAGCCACCGAAACCACCTGGCGCGGGGAGACATCCATATAGTCAACCCGGTCCGGCGGCATAACGGTGAATTCGTTCAGGTGTCGCACGGCAACCAGGTCCTCGACAAATTGCTTCTTGTTGTCGAGCTCTGCCGATGCCTGGGCGATTACGTATTGCCCCTCGTTGATCGCGGAAAGGTACTCGATCTCATCACTGACCTTGCCGTTGGCAACCTTGCGATAGGGGCTTTCCAGGAAGCCGTATTCGTTGGTGCGCGCGTAGACCGCCAGCGAGTTGATCAGGCCGATGTTCGGACCTTCCGGCGTTTCAATCGGGCAAACACGACCATAGTGGGTCGGGTGCACGTCGCGTACTTCGAAACCGGCACGCTCACGGGTCAGACCACCCGGGCCAAGGGCCGAAACACGGCGCTTGTGGGTTACTTCCGACAGCGGGTTGTTCTGATCCATGAACTGGGACAGCTGGCTGGAACCAAAAAATTCCTTAACTGCAGCAGCAACCGGCTTGGCATTGATCAGGTCCTGGGGCATGAGGCCCTCGCTCTCCGCCATGGAGAGGCGCTCCTTGACGGCGCGCTCGACACGCACCAGGCCGACCCGGAACTGGTTCTCCGCCATCTCGCCCACACTGCGCACACGGCGGTTACCGAGGTGGTCGATGTCATCGACCATGCCCTGGCCGTTACGGATATTAACCAGGGTCTTGAGTACATCGACGATGTCATCGCGATCCAGGATGCCAATACCCACCGCAGAGTCGCGGCCCAGGCGACGGTTGAACTTCATGCGACCGACAGCCGACAGGTCGTAACGGTCAGCGGAGAAGAACAGGTTCTGGAACAGGTTCTCGGCAGACTCCTTGGTCGGCGGCTCACCCGGGCGCATCATGCGGTAAATTTCCACCAGCGCTTCCAGTTCGCTGCGCGGGGTATCACTGCGCAGGGTATCGGAGATAAACGGTCCGCAGTCGAGGTCATTGGTGTAGAGCGTCTCGATTTCCTTGACGCCGGCCTCGTTGAGCTGGGCCAGTACTTCCTCGCTCAACTCGGTATTGCACTCGACCAGCACCTCGCCGGTCTCCTTGTTGATGACGTTCTTCGCCAGGGAGCGACCCAGCACATACTCAAGGGGCGCTTCCAGCACCTTGATCTTGGCTTCTTCCAGCTGGCGAATGTGGCGCGCCGTAATACGGCGGCCCTGCTCTACGATCAGCTTGCGGCCAACCTTGATATCGAAAGCTGCCACTTCCCCGCGCAAACGCTCGGGAATCAGCGTCATGGTGTAGTTGCCCTCGAGATCGCTCTGGAACGTGTTCGTGTCGTAGAACATCTCCAGGATTTCCTCGGCTTCGTAGCCCAGGGCACGCAACAGGATCGTGGCCGGCAACTTGCGGCGACGGTCGATGCGCACGAAGACCAGGTCCTTCGGATCGAACTCGAAGTCCAGCCATGAGCCGCGGTAAGGAATCACCCGGGCGGAGTAGAGCAGCTTGCCGGAGGAGTGGGTTTTGCCACGGTCGTGATCGAAGAATACACCGGGTGAACGGTGCAGCTGGGATACGATCACGCGCTCGGTACCATTGATGACAAAGGTACCGTTGTCGGTCATCAGGGGGATTTCCCCCATGTAGACTTCCTGTTCCTTGATGTCCTTGATGGTCTTGTTGGCTGAGTCCTTGTCGTAAATGATCAGCCGGACCTTGACGCGCAGGGGAACGGAGTAGGTAACACCGCGCAGCTGGCATTCATTAACATCGAATACCGGCAAGCCGAGTGCGTAATCAACATACTCCAGTGCCGCGTTGCCGCTGTAGCTGACAATCGGGAACACGGACTTGAAGGCGGCGTGGAGACCGTAATCTCCCCGCTCCTCGAGCGGAACACCCGCCTGTGTAAACTTTCGATAGGAATCGAGTTGGATCGCCAGCAGGTATGGCACGTCCATAACCTTGGGCATGGTGCCAAAATCCTTGCGAATCCGTTTTTTCTCAGTGTACGAGTATGTCATCAGTACTCCCCAGCATCGTTTCCCTTAAGTACAACCCCAACAGTTGCACCACCGCCTCCCTTGCGGAGGCCACACATCTATAAATAAGAAGCGACAAAAGGCCGGCGGGGATGGTCATCCCCACCAGCCTCGGTCTTGCTTCTACAGCCTGAGCTGAACAACCGAGCTTACTTGAGCTCTGCTGAACCGCCGGCTTCTTCCAGCTGCTTCTTGATGTCTTCTGCTTCGTCCTTGGCAACACCTTCCTTGATAGCGGAGGGAGCGCCGTCAACCAGACCCTTGGCGTCTTTCAGACCCAGGCCGGTTACCGCACGAACAACCTTGATGACGTTAACTTTCTTGTCACCAGCTGCAGTCAGCATCACATCAAATTCGGTCTTCTCCTCGGCAGCAGCACCGGCGTCACCGCCAGCAGCGGCAACCGGTGCGGCAGCAACAGCTGCAGCGGCGGATACACCGAACTTTTCTTCCATAGCTTCGATGAGCTCAACGATGTCCATTACGCTCATCTCAGCAATTGCATTCAAAATATCGTCTTTAGACAGAGCCATGACTCTTATCTCCTTTAGCTGATTAGTTGCGACCGCTTACGCGGCCTCTGTTTTTTGATCGCGTACCGCTGCAACAGTACGTACCAGTTTTCCAGGTACTTCGTTCATCGTACGTACCAGCTTGGTCACCGGCGCTTGCATAACACTCATCAACATGGACAGTGCCTGCTCGCGCGTCGGCAGCTTCGCCAACACATCCAACTGTTCTGCACCCAGTAACTGGCCACCTACCGACAGTGCTTTTACCTCGAACTCTTCGTGTTCTTTGGCAAAATCCTTGAAAAGTCGAGCTGCTGCGCCCGGATCTTCCATTGAAAATCCGAACAGGGACGGACCCGACAGTGTCTCGGTGACACATTCGTATTCCGTACCTTCAAATGCGCGCCTGGCCAGAGTGTTCCGCACAACGCGGAGCATGATCTGGTTTTCGCGGGCATCCTTGCGCAGTGCTGTCATTTCGTCCACGGTGCAGCCGCGTGAATCGGCTATCACCAGGGACAGTGCACTGGTGGCAGTCTCATTGACTTCAGCAACGATCGCTTTCTTGTCTTCGAGTCCAATTGCCACTGGATTATCTCCAAGTAAGTAAATTTCGACGCGCGTAGCGCGCCTCCATCTGCGTAAGCTGAGCCGAAGCTCGATTAAGCGGCCAGTTCGGAGAACCGGCTGCACTTACGGTCTTTGATGGTCTTTAGTACTCAGCTAAAGGCTCGTGTGAGCCGGTGCCTCTTCCAAAGACCTCAAAGTTGCCCAGGGCCACCAGTAGGTAAGCGCCTGGACACTTGTTCCGCTTCCCTGCGAAACACATGAGAGCCAGCCCCTTGTGGGGGCCGACCGATCAAGCTTCCAGAGTGGACTGGTCTATCGCCAGGCCCGGACCCATGGTGGTGCTCAGGGTCACTTTCTGCATGTAAACGCCCTTGGCAGAAGCCGGCTTGCCCTTTCGCAGGTCAGCCAGCACCGCTTCAAGGTTTTCCTTGATGGCGTTCAGTTCAAAATCGATTTTGCCGATACCGCCGTGAACGATCCCGTTCTTGTCGGTGCGATAACGCACCTGGCCGGCCTTGGCATTTTTAACCGCGGTTTCGACGTCCGGGGTTACCGTGCCGGTCTTCGGGTTAGGCATCAGACCACGCGGGCCCAGCACCTGGCCCAACTGGCCGACGACGCGCATGGCGTCCGGTGTAGCGATAACCACGTCGAAGTTCATCTCGCCGCCCTTCACCTGCTCGGCGAGGTCTTCCATACCTACCAGGTCAGCACCCGCTGCCTTGGCCTTATCGGCATTGTCGCCACTGGTGAAAACCGCCACGCGTACGTCGCTGCCGGTACCGTGAGGCAGAGTCGTAGCACCGCGTACTGCCTGGTCGGACTTCTTGGCATCGATACCCAGGTTTATTGCCACTTCAACCGACTCGTTGAACTTGGCAGTGGCGCACTCCTTTAAGAGGCTTACCGCGTCATCGATGGCGTACTGCTTGCCGGGCTCGATCTTTTCCTTGATTGCGCGTGTGCGCTTGCTCAGCTTGGCCATCACTTAACCCCCTCTGTTTCAATGCCGGCGGACCGTGCGCTACCGGCGATGGTGCGTACAGCGGCATCCATATCAGCAGCTGTCAGATCCGGCCACTTGGCTTCGGCAATTTCCTCAAGCTGGGCGCGGGTAACCTTGCCCACTTTTTCAGTGTTGGGCGTACCCGAGCCTTTTTTGATCTTGGCGGCCTTGCGCAGCAGTACGGCTGCCGGCGGGGTCTTCTTGATGAAAGTGAAGCTGCGATCGGAGTAGACCGTGATCACAACCGGAACCGGCAGGCCCGGCTCCATGCCCTGGGTCTCTGCGTTAAACGCCTTGCAGAAATCCATGATGTTGACACCGTGCTGGCCCAGCGCGGGACCTACAGGCGGGCTGGGGTTTGCCTGTCCGGCAGGCACCTGCAACTTGATATAGGCTTCAATTTTTGCAGCCATTTTGCTTTCTCCCTGGGTTCAAGCGCCGTACTAACCTTTCGGCTTTCGGGCTCCCCTATTGTAAAGGTCAAGCCTTCTCGACTTGGCCAAATTCCAGTTCCACCGGAGTGGAACGTCCGAAAATCAACACTGCCACCTGCAGGCGGCTCTTTTCGTAGTTGACCTCTTCAACCACTCCATTGAAGTCGTTGAAAGGCCCATCGATAACCCGCACCATTTCGCCGGGCTCGAAAAGCGTCTTCGGACGCGGCGCTTCCACCCCGTCCTCGACCCGCTGCAGAATGGCGTTCGCCTCTGCCTCGGTGATCGGTGCCGGGCGATCCGCCTTGCCACCGATAAAACCCATGACCCGCGGCGTATCCTTTACCAGGTGCCAGGTGTCATCATCCAGGTCCATCTGTACCAGCACATAACCCGGGAAAAACTTGCGCTCGCTGCGGCGCTTCTGGCCACCGCGCATTTCCACTACTTCTTCCGTCGGTACCAGGACTTCACCAAAACGGTCCTGCATACCGTGCAGTTCAATACGCTCCTTCAGCGCATTGGCTACTTTCTTCTCGTAGCCGGAATAGGCGTGAACCACATACCAACGCTTAGACATCCTTATTCCTTCTCCACACCTATCCAATTACCAGCGATACCAGCCAACCCAGCAGGGAATCCAGCCCCCACAGGATCAGTGCAACCAGGATTACGAAACCGACAACGATCATCGTCGTCTGCACAGTTTCCTGGCGCGTCGGCCATACCACCTTGCGTATTTCCGTCCGCGAACCCTTGGCGAGCTCCCAGAATGCCGCCCCCTGGGCGGTCTGCAGGGCGATCAGGCCCGCAACAATGGCCAGGGCCAGCAGACCGAGCACCCGGTACAGCAGGGATTCGGCGGCAAAGTAGCTATTGCCGTAAACACCCGCTGCAACCAGCACCAGTACCAGCAGCCACTTCAGGTTGTCCATTGCGTTGCTGCTGTTAGTTTCCGTACTCATCTACGCTTCACACCTCGGTTCTATACCTTGCGGTACTTGCCACCTGCCACAGTGCGAGCTGTGAAAAGGTGGCAGGCCAGGAGGGAATCGAACCCCCAACCTGCGGTTTTGGAGACCGCTGCTCTGCCAATTGAGCTACTGGCCTAACATTTTCAAATCGCCGCCTTTATTAGACGACAAAGCCGAGCGTTTGCTCGGCTGGTCTAAAAGGGGTCAGAGCCCTTTTTGCTGCTCTGATCCCTCTTACCAAAAAGGGCTCTGACCCCTTTTTGTGTTACTCGATGATCTTGGCGACGACGCCGGCACCTACCGTACGACCACCCTCACGGATAGCAAAACGCAGGCCTTCTTCCATCGCAATCGGGGCAATCAGCGTCGCAACCATCTGCACGTTGTC
>Ga0056115_1000354_pt1 | contig 21068 bp, 14 predicted proteins | sample WorMetOlspDAHAB1_FD_77007 | JGI IMG/M metagenome (GOLD analysis project Ga0056115, IMG submission 77007) | Marine gutless worms symbiont microbial communities from Max Planck institute for Marine Microbiology, Germany - Olavius sp. DAHAB.1 ...
ATAAGTAAGTAAACGATTTATTGTTTATAATATATTTATTATAATAAATGTGATATCCCGCAAAAAAGGAACGAGCAAATGTTGGAGTGAATATGTTGAATCCGTTTAGAAACCTTGTCTGAGTTTGTCCTGCAGTTCCTGATGGTGCCTTAGCAGTTCTTGCTGTCGCATCTCTTCCTCTCTCGTACGCCTTTCCGCTTCCTGTCTGGCGGCCTCTTCCCGTTCCAGTTCCAAATCCCGTTCTGCTTTTAGACGCTGCTCATCTTCCAGCCGCTTCCTCTCCAGCCTGCCCGCAACAGCATAATGGGCGACACTGTAACTCTCGCGGCGGCTTCAATGCAAAAATGGACCAACTAATGCAAATGTATGCAAATTCATGCAAACGTGCAAATGTGTGCACAATTGCAAATTCATTCATTTTATTTTTATTTTAATATGCTAATCGTACAAAGTACACAATAATGAATGAAAATGTAGAAAAGTATATACATTATTGCAAACATAAAAACTGAACAATAAAATCCATTCATCACTACTCAGCAGAGCCTCAGAAAAATAGCTGTAACGCACGCAAAGCAATTCCACACATCAACTTGATCAAATACGGAATGTATGCAAATTTATGTAAATTTATGCATGCACGTGATGTAAACATAGATATAATTGGCATAAAATCTAGCGAGTAAACATTATGAGTAACAGGCACTGTCGTAATGCTTGTGTCTAAAGACCGGGACAATTGTAAGATCATGCCGATTTTTTTGGAAGAAACAGCATTAACTGCAATAGTTATGGCATATAAACATAAGCAACTGAATCAAACTAACCAGAGAACCAAAACAGAACTAACTTGCACAAACTACTCACGTGGCCAATTTATGATTGCAAAATTTTAGGAACAAAAGTTTAGTTTGCCACAAAAACAGTAACAATAAAAATGCACAACACTGACTTTTTCGGCACCGGGCCACCACAGGAAACTGGTCTGTTTTGTTCAAATATTTTCATTTAATTACTTGCTTCTTTTATAAACAAAGCTTCACTTCTGGTGATACTGGCCTGTGAAGTTGTTCCTGTTCCAATCGCTCTTGTTCCCGTTCTTTTTCCAGCTGTTCCAGCCTCAATTTCTCCTCCCTTTCCAATCGTTTCTGAGCCTCCTTATCCTGTCGCATCTTGGCAACATGCTCTCGCTTCTCTGCTGTTCGTTTTGCACGTTCAGCTGCTCTGTCATTGCGATCTGTTGTCGATGGGTCAACCGCATCTTGCGTTGTTTTTGACTCACCCTGTACGTGTAAACACATCAACTGTGAAGGTAACGGCCATTCGAAAAGTAAACGGCATATAACACTTATATAGCGCCACAAGCCGCATACCGCAGCTGCAGCGACGCTGTTGTGCCACAGACAGAGCGAGCGTACAGCTTATAGGCCGTAGTCCAAGCCCGCGCCCACGGACTTTGACCTGTAGCGATGCAGCCACACGTAGCGCTTATCTGTCGTTTGATCGTCTCCATCATGTAATTCATGTAATTGCATGGATTACTACTCATTTGCCGACCACGGAGGGTTGGGAAGCTGAGTTGGCCTGGTTGATTGACCCATAGCAGACACTTCACTCGCGAAGTGGCCACTCGTCAACCATAGATCAGGTGTAAATCAGAGAAAATTCGCCGGATAAGACCGACATCCTAACCACTGTGCCACGCCGCAACCGCCTTTCGACTAAAACACGCATATATAGGCGAAGGTGAAGGTGCCCGTCCAGAGAATAGGACCATTAGACTCATCAGCAGGCTTTAGTAATTTAATACGATATTTTGATAATTTTGTAGTGGCTTACTTTTCTGGACCATCCTGTATATGTTTTGTGTGCTTTGTGTCATAGTTTCAAGGTCAGTTGTAAGCGCAGATTACTGCCTTTCTGACCTGTTCAGATGTAAAACTAATTTGTTATCAACGTTTGCCGTCGCCATGCTGCAGATATGCTATGTTGTAACAGTGTTACGTCGCAAGCTTTTACGCATGCTTGCAAACTGTTGTGCGTGGAACTATGCACCGTGAAAATACAGTCTGCGAAATAAAATATGCAAATAGTTTAGTTTTGTTAAATGTGTTCGATTTTACGTGTGCTGCCACAAGTGGTTGTTAAGATGATTATTGTATACGGCTGTAGTGACGGCGATGTGCGTACAACAACGTATGTGACGCGACTGACCTCATGTGGTGTCGCGTCGACGCCGGAAGTAGTAATCGACACGGCGACCACCGGCTGCGTGGGCGCCACTTCCTTTTTTCGCCGACGCCTACGGCCTTGCTGTTTCTGGCGGTGCAACTCCGCGGCGCCCCCTGGCGCCGAGTCGCCGATGACGTCATCGACGGTGACGTCATCGTCCGCCGCCGTGACGTCATCGTCTGTGACGTCACAGTCGCCTTCCTCCGACCTCTGCGCGCAGAGCGTAATAAGCGTCGAGTGAAATCGTCTCGGAAAACCGCAAAGAATCTTTAATTTCACCCTTTTTTGTCGCATCAGTCTGACGCTGTGTCATTTACTCGTAATAACTTGCATTCCTCAATCCTTATACATCAATCGTCCAGTCTACCTTTTCTTTGCTGTTGCTAGTTACGAATCGATTCAAACTATTCACCGTTTGGTTTACCAGTCCAACCAGAATTAGCTGAAGTAAGACGATTAAACTTTTAAAATATAGACCCTTGGTTTGCTAGTTTTTTTTCTAGTTTTATTGCTATATTGCATAGTTTGGTTCTTACTGTTGTTTGGCATATATCCGTGTTCTGTTTGCGAAATAAACTACATATTTTCTTGCGTAAAATATTAAATATGCGCCCGAACGCAGAGCGAAATAACCGACGATACAGAAACATCTTAAACGGGCAAACAGAACACGCGTTAATTACCTCATCGGTGACGTCATTGATGAGGTCATCGATGACGTCATCGTCGTCAGCGTCCGACAAGAGAGAGATTTCTGCTGCAAAGTGGTCGTTTATCTGCAAAAACAAGCAATTTATATTTTCGTATTGATTCTCGCACAAAACAGCAAAGTGATCAAGTTTCTACAGTACCAAACAGCGTTTGTCTGTTTGGCTGTAGTAATCGTTATGGTGCATTACAACTGGTTAACTGCTGCAAGTCTCTTTGTACGAAAAGGTTTACTTTTCGCGACCCAAAAAGCCTTGATCTACCGGTATCCTTTATGTATTTATTTATTACATACATTGTGCTCACAACTCATAGTAGGCTACACAAAACCTAAGAAGTTAAAAAAATAAGTAAAATCAGCAATACAATCACCACAACTGCAAACACGCAGACAAAGCTCCACAAAAGAGCGAAAAAAACAGACCAATATTACGCATAAATACACATGAATACATATCCACATAGACCACAAATAACAGCAGTTAATCAACAGATCAGTCGATAATAGACTAGGCCTACTGCAGGGTCTACTACAGTGTAATGTGCGAACGGCAGAAAGATCGCTGTAACCGAGCAAAAGTTTTCAACTGATGCCGGAATGAGTCCATAGATGATGCTGAGACGACATTGTGAGGCAGTGCATTCCAGATATTGGTGAGGCGTGGAAATCGAAACAGCTATCGTAACGAAACATAATCGAATATTGTTCGCATACGCCGTGAGTATTCAGCACCCACACTTGCCTCGTCATTGATGGCGTCATCGATGACGTCACCGATAGCGTCATCGTCGGCTTCCGGTGGACTCAATTCGTCGTCCGCACGTTTTTCGTCTTCTGCCTGAAAAACAAAGGTCGTAACTTAAGACTCCAAATGTTCAGTTGTTTCCGAAAAAAAAACGCTAAACTCCCTCACGGTCCACAAAATGGGAATGAAATTAAGCGCGAAAGTTTTAATTAAATGAGTCAGCAAGTAAACGGATTTAGATGGCGCACACTCTTGCGAACGAATCGTGATTGCGAAATTAAAATAACTAATTATACCAATAATTGTTTTGCATGATTTGTTTCTTAAAATATGCCGTATTTCCTATTTAGCATTTACGGAAAATATTCACTATCATTTATTATAATAACACTTATCACTTTTACATCTCTATATAGCATTTTTTCCGCGGTGCCGGCGTCTGTAACATCAGACAACATTTTGAAGCTTTCTAAAGTTTGCATAATAATAATAAAACCAACTCGACTGTAGTTGTCATGGCAACAGGAGGCCACCCGCCGCCAAAAATCCATTTACCCGAAAACGTGTAGGAACTTTGAGGCGCGTCTAACTTAGTCCTATTCGATCTGGGGTAGCGTCGCAACCAATCACAAAGCGCCGAGAAAACAAAAAAAGGAACAAACTTCATTAACCGTGAACACGTAAACCGATACAATCGACATTTAGGTTTAATTTACACAGTTCAGTTAACGCAGACAAATGAACCCCCCCCCAAAAAAAAATCATCAGAACACTGCAGAACAGTAAACACGTGCAAAGTGATGACGACTGCGTTGCCATGGCGACCGTTCACATGGCAACGCGCTCACATGACGCCATAATCGGCGTCACTGTTGGCTTAGAAAGGTTCTGTCACAATAGCAACAAAAAAGTAGCAAAAGCGGTGCAATAGCCTATGCCTGACGCTGTCTGGTATAAATTTCTCTGGAATCGGATGGCATATCGCTCTATTTATTTGAATATTCAATACGACGTGCTGTTCGGTAGTTAGGAGTGTGTTTGAACTTAGATTTAGTGAACGGTTGGTTAGTAGATATGCACACGTATTTATACTACTTTCCGTAATCATCGTACCGTATTGCAGTGTCAAAGAGTTCACTGATATCTAGTTAGACAAAGAGCGTATGTACCACTGTACGGCTATTGATGTTGCAGACGTGTACGCCGTGTGTACACCCAGACTGTGCACGTCCATCAAGCGTACACTCTTCGCATACAGACTGAGCCGACTCGTCGGTAGTTTGGCAGCAAGTAAGTAACGATGCTTGCTGGTTCGCCGTTTCGTCATTGTCCTGCGTTCTCCGCAGTCGATGTGAGTTCACGTCGGCAACGGTGACGTCACACTACAAAGTCATGTGACAAGCAAGCGTGTGCTGTGCAGAACTAAACTACCAGAAACCGAAAATGTAAACAAGACATTTTCATGTTTTTGACATTGTTTAACGAAATGTGATCATTATATCCTGGAATTCTTCGGCAGATTATACGAGTTAGTTATCCGGTCATTGAACTCATCAGTTTTATGTGTCAGTTAAAGATATTCTTATTTGCACACTATTAGGCACAATGTATAGAACGCATTAGAGATTGTATTATGACTATGCGCTACGTAAATTTACTAATTTACTTACATACTTACTCATCCGAGGTAATGAAGAGTTCCCCCACAAAAAAACGATTGACAATAAACTCTAATACACAAAGCTCAGATTTGATTATTTTTATAGGAGGTTTCTATTAAGGGGATCGATAGTTTATTATGGGGAGACTAAGGGAGGACTATGCCTCCGGTGGATTTTTTGGGATAATGGTACGCAAAATCTTGAATGATAGCCTGAGAACTTTCATGTGTTTGCATTACGTGACTTCGGGTAATACATTCGTTAGCGATTTATTTTCAAACCGAAGTCCATTTTGCTAAATACTACGCGTGCGGTACCATTTTTTTAAACAGGGAGAGGAACAAGGTCAAAAATCAAGTTTTATCATGCACCGTTATACGTTGATTTTCACCCAGGACTTGGCTGAGCCCACAACAGGTCATAATATTATCTTTGTTACGCTGTGTGTGAATGCAGGCACGTGGTCTCTATAATGTATTAGACAGGTGGTCATTGCCATTACTTTGAAACCGGTCCGACATAATCGCCATATGCAATTTCTGACCTCAGATATAAATTTTAGGGGGAGCAGGTGCCCCCACCAACCCTGAGCCTGCCTGTAACACGATCTACTGTTCAGAATTTTTTCAGAAGAAATTTCTACAACATAAAAGTGCAATAATACAATTCCGATGTATATTTTTTTAAACACACACTTTTTTGGGTTTGAACAATTTGGTGATAATTTGCAGCATTGCGCGCAACTGGCATGACGTTGACGGCCACTTTAATTGCCGCAAACAACGTTTGTTGACACGCGGTGTCCATGGCAACGCGCAGGCCCGCACAAAGTCAATATAATCCGGCTTCGTATCCAAGCGACAATAGTGATACGCTGAGATACGCAGCAAAGCAATTATATTATATTCTTATGTCGCGCACAAGCAATTATTATATCGTGCATGATAATAGCGACTGCCGTATTTCGTTCGAGCTAATCAATGAGACGACGACTGTCTTGTTGTGGAAACATGAAACCGTGGCCGCTCGATAAGAAACTAATGATAATTGCACTAATTGTCTCGCTGTGTATGTGGCGTGATTGCATGACTGGTCATAGTAATGAAATAGCCGCCAGCTTGCCTGAGAACGAGAAATAGGTTTTCATGAGAAATTTTCAAAACAAGTGATATAATTATTGTTATCTGACCGTACTAAAACATGCAAACAGAGATGTTCTGGTGATGGTAAGGGTTTGGTGGCCAGAAAAAGGGAAAATGAATTTATACACTAATAAGAAAATAAAACTGATGCAGTAGTTATGAAAAGGTTATGTTAGGGTTAGAGTTAGAGTCAGGTCAGGTTTAGTCCTGGCTTGCAACTGGCCCTGTGTAAGCCGTTGGCCGCACGGTGCCAGGTCGGATTTTAGGCACAGGTTTCAGATTTTGGAATTAACTATTTCTGCGGGTCGTACCATATTCCAAACCGAACGCCTCCTCCCCTCCCAGCCGCTGTTTAGTGTGTGCCATGACAATGTTGCTGTTTACCGGCGGTCCGAGATCACGCTCAAATTGCGGCGACTGTGACGTCGGTGGTCTCTGCGCACCGGTACCAACGACGTCATCAGAATGTGCCGTGACGTCATCGGTGCGTGACGTCTCTATCCGGAAAGTGCTACTTGAAGTTGCCGAATGTTCTGTTAAGCAGATAAAAATATCACGTTTAATCGGCAATTTTCGTATATGGTAAGTGCGATAATGACAGCATCGTAATTGATTAAGATTACTACTCATTTACCGACCCGGGAGGGATGAAAGGCTGAGTTGGCCTAGTCTGCCGTTTCAATGGTCTCCAATGTACATGTAAGGCAAAGGCAAAGGCATATAACACATATATAGCGCGACAAGCAGCAACTACAGCTACAGCGGTGCTTTATGTGTCACAGACAGAGCGGGCGTACAGCCTACAGGACGCAGGCTAAGCCCGTGCCCACGGACTTTGACCTGCGACAAAACAACCATGCGCAGACCTGGTCTGCCGTTTAATGGTCTCCACTCCCGCAATCCATGTAATTCACATGGTTTACTATTTATATACAGACCCCGGAGATATGCAATTACATGGATTGCTACTCGTTTACGTCCCGGAGGGATGGAAGGCTAAGTTTACCTGGTTGGTTGACCACGGCGGACACGTTACTCACGAAGTGGTCACAAGTCAACCATAGATCAGGCATAGATATGGGAAAGTCCGCCAGCCAAAGACCGACGTCCTAACCACTAAGCCACGCCTGAGGAATTCCACCAGTCATCTGCTGACGAGGCTCGTCAGCGTCTCCGCACTGCTTCGTCATCATCGCTTTTCGTCCGACGCACCTGTCTTTCAACCGTCGGCGATCGAGCTTTTCCGGTCGCCGCTTAATTCCCGGGGACCAGTAGTTGAACACTCTGACCCCGCAGAACGTCACGTCGGCGCCGTTTTTTTTATTTTTAACTGAACGCTGGTTAATTCAATGCATTATTTTCGTTTACTTCAACTTCAACATATTACAAATAACGCCGTACGTGAGCCGATTTCGGGTAGTGGTAATCTCCAGTTTAATCTGCCGTTAGTCGAGTCACGTGACAATCCCGCGTCGATGACGTCATCGTAGTCGCCATCTTGGCTGGTGACGTTACGCCGATGACGGCGGCGACGACCAATCACGGCTGGCTGCGGCTGGCTACGTGGCTCTAGCCCCGCCTCTGCGCGTACAATTATATACCTTTGCAGTATTGTGTCACCATTGAAATACTTCAGCCATAACGACTCGTGAGATGCGGTAAGTTAGATGAAACTTCATTGTCAATCATCAATATGCGTTTATTACGCAGTTGTCAGACCGCAACTATTTACAATGATACACAGTGTAAAAATGTGTATATGAAAATAACGTCAATACGTAATCAGACAAGTTCGTTACTGTAAAGAAGATACGGATTCGCAGAATCACGTTATATGGATATCAATGCAGTGTACAATGATGTGATGATCATGGAGGTTCAGTAAACGTTGAAATGCACGAGTCTAGGTACAAAGTTCCTAGTGTCGTCAGACACCGTCAGTACCTCATCCGGTAACCATGGCTCGTCAGTGATTTTTTGTCAACTATTTTCCGCACTTATTCGGGGGCTAATCCCGCAAAAAAGGTTTCGGGGTTCACGAGTCGGATCAAGTTAAATTATTCAACTCACAAAAATGTAGTTGACAAATACATGCCGGTTTCTTTTAAAAACTGTCCAAATAACTCCAGTTATTATTTAAGACAGTTAATAATGATGTTATAGGCTACAGGATTGTTGTAATGTTTTTTAAATTCAGTTTACCTTCTGATCTATTAGCTGTTAGACGTGCCACGTTCTCTAATCGCTACAGACTGTACAAAAATTTACATTGGTATTTTGAACTTAAATAAATTGACATTACCTCGTGGTAGCCTAGGTTAGTTACGTATTGTTTTCTCTACTGTTTCTATGCTACCGTGTATTCTGGTGAAAAATATTTTCATTAACAGACTTGTAGTACTGGAGTCCGAACTTGGCTTCGAGTCCGGACTCAAGTCCAGTTTTGGCGGACTCGAACTTTGACTTGGACTTGCATGCCAAGGCCTTGGACTTGGACTCGGACGTTTGAAAACCCAAGTACTCTATGAAGTCCATACACAGACAGATGACGGTAACGGATTATTTTCAAAATGACTGCCTCACTTTCCTTCTTACTGAATATCACTAGGAAAGTATATAGATAGATGTAATAGAAAGTAGCTGACTGAAACGGACTGATATCTGTGCTGTCTAGTGCCATCTAAATAATGAATACTGTTGAGTGTTCAACAATGTACTCTGTTCAAGTCTTCGTTACAGAGGTTGCAAACTGGCGTTTTTTGAATTAAATTTAACAAGTACTCGAGTACTTGTTACTACCGGAAAGTACTTTTAATACAAGCTGCCAATGATGAAGAAGGGGTGGTCAGCATACCTGGCGCACGAAGGGTCGAGGGCCTAGAACAAGCGTTATTTTTTTGACTTTGTATTTTACTACTCAGACTCTGTCACTTTATATGAGTTGGACTTGCAATCGGATACGGCAGTTGCCAAACTTGTTACAAGTCTGGTTATTAACCTATAAAGGGGCATCCGGTAAACCGCGTGTTCGGAATACGCTCAATTGACTAGTGAGTAGATATTCTTGCATTACTTGTAAACAGACTAGTGCACCTTCTATGACAAAATGGCTTCTACGGCCTAGAAAGGTGGAACTAACAAGGGTAATGACATTTCTAGGCCGTATAAGTTAGTTTTAATTATTTTCACAGCACGTACAATGATTTGTTAAATGCTGTTTAGCCTACGTGTAAACGAAGAATACCTATATGCAGACCTATTGAGATGTAAATCGGGCTTATTCGTTGTTAAACGTTGTTGCGCCGACTTCTTAACTTTTTACGGGGAAGTTTCCGTTTCGTTAATAACGTGAACACAGTTTTTGTCGAATAAATTAAGCGTAAATGTTCCACAAAAAATGTGAAAAACTGCACCGTTGCTGTTGCGATTCGTGAACTGGTTGGAAGATTTCGACGCGAGATCCGATATCGATGTGGCCAGGGATCGGTTGTGTATTCGAATTTGCCGTTCCGTGCAGCACTCCGGCATGACGTCGCGAGTGGGCGGAGCCTCGATTTCACTCGGGTCTACGTAGTTCTGCAGAAATGAAATAGCAGGCAATAAATCGCTATCGCCTGGTTGCCATGGAAAAAAAAGATATATACACCGTGACCCCCCCCCCAAAAAAAACACGAAAATGAACCAAATATCAACAAATCTTATTAGACCCTATTCGTCCTGCTGATTAGATTATATTGTTTACGTTGTGTTAAATTCGATTGTCAACCAAACATTATAATATTGTCGAGTTGTATTAAATAGGCCTATTATATTCGTGACCTGAATCGTGACGTCCAACTGCGATATTGGTCAAATAAGTGTCAATACTACTACAACTTCAGTCAGCTCTAGTGTACTTTTCCTTTGTGGTGCATATGAATATGAAAATGTCTTCTTTCCCACACTTTTTGGTTTCAATGAAGACAGCGTTGTTGTTTTATTAATTATAATTATTTCCGAGAGAGAGAGAGAGAGAGAGCGGATTCTAATGCTGAATTGACCGGCGTCTACTCAACCGTGAACGACAATGTCGAACTTCGTTGACAGAATCCTATGGCGCACTGTCAAATGTTACGCCCAAAACCAACAATCAACCGTAGCGGCATGTAAGCCCACCGCTCTAGAAAGTGTCAAAACACAAACTGACAAAGAAACAGACGGCAGACGCCCTGAATTGAATTTGGTACATTTTGTCCATAAAATATGACATCTGCTGGCAATATTTTAACGATTTTCCAGATAATCAACTGACCAAATTTGGTGAATTTATTGGTTTATCCAGTATTGTTATCACCACCTTAAATTTCGCTGGACAGAGAATCGTGGGCAGCAATCGTGGGACTGGCTGTCGCCCATGGATTGCCGTGCATGGTAAACTGTCCACTATGGGTCAGTCAACTAGGCCAACTATGGCTGCAGACCAACGTCCATGAGCGTGGGCTTGAGCTGCGGCCTAGACTGAACGCCGGCTTGCGGCGCTATAAAAGTGAACTTTCACCTTAAACAAGAACCAGTGGTTTTTAGTTCTAGTATCGTTTCGTTGCGCCGTATTTTAGTGAATAGCAGCTTTTTTCGAGTGACAAGCACGACAGCTATGTTGTAGATGATCACAGACCGGTGATTGTTATTCGATAGCCGACTAACTATTGATCGAGCACGGCGTTGCTAAGACAATGTTGATAATACGGCCGACGCAAGAAGAAGAGACCAAAGCCGATATCGTGCCAAAAAAATCCTCCCATTGCTACTGATCACGCACGCACGCAGGCCGATAACCGCTGTTTAACCCTTTACTCGTCATCTCCGTATATTTAGGGAATTAAACGCAATATGTTTGTTTAATCAGCATATTTCAAAGAAATAGATCAACTATATCAAAAACAAAAAGTGAAAAATCTCAACAGAACGTAATAAGGCAGCTACGCCCGTTATTCAATAAGCACAAAACCCGGAATGTGAAATAAAAAGAAACGATCGAGCTAGATAAACTGAAAAAAAACTCGAAAGTCAAATTTATTAAACCGATTTTCGAATAATCTGTGATTGTAACAGCTGTAATAATGTACAAGCAGGACTGTTTATTTCAACCGTGGAGATGGGAAAATTCCACGAAACGTTGGTTTGTGCGAACATCACAGAATGTTTCAGCAAGTTTCATTAAAATAAAATACCCTGACTTTATATAATAGCATTGCGTAACCGGTGTTCTTACTGTCGCATAGTCCTACCTACACTATAGATTGTTCTATTTTACTTTCATCATAAATTGCGTCAAGGGGCTACACGTGACTGCAAATGCACGGCGAAATATTATCAATTGTATATAGTTAAACATTATGTGAGTTTAAAGAAAAATATTTGACAAAAAAATTCACGAAATAATTTCATGAAATTTTTTGTCACATTTCTTATTTCATAATCATCGTCGTCATCATCATCATCATGATCATTATCGCACTGCACAGTAGTGTGTCTAAACTTTTATAGAACGTGATTACAAATTCAAAAACTCGTTTTTGCCTTACTCTTTGAGCAGGTTCACTTAGACGATGTCGCTGCACTTATGTGTGTGTATTCTGTACTTTACTTATATGAGGATATTTTTCTTTTTGCTTTGAGTTAGTTTGTTTGCTAGAATCGTTTTGTGTCATTAGGTTTAATCCAACATGTTAACTGCTTTGATTTGATTTGCTATGTATCATGTTAACTGCTGCAGTATTAAATAAACCTTTGATCTTGGTCCTGATTTATTACTCAAGCTGCAAAGGGTTAATTCGTTTGCTGGGCGCCAGGTGGCGACACCGACTCCACAGTAACTCAGCAATGCCAAACAAAGCGTCATAAGTAACACCGTCGCTGGCTGCAAATCTCGTTGCTAGGCAACCGAAATACATTCCTGATAAAAATTTAATTTGCGAGCGAAGTAACCGAAGGTATTTGCTGACTGGAGGTCATTGTTACTCTTTTGTTCACACCGTCTCGTGTCTAGGCCAAAACGATACATATAAGCGGATTGTGCTTAGACGAACCACAGTTACTTGTGGCACACTTCTACGCAGAACTCGTCGTTTCTTCCCCATCGGTGGCCGAAACCATCGCCAGTACTCATTGCACGTATCCACAGAGGGACGACCAGGCTGAGTGGGCATGGATACCGGAATGGTAGACCCGGGGCCAAAGGCGGTCACCAATCCCAGTACCGGCCGGGCTCGACGTAGTTTAACTTTGTTGATGTGACCAACGCTGTTACCACTGAGCCAAACTGCAGGCCTACTGACTTGTCTGTCAAAAGCGCTGGATATCCTACCGCCAGTCTGACAATTAAGTAAATAAGTAAATAGGATATTTTATAGTGTGCCAAAAGCCAACTGGGCTGGCTTAATCTGCCGCACTTGTCTACATTTGAAACGCCAGATCCTACAACCGAAAGTAGTAGGCCAACAACATTGCTTCGTATAAATATTTATTTCTCTGGATACTAGGCCTATATTTAGTTGAATGTTCAATATTGCGTGCTGTTCAGTAGTAGGGTCAGGGTAGAATTAGGGTTGGGATTAGATTTAGTGTCTGGTTGGTAAGTTGTTATGCACACGTATTTGTGCTACTTTAGGTAGTAATTGTCATGGACCAATCCGGTCCGTTGTACCAAATACCAACTTAATTGTGTCTAACCATTGCCGCCTCAAACGTTAGAAAGGGAATGAACTCGTTCGCGACGGAATTTATGTGGAATCTTTGTTAATCGTGCTCCGCTGATGTGCATGCGACTTATTGGCACTGTAGAAATGATATCATGATGCTGGTATTTTCCCAACTGGTTTCCCAGACACCAGCAATTTACATAACACGGCCAACACGCGTAGTTAAGTAATTTTGTATTTAAACTCGATGACGTTTACAACAGTTTGTGCAAAAATTATAATTTTGACACCGGATCCTGATTTAAAACAGATTTTGACAGATAAAATCTAGGGTACACAGAAAACCAACCTGAACAGTATACACCGGAAACCGAAAAAAGACGTGCATGAAAAAAACACACAGTTTCATATGAACGTCACAAATTAGTTTTTAAAAATTTGATTTCATCTGCCTGTGTTCGTTCCTTTTCTGTTGTTTTCATTGGTGTAGAAAGTTGGAGTGTGCAGGGATTCCAAAAGATCCCCCTCCCCGCCCTTCCATACATCTTAACGCTCAAATACTGAAGGTGAGCATAGCCGACCTGAAAATGTAAGGCTGGCGTGTATGGCGCCACATATACCGCCTGGGCGGCGCTGTGCGTTCACAGACATGGGCCGGCGTTCGGCCTGGGCCGCAGTCCAAGTCCGTGCTTACGGACGTTGGTCCGCAGCCATACAGGGTTTGTATGGGCCTTCACTCACATCACTGCACGCCTTGCACACCCTATTTGCTACGTCACCGCATGTTTTGTTGTTAATAAAAGCTGTTCAAAATATCCACAAAGTCATAAGTACTCCTTATATGCAAAATACGTCTATTTACTTACTAATTTACTTACTTACTTGCGTAAAGTGCGTTACCTGCACGGCAGAGATGGTGTGTTCTTCTTCGACGAGTTGCAGCTGGATGCACGACATTCTTCCGGGACTTTCCAGCAATCCCAGCATGCACCAGTCGTCTTCCGACTTACTCCACAGCAAACCGTCGTTTGCTCTTCCGGTCGGCACCGGCGTCAACAGGCAGAACGATGACGTCACCGGATCGCGCGGTGTTATGACGTCACCGAGCGCAGCGCGCGACGCGTACAGATCGCGCGGCGTGGCGTCGACGCTCGTCTGTAACGTCACTTCCGCTTTGTGGCGTCGCCGCCGTTGCCTTGGCAACCCTGGCGACCTGGCGTCTTGGAAGAGCGGATCGAGGCGCTGCTGGACCCTGCGTCTGTGCGGACCGCGATCCGTGATCCAGCCGTCCAGTTCGCGCGACTTCCGGTGCCGCCGCGTGACGTCATCGGCCGGCGTGATGACGTCACGGGGAGTCCGCGGTGGGGGACCCGGCCGGAAGTTGCTAGTGGAGCGCTGATGCTGGCGCCACTGCCAGTAAAGCCCGACGCCCTGGCGCCGACAGTCGGCCACCGAGATCACGTGACTGTTCATGATTATGACGTCACCAACTCAGCGGAAGTGACGTCACCTTAAAACTAAAACGTCGGCTGTTTCAATAACGTGCAGTGTATCTATATCGCTGACACTATCTGTGCCGTTCTCGTGTAGCGACGTTCTCTGCTATAGTGATGCCTCTGGAGTTGCCAAATATTTACATTGCCCGGCCGGTAGCTCTGTGTCGTGTGCCGATACCGAAACTGAGTCGACACACTCTGTCACGACTCTTCTTTGCACTGTCGATAGCTCTATTTCCTTATAGTCCGGTTTTGTCTAATTTGTGGAGACAGGTGAGGCTATCGTATAGCCGTCGGCTGCCCGTACCCGTTTTAACCGACAGTGTCACAATGACAACCTAAAATAGCACAAATACGTGTGCATAACCAGTAACCAACCAGACTCTAAATCTAATCCTAACCCTAATCCTAGCCATAACCATAACCCTACCACGAAACAGCACGCAATAGTGAGCATTCAACTAAATATAGTCGCCGCATGTCATTCGTATTCAAAGAATCTAATACGACCCAAAAAAAGTTACGTCATTGCACCGTTTTTAGCAACTTTCCGTTGTCTATTGTCACACTGCCGTTTTAACCAGATGGTCTACATAACGATACTTCCAGACAGTAAATTAGTGCGTTAATGTTTGCTGTTTTCATTTGCGATTTTCTATATAACTATAAAGTGTGGTCACAGAGTGTCGATATAACTTCCAACCCACCACAGACAAGTAGACACGACCCCGGCTAAAGGCTCAACTATGTGGATTTTTATGGCCTTAGCGACGACACTTTTTTGGTGTGAGGGTCTTTAATTTCTCACAAGGTTACAGACAATTTTTGTTGCTGAAAGTGACGAAAACTCGAAATATGTTCATTAGTAATAATAATAATAATAATAAAATGCACAATTAAAGACGCACTTGTATACGTTTTGTCGATAGAACGGCCATAACAACGGTTTATAGTTATATGAAGGCTATTAATCAATATAAAATAAAATAAAATTGTATGTACATTATTTGTTATCCTTACATGCAACTGCGTTTTAGTTAATAATTGTTTGGAAAAAATTGGAAAACATAGAATTTCCCCGACTAGAAAAACCTCACGAATTTTCACCGACCCGACTACGATACTAACAAATCTGCGAACACGATTTGTTTTGTCGACACTTTATTCGATCACAACATCATCGTGTAAAACTGAAACCGGATTTGGCTGAGGTTTCAGAACTCGAAAATAACATTAATGCGTGTTATTTACATCACTCTTTCGAAATAATTTACATCTACACTATCTATACATACAGTAACACATATATACAAAATAGCAGACAACTGTTTGACAGCCAACATTGTAGGCCTATACTTCGTGAACATCTCAACGCTCAAATACTAAAGGGAGCATAGCCGTCCTGAAAATGTAAGGCTCGCGTGTATGGCGCCACATATGCCGCCTGAGTGGCGCTGTGCGTTCACAGACATGGGCCGGCGTTCGGCCCGGGCCGCAGCCCCAGCCTGCGCTCACGGACTTTGGCCTACAGCCATACAGTCACACGTATTCCTAGTCTGCCGTTTCATTCGTTACCACCTCCACGTAAATACACGAATTACTACTCATTTACCGACCCGGGAGGGATGGAAGGCTGAGTTGACCTATTCTGCCGTTTCAATGATCTCCACCTCTTACGTAAATATTCATTTACCGACCCAGGATGGACGGAAGGCTGAGTTGGCGTAGTCAGCGCCGTTTAATGGCCGCCGTCATCCTGCTGTTGGCAAATGCTTAGACCATTTTCACTTTGAAAAGCTGCGACACCCCGGCCGCTCCGTTGGCGCAGACGAGAAAAACTTCTCCGCGAGTTGTGGTGAAGGTCTCCCAGTCGGTGGCGGCCGGACAGTCGATTCCGTGAACGGGCACAAACTTTTCCACTCCCTGCCACCGATAGACGACACTCACAGTGCTAGCCAGAGCCGCGTGCGATCCAGCTGGAGTGGACATGCCGGTGGATGACGGAGCGCTGGAGTGAACGGCTGCCAGCAGATAGTGGTCGTCACCGACGGTCATCGCTTCCCAGTCGTACACCCTGCTGTCGAACGCAGAAACAGACAAATGTGTCGGCACTGAAATTGTTCCGTTTGGAGCGACTCAGAGAAACGGGAATCAGAACTATAGTTCTTATAGCGCCCGCACGGGGGGGGGCTATTTTTTATTGGTAGGGCAGGCTTCTCCCGTCCCTTCGAACTCACTCTCCTCCCATTTCTCACTCCCTTCACTTCCCCAATTTTCACTTTCCATTCCCTACCCAGACCCTTCACTTAAAACAAGAAGTATGCCCCAATCGTCTACCACCCTGTTCTATATCCTCTCCCCTCTCCTTCCTTTCCCTTAGCAGTAGGCTTCTGAAATTTAGCTATTGGGTCACGGGGAGCGCTGTAAGCTCCAGCAGCGGGTCTTGGGCGGAGCTCCGGCCGAAATCGAGTTGGGATTTTAGCTTCAAAATATGCCATCTGGTGGCAGGCTACGCTGTTGGTTTACAATATGTATTTAAGAAATAATGGTACGGCATTGTGTTCCCGGCCCCCCGTGCCCGCACCATTGAAATAAAACTAATATAAAAAGTATTTCATTTCAACCCGTCGCACATATGAACATATAAAACGTTAAAACACAAACTCTAAACAGACTTGAAACTTTTAGCTGTTTTATTTCAGTTTTATTTCAATTGTACCGCACGGGCACTAACCGTACGGGCCAACGGGTAATATGAACGGGCGCTAACAGAAAAGAGCAGAGTTCAGATATTTGTATGCAGCCACTGGCAAAATAAAGGAAGAGCAGAAAAGGGATTTCATTCAGGAAGGGTCCAACTTTCGTGACCCAAAAGAAAAACTCATTCACCCAACAGACATTACACTACCTTGGAATAAAGGGCATTTCACTAGTTCATTACGACTATGAAACACATGCAGAAAATCTTTATGCAAACCGTATATTGTTTGACCTTGATTTTTTGACCTTGAGTCTCCTCTGAAGGTCAACTTTTAGCCATTAGAAAATTCAGCAACATTTAACAAAGATCACTGATTTTTGTTTACGCAGCAGATGCTTTATAGCAGCAAAAATAGCCGGTTGCAAAAGGTCACCGACTATGTCGAAGGTGAACGATAATATTTAGTGCGAACGTGAATGACCTGTCGGTGGCGATGTGCTGATAGACGTCGAATCGTTTTCGCACTTTATCCAATCGATAGATGGTCGAATGGGCGGCGCTGACTAGTGGAGATTTGGACTCGTGGCCCGGTGTACAGGAGGCTGCTGCCAGGTAATAGTCGTCGTCGATTCGAAAGAATTCCCAGTCAACCACGTCACTTGTCTACCAATTCAAACGCATTATTAGGAACTGAAAGTTTGATGACAAAACGGGAATTAGGAACCTCGTAATTATAACCTAACCGTAATAATAAAACCTAATTTTAAATATAGCTATTAGTTTCGTCAGCAATTTCACCAATAACATTAAACAGTATTGTTGCGACGAATTTTGTTGTTCAAGTGAAAACAGAACATCCAGGACACATGAATAAAATCGAAATAGTTTACTGATTAGGGAGGTGTTGCTGTACAGGGTGGTTTGAAAAAACTGACACCCTTTGTATTGTACGCCTTAATTTCATCAAATATTGACCAATTTTCAAACTTATTTCACTGTCAGAATCAGGGTAACATTTGTAATGATACTGTCACTAAAGATCCCACCACAAGTGTGTCGCTACACTGCCTTGTAAAATGTCAGTGTCTTAAAAGCTACAACTCAAAAGAAGACGAGTTCTGTAACAACATATTTTAAGAAATTAACAACAGGAAACAAGGTGTTTATTGTCTCCGTTATCATCTAAAGTAACTGTCACATCCTGCAGTTATAGTTCAAATGTTCAATGTGTCCACCTTGCTGCCGTACGACGCACTCTTAAAATGTGTTGTTACAGAAGTCGTCTTGTTTTTAATTGTAGCTTTTAAGACACTGGCGTTTCACAAGGTAGTGTAGCGACACACTTAAGGTGGGGTGGGATCTTTAGTATTTAGTAACGTATAATTACTACAAATATTCTCCTGATTATGACGGTGAAATAAGTTCGAAAATCGGTCGATATTTCATGAAATTTAGGCGTACAAAACGGCGTTACTTTTTGCACCACCCTGTATTTGCGCAGAATTACTTATTTCCGTGGTTTACTCAACAAGTTTCGGTCATTATTACCTAAACCGCAATTTCTAGACGGAATAATGGTCTTATGAACTAATTTCAATAACGCAAAATTTGAGTAAAGTTAGTTTTTATCGCAATACTTGTTCATTATGTAACCTATTTTTGCGATGATGCTTGTCAGAACTGTGAGGTCAACTATTGCCAAGACATCTTTTTATTCGTATTATGTTGGCACATGTTGTTGCCTTAGTTTTAATAGTGTTTTAAGTAAATTTAAGGAATTCTATCCTCAAATTCATAATGTGTTTTTAATACTAACATGGTGCTTACTTTTGTATACATGAATATCTGTCAGTCTTTTATTTTATTAATTTATATGTTGGTGTATGTCTATCCAGGCCTAAATCATTGTCTTTTCTGCTATTCTTTGAGAATAAAAATAGGTCAATTCATTTCTGGTTAGGCCTACACAATACAACCTGTAATATATGTGGCATGTAACCTGAATAACGAAACTGAAACAAGAACAAAAAAAGGCCGAACAAAAAATAACACTTTCGCTATTTGGCGGCAACCAAATTAAAAATGTGCGTCGAAAGTATGTGCAAATCGAGTCACTTAAAGCTGTGAACACTAGTTCGGCGAGTATGAACAGGTTTATGCAGACGACGATTATGGCCCAAAAAAGTAAGCCTCTTACTCGTTATCATAAAATCGTATAAAACTCCTCAACAGGGCGAGATTTCGATCACGTTTTGCGTGTAAAAAAACCGGAATGTGATAAGTTGGTATTACATATTCTAAAATTGACCTAATTTCACGTCTTAAGTTACTGTGCCGTAGAAGCTGCGATTTACGAGTAAAATAAGTCATGTTCGTTTAATACCAGTTGTCAAACACAACCATCACAATCAATATTAGCAACACCAAGTTAAGGCTATATCTAGATAGTATTAGAATATGCAACATTTACATCAGAATCATATAGGTTACATCAAAACATAAAACATACACAAATGTAGTAAATGACTACAAAAAACGAACGTCAATGCTAAAAAAACTAAAATTCTAGGACGCTGAACAATTATGGACACAGTACATTGTTGATTTTGTTTGTGTATATATTGTAATCGTAACTTTGAACCTAAAACAGAGAATGGACGAAAATCTGATAAATGTTTACACGATTTTACATGTACAAGATGACGCAGAAGTGGCATGCACAGATTGTTAAGGAGAACTGATACGAGAGGAAAAGCGTATTTGACCCATATCGCAGCTCCGCGGCTGGCACACAGTATACGACGTTAAAAGGAAGTCACACGTAGAATATTTAACATTGACTAATATGTGCTTGTTCGACGCTTTAATTTTACGAAAAAAACTCTAGTTTATTGGCAGGCTGTAATGCGATTTAATATAATTAATTAATAATGTGAAGTTTATTCGAAATCATTTAGCAGAAACGGAGAGATAGATATACACATAAAAACAGCGCTATAAGCAAACACAAAAAAAAACAGAAAAAAATGGAAAAGTGTATGACAAAACAGGTGCACTAAAAATAAATGCTAAAACACGATAAAACCATTTAAAGAGCTCTCTGAAATCACTCCAGATCTTATTAGTAATTGCTGCATGAGGCATGTCCATTAATAAGATAGCGGCCATCTTTTTGGGCCACGCCGTATTTTTCGTTCATTTTCAACGACCGAAATTTTCGGACAAACCTCGATTGTCTGAAACGGAACCAGCTGTCCTGATTGCCAGAGATAGATGGCTGATGACGACGACGATGATGATGATGACGCCACCGCCAGAAAATGGTAACTATCGATGGTAAAGTGAGTCCAGTCTCTCGCCCCGACCACCTCCAGCGACTGAATGTCCTTGAAACGACCTTGACCTTGACCCTCAGCATCCTCAAACCACTCGTAGAGGACAGACTGACTGCGGGTTACGTTGTCCAATCCGCCTGCAGCACCGGCATTGCTATCATTAGCACCAACAGCGGTCTTTCCTGCATTTAGTTATTTACTAACGATACAACTTATGCACTAAATTAATTGCTTGCTCAAAATGTTTTGACGCAAAGATTCTTTTTGCGCCAAAAAGATATTTTACGCAAAGAACCTACCACTCTAAATCAAACGGTTCAAAATGCAGCCTCTGCATTAGCTATGCGGTGACAGTTTTGCAGACATC
>Ga0056115_1000355_pt1 | contig 21037 bp, 19 predicted proteins | sample WorMetOlspDAHAB1_FD_77007 | JGI IMG/M metagenome (GOLD analysis project Ga0056115, IMG submission 77007) | Marine gutless worms symbiont microbial communities from Max Planck institute for Marine Microbiology, Germany - Olavius sp. DAHAB.1 ...
ATAATTATAATGTAATATCAAATGGTTATTATATAATTAAGAAGTAATTTAAGAAGATTTTAGCCCGTTTCACAAAAATTGTTGCCTAAAAAACAACCCTTAGGTTGTCGGACAGGCTCTACATTGATTTCGACAGGATTACCAGGATTGTTTTGCGCTGTTTGGCTGTATCCTGTTTATCCCATTGATCCTGTCAGAAAAATAAAATTATGTTTCGATAAATATTTATAACGGATTAAACTGACCGTTTATCAGGCTAGCGGCGGCGCTGATAATATGTCCTCTGCCTGCCGGCTTGCCCGTTCAAAGGGATCCGGCTCCTTCTCATATTGACTGTCCAATGTCGCAGGGTTGTTGTCAAATAGAGCAAAATATAGCGATTGCAGCAAAAAGAACAGCCAGATGCCCAATGTCCAGGCCATCGCTGACCCGGGTGTGAATACAGCGACCAGGGCACCGCCTGCGACGCAGAGCAATAGTTCGACCATCAGTCTAATCTTGCAGTGTCCCTGATAACAAATTCCGCTGCGAATCCAGCCGATGACCGCCAGCGCCAGAAAGAAAAAAACGCCAGTTGATTGTACCAGGAATACCGTCAAAAACAAAAACAGGACCGGATATAAAACCGGCATCAGTTTTTGTTTGCTCCAACGACACAGCAAAATTGCATAGACTGCTGTAAACAGCCACAGGGTCAGGCAAATCGTGTTGGGCCCGAAAAAAATATTGTTCAATACCAGGTTCAGGGGGATAAAAGATATCCCGCAGATTAAACCAAAAAGTACGGTTGTCAAAACCGGTCGGGGTACGTTTTTCATGATTCTGATGCTCTCCTATCCCTAAATAAGCAATAAGCGCTTATATAGGCTATAATCACTATTAACCAGTAACTAATAGCTTTCAGCCCCGAGCGCTTCTTTGCGCTTCTACAGTTCCAATTCGATCTCTTCTTCCGACAGTTCGCCAAATTTTCCAATCTGGGCGATTTCAGCCAGGTCATTTTGCCATCCGGACACCGGTGCCTTGTTTAAAAATTCAATGGATCTGTGTTTTAGCCGATCATACCGGAGCCGCTGCTGATCGAGATTGTCGCGGTAGGATGCAATTTCTTCATCCAGCTTCCCGATGCGGTCGGCAATTTTATCTTGCAGGCTGTCCACTGGTTTGATCCTTCTAATCAGCATGCGGGCTATTTCATCCCTATTTTTCCGAATGGCAACCGCCAGGTCCTGTTCCAGTGTTTGAGATTGCCGGTGGTATTTATCATACTCCTGTTGCGCCTGTTTGCGGGATACCACCATCTTGTTGAGTTTGATTTCTTTGAGGTTCAGCGCTTCAGCCATGTCCCGCAAATGTTGTTTAAGCAGCAACTCCTGATCTTCCAACTGGTCCATGACGCCATGGACATCGGCCTTGAAGATTCTGATTACCCTTGTCATGATTCCCATAACTGGTTCCTTTATTTGGGTTATAATGGTTAAGAACTCTCCGTTTGTTGGAATCGTCGGCTTCCAATACGGGCGGGGATAAACCCCGCCGCTACTTTCCAGGTAGAGTTTCGTCTATGGAGGGGCTTGGACAGGCGGTTTATCCCCGCCCGCCAGGGTTTGAATGTCGATTAATTCGCTGGGCTGACACGTGAAACCTGACACCTAACACCTCCAACTTTACTTCCTCCGGCCGCGGTAGCCATCATACTGCAGGGCCTTGGCGTTTGATTTTTGTTTTTGCCGGATTGCTTCAGGTGCCCCCTGGAACGTTTCCTCGACATAGGTTTCCAGCTCTTTTAGATCCTTATCGAGATTTTGCGTCACCCGAGCCGAACCGACCACTGCATTAACTGCCTGCTGTTCATCATAATATATTTCAATTCGCTTCATGGCTTTTTGTTTTTTACCGGACTTTAAATCGGCGGCGACTTCCTGTTTGAGACGATTAAAGTCATCGTTGATGACTTTATCGGACCAGCCTGTCTTATCGATGGATGAATAGACTTTACGCTGATCGGTAACACAGGCTATGGTAAACGTATCTTCCAGTGTGGTCTCACGCACCTGGTTGTCGTGGTAATAAAAAATTTGTAAATTGTTAAGCTCGAATTGCCGGCTGCGGTTGGTCGGTACCCGCAGTGTCAGGTACAACCTGCGAATTTGTCCGGCATGCATGCTGCCCGGGTAAAAAACAGCCTGGCCATTTTGGTGACTGATGGGAAATCCGGCGGCATCGGCCAGACTGATACCATCATTTAGCGGTATCTGAACTTTCAGGTTGCTGACGATAGACGCCCGGGCATCCTGGAATTCCTTTTGGAATACCTCGGCAAAAGCTGCCGGATTTTCCAGGTAGTAGTAGCTGCCGGTCCCCTGGTCGGCGATGGCCGTCATCAAATATTCATTGAATTCGGAACCGACCCCGACAGTGCTAACGGCAAATTCTCTTTTAACGGCAACAGCCGCAATCCTGCCCAGAGACAGTACATCGGTAATCCCTTTATTGGCGAGACCATCGGATATCAGGATGACTTTCGCGGCATTTGGACTGCGGTTCGACGACCTGAGAAGGTTGATACCTGCCTGCAGGCCGGCTCCGAGATTGGTTCCGCCGCCGACCCGCACACCGTTGACGGCCGCTTCCATATGCTGTCGATTGCTCCGGGTGACATTCTGCAAATCGGAGGCAATTTGAACGCCATCGGAATAAGTGACAAGGGCAAATCGATCCTTGGTTGTCAGGCTGGACAGCAATTTCAATACTGCCTGGCGCGCATCTTTAATTTTGCGACCTTTCATCGACCCGCTGCGATCCAGCACAATGATCATGTCCACATTGCGGGCTTCAGCGCTAGCTGTCGCCGGGGTCTCTTCAGTCTGTAGCGTGAGATTCAAACCGATGGTGCCGTCCGAACCCTGTAGGACTTTATCCTGGATAAGATGACCGGAGATTCTCAGGATTCCATTGGTTGCCCCATAAGGTCGGGATGGGGCGGAATTCCGGATTGAAGAAAAGACTCCGTTTGAATTTGAGGAATAGGCCATGGCTGCGCCGGTGACGACAATTAATACTGCAATCAAAAAAAAATTTTTATAGCTTTTTCGTTTCATGAATTGCTCCTTTCAATTTAAAATGGTTTACCGCGGCTTACCGCGGGGGAGTTCATGGCTCAACTTCTTCAAAAGGAAAATCAAAACCGGTTTTTCTGCCATGGTTAAATTTTACTTCAGAGGCTGCTAATTGCAATTCAAAGAAGTGTAAAAGAAACCGGCCGAGATTTTACATAACTTTTACTTTGAATTTGTGAACTAATGGTATAGTTATAAAAATAGGTTCTAAACTTTTACGACATCAATCAACCATTTATCAGGGCGGAAAAATTAGGGGATGCATTTTATGAAACAACCCAAAGCGCGGATTCTGGTTGTCGAAGACGATAGGGCCTTGCTGCACGGTTTGCTGGATGTACTGGTATTCAATGGCTATGAAGTCAAAGGTGTTGAAGACGGCGGGGTCGCCCTCAGGGTGGGCGTGGATGAGCAATTCGATCTGATACTGCTGGACGTGATGTTGCCGACAATTGATGGGTTTTCGATTTGTAAAGAGATTCGCAAGGAAAAGCCGGCCCAGGGAATCATCATCATCACCGCCAAAGGCGCTGAAGATGACATTGTCACCGGATTCAAGGCCGGGGCGGATGACTACATCACCAAGCCCTTTTCTTTGCGGGAAGTAATGGTCCGGGTGGAGGCGGTGTTGCGTCGCACCGGTAAAAGCCTCGGTGACGAAGAATGAAGTCGGAAATCGGAATGCGGAAGTCGGAATGGTGAGATGAGAGTTGCGCGTTGCGGGAAAGTAAAGCTCAAAGCTCAAGGCTGAAAGCTGAAAGTCGCAGATTCGCCGTTTATTTGTAGAACTGAAGGACTAATGGCAATAGCAGAAAGGCGCTCGATGCGCGGGTTGCGGATTTCCGACTTCCGCATTCCAACTTCCAAATTCAAATATAGTCATATGAAAAAACTTAAATTGCTCATATTAATCTTTTCGCTGGCACTCTGCATACCGCTTGCCTATTTTGTCCTGCGGACCTACTACGGTCTGGAGCAGGAGGAAGCCGCTACCTTGAGCTATTTTGCCGAGACGCTCTTCGACGAAATGGAGCAAACTCTGGCGGTGATGGTGCAAAAAGAAGAAAGCCGGGCCATAGACGAATACAACTTTCTGATATCGCCTTCAAGTCGGCAAGGGGGTGCTGGTAAAATGCAGCCCTCTCCCTTGTCGCAGCCGCCAGGGGAAAATTTTGTCCTCGGATATTTCCAGAATAATCCGGACGGCTCGTTTCAGACCCCCCTGGCGGGTAGTGGCGGCAAAATACCCGGCGGTCGTTCCACTATTGTAGACGAGTTGAAAAATGCCAACCAGATCTTTAACCGCAAGCGGGTCGCGGATACGGATCGAATTCAATCCCGGCCGGCTGATATCATGGCCGAGAAAAAAGCCAGGCCAAAATCAGGGTTAGCGGATAAATATCTGGATTCTTCGCGCAGCCGGCGATCGCGGGAGTTTCTGGGGCAAAAAGAAAAGAGAGTCGAACAGATTACCGTCGATCAGGCGGCCAATATTGCCAAACAGGAGCGGCCGCGGTTGATGAGCAGCGTCCGCATTGACGATGAATCTGCAGCGCGTAAAGACGATCGGTATTTGACCCAAAGCCGGGCGGCCGGAGAGGCAATGGCGCCCCAAAAGAACAGCGTCTTCCGCTCCCGGTTGGAAGAAACCGAAAGCGATATCGCACCGGCCCCTGCTTCAGACACCGACCCGGCGGCAAATTACCAGGTCGAGGTCGCACCCCTGCAGGCGGTCTTTTTAAGTGATGCCCGGATATTTATCTTTCGGCGCATCATGATTAACAATCAGATCTATCGCCAGGGATTTGTCCTGCAGGTAAGCGAATTTTTAAACCATCTGACCCAAACCTATTTTCTGACTCAACCTATGGCCCAATTCACCGGACTGCGTCTCAGTGTTTTCGATCAGGGTCGCGAAACATTGGCGGTCGAGTCCGGCGTTGCTTCACCACGCCCTGATTTTATTTTAAACCGCAGCTTTCCTTCACCTTTCAGTTTCTTAAAAGCGACGCTGACCTGTCAGCAGATACCCCGCTCCGCCGGCCGCAGGACGCTGACCATCATGCTGGTAGTCCTGGCGGTAATTGTTTTATTGGGGTTATTTGCCATCTACCAAAGCACCCGGGCAATCGTCGATCTTTCCGAGCGGCGTTCGCAGTTTGTTTCTTCCGTAACCCACGAACTGAAAACGCCGTTGACTAATATTCGCATGTATATCGAGATGTTGGAACAGGGAATTGCCCGGACTGAGGAGCGCGAGCAGGAGTATTACCGGATTCTCGACTCTGAAGGCGCGCGTCTGTCGCGCCTGATCAATAATGTGCTTGAATTATCCAAATTAGAACAAAAGCAGCGGCGCATTGATTTACAGACGGGCACATTTGAAGATGTGATCACCGAAGTTCAGGCGGTGATGGCTGAAAAAATCAAGCAGGAGGGATTTGTTTTATACCTGAAGGCGGGGCAGGTCGGGTCTTTTAACTATGATCGCGAAGTGATGTTGCAGGTATTAATCAACTTGATTGAAAACAGCATGAAATTCGGCAAGAACGCTTCCCGACGTGAGATCAGCATCCGTACCCTCCGTGATGGCAACGGTGTGAAAATAATGGTGTCCGACACCGGGCCCGGCATTCCCCACCAGGATCTGAAAAAAGTATTTGACGACTTTTATCGGGTCGAGAATTCCCTTACCCGAACCACCCGCGGCACCGGCATCGGGCTTGCTCTGGTGAGAAAATTCGTCCAGCTGATGGGCGGATCCGTGAGCGCGGCCAACAATGACGGCCCCGGCTGTACCATCACGATCAACTTGCCGGCGTAGGCCAGGATAGCGTTGATTGGTTGATAATTTAACATGATGAATTCAGTTTTTTTTGAATTCATCATTTTTCGGTTGATTTTTTTTTGGATTTGAAGCATTAATAGCCTCTTAAATTCGGTTATGTTCGATAGGTTTGCCGAATCCTATGATAATAGTCATAACACTTTGAATATTCAAATAATATTAAGGGGGATGAGGATGTTTAAAATAGGTATCGGTATCTTTTGTTTGATTCTGGCCCTCATTTTTGGCAATGCAATGGTCGTTACCGGTGAGAGTGAAGATGGAGACATGATCGTTCCAATGGGGTTCATACCGCTCGAACCGCCAGATTCCGTGGAGGAACCCAAGCCTGCTGTTGAATTTCCTCATCCGGTCCATTTCGATTTCAACTGTCAGGAATGCCATCATAAATGGGATAAAGAGACTCCCATTGTGGGCTGCGGCACCTCCGGTTGCCACGATATTACCGAGTCGCCCAAGCGGGCCGATAAAGCCCAGAGTGATGAAAACCTGGCTGCCAGGTATTATAAAACCGCCTATCACAAAATGTGTATCACCTGCCACAAAGATATGAAGGCCCAAAACAAGAAATTGGAATTGTCGGGTCGCGTGCTTGCCGAAAATCTGCCCAATACCGGGCCTACCGGCTGCAAAGACTGTCATGTGCCGGAAGAATAGAACTGCCCGTTGCCGGAAACTTTTACCGGGCTGCTAATCGAAAATATCATACCCCGCTGTATTTCAGCGGGGTTTTTTTGTGGTTCGATATTCAAATGTTGCTACCGATAGTATAATGGCTGCCAAAATCCGCATTCCCTAATCTAATATTTGCGCCTAGTTTATGATCGAAATGAAATCTGGCCTCAGACGGTCTGTATTTATGGCAATCGCTATAACCAATTCAATTCAATCGCTTCTGCCTCATTTGAGTGAATTCATTCAAAATAGCCGAATGCCGCTCCCGTTGGCTGTCTCCTCTCTTCGCGAAGATGGACAGTTTCAGCCTTTGATCCTTCATGGTCAGGAAAAATCCGGTGATTTTTTTATTATCAAGCCGGTCGGCGGCTTCAGAAGCTGCTGATTCCTGCCAGGCTGGGTTGCCGTCAATCAGCGCTTTAAGCAACCGGGTGCTCTCCGTCGCGCTCGATTCGCAGCCATTGGACCATTTGGCGCCATCCAGTTTCCCCAGGGTGTAGGTTTGCACCATTCTTAAAAATATGCGACTTAATTTTTCCGGACCCGCAAAGCATCCGACTCCGGTAATTGTCTGATTTTTCATGATAAATTCCTTTTAGAGGGTTAGAAGGCCCATCGCCCACCGTTCTAGTTTGGTATGCCATGCGGATTAATTCATTACGCAGGCGTCGTTAAAATATTCGGTTGCTTCTTCCACCGTATCGAAAATGATCCAGTCCCGCCAAACGACCATGCCGTCCTGCCGGCGCGTTTGTTCAATGGTTGTGTTGCCGTGATACTCGTAGCAATCGTAGTAATCCGGGTAAGAGATGTCCTTGGTCATTTTTGAATCCTCCTCTACAAATGAATTGTTTAAAGCGATAGACTTCAAATGATCCTGACACCATTTTTACCAGATGGGTGTGACAGATCCGGTCACACTTCAAAAAAAAATTAAATATTTTTCCAAAAAAGCGAAAAACCTTGTAAAAGAAATCTTATCGGGGCATCTTAATTATTCAGAAGACAGAAGGCAGAGGACAGAAGACAGAGGACAGAGGACGGAAGACAGAGGGCGGAAGACAGAGGACGGAAGGAGGACGAAGAGCAGAAAATTGGCGCCCGGTATCCCGCTGCAGGTCGTTGAGTTTCGGAGATGGATTTGACTGGCAGGTGATCATATCCGGCGGTGTCGATACCTGGTTTCTGTCATCCGTAATCTGTCCTCTGTTGTTAAAAGGAGCGGCATCATGGCGCGTGGTGACCAGTTGGCAAGGCAGTGGATGATCATTCAGTCGCTCATTTCATCCCGGCAGGGAAAATCCGTTTCCGAGCTTGCAGGGACTCTGAAATGTCACAGACGGACGGTGTACCGTGATCTTGAAGCGCTGCAGTCAGCCGGATTTCCGGTTTATACGGATAAAGTGGCCGGCAAAAATGTGTGGTGCCTGCTGGATGCGGCCAAACACAGCATTCCCATACCGTTTAATCTGCCGGAGTTAATGGCCCTGTACTTCAGCCGGGGCATGATGGGGGCCCTAAAAGGCACGGTCTTTTATGATTCGCTGGTATCTTTATTCAACAAGATTAAATCCACTTTGCCCGCTGAGTACATCGAGTATCTCGGTCAGATTGAAAAAAGCCTGGCGGTGAGGACCAAGCCATACAAACAGTATGGCCAATTGCGGAGTATTATCGATCAGGTCAGTGAGGCGGCGATTCAGAAAAATTATGTCGAAATCGATTACTACACCATGAGTCGCAAGACGAAAACCCGGCGCAAGGTTGCGCCCTATAAGATCTGGTTTTTTGACGGCACCTTTTATTTAATCGGAAATTGCGGCTTGCGTGAGGATGTTCGAATATTTGCCATGGACCGGATCAATAACCTCGAGCTGACCAACGAGCGTTTCGAGATGCCGGCTGTTTTTAACATCGATGAATTTATGAAATCCAGCTTTGGTGTGTTTCATGGTGATCCTGTGCAGGTCCGAATCTGGTTTGCCGCAGATGTGGCCGAGTACATCCGGGAAAAAATCTGGCATGAGACCCAGCATATTGAGCCGCAAAAAGATGGTTCCATTATCTTTGAAGCCGAAGTTGCCGGCATCGAGGAGATCAAGTAGTGGGTATTGAAGTGGGGCGCCAAGGCCAGGGTGATCGAACCTGAGTCTTTGCGGGAAGCGATACAGGCCGAAGCAGAGGCGATGGTCGGCAATTATAATTAAATCTTGAAGAATGAAGATTTGTGGTATTCATTCTAATTCTAATATGTTCAACAGGATAACAGGATAAATCAGGATCTTTTTTTCATTTGGTAGGGCATTATCCTTCAGATCCAGTTGATCTTGTTAAAAAAAATATTATGACAGCTCTTCGGCCGCCTCCCGCATGAGTTCAGCAATGGCTATCTTCCGGGGGCATTTTTTTTCGGCCAACGAATAGTCGACTTTTGTTAAACCTTCGCGTATATTTTTCGGTATTTTTCGATATTCAGCGCTGGCATGGCTCCGATCTCCATAGCTGCGGCTATACATCAAATATCGCATCACATCTCCAATTGGAGCCTTCTCATTTATAGCGGATTCGCAAATTTCGGTGCATCCGGCACAATAATCCGAAAGCGTTTGCCGGGCATATTGCTGCAACAAATTTCTGTCCGTCGAAGACAGTTTTGTTTTGTCCATCGCGGCGGCCGTGTTGGCCATTAAAATCGACATGTTCGGCATCTGGGAGCAGATACTGGCAATATCAGGATTTTGCCATACCGCCATCAGCTTGGCCTGAGCATCCGTAAAGCCTTTTTGCATAAACCGTCCGGCCATTTTCAGTTCGGTGTCGGTATCCGTCCGCACAGACCCGCCGCCCTGGGTTTTCATTGCGGTCAGGCCAATACCCGCTTTGACGCAGGCATCCACGGCACGTTGCATACGATCGGAGTGCATCAGCCGGTAGTTATAGGTCATCATAATCCCATCGATCCAGCCGAGCTGGGCTGCCTCCAGCATGCATTTTTCCATGTTCCTGTGGGTGCTGAATCCGAACAGGCGGATTTTGCCGGCGGCTTTGGCCTTTTCGGCCCAGGTGCGGGTGTGTTGATCCAACTCATAAATACTGTCGATTCCGTGAACAAAATAAAGATCGATATAGTCGGTGTTCATTCTATCAAGCGATCGTTCTAAGAGTTTGGACATACCCTTCGGGCTTCTGGAATCAGATTTGGTCACCAGGAAAACCTTTTTTCGATCTTCAGGATACTTCTTGAAATATTTGCCAATACCCTTTTCGCTGCCGTCTTGATAGCAGTCCGCCGTATCCCAGTAAGTGACGCCCCAGCGCAGCGCCTGCTTAATCATGATCTGGTTGGATTTGATGTTGAACATTCCCCCCAGCGAGAGAATTGAAACATAGATGCCGCTTTTGCCGAAAGGACGTTGCGGCACCTGTAAATTTTGATCGGCGGCCTCGGCCAGGTGCGCCGCCGGTGCCAACAATGAACCCGCACCGGCGATAGCCGCGGTTTTAAAAAAATCCCGGCGGGACCATCGGTTATAATTTCGAGGCATAATAGCTTCCTCCTCCATTGATTTTTTATTCCTTTTTTCCAACTTCCGCATTCAGACTCCCGAATTCATCTTATCCCAACTCATCCAAAGCCTCGCGCATCAGGCGTCCGATTGCCATTTTGCGAGGGCATGTTTTTTCTGCCGGACGGAAGTCAATGGTTTTCATCTGCTGTCGAACTCGTAGCGGGATGTTTTGAAATTTCTCCCTGGCCCGCTGTCGGTCACCATAGCTGCGGGCATACATGAGATAGCGCATGACATCGCCAATGGGTATTTTGCCGGCAACAACCGGCTCGCAATTTTCGGCACACCCGGTGCAATAACCCGAATGTGTTTCACCGGCGTATTGTTGCAATAGATTCATTTCCCGGACCGCAAGTTTTGTTTTATTCATTGCCGCTGCGACGTTGGACATTAGAAGCGTCATGTTGGGCATCTCCGTACAGATACTGGCAATGTTCGGCTGCTCCCATACTGCCTTCAATTTGGCCTGGGCATCGGTGAATCCCTTTTTTAAAAATCTTCCAGCCAATTTGAGTTCGGTCTCGGTGTCCGATTTTACCTGGCCGCCGCCCTGGCTTTTCATGGCCGTCAGACCAATGCCGGCTTCTGTGCAAGCATCGATTGCCCTTTGCATTTCATCGGTGTGCATCAGTCGATAGTTATAGCTCATCATGATGCCGTCGATCCACCCCAGGCCGGAAGCTGCCAGCATGCATGCTTCCATGTTCGAATGGGTGCTGAAGCCAAAGAGCCGGATTTTGCCCTCGGCCTTTTTCTTTTCCGCCCAGGCTTCTTTGTCGTTAGTCAGTTCGCTGCCGCTTCTCACGGAATGCATAAAAAATAGATCAATATAATCGGTTTGCAACCGTTCTAAAGATAGATTTAGGTCTTGGCTCATGCCTGTTGTGTCCCAGGCGTGGGTTTTGGTAACCAGAAAAATCCGCCTCCGGTCGACGGGAAATTTTTCGATATATTTACCCATCCCTTTTTCGCTCCTGCCGCCCATATACGTATTGGCCGTATCCCAGTAAGTTACACCCCAATTAACGGCCTGTTTCAGCAACAGCATACTTAGCGAAGTGTTCAGACTGCCCCCGAATGCGAGAATAGGTACATCGATGCCGGTTTTGCCGAAGGGGCGAGTCGGCATGGCTGTTTGAGGCTGAGATGCCATTGCAGGATAGCCCAACGCCCCGCCTATTGAAGCAGCACCGGCGATAGTGGCGGTTTTCAGAAAATCCCGGCGAGAAATGCTATGCTTTTGGCTATTCATTGTATGACTCCATTTTTTCCGACTTCTATCACTTCTGTATTAGAAAAGAATGATCACGATCCCGGGATTCCCCGTCGGCCGTCACCCGGATTGCGCGTTTGCCGGGAACCGGGCACTCATGCTGGCAAATACCGCAACCGATGCATCTTTGCGGGTCCACATACGGTCTTTGAAGTCGTATCTGAATTTGAACCCGGCTTCCCGCCGGCGGGGGCGGTTCAAAAGGCGATTTTTCTTCCACTTTCAACCCCCGTTCCCAGTTGCTGGCGATTCGCCGCCGGCTGTCAGGTGCTGAGGATAGGGAACAGTAATAATCTCCGGTGGTGTATTTAGCCGATTCGAGTCCGGCATTTTGGAATTCCACATATAACGCGTCGGCTTTGGCCACAGTCAGTTTGGATCCGGTGTTGATGGTATTAAAGATTACCCGGGTGCTGATGGCTTTGGGGCTGACCGGGCAATTTTCCTGGCAGACAATGCAGGTCCGGTCCATGGCCCAGGGCAGACAACGGCCGCGGTCGATGAAAGCGGTTCCGGTTTTGATCGGTCCCTGATCTGCGAAACGTTTGCGGCCCAGGCGTTCATCCAGGCTGATGGGCCGAATGGCCGCCGTCGGACACAGCTGGCCGCAGGCAATACAATTAAACTGGCAGCCGCTGGTGCCGATACGAAAATTGAGGGTCGGAGTCCACAGGCCTTCGAATCCCCCTTCCAGGCCGGCCGGATGAATGACATTGGTCGGGCAGATACGCATACACTGTCCGCACTTGATACACCGTGAAAGAAACTCATTTTCCGGCAAAGCACCCGGTGGTCGAACAACAGCGGGGTTCCAATTGGATTCCAGACTTCCGCTGATCCGCAGCACCGGGATTGCGGCAGCGCCGGATAGGGTTGCCGTCAGAAAATGGCGGCGGGACAGATTCGTCCCCGGAATTTCACCGGTCGCCGACGGTGCGGTCTGATATGTCATCAAACCGTGGCGACAGTCATTGATGCAGTTGACACACAGGACGCACTCGCTGGATCGAATCTCGGTGGTCGGGCTGCAGGCACCCTCGCAGTTTTTTTCACAAATGTGACATTCGGAGCAGTCATCGCTGATTTTACCGATTCGCCACATGCTGAAGCGGCTCAATACCGCAAAAAGAGCGCCTGTCGGGCAGATGAATCGGCAGTAAAAGCGGGGTATCACCAGATTTAATAATACCGCACTCATAAACACCACTGCTATTAACCAGGTACCGTCATATAGCCGCGGAATCGCAGAGAGTTTCAGCGCGGTTTGGTCAACAAGCGGCAGGATAATCAGGTTAAATGAGCGGTAGACCAGAGCAATTGGGTCCAGCAATCCGATTTGAAGTGAAGCGGCGGATGTATGATTTTCCTTAAGCAAATGACTCATTAAAAACCAGAGGACGACAAATCCCGCCAAAAATATCGCTGTTTTCTTGAGATCTTTCCGGCTATGGCGTACGGCATAGATGCCGCTCAAGGTCAGCACGGCTGCAATCAGGATTCCACCGAGCCATAGATGGGTTGCGGGTAACCGAAAAAAGTCGACGCCCAGCTCCAGTGCGGAAATGGTTAACAAGAAAGTTAAAATCCAGTATTTGAAAGATTGAGCCGGGTGATAACGGTTAAGTTTTATTTTGGCGGTCACTGATTTAGTGCGGTTGGCCACGAAACCCACAAATTGATGGATCGCGCCGAAAGGACAGATCCAGCCGCAGAAAAACCGTCCTAATATTATGGTCAATGCGATGGTGGCAATTCCCCACAGCAGGCCGGCATAAAGGGTGCGGGTGCTCAGCAAGGTGGCCAACCCGACCAGCGGATCCAGTTCAATGATCCAGTTTACCGGCCAGCCGCGCAACTGCCACCATCGATCACCGAGATTGGTGACTAGGCAAAACCACAAAAATGTGATCAGGAAAAATGTCTGGCTGATGCGGCGCGTGGTTGTGATTTTCATGAGTGTGAGGGTTCCGGGTTTTGGAATGTCGAAAGTCGAGTGTCGAATGACGAATTAAGGTATCCTGCCTTTTGTATAATAAGAATGAGCGAAGCGAAACAGTCTTCAGTCCTCTGACATCTGTCTTCCGCTTTCCGTCTTCTGCCTCTGCCCTATGCGCTCCTCCCTTTGCCCTCTGCTCTCTGCACTATACGGACAATTCCACCGGATTCAACGACCGGTAGTCCGCCGTACCGGCTCCGGCGGCTTCGGCCTTCTTTATAAATGGCAGATCCCGGGACGATTTGTTGAGTAAGGTCGCCCCAAACGCATCTGCTGCGACCTGGTCGGTGCTGATGATCATCGTGTCCGTTTGCTTGAGGTCCGTCAGCGAACCGCCGGTAGGGCCGTTGGTCATCATACTAACGGTGCCGTCCAGAATTACAAATGTCGGCCGTACCATCATCGCCAGTTCGGTGATGATGGTATTGATGTCCTGGTGAAAAATATTGCGCCGGCCGCCCAATAGACCATACCAATTTTTCATGGTCAGGGAGGCACCGCTGCGATGGTGATCTTTAAGCGGGGCCATGCCGATGACTTTGGTGATATTTTTTAAGGGACCGAGCAGGACCGGCCAGTTGCGGATCAGTTTTGCCTGTTCGACGCTAAACGGCTTAAATGCGTCGACATCCGGCGAATATACTCTGGCTCCCGCCGCACGGGCGGCTGCGTCGATTCCGCTTAAAGTAAAGCAGCTGCCGGGATCGTTGATGGGATTGTCCGTTATCACCACCGATGCCGCCCCGGCTTTGTAACAGAGCCGGGTTGTTTCAGAAACAATTTCCGGGTGGGTCGTTGCCGAGAGCATGGCCGGTGACGCGAAAGCCGCATTGACCTTCAGTAAAACCCGGTCTTCCTTTTTAATAAAAGATTCAATACCGCCCAGCGTTTTTAAGGCCGCGTGCAAAGTGGCGCGTCGATCGCTGCCGCGTACAATGGCCATTTTAGGACTTATATCTTCGAGCGAGAAATTCAACCGTCCGCTTGCCGGCTGTTCATCTGCTGCCGGGGTCGGCCCCTGGGTATCATGAAACCACAGGCCGGCCGCAGCCGCAGCCGCAATTGAAGCGGCTGCTTTGACCGAGCGCACCAGAAATCGGCGCCGATTCAATTTATTATCAGAGATGCTATTTTTCATTTAAAAAATGCCGGCGATTTCAGCGGTTGGCTGAACCCTTATTAATTTGGTCATATAATCGTATTGCAAGATCCTCAGACTGTTTCCTGCTAGCGGCTTCCCGCACGCCTGCCAGAAACGGGCCATGAGAAAAAATGATTTCATAGGTATCCAATATTTCGATCATTTGGGCATTTTTAATTGTCAATTGCTGTTCTAATTTTCGCCCGCCGAAGTTTAATAGAAATCTGCCATAGGAGACGGCCAATTCCCGGGCTTCGTCCGGTGTCCGCCGGCGGGCGAGATATGCCATGACAGGCTGATCATCCAGGCGATATTCTGCAGTATAAACCTGGTCCAGCTGCTCATAGCCAAAGGCGTCCGCTGCGATCAACGCGATACTGCCGGCTATGAGATCCACTTTTGGAAACAGATCCTCCTCGGCAATGGTGGTGGTTGTGGTTTGGGTGTTGCGAATAAAGGTAACGGCCAGCAATTCCAAGGATTCAAGCACCTGATTTGAAGCCTGGGATGCGATGAATTCTAGATAATATTGGCCATGGATCAGAAAAACGGCATTCGGGGAGCGGTACGCATATCTGGCAAAGTCCAATGATTCGGCGTTCTCACGGCGCTGGGCACTGAATACGGCAAACGCGTTTTGGCCGCTGCCCATGTCATACACAAAAGCTTCTATCCACAGATCAGAGGCAGCGTTGTCCCGGTAGCGCTGACTGATCAGACCGCTAAAACCGGCCGATAGATACAGCTCGGCTTTACCGTTAATTTTATCGGAAAGATTGCCGGCATCAAACATCTCCGGAGCCGTGAGCGGCTTAAGGCCCGGCGGTAATGGGACAAAAGCCGCAATTGAATCCGGCGGGAGGGATTGCCCGGTCATGTTGGCGGCCGGTAGGAGCTCATCTTTTTGTAAAATTGCCGGATTAAACCGGGTTTGAGTGATGGCGATGCCTATTCCGATGAGGACCAAACCGGATAAAATGACCATGCTCAAAACTGTTTGTCGGCGACCGTTGCTTTTGTTTTGTTGAATCACTTAATCCTCATTCGCTGACGGAAATTTTTGCGGAACTGCCCTGGAAGCCTTTTTGCAGCGAAGTGGAAATCCCGTCGCCGAATAAGCCGGGGTATCCTTCCAAAGGCGGATTTTCGACCTCGACTTGCGCTTATCTAGGGTAATACAATGTGCTATCATAGAGCAAACCCGATTTTGTGTCAATTGGAAACCTTGACCAATTCGGTATCGGTATTATTGTATTTCATGCAGTTGTAAAACTGCTAGGTAATATTCTTATCAACCTCCTTTTCAGGGTGGTCTTCGTCGGCCACCCTGAATCATATACAGGGTCGTGGTTACACTAAGGCTTGATTTTATCAGGCAGAAGCATATGCACCTCATCCGATAAAAATTTTCTATGCGTAATCAAAGACCATCCATCCTTTGCCCCAACTGCCGCAAACTCATCAGTTCATCTGAATCCAAATGCCCTTATTGCGGAACCCGTAGGCCGGGATCCTGGATCAAAAACAATGCCTGGACCCGGGGTTTGCGTGAACCAAATCAGATGATCATAGCGATCATCGCGATTAATGTGGGTATGTATATCCTTTCTATTTTGCTAAATTCGGGAGCTGCCGGTTTCTCGCCCAACCCCATCACCTTCCTTTCTCCCTCGGGCTCAAGCCTCGAGTTGCTCGGTGCCACCGGGCTGGTTCCAATTCATGATCACCATCGATATTGGACACTCATCTCAGCCAATTATCTTCACGGCGGAATATTGCATATTTTTTTTAATATGGTCGCTTTACGTCAACTGGCTTTCATTGTCGGGCGGGAATTCGGAATTTATCGGATGTTTGCGATTTATACCCTGAGCGGCGTTTTTGGATTCTGGATATCCTATTTGTTCGGCGTATTCTGGACCATCGGGGCTTCGGCTTCGGTCTGTGGCCTGGTTGGTGCGATACTATATTACGGCAAAAGCCGGGGTGGAGTTTACGGCAAGACGCTCTATAAGCAAATCAGCATGTGGGTGGTTTTCCTTTTCATTTTTGGTTTCGTGGTACCGGGCATTAATAACTGGGGACATGGTGGCGGGATTATCGGGGGGATTGGACTAGGTTTCCTGCTGGGCTATCAGGAGAAAAGACGGGAAAACATCTTCCACAAATTCCTGGCAGGTACCTGCGTGCTGGTGACACTGCTGGTGTTAGTCTGGGCTGTAGGCACGGCGATTTTCTACAAATTGGTCGCTTGAAAAGAATTTTTTGTCTGCGCAATGTCCGTGTGTGTCTGTGGCTAAAATTAATATTTATCTGTCGCATATATCATTCGAGATCCGATCATTTCCAGAAATCGAAAAAATGGTGCACCGGTCCGTGGCCGTGGCCGATAGTGTAATCAGCACCGGCCCGGATGGCGTTTTGGATAAAAGTTTTGGCTTTGCGAACGGCGTCTTCGATATCGTTTCCCCTGGCCATGTAACTAGCGATTGCTGATGACAGGGTGCAGCCCGTGCCGTGATTATTGTTGCTTGCAATGCGTTTTGCCGCCAGGCGGACAAAGCGATTTTCGTCTGTTAAATATAGAAGGTCCGTGCTGTCGTTGTCTTCCAGGTGCCCGCCCTTGATGAGAATGCTGCGGCTGCCGTATGCGGCCAGTAATTTGGCTGCCGTTTGCATGTCATCAGGCCCCTTTATGCGGCGATCAATCAAAACCTCGGCTTCCGGGATATTCGGGGTGACGACATCGGCCAGGGGCATAAGGTATTGCCGGATGGCCTGGATGGCATCGTCCTGCAATAGCTTATCCCCGCTTTGAGCGACCATTACCGGGTCCAGTATTATTTTTTCAGCGCCATATTTTTTTAATTGGCGGGCGATGACTTCGATGAGTTCCGCCGAATAGAGCATACCGATTTTGACGGCGTCCGCTCCGATATCACTGAACACGGCGGCGATCTGATCGGCGGCAAAAGACGGGGGGACGGCATGTATTCCCGTGACACCCCGGGTATTTTGTGCCGTTAAAGCCGTGATAACCGACATACCGTAGCACCCGATGGCCGACATGGTTTTCAAGTCAGCCTGAATACCGGCACCGCCGCCGGAGTCGGAACCGGCGATGGTCAATACTTTGTGATATTTTCGCTTGTGGTTTGAGCCGTTCATGTTGTTTCCTAACCCGGGCTAACCGGTATACTAAAGTTGGAATGATTTAGGATTTGCGAATTTAGGAATTAGGAATTGAAGGTATTCTGTCTATCTAATCCCTTAGTTCCCCAATCCCTAAATTCCTGAATCCCTTTCCGTATCTTTAAAATGGTTCCAGCCGGTAGGTTCGATCGAAGTGGACGAGCCGTCCGGGTAATTTAGCTTCATTTCCTTCCCGGCGGCTATTTCGCCGACCCTAAACAGGGGGCGGTTAAACTCTATTTCAAAATTTTCGGCAATTGCTTCGGCTTTGTCCGTTGATACCGTGCAAAGCAGGGTGTAATCCTCACCACCGGAAAGGGCATATTCAACCGGATCGAAATTAAATTGCCGGCAGAATATTTTGAGATTTTCAGAAACCGGAATTTTATCGGCATACAGAACCGCGCCGACACCGCTTTGCTCAACAATGTGGCCGAGATCCGAACTCAATCCGTCGCTGATATCAATGGCGGACTTTACGGCAGGCTGCTGCGCTAGAAAGCGTCCCTCTTTAAGGTGGGGAACGGGCCGGCGATGGGCCTGGAGCAGGCTGCGCCATTCATCGGAGTCGACCGGGAAATTATTCAGGATCAGGTGTAAGCCGGCTTTACTGTCGCCAAGATAGCCGGTTGTATAAATAATGTCGCCGGGCCGGGCCGCATCCCGGCACAACATTTCCTCACGGGCTATCGTTCCGTGAACAACGACATTGATGATTAAATCGACTTTGGAACTGGTCGTATCCCCGCCCAGAATGTTGACCTTAAATTGGCTTGCCAGATCCTTCATCCCATCGTAGACGGCCTCCAGATAATCAAGCGGACAGTCTTCCGGGATAGCGATGCTGACAAACGACTCGCGGGCGGTGCCTCCCATGGCTGCAATGTCACTTAAGTTTACCGCCAGCGATTTATATCCGAGATCGAAACCACTAATCGCATTCCTTAAAAAGTGGATTCTTTCAACCAGCAAATCGGTTGTGATCAATGATATTCGGGTGGGATCCGTGGTAAAAGCAGCTGCATCATCGCCGATCGCTTTTATGATGCTTTCCGGCCGAATCAGACACTCGCGGCTGATCTTTTTAATAAAGCCAAATTCGCCGATTTTTTTTAGCGTCATGTTTTACGGGCCTTATCAATAACTTGCTTGATGCTGCCGGCCGCTGCTGCAGGATCATCGGCGGCTACGATAGCAGATACCACCGCCACGCCGTCACCACCGTTTTCTATCACGGCCGCCGAATTGTCCCGGTTTAATCCGCCGATACCGACCAGCGGTAATTCTACCGCTTTTCTAATTGCCGCCAAACCTTCCAGACCCAAAGGGGGCGCGGTATCCGTCTTGGTCGGTGTCGCATAAATCGGACTGACACCCAGGTAATCTGCGCCGCCTTTTTCAGCTTCAATAGCATCTTCGAGCGACTCGGCGGAAATGCCGACTATCATCGAATCTCCAACAATATTTTTTGCAATATCCAAGGGCATATCAGTCTGGCCGAGATGGACCCCGTCCGCCTCGATTGCCAGGGCCACGTCCACTCGATCGTTAATGATCAGCGGCACGCCTTTGGCTTTGAGAAAATTTTTAATCGTAAATGCCTGTTCGATAAAATCCCTGGTAGAACAATCTTTTTCACGTAGCTGAACGCAGGTTACCCCGCCTTGAACTGCCGCCTTGACGATGTGCAGGGTCGGCCGGTCTTTTGCCAGGCTTCGGTCGGTGACGAGGTATAGGGAATAGTCGACGTTTTGCATTTTCATGGTGCCTGCCTCCATGCTCTTGAAACTGGATGCTCGATACTGGATACGGTTCCTTTTTTTGCCAGCCACCAGTTGTTAGAAAACTTGAGTTTTGTTTCACTCTTGGAGCCTTGTGCCCGGCACCATGGAAAATCGAGCATCAAGTATCGAGAATCCAGCATCGTGAGCAACCATAACCATTATTCTGCGAACGAGGATCCGAAATCCCAAATTCGATCCTACTCGCCTTCTATTTTGCACCCCTCCCTCAGCGCCTCGGGTGTGAGGGTATAAAGCGCATCCAACATGTGGATCATAAAACTTCCCGGAGCCGCTGCCGATTGACCGGCCACTTCACCGGCCAACCCGAAAAAAGCCAGGGCGGTGGCGGTCGCACTGACCGGATCGCTGTCCACCGCCAGAAAAGCGCCGATGGCAGTCGTTGCGGTGCATCCGGTGCCCGTAACGTATCCCATCAAATGGTGGCCGTTTGAAATCCGCACGACCCGTTGGCCGTCGGTGACTAAATCGACCGGACCGGTAATTGCCAGGGTCGTCTGTAGTTCTTCTGCCAGTATTTTGGCTGTATCGGCCGCTTCATCGACCGAATGAACTGAATCGACGCCTTTGGTTTTAGAGTCGTCATGCCGCAAAGATAGTATTTCCGAAGCATTGCCCCGGATGACACTGATCTTGGTTTGATCAATAATCTGTTTGGCCGCGTTGGTTCGCAGTGGTGTTGCGCCGGAACCCACCGGGTCCAGAATTATCGGCGTGCCCATTGCCGACGCTTTTATACCGGCTTTGATCATGGATGCAATCCAGTCATCGGTCAGGGTTCCGATGTTGAGGACCAAGGTCCCGGCAAATGATACCATGTCTTCGACTTCGTTTTGCGCATGGGCCATTACCGGTGATGCTCCCATGGCCAGAAGCGCGTTGGCCGTGTAATTCATGACGACATAGTTGGTGATATTGTGAATCAGCGGTTTTTTTTCACGCAGCAGCGCCAGATTTTCAGCTGCTTTTTCAGATAAATTTGCCATAATTCTACCTCGCTGTTCTCTGAGTCGTTCAGTAGTTGATTAGTTAACTGGTCGATTCTTGATCGGAATAAGATGGATTTTATTCTTTTACTTATTTGACATATCCATCATTCATCAAATCAGCCCAAAACCAAATAAAAAAGCCGTTTCCAACCGGGGAAACGGCTTTATGAAAAATTGCAGGCGGTAGTGGTGCGCGTTTCCCTACGCTGGCATTAACCAGATCAGGTTCTAAGGGTGTGTTCTCAGGCTGATAAAGCCACCCCTAACAAATTGACCCCCAAAACCTAAGAGATCGGAAGCGGATTGTCAAGTGAAATCGAATGAGCTTGCAGTTCGGGTTGGAATCCGGTTGATTATAAATGGCGATCTTATCCCCCGTATTTAAATCTTTTCATGCAAAATATTCGCCCTCTGACAATTACATACAGTGTAA
>Ga0056115_1000356_pt1 | contig 21031 bp, 21 predicted proteins | sample WorMetOlspDAHAB1_FD_77007 | JGI IMG/M metagenome (GOLD analysis project Ga0056115, IMG submission 77007) | Marine gutless worms symbiont microbial communities from Max Planck institute for Marine Microbiology, Germany - Olavius sp. DAHAB.1 ...
ATAACCACCGCAACCCGAACGGCGACATGGCGCAGGGATAGGGCGCATTCGGGGCCACGAACCGCGTCGTCGGCAGCGCTTGGGCCAATTGCGGCGCCAACCCGATCAGGTCGTTGCCGTCGGCGCCCAGGCCGTGCAACAGAATCACCAGGCGCTCGGCGGCGGCGCCCGACGCGGGACCGAAGCGGGGACCGTCCAGTTTGAAGAAATCATGCATGGATCCAACCTCGCTCGGGTCTTTGGTTCAGCCGCGGTTTTGCACGGGTCATGGCGCACCTTTGTAATAGTGCCACAGGAACAGAGCGCCGACGCCGCGCCACGGCGTCCAGTGCGCCACGATCTCCCTGGCGGCCGCACCGGTCGGACGATCGTCCAGCCGCTTCAGCCGACGCAAGCCCTCCTGCAGCGCCAGGTCATCGCCCGGGAAGGCGTCGCGCCGGCCCAGCGAGAACAGCAAATAGACCTCGGCGGTCCAGCGTCCAATTCCCTTCAGGTCCACCAGGGCCGCAACCACCGCCTCGTCCTCCAACGCCGCAATCCGGCCCGGGTCCAGCCGCCCGTCCAACTCGGCCCGGGCGATGCCGCGCAAATAGGCGATCTTGGGCCGGCTGAGACCCGTGGCCCGCAACGTCTCGTCATCCAGTTCCAGGAACAGACCGGGCGACATCGGATCGCCAAGCGCGGCCAGCCGTTCGCGGATCGCCGCAGCCGCGCCGGCGGAAATCTGCTGGGCCGCGACGATCTCTGACAGACCGGCGAATCCTTCCGCGCGCACCCGCGGCCTCGGATAGCCCACCAGATCCAGACCGGCCGCAACGTCGCGGTCGCACGACGCCAGCATATCAAGGCCGCGATTGATGGTGCCCTGGTCCATGGACGTTGACTTACACCGCCGCGCTCGGCCTTATCCAGCCTCATGACCGCCGTCTTTCGTTTCGCGCCCAGCCCGACCGGGCTCCTGCATCTGGGTCATGCCTATTCCGCCTTGTTCACCTGGGGCCAGGCCGCCGCCGCCGGCGGACGTTGTCTGCTGCGGATCGAAGACATAGACCTCGGCCGCTGCCGTCCCGAATTCGAGACGGCCATCGCCGAAGACCTTGCCTGGCTGGGGCTGTCCTGGGAGGCGCCGGTCCGGCGCCAGTCCGAACACATGAACGACTATCGGGCCGCCCTGGACCGGCTGACCGCCTTGGAGCTGCTCTATCCCTGTTTCTGCACCCGCAAGGAAATCCAGGCCGAGATCGCCGCAGCGCCCAGCGCGCCCCACGGGCCGGACGGCCCGCTTTATCCCGGCACCTGCAAACAGCTGAGCCAGGCGCAACGTCGGGCGCGCCTGGATGCCGGTGACGCCTTCGCGCTGCGGCTGCACATGGACAGGGCGGCCGCCCTGACCGGGCCGCTTTCCTTCACCGACGCACGCGCCGGCGCGGTCGCGGTCGACCCCGCAGGCTGCGGCGACGTCGTTCTGGCCCGCAAGGACGTGCCGACCAGTTACCATCTCGCCGTTGTCGTGGACGATGGCCTGCAGGAGATCACACACGTCACCCGCGGCGAGGATCTGATGTTCGCAACGCACGTGCATCGGGTGCTGCAGGCGGTCCTGGACCTGCCGGAACCCGCCTACCATCACCACCGGTTGCTGCTGGACGAGGAAGGCAAGCGGTTCGCCAAGCGCAACAGATCCGTGACGCTGCAATCCCTGCGCGCCGAGGGCAGATCGCCCGGCGATATCCGACGCATGGCCGGCCTGGACGACAGCTAGTCGTCGCGCCGCAGTGCCTGCACGATTGCGACGCGGTCGGGCGCGTCCTCGGGCGTCAGCAGGCCGTGGCGCAGGAAGAAATCGATCAGAACCATCGCGCAGTTCGGCTTGAAGGCGTCGGTCTCGCGCACCAGCGTCATCACCTCTTCGGCCCGCATCAGGAAGAACGCCGCGATCTCGCCGTCGGCGTTGCGTGGCGCCAGACCGTCCGGCAGTTCAAGGTCGTAACAGTAAAGCCGGTCGGGTTTGACCCGGACGACATCTGGCTGTTCGTTGTAGGTAATATAGCCAGCCTCCTTGGACGCGGCGGCAATCGCCTTCGGCAGCGCCGCCTCCTCGGCGCATTCTTTGATGACGTTGTCCATCAGGCTGAGTCCGTGGGGCTGGCCGCCGGCCACGGTGTTGTCCAGAAGGCCCGGAAAGTTCGGCCGGTCTTCCGAACGCCGGGCGATCCACAGGTAAAGCCCATCCGGCCGGCGCACGTAGCCGTTGACATGCACGCCGTAGGATCGGAAGCCAAAATAGGGCATCAGCGCCCGCTCCGCCAACAGCATCGGCGGGGCCTCCCACCCGTTCTTGACCGCGTAGAGTTCGCCCCGCCAGCCATGAATGGCGCCCTGGCGATTCAAGGCCTCGCCCACGTTGCCCAGCGCTGCCGTACGGGCGTCCGGCCCGGCGAGGCCGGGATCCAGCACGACTGTCCGGTCAGAAATGCGGAAGAGGTCGGGCCATGGCGCCAGCTTGTCGAGGAATGCCCGGGCGATCCAGCCGAACCGCTCGCCCTCGATCAGGAAAGGCACGAACCCCGAATAGTCCGCATTGTTGCAGGCGGCGATGCGATCCAGAAAGGCCATCACGTCCCGCATAGACGAGCAGGCCGTCCGAACGCAAGGGGGCCGGACCGCTATCCGCCCACCTTTTCGGACATCAGCACGGCGCGCACGCCCCAGACCTGCCGCATCGTCGCCGCAATGTGCGCAGCCGTCGCCGGCTTCAGGCCGGAGACCTGGATATCGACTGTCTGATCGCGGCCGTCCGCCGAAACCGACGCGTGCCATCGCGTGGGCACGAGGCCGCGCTTGGCGAACATTGCGGTCAGACGCGGCATAAGGCCGGGGTCGGCCGCAGCGTGTACGGCGTAGCAGGCCGTGGGAAGAACGAGTTGTTTGTGAGGAACGGAACGCGCGGACGCGCGTTCAGCAGGATTCGAAGACGACATGGCACTCACCTTCAGCCAGGGGGGACAGAACGAATTGCGCAAGGACCCGGCCCTGAAACAGGACCGGGGCGCTAATTCGCCGACCCGGGCTGGATGCGCGGTGTGTCGTCATGACTTTGTCTTATCCGGCTGCGCCCCGGCGCGCAAGACCGACGCGGCGTCAGAACCAGAACAACGGTTCCCGGGCGAGCCGATGCACGCCCGCAGCCGCCAGGACCGGGACCAGCGCGATGGCGAAGGTCAAAACGGGTCGCAGCGCGCCCTCAAACCCGGCCCGCGACGGCATCAGGGCGCCCGACAGACGGCCGGCCAGAAAGACCGGCAGCAGCATCGGCAGCGCGGAGAGTTCCACGTCGCCGCTGTGCATCAGGCCGGCAACCAAAGCCACCAGCGGAAGGCCTGCGCCAAGCTGTCCGCTGGCGGCGAATGCCAGCCCGGCGGGCGCCCAGGCCAGCGCGAAGAACCCGAGGCTGGATGCGGCAAGCGCCGCGGCCAACTGGGCCGCGCCGGTCGACCCCGACAGAACCACCAACAGCGACACGCCCAGCGAGGCCGCGCACAGCATCGCGGCCGGGCCGGCCGCCTGGCCCGCAGGCCGGTCCAGCGATACGAGAACGCCGGCAGACAGCGCCCACAGGATCGCCAGCCCAAGCATGGCCGCGGTATCGCCGCCGGACACCGCGGGCCATCCGGGCCAGCCGGCGGCCAGGAATGTCAGCGCAAGCGTCGCGATGATTCTGGTGCTGCGGCCCGCGCGGCCGAGGTCCAGCGCCGCTCCCGCGACGATGCCGGCGACCGCTATGAATGGCAGCTTGTCCATCGCCGCCAGCGGCCGCAACGGAGGCATCCCCAGGATCGACAGGTCGCCGGCCATGAAGCCGATGCCAATCCCCGCCCCGGCAATCGCCGATCCGAATGCGCGGCCGCCCGCCAGCCGCAACAGCGCGGTTGCGATCAGCGCCGCCGCCATGGGCAGCGCAAGGGACTGGACTGCGGGATTGCCGAACCAAACGTCGCCGAACATCGCCAACCTTCAAATGACCGTCAGCAGGTGCAGGATAACAGACAAGGTGACCACCGAGAACGCGGTCGAAATCAACACCGTCGACGATGCCCGTCCTTCGCCGACGCCGTAGCGGTTGGCGAACAGGAATGCATTGACCCCGGCCGGCTGCGCGGCCAACACCACCGCGACTGCGCCCCACAGCGGCTCGACCAGGAACACCTGAAACGCCAGGACCCAGACGATGGCGGGAAACACCAGCGTCTTCAGGGCGGTCAGAACAAGGCAATGGGCGATGTTGCCGAAGATCCGATAGCGGAACAGCGACGCGCCGACCGCGAAAAGCGCGCACGGCGCCACGGACATCGACAGCAGTTCCGCCATCCGGTCGACCGGCGCCCAGATCGGCATGTTCAGGAGATTGAACGCAAGCCCGACCAAAAGACCGACAAAGATAGGGTTGGTCATCAGGCCCTTGAGCACCAACCACGGCAGGCGCCAGAGGTTCGCCTCGCGCCGCTTTGCGATTTCCAACAGGATCGTGATGATCGGGAACATCAACGGGCTGTGGATTGCGATCACCAGGAACAACGGCACAGCGCCCGCCTCGCCGAACGCCGCCAGAACGATCGGTATACCCAGCAGAACGGTGTTGCCGTAACCGGCCGCCGTGCCCGAAATCGTCTGGCCGCCCAGGTCCTGCCTGAAAAGCATGCGCGCGGCGATCAGGCCGCCGGCAAAGACCGTCAGCAGGCCCAGGTAGTAAGCGGCGAGGAAGCCGAGCGGCAGGTCGTCGGGCAGCGCCGTGGTCGCCAGGGTCCGAAACAACAGCACCGGAATCGCGAACGCGAACACGTATCTGGTTAACCCGTCATTCGCCTGTTCGGTAAACCAGCCGGTCCAGGAAGCGCCATATCCCAGAGCCACCAATCCGAAGACCGGAAGCACGATTCCAACCACCGCTTCCATGGGAAAAATTCACCGAATCTGGTTAATGGCCGCGGCCAAAATGGCCTTGTTTTCTGCCGGTTGCAACCGCCGGGAAAGGCGACTATACCCTTGCGCCGATATTGCCCCGGCCCCATGTTCTGTGGGATGATAGAAGCGCGTCGGAAGCGCGCCGTATGGAGAGTTTGGATGTCTGACCTTTGGGCCTTTGGTCGTAGACCGTCGTGCATGGTGCGCTACCGCCATGGCGGCTACAGCGCGATCTATCCGCGCGGTAATCCGCTACTCAGCGATGAAGCGGAGGCTTATGCCGCGTTAACCGCAAAAGGCGAAATCGCGGCCGAGGCGGTCCTGGAGGCGCGGGTCGAAGGCGGCAATCCCGACAACATCCTGTCTTTCCCGGGTGGCCACGCCCGCAAGGCCCGCCAGACGCCTGGACGGGGCAAATCCCGGCCCGGGCCGGCAAACACCAGCGTCCACCCGAAGGACTAGGCGCCCGCCGCAGGATGTTCGGTTAACATGGCCGCGCCGGCAGAAGCACCGACCGGACCAGACCGCACCCCGATACTCGAAGCGCTGGACCGCCTGATATCCCAGGCGACCGCACGGCTGGGCGCCGTCCTGGCGCCGGACGGGCGCGTCGATCCGGCGGCCATGGAGCGGCACCAGGGCGCCGCCCATGCCCTGGCCTGGGCGGCAATCTACAGGGCGGCGCTGGAACAGCTGGACCGCTGGGCGACCGCCCGTCGGACGGACGGCCGGCTGAGCGCCGCGGAAGCCCTGATCTGCGACATCGGATTCGGAGAATACCTTCAGCAGGTGCTGCACGGGATCCCGCTGAGCCAGAGCGAGATCGCCCGGCCCGACGACTGGCACGCCGATCCGAACCTGTGCGCGGCGCTGGCCCGGGCGCAGGGGGCAGCGGGCATCGATCTGCCCGCCGCGCGGCGTGAATTGGCCGACCTGCTGGGCGCGGAAGGCCCGCCCGCCCCCGGCCCGCACCAGGCCGAGGCGGAACTGATCAGGGATCAGTTCCGGCGCTTCGCCGCGGCGAAAGTCGCCCCCCGGGCCGGCGACTGGCACCTGTCAGACGGCCTGATTCCAGCCGACCTGATTGCCGCACTGGCGGAGCTTGGCGTCTTCGGCCTGACGCTTCCGGAAGAATATGGCGGCGCCGGCCTGGGCAAGACCGCGATGTGCATCGTCAGCGAGGAACTCAGCCGGGCCAGCCTTGCCGTCGGTTCGCTGGCCACACGATCCGAGATCGCTGCAGAACTGATCCTGTCCAACGGAACGGACGACCAAAAGACCCGGTTTCTGCCCGGCATCGCCGCAGCCGAGATCATCCCGACCGCCGTTTTCACCGAGCCGGAGGCCGGTTCGGACCTGGCCGCCGTGCGCACCCGTGCGCGGCGCGACGGCGCCGGATACCGCATCGACGGCGCGAAGACCTGGGCGACCCACGCAGGCCGCGCCGACCTGATGACGGTCCTGGTGCGGACGGGGCCCGCGGAGGCCGGTCACCGCGGATTGTCGATCCTGCTGGCTGAAAAGCCCCGCGGCACGATCCAGGATCCCTTCCCCGTGGACGGGATAACCGGCGGCGAGATCCCCACGCTGGGTTATCGGGGCATGAAGGAATACAGCCTTTCGTTCGACGGATTCCGCGTGCCGGAGGAGAACCTGCTTGGCGGTACCGAAGGCGCGGGATTCCAACAGTTGATGGCGACCTTCGAGACGGCGCGAATCCAGACCGCAGCGCGGGCCGTTGGCGTCGCCCAGGCCGCGCTGGACGAGGGTCTGGCCTATGCATGCGACCGCCGCCAGTTCGGCAAGCCGTTGATCGGTTTCGCCAGGATCGCCGACAAGCTGGCCATGATGGCGGTTGAAACGACGACCGCCCAGTTGTTGACCCTGGCCACCGCCGAGGCCAAGCAATCCGGCCGGCGCACCGACATCGAGGCAGGCATGGCCAAACTGCTGGCGGCTCGCGTCGCCTGGGCAAACGCCGACAGCGGCGTCCAGATTCACGACGGAACCGGCTATGCCGAGGAGACCCGGGCGGCGCGCCTGCTGGTGGACGCGCGGATCCTGTCGGTCTTCGAAGGCACCGCGGAAATCCAGGCAGGCATCATCGCCCGGGGCCTGATTGGCAGGCGCAATTGACCCGGTTCGTCGCGACGGTCCTTTTCCTGCTGGCACTTCTGGCCGTCGGTCCGAACGCCGGATGGGCCGATGTGGCGCGGGTCTGCGGCCTGGGCCAGCCGGTGGCCGAAGGGCACGGCCAACGGTTGCGCAAGTTCGCCGAACGGATCGGTCTGAACCGCATCGAGGCGTTCGTGCGGGTGTCCAGCAGCGTCTATCTGACCGGCGATCTGCCCGACTGTTATCTCACGAAGGACGAAGCCCGGGACGAAGGCTGGCGCCGCGGCGGCAATCTGTGGCGCCACGCCCCCGGCGCCGCGATCGGCGGGAACCGCTTCCACAACCGCGAGCGACGCCTGCCCAAGGCTCACAATGGCGCCTATCGCGAGGCCGACCTGGACTACGAGGGCGGGCGGCGCGGCGCGCGGCGCATGGTTTTCGTGCAGGGGTCGGAAGGACGCTGGCTGCAATGGATCACCCTGGACCACTACCGCAGCTTCGAACGGGTTCCCGCTCCGGCGCGCTGAGCCCCTGCGGGACGGTCGTCAGAAACCTCACCCACCACCGGCAGGTGGTCCGATGCGATCCGGGCAAGCGGGCTGACATGCACCCGGGCTGAGTCCACCCCGAACAGACGGTCCAGCCGGAACAGGGGCCGCCGGGCCGGCCAGGTCGCGCCGGTCTTGGGCGCGGAATGGGCACCCAGCGGCCGCAAGCGCCGGCTGAACGGATTCCATTCGTTGAAGTCGCCCAGCGCCACTGTGCGGCCTTTCTCCATTCGTCCGGCGATCACGCCGATCTGTGCCCGGCGCACCCGCGGCGCAAGACTTAGATGGGTTATCAGGAAACGCACGCCCTGGATTTCCGCCTCGATCAGGCATCGCGGCTCCATCCCGCCGGCCGGCAGCAGGTGCACCGACGCCGCAGTGGGGCGGGTCCGGGACAACAGGCCGTTGCCGTAGCGGCCCGCCCCGTAGGCGATGGCGACGCCGGGCACAAAATGCCAGCCCTCCAGCCGTTCGAAGAAACCGAACCCGTCCAGGTCTGGCACGCGCCGGCGGAAGCTCTCCACCTCCTGCAGGCCGATCACCTGGGCGTCCAGCTCGTCGAGGACCGCGGCAACGCGGTCCGGATCCGCGCGCCCGTCGCGACCGCGGCAGGAGTGGATGTTGTAGCTGGCAACGCGCATGCGCCTTGGCTCGTTCCGGTTTACTCGTCCGCGCCTCTGGCCTGGAGGCCCGGAACGGCATATATCACTGCCATGGCCGGTGCAGGGACAATTGTCATGATCGTCGCGATGGTGGGCGCCTTGGGCGTTTGCCTGGTGGGCGTCTTCGCCATGGCCCGCGGCGGCGCGTTCAACAAGAAATACTCAAACAAGCTGATGCGCGCGCGCATTCTGCTGCAACTGCTGGCCCTGGTCGTGTTCGCGGTCCTGATGGTGGCCGCCGGCAGGACCTGACCCGCCCCGGAGATTGGCGTTACACAATGGTACAGCTTACCCGGATTTACACCCGCGGCGGTGACAAGGGGGACACATCGCTGGGCAACGGCGCCCGTGTCCGCAAGGACACGCTTCGGGTCGAGGCCTACGGCACCGTGGACGAGGCCAATGCGGCGATCGGTCTGGCACGGCTGCACACCGACGGCATGGTCGACGCCATGCTGGACCGGATCCAGAACGACCTTTTCGATCTCGGCGCCGATCTTTGCCGGCCCGAAGACGCGTCGACGGACAAGACGGCGTTGCGCATGGCGCCGGAACAGGTCCAGCGGCTGGAGACCGAGATCGACGCCATCAATGAAGACCTGGACCCGCTGTCCAGCTTCGTGCTGCCCGGCGGACGCCCCGCGGCGGCTTTCCTGCACCAGGCGCGCACCGTCGCCCGCCGCGCAGAGCGCCTTGCCGTCGCCCTGGCCGACCAGGAACAGGTCAATCCGGAGGCGGTGAAGTACCTCAACCGCCTGTCGGATCTTCTGTTCGTGCTGTCCCGCCGTTGCAACGAAGGCGGCGCTGCCGACATCCTGTGGGAGCCCGGCAAAAACCGTTGAGGCCAAAGCCCATACCATAGGCCTCGAAGCCGGCCGGCGGCCAACGCCGGAAAAGCCTGCGTTTCGGGGATGTTGCATGGTTTACGGGAGCTTGACGTTTCCTAAACAGTTTGTGCGATAGGCTGGCGCGGTATACGCGTATGCAGAGTCCGCACCCATGCTGTTAGAGGCCGTCAGCTATCTCACGACGCCCTGCGCGCCCTATGCGCGCCGGATGGGATATCTGCGCGAATCGATCGCCATCGAGGCCCGCTACAACCGCTGCCGGGCCCAGTGGGACCCCCACCTGGATGCCACCAAGGCGGTTATCCGCGAAGCGATCGGCCGCTGCGACCGCCACCGCAAGGCAGTGGTCCTGGGTTCCGGTCTGCTGCTGGATATCCCGCTGAAGGACCTGTCGGACAGCTTCAAGTCGGTGCTGCTCGTGGATGTGGTGCATCTGCGCGCGGCCCGGCGCAAGGCCGCGGAACACTGGAACGTCAGCCTGATGGAGGCAGATATCGCCGGCGTCGCCGAGGCGCTGCATCACGACGCCCACACGCTGTTCACGCCCAACAACAAGCTCCTGGTCGACGACCCGGAAGTGGATCTTGTCGTCTCCGCCAATCTGGCGTCGCAGCTTCCGACGGTTCCCTTGGCCTATGTTGACCGCCGCATTCACCTCGATACCGACACCGCGCAGGATTTCGGACGGGACATCATCGCCGGTCACCTCAATCACCTCCGGGCCTTCGACGCGGTCCTGTGCTTGATCACCGACCGCCGCCGCACCGTCATCGACCGCGAGGGCCATGCAGTCGAAGACATGGATGCGTTGTACGGTGTCATGCTTCCGGTCACGGACGCCGTCTGGCACTGGGAGATCGCACCGATGGGCGAGATCGCCTCGAACCGCGCCATCCACAACGAAGTGCACGGTTTCGCCGACCTGCGCTCGGCGTGAGCACCGGCCGCCGCGGCGCAATGACCCGCCGGCCGAGCGCTCCTTGACTCCGGCCGCAAGCCGCGCCACAACGCGGCCGACAAGTCACACTCCCTGTTTTCCGACTGCGTGAAGGATACGCAATGAAGGTTCTGGTCCCCGTCAAACGGGTCGTCGACTACAACGTCAAGATCCGGGTCAAAGCAGACGAATCGGGCGTTGAGACGGCAAACGTCAAGATGTCGATGAACCCCTTCGACGAAATCGCGGTGGAAGAGGCGGTCCGCATGAAAGAGGCGGGCACCGCCACTGAGATCGTCGCCGTTTCCCTGGGCGTATCCCAATGCCAGGAAACGATCCGCACGGCGCTGGCCATGGGCGCGGACCGGGGGATCCTGGTCGAATCCGACGACGACTTGCAGCCGCTGGCCGTCGCCAAGCTGTTGGCGGCGATTGTGGCGAAGGAGGACCCCGGCCTGGTGATCCTGGGGAAACAGGCGATCGACGACGACTCCAACCAGACTGGCCAGATGCTGGCGGCACTGCTGAACTGGCCGCAGGCGACCTTCGCCTCGAAGGTCGCGCTGGGTGACGGCAGCGCCGACGTCACGCGGGAGATCGACGGCGGCCTGGAGACGATCAAGGTGAAACTGCCTGCGGTTGTGTCGGTCGACCTGCGGCTGAACGAGCCGCGCTATGCTTCGTTGCCGAACATCATGAAAGCGAAGAAGAAGCCCATCGACACCATGGCCCCCAGCGATCTGGGCGTTGACGTGACGCCGCGCCTGACGACGGTGAAGGTGTCCGAACCGCCGCGGCGCCAAGGCGGCGTGAAGGTCGAAAACGTTGCCGAGCTGGTCGAAAAGCTGCGCAACGAAGCCAAGGTCATTTGAGGCAGGAACGAGACCCATGAGCATCCTGGTCATCGCAGAACACGACGGTGCCGAACTGAAGCCGGGCACCTTGAACACCGTGGCCGCCGCCGGTGAGATCGGCGGCGAGATTCACATCCTGGTCGCCGGCAGCGGCTGCGCCGCCATCGCGGAGACGGCGGCGAAGGTCGACGGCGTCGCCAAGGTGCTGTGCGCAGACGCGCCGGAATTCGAGAAACAGCTTGCGGAGAACCTGGCGCCACTGGTGGTCGGGCTGGCGGCGGGCTACGGCCATGTCCTGGCGCCGGCTGGGACCTTTGGCAAGAACCTGATGCCCCGGGTGGCGGCGCTTTTGGACGTTCAGCAGATCTCCGACATCACCGGCGTGCAGGGCCCCGACACGTTCGAGCGGCCGATCTACGCCGGCAACGCCATCGCGACGGTGAAGTCGTCCGACGCCGTGAAGGTGATCACCGTGCGCCTGACCGGTTTCGACGCCGCAGCGGCGGAAGGCGGCTCGGCCGCGGTGGAATCGGTCGCCGGGACCGGCGATACGGGCCTGTCCAGTTTCGTCGGCGCGGAAATGTCGGTCAGCGAACGGCCCGAACTGACGTCGGCCCGGGTCATCATCTCCGGCGGCCGGGGCATGCAAAGCGGCGAGAACTTCGCCATCCTGGAAAAGGTCGCCGACAAGCTGGGAGCGGCCGTCGGCGCCAGCCGCGCCGCCGTCGATGCGGGTTTCGTGCCCAACGATTACCAGGTCGGACAGACCGGCAAAGTGGTCGCGCCCGACCTCTACATCGCCGTTGGCATTTCCGGCGCGATCCAGCATCTTGCCGGCATGAAGGATTCAAAGGTCATCGTGGCCATCAACAAAGACGAGGAAGCGCCAATCTTTCAGGTCGCCGATTATGGCCTGGTCGCAGATCTTTTCGAGGCTGTGCCGGAACTGGAAGCTGCACTGAATGACTGACAAGCAGCCCCGGGCGTCACGACGCGCCGGGGCGGAAGGATTGGCATGAGCACTATCAACTCAATCGGCGTGATCGGCGCCGGCCAGATGGGCAACGGGATCGCCCATGTGGCAGCCCTGACCGGCATCGATGTCAAGCTACTGGATGCAAATCCCGATGCGCTTGACGCCGCAGTCAAGACCATCACCCACAATCTGGACCGCATGGTCCGCCGCGAGAAGATCGACGCGGCAGAAAAAGACAAGGCGCTGGCCCGGATTAAAACCAGCACCGACTACGCCGTGTTTTCGGACTGCGATGTCGTCATCGAGGCCGCCACTGAAAACGAGGCGATCAAGAGGGAAATCTTGAAGGCGGTCGTCGCGGTCATCAAGCCGGAGGCCTACCTGGCGACCAACACGTCGTCGATCTCGATCACCCGGCTTGCCGCGGCTTCCGATCGGCCCGACCGCTTCATCGGCATGCATTTCATGAATCCGGTTCCGGTGATGAAACTGGTCGAACTGATCCGCGGCCTGGCCACATCGGAGGAGACGTTCCAGACCTTCGCGGAACTGGCGGGCCGCATGGGCAAAACGGTGGCGACCGCGGAGGACTTCCCGGCCTTTATCGTCAACCGCATCCTGCTGCCCATGGTCAACGAGGCGGTCTATGCGCTGTACGAGGGCGTCGGCACCGTCGAGGCCATCGACACCGCCATGAAGCTGGGCGCCAACCATCCGATGGGACCGCTGGAACTGGCGGATTTCATCGGCCTGGATACGTGCCTGGCGATCATGCAGGTGCTGTATGACGGTCTGGCGGATTCCAAGTACCGGCCCTGCCCGCTGCTGGTGAAATACGTCGAAGCGGGCTGGCTGGGCAAGAAGTCCGGACGCGGTTTCTACGACTATTCCGGCGAGACCCCGGTTCCGACGCGATAACAAGCCCTTCTCCCCTGCGGGGAGAAGGTGGCCCGAAGGGCCGGATGAGGGGGTTCGGGTGTCGGAAAGCGGATCCCTCTCACCCTAACCCTCTCCCCCCCGGGGAGAGGGGACTCGGTCTATGTACCATCCGATCAAGGCGCGGGCGTCTTCGCCGTTCCAATCGGCGATGCCCTCCAGATCGCCCACGACCCCGCCGTCGGCGTCGATCAGGAACGTCGTCGGCAAGCCGCGCAGCTTCATCGCCTGGCCGAAACCCCAGGAAGAGTCCAGCAACAGAGGCAGGTTCTGCAGGCCCAGGCGCTCGCGAAGGTACGGCTCTGCGACCTTGGCCCCGCCGCGGTCCTGGTTGATGGCCAGCACCTGGAACGTCTCGCCGCCCAGCGCCGCCTGCAGGGCGTCCAGTTCCGGCATCTCGCGCACGCAAGGCGCGCACCAGGTGGCCCAGAAATTCACCAGCAGCACCTTGCCCCTGTAGTCGGCCAGCGACAGCGCCGAGCCGTCGGCGGCGGAAAAGCCGGCATCCGGCGCTGGTTTTGCCCGGTCGTAGAGATTAAAGTGCGCCACGTCGCCCTGCACCGGGGGGACGTCGCCCGCGGCCGCGACCCGCAGGGCGGCGGACGCGATCCCCAACAGCAGGAGCGACAAGATCGTATTCCGTGAACGCACCGGTACCATCCCATGACTGCCAATGAAATGTGGGGCGGGCGGTTCACCGCCGGACCCGCCGCCCTGATGGAGAGAATTAACGCATCCATCGGCTTTGACCAGCGGCTTTTCGCCCAGGACATCGCCGGGTCGAAGGCGCATGCCGAGATGCTGGCGGCCCAGGACATCATCGGCGCCGACGACGCCAAGGCGATCGTCGACGGACTGGACCGCATCGAAAAGGAGATCGCGGCCGGGCGCTTCACCTTTAGGACCGAACTGGAAGACATCCACATGAACGTAGAAGCGGCCCTGCGCGAGATGATCGGCGCGCCGGCTGGCCGCCTGCATACCGGACGCAGCCGCAACGACCAGGTCGCCACCGATTTCCGGCTGTGGATCCGCGATACGATCGACGCCCAGGACGCGGCGTTCAGGGCGCTGCAGGAAGCGCTGATCGACAAGGCCGAACGGCATGCCGACCTGGTCATGCCCGGGTTCACCCATCTGCAAACCGCCCAGCCGGTCACCTTCGGCCATCATCTGATGGCTTATGTGGAGATGTTCGGCCGTGACCGCGGACGGTTTGCCGATTGCAGGCGGCGCCTGAACGAATGCCCGCTGGGCGCCGCGGCGCTGGCCGGCACCTCGTTCCCGATCGACCGCGCCATGACGGCGCGCGCCTTGGGCTTCGACCGGCCGACGGCAAACTCGCTGGATTCGGTTTCGGCGCGGGACTTCGCCATGGAATACCTGGCCGCAGCCTCGATCGCCGCGACCCATCTTTCGCGGTTGGCCGAGGAGATCGTGCTGTGGTCGTCCCAGCAATTCGGGTTCGTCACCCTGTCCGACGCCTATTCCACGGGCTCGTCGATCATGCCGCAGAAACGCAACCCCGACGCCGCGGAACTGGTGCGCGCCAAGGCCGGCCGGATCATCGGCGCCTTTGCCGGCCTGCTGGTGGTGATGAAGGGCCTGCCGATGGCCTACAGCAAGGACATGCAGGAGGACAAGGAGCCCACCTTCGAAGCGGCCGACACGCTGGAACTGGGTCTGGCGGCGGCGGCCGGCATGGTCGCCGATCTTGAGCCCCGACCCGAGCGGATGCGTGCGGCCCTGGACCATGGTTATCCTACGGCCACGGATCTTGCCGACTGGCTGGTGAGGGTCGCCGGATTGCCGTTTCGCGACGCCCATCATGTGACCGGGCAGGTCGTCGCCCTGGCCGAAGGGAAGAATGTCGGGCTCGATGCGCTGAGCCTGGCGGAGATGCGGGCGGTGGAACCTGCGATCACAGAGGATATATACTCTGTATTGTCGGTGGAGGCGTCCGTGAACAGCCGCGACAGCGAAGGCGGCACCGCCCCCGATCGCGTGCGCGCGGCGGCCCAGGCCGCACGGCAGCGGTATCTGTGACTTGAAAACTGGCGACGAGGAGAATCCGGTGCGCCGCTTGATAACGATTTTGCTGGTTGCAGTCCTTTTGGGCGGCGGCCTTGCGGCATGCGGGAAAAAGGGCTCGCCGAAGGCGCCGTCCGAAGACCCGCCCTATCCCAGGACCTACCCGTCCAGTTGAGCGGGCCGCAAGCATGAGCGCATTTTCCTACCGCAACGGCATCCTGCATGCCGAAAACGTGGCGCTGAGCGAAATCGCCGCGCAGGTCGGCACGCCGTTTTATTGCTACGCCACCGCAACCCTGCAGCACCAGTATCTGGAGTTGCGGAACGCGCTGGCCGAGTTCGATCCGCTGATCTGCTTTGCGGTGAAGGCGAACTCCAACCAGGCGGTCATCCGGACTTTCGGCGACCTGGGCGCCGGCGCCGACGTGGTTTCCGAGGGCGAGTTGCGCCGCGCCCTGGCAGCCGCCATCGCACCCGACCGGATCATCTTTTCCGGCGTCGGCAAGACGACGGACGAGATGCGGGCCGCGTTGGATCTGGGAATCCACCAGATCAACGTGGAATCGATGCCGGAACTGGAGCTGTTGAGCCAGGTTGCGGTCGCCGCCGGCAGAACGGCCGCGGTTGCGTTGCGGGTCAATCCGGACGTTGACGCCAACACCCACGAAAAGATCACCACCGGCAAGAAAGAGAACAAGTTCGGCATCGGGCTGGACGCAGCGCCGGCCGCTTTCGCGCGCGCGGCCGACCTGCCGGGGATCCAGCCGGTGTCGGTGGCGGTGCATATCGGCTCGCAGCTGACCGACCTGGCGCCGTTCCGCGCAGCCTTCGCCCGGGTCGCCGACCTGGCGGACAGCCTGCGGGCGCAGGGCATCGGGATCGATCATCTCGACCTGGGCGGCGGACTGGGGATCCTCTATGACGACGAAACCCCGCCGCCGATCGAGGCCTATGCCGCCGTGGTGCGCGAGACGGTCGGCGGCCGCGGATACCGCCTTTCCTTCGAGCCGGGGCGGCTTCTCGCCGGAGACGCCGGGGTGATGGTCAGCCGGGTGATCTACGTGAAAGACGGCCAGGACAGACGTTTCGTCATCCTGGATGCCGCCATGAACGACCTGATCCGGCCCGCCATGTACGGAGCGCACCACCACATACAGCCGGTCGCCGAGCCGGCTGCGGACGCGCCGCTCAGCACGGCTGACGTGGTCGGCCCGGTGTGCGAAAGCGGCGACACATTTGCGCGTCAGCGCGCCCTGGCACCATTGGTCACAGGGGATTTAGTGGCCTTTAGATCGGCCGGTGCGTATGGTGCGGTCATGGCGTCGACCTATAACAGCCGACCGCTTGTCCCCGAAATCATGGTTAACGGCGACCGGTGGTCGGTGGTCAGAGCCAGGCAGACCCTGGACGAACTGCTGGGCCAGGACCGGCTTGCCGACTGGCAGGCAAAGGCAGACGACCCCGGAATGGCTATGCGAGCAGGCAGATGAACGAAAACATGGGTTCTCGGTCTCTTGGCGCCGGCAAACTGCTGCTGGCGAGGCTGGCTCTGGCCTGGGAGCGGCTGGGCCCGGCATTCTGGCCGGCCGCGGCGGTCGCATGCCTGTTCCTGGCAATCGCCCTGTCGGACCTGTTGCCTTATCTGCCGGGCTGGCTGCATCTCGGCGCCCTGATTGTCTTCGGTCTGGCTTTCCTGGCCTGTCTGGTGCGTGGCGTGCGACACAGCCGGCCGCCGTCGGTGCAGGAAACGCACCGCTGGCTGGAACGGGTCAACAACCTGCCGCACCGACCGTTAGAGACTCTCGAAGACGAACCGGCCGCCAACGCCGGCGGCGAGAACGGGTTGTGGAAGCTGCATCAGGCGCGCGCGGCGAGGTTGGTCCGCGGGCTCCGGCTCGGCACGCCCAATCCCGACATGCCGCGGCACGATCCGCTGGCGCTGCGCCAGGCCGTCGTGTTGGTCTTGTTCGTGATGCTGATCGGGGCGAACATCCAGGCGCCGGCGCGTCTGGCAAACGCGTTCAGCCCGGACTTTACCGTGAGCGCCGCGGATCAGTCCCGGACCGTCGATGCCTGGGTCACGCCGCCCGCCTATACGGGCCGGGCGCCGGTGTTTCTGACCGGCGAGGAGAGTGCGACGGCCGAGGTGGAAGACGGCGTTCTGCGCATCCCGATCAACAGCGAACTGACCGTCCAGGTGGCGGGCTTCGAAACGGCGCCGTCGATCGCAAAAAGCGGGGAACCGGCCGCGTTTTCCGCCATGGGCGAGACCGGCCACCGCGCAGTCGTCGCGCTGGACGAGAACGGCGCGATCCAGGTTTTGGACGGCAGCGAGGCAATTGCCGCGTGGTCGTTCGACATCATTCCCGACATGCCGCCGGTGATCGCCCCGGTCGGCGAAATCGGCGAGAGTCGCCAGGGCGCTTTGCAGATCGCCTACATCGCAACCGACGATTACGGTCTGGACAGCGCCTCCGTCATTCTCAGACGCACCGATCTGGGCGCACGCGCGATCCAGATGATCGATCCGGTCGAGCTGGGCCTGCCGCTGGTGGGACTGAACCCCAAAGAAAGCGAAGGCACGGGTTACTTCGACCTGACGCCGCACCCCTGGGCGGGCCTGCCGGTCGAACTGAGCCTGACCGCCGTCGATATGGCCGGCCAGCGCACCGAAAGCGAGCCGGTTCTGGTGGTTCTGCCCGAGCGCATCTTCACGCACCCTGTCGCCCGGGCGATCGTCGAGCAGCGCAAGCAGCTTGTCCAGGACCCGGACGCGAACCGCGGCCCGGTGTCCCGGGCCCTGCGCGGGCTTGCCTGGAAGCAGGAAGCCTATGACGAGGACGTCGTCGTGTTCCTGGCGCTGACCCTGTCGGCGCGGCGTCTTATCGGCGGTTTGGGGCCGGACGTGGACGCGGACGTCCTGGAACTGTTGTGGGAGACCGCGCTGAGGATCGAGGAGGGCCGGATGGCGCTGGCCGCCCGGGCGTTGCGTCAGGCCGAAGAGGCCCTGATGGAGGCGCTGGCCCGCGACGCCGAGGCCGAAGAACTGGAGCGGTTGTTGAACCAGCTGGAAGCGGCGATGGAGGAATATCTCGCCGCGATGATGGAGGATGCCCAGCAATTCCAGCAGCAGAACCCGGAAATGGCGCAGCCCAATCCGGACATGACCATGATCGACCGCCAGGACCTGCAATCGATCATGGACAGGATCCGCGAGATGTTGCGCAGCGGCATGAAGGACGCCGCGCGGCGCATGCTGTCGCAACTTCAGCAGATGATGGAAAACCTGCGCGCAGGCCAGCAGATGCGGATGTCGCCTGAGGGCATGGAAGCGATGGAAATGCTGAACGGCCTGCAGGAGTTGATCCAGGCCCAGCGAGAGTTGTTGGACCGGACCTTCCAGGAGATGCAGCGCCGCCAGGAAATGCAACAGGGCATGCCCCAGCAAGGAATGCCGCAGCAGGGCATGCCGCAACAAGGGATGCCCCAGCAGGGGATGCCGCAACAGGGCATGCCCCAGCCCGGCCAGGGCGGCGAGAGCGCCTCGGGCGGAATGCCGCCCGATGCGGTTCTGCAGGAGGCCCTGCGCAAGCAGTTGGGCGACCTGATGCGCCGGTTCGGCGAGATGATGGGCGACATCCCGCGCCCCTTCGGCCGCGCCGAGGGCGCGATGCGCAATTCGACCGACGCGCTGACCCGCGATGCGCCGGGCCAGGCGGTCGGACCCCAGGGCGAGGCGCTGGATCAGCTTCAGCAGGCCGCCCAGCAGGCCGCCCAGCAGATGATGGAGCAGTTCGCCCAGGGCCAGATGCCCGGCCGCCAGGCGGGCATGGGCCAGCAGGGCCAGGAAGACCCGTTCGGCCGGATGCAGGGCAACGAGGGCGACGGCGTCAACCAGAACGACGTCAACGTCCCCGACGAGGGCGCCCTTCAGCGCGCACGGACCATCCGCAACGAACTCAGGCGGCGGTCAGGGCAGCAGGAACGTCCGATGCTGGAGCTGGAGTATATCGAGCGGCTGTTGAAGCAGTTCCAGTAGGGCGGGCTTGCTAGGGAGCGCCGATAACGATGAAGGGTTTCCAGTCGGCGTCGGGGTTGTGCTGAATGTAGTGGCGTTGGGTTTCCTGCAACGCCTTTCCGGGTTCGCTTTGGTCCGGCGGTTGGTCCAGCCACTTGTCGTAGAAGATCTTCATGAACTCAGCGGTGCTTTGATCGCCAATCGGTCTTAGTGTGACGAGTACGTGTCGCGCTCCTGCCGTTCGCAGTGCACGAACCAGGCCATAGACGCCTTCGCCATGCCCGATAAACCCCTGGGCTGTCTCGCACGCGGAGAGCACGACCAGTTCGGTCCCCTCCAAGTTCAGGTCCTGCGCCTCCAGCGCGTAAAGAAGGCCATCTTCACCGTTTCCCTGGAGCGCCTGGTTGGCGCTGGCCAGCGCGACGCCGGCCAACAGCATGGGTCGGTCTGTGCGGCCTTCGGGCACCCGGTAAAACCCGTGAGTTGCGAGATGTAAGACTCGAGGAGGGGACACATTCGACATTAGGCGATCCTCCGTCGCCTCCAAACCTTGCCAAACGACAACCGGTTCCTGTGGCCGTGCATCCCCGTAATAGGCAGCAATCACCGAGATTTCAGCAGCACTCCCGGGCAACGGGTCGAAGCCGTTCCTGAACACCGATGCAGCGCGGACACGGCTCACATCCGTGTCGTGTTCACGAATGTCAGCACGACCAATCGTCCACTGATGCCCACCTCGCATCCGGCCTTTTCGCGGCGTTCCACCGAAGTCGATCCCGCCGAGCGCCAGAAGTCCTTGGGCGGGGCGGTCCAGTGGCAAGCGCAACAGGTCACGGCCACTCTGCACGACGTTCAGTCGCTGGACTTCGGTCCAGTGCGTCTGCGCGTCAGGCATCAGGCGATGGAAAGGCACGAGGTTCAGAAAGTCGTCCGGAGAAATGAATGCCGTTGTGCCGGGATCAAGCGCGAGCGGGGCGATCAAGCGGGCATAAAGCGCTTGTGCCGATGTATCGGCATCGCTGTTCTCGGCAACAAGAGATCTTACCCACGGTGCGGTCTCCGCAACCGGACCAAGGTCAATCACCTGCACGCGAGCATTGCCCCGCACCACAACAGCCGCCCAGCGATCAGCGCCATAGGTCCAATTTGAGAAATCAACCGGCCTGTAACGGCGGAAGTCGACCAGAGTGCGGTTCCCCGACACCGTTCCTTGAAGATCCACCAAGCGCGCCTCGCGCACCTGTAATTGGGCGCGGTAGGTGCGACTGAGTTGTCCAAGTTTCAACTCTTTCTCATCCAGCATCTGCGTGAGATCCGCCACTTTCTCCGGGTCGGCGCCCCCATGAAATGAGCGCGCCAAATCTTCTCGCAAACGACGGACCTCGCCGGCAACCTGGCCCAGCACCGCGTATCGACCACGACGGACAAGCCGAGACAGGCTGGCCTCCTCTTCTGCCTGCAATCCTTTGAATCGCAGCAGGGCCGTCGCCGCCAACGACTGCGCCCTATCGAGATCGGGGTTTTGTATCGCAAGGCTAAGCGCAACGTGTTGATAGTCAGACTGCGAGGCCACAAAGTTGCGGCGAACCGCCGTGCGCTCAGTCGAATAAATCTCGGCCCCAAGCCAGATCAACAACGGGACCTCCATTTCTTCCAACAAGTCTAGGGCAGCACTTGCATCGCCGGATGCGGCCCGGTTTACGACCGCGTTCAACTGCGTCACGAGCGTATTTGGGTGATTGCGCCCGAGAACCTTGCGGCGCAGTTCGAGAGCTTGTGCATAGAGCGTCTCGGCTTCGCTGAAGCGGCCCGTGCCATGGTACAGATTTGCGAGGTTGTTGAGGCTCAACAGCGTGTCGGGATGGAGATCCCCCAGCTTGTCTTTCTGCGCGTCAAGTGCTTCCTCATAGAGGAGTTCAGCCTCATCAAGGGCGCCTTTGCTCTGGTAAAGCGATGCCAGGTTGTTGAGGCTCGTCAGTGTTGATGGGTGCTGCCTGCCCAGCGCATCTTCGTTGCGTTGCAGTGGAGTTCCCCCGGTTTGATGGACACAGTTTGACCATTAGAGGAGAGTGTCCCGATGCCGAGAACGAGGAACCCGTACCCTGCGGAATTCAGGGAGCAGATCGTTGCACTGGCCCGGACCG
>Ga0056115_1000358_pt1 | contig 20831 bp, 15 predicted proteins | sample WorMetOlspDAHAB1_FD_77007 | JGI IMG/M metagenome (GOLD analysis project Ga0056115, IMG submission 77007) | Marine gutless worms symbiont microbial communities from Max Planck institute for Marine Microbiology, Germany - Olavius sp. DAHAB.1 ...
AATAATAATAATAAACATCAGACATCACAAGAATGATATTAATTAATATCACGAAAATAGACAATACACAATAGATAAGCAAGACAATCATTAAGGCAAATAAACATACACTCATAACACCTGAAATAGGTCCTGAAATTCCTGAAAATTTTTGTCCTGTAAATTTTTTTTCATGTGCTCAGGCCTGTGATTGTTATTATCGTGTCGTTATCATTGTCATCTGAAAGGCACTGATATGTCCTTTTGTGTGCTAAACTGCTTGCTTGGTTTTTGATCTTGATTTTAGCGATAAAATGCGAGACAGCGGTTGGCGAAAAGTTTTTTGTCGTGTTTTGTTTGTTGACGCAGAATTGTACGACATCTGCCTGGTTCGAACCAGAGACAAGTTGAAGATCTTGCAGGACGTCGGCAACAGTTCGGACACGGACAGCATTTCTTCGATGACAGGTTTTTGACCGATTTGTTACATCATCGTCAGTAAAGATTTGCATGCACTACATTGAAACACGGCAAACGTTAAAACTGTTTTTTAAAAAGTTAACTACAACGGAGTCGGAGAAATTAAATACTTGTTGGAATGAGAATGTTTTGAGAGATGCTTTAATGGAGCTTTGTTCAACGGAAGATTGTTCCCAGTGACTGGACCATCGTCAGCGAACGAGCGTTCTCCAAGTTCAGTCGATATCCTGGGAATATAGTAATCCACTGGACAAGAGGAGGATTGTTAGCCTGGTCTGGTAAGAGTGATGGTGCTGGATATACGTTTCTCGTTGAGTCGGCTTGTCTACTTGTTTTCTGGAGTAGTCTGGCTTCCACACGGTCTTTGTGTTTTCTGTTGTGAATATGAAAGTATCACATAGAGTATTATTAGTGGTAATAATTATTTCTTGTGATTTGTTTATATACATGTAGGTAATAATAAGTTGGGTTGAGGCTAATCTATGATTTTTATTTTTTGTTTGTTTAATAATTACTTTGGAACAACAGAAAAGTAGCGTGGCCATTAACATACTCCTTATTGTTAACATTTATTTTTACTGAGTTATTTATATTTGTATTATTTCAGTCCTTTTTCATCTGGCTACTACTGTTAGTTCAGTTAGTTTAACTCTCAGCATTTAGTTAATTAGAAATTCATGTTTAAAATTTTTTTTCAGTATTATTTAAAGCATGCTGTGACCAAGATGGTGTTTGAGATGACACCAGTGAATGTGGCAAAATCTTGGGGGCAGTGATTAAAATTTTTTTGAAGGGCAATATTCATTGCCGTCCATATTCTTGGGGCACGTCCACTGTCTTGGTTCACCCATGGCTGTTGCTGTCTTTTACGTGCTTAAACCTTAGCCATTCATCTGTTACGGCCGTTGCTGTGAAGTAGACCTAGAATAATCGTCGTCGTTAATGCGTAGTCAGCGAGGACCGTAGCGTCGCTCCAGAATGGCCTCTCCTCATGGCGGAACGCCTTTGGTCGGCTGAAGAGTGATTATCCTGACGCAGTTGGTCCACCACACCCCGTGCGGACGACCGGGATGGCGCTTCCAGTCGGCACTGGGAAATCTGTTGAGAGAGAGAGGTCGACCTGCAGCTTCAAGGCCTGATGAGCTTGGGTAGAGGCTGGCATCCTGGCCACGTGGCAGATAACAGAAGACTCGCTTTATACAGATGAGGTAACCAATAGATGGTAGTCTGGTATGAAGGGTGTATAATGGTACGTTGTATCTATTTGCAGATTTGCCGAGTAATCGCGAGTCAAGCGTGGAACTCATAAAACTGGACGTCTCTCGGACATTTCCGCAGCTGTGTATATTCCAACAGGTTAGCTGTGGACAACTTGAGGTGACGCCTAAAAAAGCCGTATTTTCAGACTCATTCTTTATACTGTTGACAGGGTAGGCCAAAAAGTGAGGCCACTTTGTTTCACAGCTTGCAACTTTATAATTAGTGATGGGATCTTCACCAAATTTGACAAAAATCTAGGCGATTTCATTCGCAACATGAAATCGCAATACATTGGAATAAATTTTTAAAAATAAATTGGCGCCATCTAGCAAATGACAGTAACCATGGTCAGTGACGGGCAAAACTAATAAAAAATGAAGCACATGTCACGGAATGTTAGCTCTTTGTTTCTTTGATGATCTGCAAATGTAAATGTGTACGTGAGCACTGAGCAAACTGTCCACTGTATCTGGACATGTTCTACTTTTTTTGCGCCACCTTATGTACACGGATATATTACCACATCGTCATAAATCCAAACAGAATTTTTGCTCAGTCTGAAACTGTTGTGGTTGTTAGTTTTTCTTCAAAGTTTTCCCGGAATTATTCATTTCTTGCTACGGTCCCTCTTTCGTTAAATCTTTGTCCGATAGTCCGCAACATGCTAGTAAAATGTGAATTCACAACCAGATAGTGCAAGAATGCAATCACAAGAAATACTATTCTTAGTTTCGGCAGCCGTCATTCTGATCATCTTCTCCAAGACAATAACCGAAATGGAGCAGACATCTACATATATGATTTTTTAAGCCAATTCATATCATCTTTCATTTATGAATGACAAATGCATACGTAAAATGGTGGTTTTGAAACATGGAAATCAGCATTCAGTAATAGGAATAAAACACACAACACAAAAAAACATCTACGCTAATCAGGAGACAATGCTGGCATTGATTGATGACAGAGTCTTTGTACTGTTGAGCATGTGTTATATTTTAGGTACCACCCTGTACATGTATCATATAATCCAGCTCAGAGAAGTCACATGATCTCACAGTTCATATATATCGAGCTAGCATGCAGTTATTAATAATAATAATAATAATAATAATAACGAGTACATTTATATAGTGCAAAATAGAAAATCTTCAGATGCGTTGTGATTGCAGGGAGGTCCGTATCATGAGAAACTGCAGCGCCTACTCGGTGCATACGCCTGCTATCGTCCGGACGTCGGCTATGTAAGAACCAGTGTCACGTTTTATTGCTTCTGATGCACTGGTTAATGACTATTACTGATGTGCTGATTGCGATATGTCGTAGTGATGTAAGGCCGTTTCACCTTCAGATCGGAAGTTTAATCCCAGCCTCTGCCCCGTCGAGTATGACTGGGCAGGTTGTTCACACACGTGTGTCTTTCACCGGGCTGTATAATTTGGCGCCAGCATTAACTGGGTGGTAAACAGGCACACCATGGAACACAGTGGCCCCGTGTCCATGGTCCTTTCGGATGGTGTCTGTCTGAGCTGCTCTGTAGGTTCGGGAGGGAATTTTGATTTCAGTTCCAGTTGTTGTTACTATATCATAGTATTCACGACGTTCTGATGGTGTCAAGTGTGCGTTTTCGTTATTTTTATATTTTAGATAATTTTGTGTTGTGTAATATTGGGTTTTGTTACGTATCTGCGTCTTGGTTTGTATTCTTCCAGTGTTGTCCGTCAGTGTCAAACTCCATCTGACTGATTCGTCTAAGACATGTCGTTGGTGGCGAGACCAGTCACGGATTTGTCTACAACATCGTGACATGTCAGGATGTTGCAGACAAAGTCCTCCGTGCCTTCGTTTTCACCAACCAGTCGCAGCGCAGAATTTTGCGCGTGATTGCTGGCGTTTTAATGAAGTCATTGTTGTTTTTAGTGATTTTCACGGCTAGTAATATAGCGTAATGATTAATATAATATTATACAGTATATCATTTGTAGTACAGTGCTGTAGATATGGACTCAATTGTGCTATCGACTGAGACTATCATTAATGCTTATCGTACCTCCGTACACAAAAGTGCGCAACTGCTGAAAATTTTCGTCGAACTGGCCATAAATTAAAGTTTTGCCATCATCATGTGACATTAATTCCGACATGTTGATTTATCAAAATACGGTCAAGAAGAAGTGTTCCTTGACATGAGCACCAACGAACACGACGGATTTGTCGAAGGCATGTATTTTAGACATGTCTTAGAACTTCATGTCGTCGACAAATGCGTTAGATGGAGTTGACAATTACTGATTACTGTTGCAAATATTGCAGGTGCAGGGAATGTCGTTCATAGCGGCCGTGCTGCTACTCAACATGGATGACGTCGACACTTTCATCTGTTTTGCGAATCTTCTCAACAAACCGTGCGAAGTCGCATTCTTCCGTCTCGACGAGAACTTGGTTCGACTTCATCGGTCGTCTGCACGACACGCCCACTGGGCAGCGGTCGACTGGGCGACTAAGAATAACGATATCTAAATCTAAAGCCCCTTTCACACTTATGCGGTTCAAGTCGTGCTTCTCTGCGGTTCTCCGAATAATTTTGTCGGCGGAAGACTGGTTGTCTTGTGGAAAGTCTTACATTTTTAATGTGGTCAATACGGTTCCTTCATGATCTTCACGATATGTTTCCAGTTTCCTGCAGTTCTCTGCGGCTGCAGAACTGCGTCTTAAACTGCATAAGTGTGAAAAGGGCATTACACCGATGCTAAGCCTAAGTCCGAAATTTCATGATCCAGTTGTCCATCCGATTCTGTCCGCCCAGTTGGCGTGTCGCCCAGATGACCGCTCACCGTTATATTGACTTGTCTTCGTAGTACTTCGGCATACGGCCAGTTTGTTCATGTTGTCTCATTGACAGCGTTCCCGCCTCCGCCTTGAATTCAAGGCTGAAACGCTTTCCTTGAATTTTAAAACACCGAAAAAGTCATGGAAATGTTACTTTACGGAAACGAGAAGAAGGCTTTTTAAAAGTTTGGAATTTTATAATGAGCTTGACACATTCGGACGTCAAATGGAAGCGGATTAAAAATTGACAGCAGCGACTGAAATGTTTACTGTTTGTAGCTGAACTGACTACTTTTACGGTGTGGTATAGTGATAGATTGTGAATCAAGGGCCTTGAAATCTCGAAAGAAAAGATCTTGAACTGTTAGACAGTAGGTGCCGGAACTGTGCATTGAACTCGTCTGAGTAGTAATGGAGTGTAGGACTCGTGATTGAGAGGTCGTGGGTTTGAGTCTCACCCACCATATTGAGTAAGGCAAGCCACTCGCACACGTGTTGCCTCTGTCACCAATTATTTTATAATAGTAATAAAGATGATAATGAATTAATTCTATAGCACCTTGTAGTAGAAGGTGGAGAGGCGCTGACGGCAGTGCGTCGACCAGGCTAAATGATGTACAAAAAAGTGAGTTTTCAGATGTTGCTTGAAGAGCGTGAAAGTCTTCAGTTCCACTGTAATTTGGTGCTAGTGGAAGTGCGGTGATGCTCTGAAGCTAGGAAGTTAGTACGATACCAGACCTACAGTTTATAGGTGTGGAACAACAAGTCTTTTACTTGCATTTTGCGTCAGACCTTTGTTACAGTGAAGCTCGTAGTCTTAGCGCAGTTTATGAACGGTCTGCACTGGCACAGCTTGCACGTAGCATATGTAACAAGATCACTGAATTAAATTTTGCAGTAAGTGCGTTTTGGCGTCGTGCAACCTTTTCGCAATTACGATGACACTTTCCCAGTTCTTGTTTCAACATTTTTCTTCGTTCGATTATTGTGCGTTTCAGATGAAGGCGTACTTTGCGACGTATCAGTTTTTCTTCAAAGAGAATTTGCCGCAGCTGTCGTCTCGCTTCACGGCGCTCCAGCTGACGCCCGACATCTACATCATCGACTGGTCAGTCTCATCGGATACATTTTCAATGAGTAGCCATACTTATGCCGCTCCACGAATATGTTTATTATTATAATTCATACAGTCGACCTATCTGGATTTGTTTTTTGGTATATATATTCTCACTTATGGCAGTCGGCAATGCCTCAATCTTCCAGTTCACTCGAAGAATATCCACAAATATTTTACAGCGTATTTTTTTCAGCGATTCACAGATACCGGATGATTGGTGTTTCTTCAGCTGTTCATTTGCAGGCTGAATTCGTGTGCAGTTTGCGTAGTAACTTTGTCCGCAAACGCTCTGTAGGATGTACACGCTCTTTACGAAGTCGCTGCCGCTCGACGTCGCAAGTCGAGTGTGGGACGTTTACTGTCGAGACGGGGAAGAGTTCCTCTTCAGAACCGCTCTCGGTGCGTTGCAGTCATTCGAACTAGCTAGTCGTCCCAGGAGTGGTTCGTGTATTGGCAGTATTGTTCTTGTAGCGAGTGCTAGCAGAAGATTTTTTCATTGTTCCATGTCTCTGTGACTGGTTCAGCTTTGTGTTGGTACTATGACAACTCGTACTAGTGTGAGACCATCTGAGAAACGCGTCAACTGAGCAATAGACCAATTACGCTGCAGTCAAACGGGGTGACGAAAAATTAGGGTTACGGTCAGTGATTTAGAAATTACTTTTAGAGAAATTTTTTATATTGTCGCCCAGTTGGCATGTCGGCCAGATGACTGGCAACCCTGCTGGCAGCTGCAAGGTATATTCTGCTTTACGTCGGGTTTATGGCTAACCCAGCTTATAATTTGCCCAGTCTTCTGCATTTTTTGGTTTTTATTTATTTCACTTAGCACTCTCGTTTTGATTGGTGTCTGGTTTGGCGTAGTAGTAACAGCGTTGAACACATCAACAAAGTTGAGCTACATCGAGCCCAGTTAGTACTGGGATTTAGTTGATGCGTTTATCGTCGCATTATTTTCTGTGTCACTCAGCCTGGCCATCCCTCCGTGGATCGGTGCTATGAGTACCGGCGATGGTTTCGGCCACTGCTGGGGAAGAAATGGCGAGTTCTGCGTAGCAGTCGGCCCTGTTACCAGGACTGCTGGCGTACTGGCTTATTGTATTCTATAGCTCAATTGGGTCTAACCCTCACCAGCTCAAAGGTTAAAGGGGATGATCTTCCTCACGACGAACCTCATGGTCTCTCTGCATATATCTTCTTCACGCTTTGATTGTAATATGAATTTTTAAGTTTTCTCTTGATGGTGATGATGATGACGTTGATGAATTACGCTGCACGTTGCAGGAATTCTGCGCATGTATCAGGACATTCTGCTGCGGCTCGATTTCATCCACCTCGCGCAGTTCCTCACGCGGCTGCCGGACCACATCTCGTGTGGCGAGCTGTTTGACTACATCGGCCAGATACGCATGACGTCCGCTGACAAGCAGCGCTTTCCGCAGGTTCTCGCAGCATTCCGACAGCAGTTCTGCCAGTGATCTACGCAGGGATCCACGAAAAGTCCGGCAAAATTACAGCGCATTTTTCAAACTCCGACGTCCCGAAGTTTTCCGTCGAATTTTTGTCACGGTGCCGGTCCCGACAGATTAGCTCATCGCCACTTGTGAAACTGGTAGAAAGAAGCAGAACTGCGTCGAGTGTCAATATTGGTATTGTGGAAATCCCCTGCACACGGGCATTACATTTTTGGAACGTTGTTCTGCTACTGAAATCGTTCTTTGAAGTCCAAAGCAGTACAGAAGTCGGTTTAAGTGCTGAAAAGAGTCCCCGAATTTTCATCCTCGCATTTCATTGGAAACCTTGCGTGCAGTGTTTATTGTCGTTGTGTGTGCATGTCGTGTTTTTTTTTATTTTGCAAAGTTTTCCGTACTGTACAGTCTCTGCATTCCCCTTACAGCGTTTCGACTTCGTCACACTTTTTAGACATGCTCACTAAAACTCCGAAAACCTTGTGCCGATGCATTTGTGGTTATACGTTGAGCACTGGGCCTACTGAAGGCCTCAGCTCGTGGTGGCCAAGAGCGATCGGTCATTCCCCGAACCCAGAAAGCCAGGACCTGCGACTCCGTCTTCTTTCTGTAGCGAACAAGTTTTCCGAGTCTGCAGAGTGAAATGTCGAAAGTGGCTACAGTGTGAAAAACCATTTTCGAGTGACAGCTAATATTTTTTTATTAAATTATAATGTATTTGAAAACTTTGCAAAATAAAGGCTGGACATGCTGTACGTTAGTTGCGTGCCTGCGTCACTCCGTCCATGCATCATATCCTCAAGAGACTATTTTGTCTGTCTCTTTCGGGGGCCAGATTTAAGAAGGGGTAGGGAGCAGGGCCCTAGACCCTCCCCACCATTAAACCGCTGATTTTTTTACATGCACAGTTCTTAGTTTCTTATACTGACGATAATATGATTATCATGCTATTAATACTCAGTACATAATTTTCTTATTCCTACAGCTTTTACAGTCTCCCTTCAAGTGACCCTGCCCCCATACCTGTGCCCCAACCTCACACCAGCTAAATCCGGCCCTGGTCTCATTTGTATTCGGAGTGGTCAGTCCATATGACCATTGTAGAATTCTGTGAGATTCACTGTCATAGTGGTCCGCCACTGAGAAGCGGCAGTGTGACAATGACCACCGAAAGTATTGCAAATACGTGTGCGTAACCACTAACCAACCAGACACTAAATCTAATCCTAACCCTACTGCTAAACAGCAGTGAACATTCAACTAAATATAGTCGCATGTCCTGCGTATCCAGAAAAATTCACACAAGACGATGTTGATGTTGCACCATTTGTACCAACTTCGGATGTCATTGTAACACTGCCACTGAGAAGCAGTCAACACGCAGTACAACCAGTTGCGTTCGGCAGACCACTTTTTCAGGTGGTACTCGGCTGTCAGTGTAAAGTGCCGGCTACCACGATTCAGGCGCAATTTGAGGCAATCTAGCTCTCACCAGTAGCCACACATTTTGAGTTCAGAAAAGGCGCAGATCTACGATTTCTGCTGGGGGCTGCGCCCAGATCGCGCTGGCGGACTCAACGGCTGTTGAACAGACTTCCCTATTTTGCTCACAAACCCTGTTTTTTTTCTCTGATGACGACTCCTGGAACTCTCTTCCTACTAGAATTTCGACTGGCATTCATGCAGCTATCAACTGAGCTGTTTCGCTGTACCAGGTGGCTCAAAAACATCCAACCGGCCAGAATGCAATTTCTCGACATCCGTGCGAGATTTTTCGTTTTGAATATTCTGATTTATATCGGAAGAGATATCCTGCTACAATCCCGATATTTTTATAGCAAATGATTTTAGTTTTTTCCACAGTTATGCCCGTTTAAATACTTTATGGCGCATGCTTTTGAGCCATCCACGCTGTTGTATTTAGTTGCGTCTGTGTTAGAAGCAATGAGCATGACAGAACTTTAATCGGCCGCTTGAGTATTATTAGTTTTTCCTGTGATCTCTGCACTGATGACAAGCGTCCTGCACTCTTCCGAAATGTCTCGTGTTCGTTTCTGTGGTGAAAATATTTTAAAGTTGCGGTGTTTGAATTTTATGTGCACCCACATTTGGTCTGGTTGCGCTCCCTAAACCGGTCCGAGTTACGCGAAAGTCAAAATGCGAACTCTACTGCGTAGTACTTCGGTAATCTGTGCAAACGTATTTCGTGTCCACCCGTACAGTTGGCTGTTTACTGGTATCGTCAGCAGCAGCCATATTGAGAGGCCATCATGGGTTTTGGAGGTACGGTAGCTCTGCCCTGTGGTACTATAGTGACCGTCATTGCATATATGTTGTGCATTAAAAACCGGTAAACTAACCAAACTGGATTAAATTGGCAGCACATTGTTATGTAGTTCTTTTGATAACTCGTACTACTGTTCTTATGTTTCTTGTTGCGTTTTACGACACTCTTCAGGTGTACATGAGGTGCACCGTGCAGTGACGTCATTGTCGGCATGCCGCCATGTTGTACGTACCCGTAGTGTTAACAGAAACAGGGTCGGAATGCGTAACGCCAAGCTTATTCGCAGACAGTGTTTTTCGACAGCCGTTCTCACACATTACAGTGCACGAAAATTTATGACGTACACTGCGACAACAAATATACCTCCAGCATGGCGGCGGCATCTGTTTTAAACAGCGTGACGTAACTGTCATCCAGTGTATTGACATATCCGACACAGTTGCACGGTTTTGTGTTCTGTCCAAAATAGCGCTCTAGTTATTTATTGAGTTGTCACTGTTTGCGATGTGCAACTTGTGTTGTCGCTGTGAATAACACAAATGACGTTGCGGTGGAACTTTTTTGTCCGGTAACTTGTCGAAATAGTTCTGGTGGATTTTTCGTTTCAATTGCGGCGATTTCTGAATTTCGACAAGTCTTAATTCTGCACAGCAAAGAGAGGCAACGAAGGGTACTGTCGCGTGATGATATTATTGTATATATTTTTGCATTTTGCACACATTTTTGTCCCAAAATTCAACAGTTGGCGGTTTTCAGACGTTCTTGTTAGTCTGCATGTACTACGACCGTACATCTTACTGAAATGTCTCTTCCACTGTGAGACATTTTTATGTTTGTAATACATAATTTAGTCATATTAAGTCACAGTGTTACAACACTTTAAGCGTCTGTATCATTCTAGCGATTGCTGAATAAATCAGTTATAACTCTTCACCTTATCTCGTAGCCTTTCTTCGCGTTATTAAAAGAAAAACACCGTCACACAGAGTTGAATCTGTAGTCCAATGATTACTGCATAGGCCAATTATTTAACAGTGTAGCATTTGCAGTGTGGCAAACCGGTTGTTACATAACGTTTGTTTGTGTTATTTTCGCCGACAGATGGTCTGTGTTATTTTTCGTCGAGTTGACTCGTCTTTTTATCTGCGTTTTTTTTTGTTTATTCGAGTACATTCCACAGTTGAGCGCGTTTGACTTGTTTGTATCACATCTGCGTTTGTCGTTTACAAGTGATCATGCTGTTTATTGCTGTCCGCACCCACAGGGCGTGCCCACAATACCCGACCCATTGCCACTAGTCAGTCTGACTAAAGTAGCAAGGGCGACGTCGGGAGTATTTCTGCAGCAGAAAACTGACAAACTTTTTTGTCACTTTCAGACGTCGCTAGTAAACGCATCAGCCGGATTTTATGGCCAGAGTTAGGGTTATGATTAGGGTTGGGTAGTATGGTTAGGGTTAGGGTTGTAATGGGGTGGTATTCAGTTCTGTTGATGTGACTGCTCATTTACAGGGGTGTAAAAATGTGGGATGGACACAAGGCGAGCGCGGAGCACGAGCCTATAACGGAGGTGTGGGGTCAGATTCCCCTACGGGGTCCAGGGACAGAGCTCCTGACGAGGGGGCAAAATGTCCAGATTTTCATCAATCTTTGGAACAACCTCTGGCAAAAAGGTTTATGCCCCTTTCTCATTTATAATGCGATTCAGGTGGTCTTAATCACAAGGACAAGCTTGGACAGACAGTGTCTGACAAAGTATTTCTCGTGTTCTAGGTAGACTTCAAACGTCGTTATTGTGGCCTGTGTTTTCTGTCGTGGTACGCCACTGATAATTCGTTGTCATAGAAGCACTCTCGACTATTGTCACAGTGATTCATGTGGTAGTGTTTCAGGGAATTCTTTACCTCTTAGCTGGTGGGGACATTTTCTCCACCCGCAGGGGCGTCCATCCCCCTGATAGCCATGACGCAACCTCCCTCTCCTTTCATCTTCCGCCGCCCTACCCATTCTGCCCCGCCCCTTTTAACAGGAGTCCGGGGTATCACTTCCGCGAAAATTTTGGAATTTCAGATGCTTGTAGGTGAGTTTTAGAGCATTTTAGACATAATCAGAAATTATGTCCCCCTAACTTCCTTATTTTTGCCCCTCCCCGAGGATTTCCGTGACGCATATTTTTCGTCGTTGGGGTTGCCTTTGGATGCTCCTGCCGACCAGTGTCCAAATGTGTGTCCCTGCCAGTTGTACATGGTGTCATTTCAGCAGCGGCGCATATCCTAACCAGGTCTGATTCCGATTCAAAATATGATACCATGCATCACAAATCTCGCATTGTTGATAGTTTTGCCCATGCTGGTGCAAAGGTTTACTCGTCTAAAGTTTCCTTTTAGAAAGACGCGGCTCCCTCCCTAGTGGGAGCGTCAGTTTTATCGTAGAGACTGTTTCGGAAAGGGCATTTTGTAAGTTGCCGACAACGGCATTAGTTATTTACAGAGCCAAATTTGTGTAGACACTGCTGATGTGAAAGTGTAGTGGTCATCATTTTGTGAGTCATTCGTTGTTGGGTCACCGTTTTCACTGGTAGGATACAACTGGTCTGTCAGAACGCAGCCTTTCTACACGAATTTACAGAATACAGCACTAACGTTGTTGTACTGTAATCAATGTCGACATCGTTTTGTATGCGTCAAAGGCGTCTATTTTAGAGATGTTAACAAGGCCTAGAGGCTCTAGGACAAGGACTGAACATGCAAGGACAAGGACTTGAAATTAGTCCTTAATGAGTCCTCAAGGTGCGTGTATGTGATAAAAATTCGCATTATCGGGGGTGGACCCCAACTGCCTGAAAAGTACCCGACATACCATACTGGGAGAAAATCGACGCCTATGATATTTTGCAGTGTAGCACGCCGCACCCGTTTACGATTATTACAACCAGGCATAGCTTCAAAACTATGTACGTTAAAAAATACTCTGGACAAAAAACTTTTCACAAGAAAATCTCCCATAGCCATGGGCGTCGATCTGGCAGTAAAAGTAGGGGGCAGTGGGATTCCAGGGGCAAAGCCATCCTGAAGATGATGACATTTCATGTTTTACTGAGACAGTTCTGACCATTTCACCAAAACGTTTCATTAGCTGTAAACGTTCACATCTTGTTAAGCTAAGTAAATCCAGAAATAGGCACAAAACACATTTTGTCTTCCCCAATTCAAAAAAGTAGGGGGACGTGTCCCCCTGACCGCTGTATGAACAACGCCCGTGTTCATAACCATTACACTTTAGAAACTGTGGATAATATCACATTGTATGAATCCACATCCACTGCTGGATCTGAATGACCCGCAAATTATGTTCGGGAGAGGAGGTGTTAAAAATTAAAATTCTACTCAATCACACAGGTCCATTGTCAGGATTTTTTTTAAATGTGGGCAACACTCGATCACAAATACTCACAACAATACTCACAGCTGATCACAACAGACATTTTAGTTAACTTTACAATTCAGCTACAACTACCGACCGACAGCTCCATGAGACACTATTAACACAATAAATCGTCGCCACAGTCTTAGTGAGAGAGAGCGTCATCAGCGAACAAAAAAAACTAAAAAAACTAAATAAATACACCATGGAAACGTTTGATCCTGAATCACAGGATGCTGAGAACAAACCCGCAAATTATGTTCGGGAGAGGAGGTGTTAAAATTCTACTCAATGATACAGCAAAAACATACATACACAATACAGTGTATATGTGTAATATAATTACAAAAGACAACTGTCTAATTGTGCAAAATAACAGCCACTGCAACTTGCTTTTTTGCTACTTGTGGCCACATCATCACTTGTGAATACCTCAGAGGTTCGTTATTAACTCGGGACGCTTTTGGGCGTCATCTTAAGATGCTCTTATTAGCTCGCTATTAGATCAGTACTCCACTCCTACGATGCCGCAACGCATTATTTTCTAGCCTGGACCCCCCAAATACCTAACTCCAGCAGTGACCGAGCACTTAGTCGATCATTATGCAGTCATCATCACCATCATCATCATCATCGCATGGGGTCTTTTCCATCCCGTTGGAGACTGACACTCCGCTGCTGCCGTTCACGATGTCCATCTGTGTGGTGGTAGCGATGGTCAGTTGATTCTGGTGCTGACCACTCTGGGTGGTGGAGAGCCGCACAATGCTTCGCGGTGGCGTCAGACTGCAGCGCGAGCACACGAAAGCGGTGATGTTGACGGCCGTCTGGAGTCCAATGCAGTGTTGATGGTACAGCAGGTAGCACACGCTGCATTTGACCAGCGATCTTGACCCGCCTGCCCACACACAAGCATACAAGGGCATCACTCGGCCAATCGTGCGGTAACAAGTCGAAGGGTGAATTTAGCGCCGCAAGCCGCATACCCACAGCTGCAGAGGCGATGTACATTCAACATCAAATCGGAACACGACTCGAACTTTAAAAAAAAGCTAATAATATTTTTTTGAATAAAAGCATATAATTCGAGATGCTGAAAAACATCAATCGTCAGCATAAAAACCACGAAACAACCACAATCGGCCAGAAAGATCACTCAATAGCTACAAAGTCTTTTAATGAGCATACGGCCAGCAAACCTATCGTAATAGTCCCTTCTAAAACAGTTCTCGCAACCAACCATACAGCAATTCTCATCAGCCAAAGCAGAACAACACTCGCAAGTAACAGCGTTAAAGTTAACGTTCCCTATCGACACGCCACAGATTTTTATGCTAGATCGGTGTGAGCACATGCTGAGGCTCTCGCCAATTAAGTGTGCGTAACAGACGGGCCGGCGTTCAGCCTACATCCACACAAATTGACTCCGGACCTTGCGGCCAATACGCAGCCCCAGCTGTGATGTAATGGTCTCCACTCCTGTAATATGGGTTATTAATGCAGTTAGAATTTTTGTCACCAAACGAGGTAAGCGAGCAGAGTACAGTTTTTACCATTTTGGAATGTGGTGTCTTGACCGATACTGAAAAAACTGGACAGGGAAACACACAACCTGATAAACCCAAACATCTAAATATACAGCGATACATGAGCCTCCCTGATTTAGTCACCTTTTACGGCCCTCGGCCAGGAAATAAGGCCCGACTATGCTACAATTACATAAGACATTCGAAGCTGAGAAATGGCTAATGTGCTCGTCGGCTGAGGTAAACTGACGACGGAAAGTAGAAAAAACATTGATTTGTCTGAATTTCTCCGGATACGTGGGACACGCGACTTTATTTAGAACAATGCTTACTACTGCACGCTGTTTAGTAGCAGGGTTAAGGTTACGATTACATTCAAGTGTCTGGTTGGGTAGTAGTTATGCACACGTATTCGTACTACTTTCTGTTGTTGTTGTACCACACCCTGCAGTGTCTCACCAGCAAGCTTGATGCACTTGTCTGCAGCACATGTTTCGTCCTCATCATCCCAGCTTGCATCATCTCGCTCTGCATCAGCAGCTGTAGCACATCTCGCACTATCAGTTCCACCGTCATCATCTTCATCATCAATCAAAATGATGTCGTCGGAACGGACGGCCGCGCTCTCCGTTTCGCTTGCGGCTTCAACTGCGGTGACTGCAAATAATACCACAGATGCAGGAAATGGCCCGTCGTAACGACACAGCATTATAAATAATTATTCCAGTAGCTTTGACCAGATTATTTGCATTATTCACTGGTTCATAATTTTGAACATTAGCAACAAAAATTAATGAAAGTAAATATCTGAAAAACAGATAACGTATTTTACAGCAGTCACGACTATTTTCATTATTGTTTTTCAGTTAAATTTTTATACATAAACTATATAAATCAATTTTTTTATATATTTTAGTTTTATTGTGCAAATGTGTATGATAACACAATAAATAAATAAAAAGAATTTGATGTGTTGTCTTGTAGCATGTTATGAAGGTTACTGTTTAATGTAATGATATGACATTCTACAACAAACCCGAGCAGCAAGATTGAGAAAATCCAACAACAATAACGCAATATAATAACATTTTAATGATTTAAGCATATAATAGCATTCCCATCAGACTGAAATCCTGCGTAAACCTAAATTTAAAACTGTTTACACACTCATAATAATTACTCTCAAAAAGAGCATTACTGCAACAACGTTTTAACACAATGTTGTCAAAAGAAAAAAAAACAAAAAAAAACCAAGCAATAATCAGCTGAAGTCCTCACAGTGTGGAGTGCGTTGTCTTTTACGTCTAATGCCACTTGTTCTCATGATGCGCTGAAACACACAGAAACTGTTTCTTGAAACACTTTTGCAAGCTTCACGAAACTCAGTATTCTACAGAAAACTGAAGAAAGTCCAGATAACCATTTCCTATTTTATTCGTGTATGTAAATCATAGACATAATGTAAAATTCTATTTATGGCATGTTAAATATCCTAAAGGTAGTTCAGTTTGATTCAAAACAGATGTGGTTGTTAAAGTTTACAAAATATGACAAAAAAGATGACAATTCTCCATAACCAACCAGTCTTTGATATCTTTTACGAACTAAACTGCACATAGAATATTAACCTGCAATAGTAGGACATACTTATCGTCTACATTCTACATCTATGATTTGCATATATATTAATAAATTCCGAAAATGGTCTGTAGTAAAGCAAACCTCAAAGGTCAGCCTGTACTCAACAGAAGGCCATGCAAATTAACGATACAAATAATCGCAAACGAATTTCTGCCAAATACCTGAACGTCTTTTGACCGAACGTCCGATGGCACATTTGGCTCATTCGGAGATGGTCTCGTCACCTTCACAGATGCAGTATCGTCAACGATCCTGGTTAAAACAGCAAGTCGGCAGTATAAACCACACGTCAGCCTACTGGCGACACGCTCACAAAATTAAGATCGATTGCACAGATTCAGCATAAATTGTATTACACAAATAATTATTTTAAACAACACAGAGCAGTATCAATAGCAGTGTCCTTGGGCATTACGTTATAAGGTGATATTTTCTGACAGTGATTTAAGGTATAAAAAAAATAAACAGCAGTGTCGTTCTGTGTGGGTAGAGGTTCTGGCATACTTTTCAGGAGCATACATGGCCTTGGAGGTCAGGAAATAGAGCTGTGAGTAGAAATCGGACAGGCACGATCAGCGATAAAAATGATGTGCAGAAACTTGGATATATCGGAAGCAGGGTCAGGCCTGAAAGCTGCTGTAAAGCAGAAAACCTCAACAAACAGAAAACCAGACAGCAATGCGCACAACACAACAACGGCTTACCCATCAATTTTGTTGATAATCCGCGACAGCCGTTTGTACGCCGGACTGTCGGTGTAGTCGCAGTTTTTGCCTTCCTCCAGCAGATTTCTCAACGCGCCATCATCTGCACACAGACGTCACGTCTACACCGTGTTCCAAAAAAATGCGCCCCATATTTGGTCCCCCTTTTAGCTAATTTTGCGTTTCACAAGGCAGTGTGGCAACATTATTCAGCTCGGACGGCGTGCGATTTTATAATTTTATGACGTGAAATTTCATCCGGCATTCTACACCAAAAATTATTGCCACTGATACAGTTTTGAACGAGTTATTCAAAATATCAAAACGACGACGTTTTATTCAGACACAGTGTAGATGCAAGCGGTGCTGTATGGCCACTTCAAGCCAGTCGACACACAGCTGGTATTCATCAAGCATCAAGACATCTGTCTCTTCATTAATAGCTGAGTTTCAAGCAGTAATGTGTGCTTTTGTTGGGCAAACAAACTTGCGAGATACGCAGGGCCGAAGCCATGATCAGAAGAACAAAGACACAGTGGACAAATCCCCCCTTCGCCTCTTTCAGCCCCCTCTCCCATCGTTTCTCCTTACCTCTGACCTCCATCACCATCCCATCCCTTTCCTCCCATTCTCTCTCTCTTGCCCCTTTCTTTTCCGCTTCCCACTCATTTTTCCACGCCTCCCCGTTTCTGTTCCCCAAATCAAACTAGGGGATCAGAGGGAAATTTGTCCGATGACAAATCTCTCCAATATGTCATTACAGATATGAACCAATTAGCGTCTCTCTTAAGTGACCTACATAATCGGAACAACTTCCGAGTCCACAGAAACGCCAGTAACAAAAGTATCATTGGAAAGTACGATGCCGGAACGACGTCATTCAGCAGTGCATTTCAGATCTTAGCACCCGGTGGCAACTGGAAAGGCTTGCTGGAAATCGGCATATTAAAATCCGAAGGAGTCAAAGTCACGTGTGGCCTGAAAACAAAGCGGAGCGTACATACCAGTCTTCTGTCCACCGCTGTCGGGGACGGCGCAGGCGGCTTTGACTCGAACTGACCACGCAGTGAACGCCGATATGTTGTCTTTGAGTCGACTCAGCAGCGACAGCAGTTCGTTGAGCGTGTGTCGGTAGCGGAGGCAGTGACGCGAAGGGTTGCACGAACACAGCTGGTCGCAGTGCACTAGACATACGACCCGACCTACATACACATCCACCGACCTACATATACCGACCTATTTTCGATGGTGATGTCAAACTGCCAATTAAATCAAATCAAATAACCCTTTATTTAAGGATGACAAACGCATATATAAAATAGTGGTGTTGAAACATGGAAATCAGTATTTAGTAAAAGGAATAAAACACCAAACAAAAAAAACAGCCAGGCTAATCAGGAGACACTATAACCAAACAGACACCGATTGATAAAGGAGTCTTTGTACACTTGAAAGGTACAACTTGGCGGTATAACATTGTGAATCCAACGCACAAAATATCACCCCGACCTACACCAAGTCGTCAGACCTAGAAACACAGAGAAAAAGATGTTCGCTTAGACCGTGAGGTCCGTCGAAAATAAGTATTTCAAATACAGTTTTCCTAAAGTATTTTTGTATTTCAAATACAACCATTAGTAGTTAGTCACAACTATGTCATTGTCATCAAAAAACAGAAAGAAAATCGCCGCACGGAACAGACCGTCGCTGCAGTCGCAGGTGACAGCCGACAGGAAGCAGGTGGTTTTGCAGACATCGCACTGTCGCTCGTCGTCAGGAAGTAACTCAAACGCGGCACGTTCGGCTTCCGTGGTGCCCTGCACAACGACGCACCACCACATCGTTGCAGCTCTTGTTGCATAGATTCTGAGGACTAAAAGCTAAGCTAAAACTAGAACATACGCTGGGACAAGACAGCGACCGCATTGTAGCGTCGAATTAAAACGAAGAGTTGCTGAAACAGGAAGGTGCTCTCGCAGTGGTTATCTGTGCTTTGTATCATGTGCCTTCCAAGGTCGCTTGAGAAGTCCATCCCGTCCTAGTTGATGCCTCCCAATGTTTTGGCCGCAACTGGAACAAACAAGTGTTATTATTATTAATAAAAGTTCGTATGATAGCTACCCTGTCGTGAAGCCGCTTTCGCGCCATCTTTTCGCCATTGACCATCGTCACCAGGTCCTTATAGACCAGTTGCATCTGGTGTGCCGATAGGCGGCCGGCAGGCAACGAAGCCATTTGGCAGACCAGCTCGTCGTGCGAAAACACACACTGCCGTTTCAACAGCCGATAGTGCTCCACACTCTCCCGCCCAATCGGAAGCTGGAAAACGCATTCACAGCCATCCAACTAAGATGCTGTGTACAATAAGTAAGTAAATAAATAAGTGAGTGAGTGAGTGAGGAATAATATTTCTAACTGTGCAAACAAAAAATGTCTTTATCAGGCGTCTGAAAGCAGCTTCGGTGGAGTTCAGGTTGCGGACAGAGTCCGGGAGACAGTTCCACGTGGACAGATCAGCAACGGCAAAAAGCCCGGTAGCCATACATGCCTAGTCAGTGCCCCTGTGGTATGTGCAGTGGATTTCGTTCAGCGAAATGGAGATGTCTCTGCTTAAACAGTTAAACACATTTAGACATTGTTTTATTAGTTTGTATTATATTATACAAGATACAGGTGAGCATAGTCAATCATCACCATTTCTATCTTACACCTGCATATTATGGACAATTTCAATCGGTTTTTCTTATTAATCTACATATCTAATAGACCGAATTCGCTTTCTGCTGTCCAAGCAACAGAGACAAAATGCACCGAACATATCGCGTACCCAGTCGACAGTGGCAAAATTAACGGCTTCGGCAAAATTGTAGCCCTGATTGAAGCCAGCATGGTAAGCTCGAGGACACGTGATAACCAGATCACCAGCATGCTGGTCTGTCCGCACCACCTGGATTAAACGTACCACAATACAACGCCGATATACTGCACCTATACTGGGAACTGGAACAGGACAATAACAACACAGAGTTGTAAAAATGGTGCAATAACATGCCCTCGTATGAATGTCTCCGGATACATTAGACAAGCGACTATAAGTAGTTGGATGCTAACTGCTGAGTGCTGTTTTATAGCAGTGTGGTTAGGATCACATTTAGTGTTTGCTTAGTGAGAGGAAACACACAGCCTTTAAATCAAAATTTAAATTTAAATCAAGCCATAATATAAAATATAATAGGCATATATAACACCACGCATCATTACCAATCACCGGTTGTATACGGTCGTCGACTGTTGGTGACTTAAACAACTACCACGCCACATCACGTCTGCACCATCCCGTCCTCGAGTGTTCTGGCAGTCGTCTGAAGAGTCATCTTTTCAGCCGTTCCTTTCCCAACTTTCTGTAGTGCCCGTGACGTGACTTGCGTCATTATCGGACACTTAATCGCTTCTTCTGTTACATACTAACTAGTCACAACACAATGTCCGTATATGGAAAAATCGTTTCCAGTAACGACGGAACGCTTGCTTACCGGAACGCCGGCGTTCATCAGTGTGTTTGGGTTCAGGGTCGTCGTCAGCTGATGCAGCAGATCGGGCGACTGTTCGAAGAGTTCCGGAGCGGCTTGCTTCATCACGTCCTCCAGCATCTCCGCCTTGCTGCCCGGCACGCCGTACCACGTCTTGGGCTCGCCCCTAAACCACCAACCAACAGCACCAGTCAACTGCCGCTCCCAGTCACGAAAACATAAAGTATACAACGACAGAGCCGCGAAAACTATGCAATCAAATTAGAATAAAAAGGGAATTGTGTCTGAAATCGGCCCAGCCCAGCACAGCCCAGCAGCTGAAAACCAGGCTTAACCGGACAGCAAATAACCAAGGCTATGTAACATAATTGTCTTTTCTGTCCACGAACCGTAAAACTTTTGGCCATAATTCGCCTGACTGATCGAAGCCGATGCCAGGCCAGGCCGGTTTTTAGACAGCAACAAAATGGTGTTCAATCTGCATTTAGTCGAATGGTGACGATTCAATATTCAAGAAGTATATTTAAATTATTTTTAAAATTCAAATGAATATTATCAGGCCGTGAGTGATTGATAATGTAGAAAGA
>Ga0056115_1000359_pt1 | contig 20815 bp, 20 predicted proteins | sample WorMetOlspDAHAB1_FD_77007 | JGI IMG/M metagenome (GOLD analysis project Ga0056115, IMG submission 77007) | Marine gutless worms symbiont microbial communities from Max Planck institute for Marine Microbiology, Germany - Olavius sp. DAHAB.1 ...
GTATTTAAGAAATCAATTTGCGCCAGATGGCTTTTCTGTTGAAATTGCGGAAGAATTTAAACAGGCGGGTTAATTTGTCTGCCGGGATTTCAAATTGCTGACCGACATTGGCGTCCAGACATTTATTGCGACACATCTGAAAATTTTCTTTGGTCGGTTCCAGCGTTTGGCCCTCGAAGAAAAAATGGTTAACAGGATTGGCAGCTTCGTCTGTGGCCATCTGGTCACAAAAAAAATCAGACAGGTATGAATACATACAAAACCAATCGTCTGGTCCCTCATCGCCATATTTTCCCCGGGTGTAATACCGGAGCATGGCGATTTGGATATCACAATCCGCCAGGGCTAGTTTCAGCCTCGTGTTTGAAACGTCATCATCGTCCGGCCCTTCGTCTTTGTTAAGGTTCGTCAGCCGGCATAGATTATTGGCGGCAGTTCTTCGATCCACGAGGTCCATGATTTTTTCCCTAACATACCGCAAACGGTCGTTATGCCGCATGGATGCCGTTTCGATTTGCTGAAGCTCATTAAATATGCCATCTCTGGCATCCGAATCGAAAAATTGAAGCTTTTGATAAACCAGTTGATGATGTTTATCAGATTTTATTAATGACTTTTTGCTAAAGGTTTGCCACACCTCTGCCAACGTCAAATCCGGTAAAATCTGGTTTTTATTCCCACTTCCGAATAACACCTATACTATCTCCCAAAAGCGGATCAATCGAAATTGAAAATTGAAGAATGCAAATTGATATTGGGCTTAATCGGTTGATTCCTGCTGATTTCTCGGGTGCCAAACCTCTTTTAGCCTGTCGCTTAGCAGTTCTGTAGTCCAGTCAGCCAGAGTCGTATATGACTCCTGATCTTTTTCAGGATTTGAGCCACCAGCCACCATTTCCCGGTATATTAGTTTGCCGTCGCTAACGGTTTTTGATAATTGCCCGCTAAGCTTTTTGAGTTGGACTTCATCCGGCAGCGAAAACTGGTGCACGATCATGGCCGATTTTCGGGCAATGATTTCCAATTGAAAATTGCTTCCCTGCGGGATATCGCGCTCAATTAAATCGTGATATCTGACAGCATCGCAGATGTCTTGGGGTATATTAAATCGTTTCAGGGCAAAAGCACTGATATCAGCGTGGCTGACGCCTAAGACCATTCTTTCGGCATCGCTCGCCGTTATGCCTTTCTCTTTTTGTAAAGCTGCTATTTCCCGGTGATCTTCAGAAAAATAAACCGCAATAATCAATTTTCCGATATTTGACAACATTGAAACGGTAAAAATATCGTCTGGATTTTTGTAATGCATCATTTCGGCCAGAAATCGCGATATGATACTAGAAAAGCGAGCCTGCTTTTTAAAAAAATCGAAACTGAAATCTTTTAACCCCAGGCGTTTAGTGAAGTGATCGAGCAGGAAGGAGGTGACGATGATCTGCCTCATATTTTGATACCCCAGCAGGGCTACGGCAGAACCAATTGACCTTACGACTCTTCCATAATGGGCCTTGTTGGCCAGATTAAGAAAGCGTGCGGCGATGTCAGGCGACAGGTTATCAACAATCCGGGCATAGTTGCTAGCCGGATTATTCAGCAGCGATAAAATCTCAAAGGCAGCCGTATCAATAAGTGGGATACTTTCAATTTTTTCTTCGAGTATTTCACTCGTGTATCTACCAGTCATGCACCCCTACTCCCTACTCAGCCAATTTTTTATTGCGTTGTATAAGCCTGCAATGCATTAAAAATTGAAGATTCCGGTAAATTTCGCGCGACTCGCTTTCTTGACACCATGGCCGCATTCGAATATAATTTCTATTTTAAGTATAACGACACTAGTCAATTCGGACACCCAGCGTTCTGCATCTCTGAATCCGCAGTTAATTTTCAAATCAGGGGCTTAACCGAAGATTGCGCAATTTGTTACGACGCGTGTTTTTTTTAGCACAATTATCATCAGGATATCACCTATGGAGCGACTTGTCATCTTGAAAAATCCGGTGATGGCCCTAGGCGCCATGACTGTTAACATGGTTTTGGAACTTGGCCGAATTTTTCTGTTTTTTATTAAAGGCTTTAGTCTCATTTTTTCCCTACCCCTGCAAATATCTAAAATCAAACAGCAGATTTATTTTATCGGATTGAAATCGATGTTTGTTATCTGCCTGACCGGAGCCTTTACTGGAATGGTGCTGGGCATCCAGGGGTATTATACACTGGTTAAATATGGTTCCGGAGGTGCACTTGGATCGGCCGTGGCGTTGTCGCTGGTGCGCGAGATGGGCCCTGTAATGACGGCTATTATGGTAATTGCCAGGGCCGGGTCGGCTGTAGCGGCAGAAATCGGCATCATGCGAATAACCGAACAGATCGATGCACTGGAAACCATGGATATAAACCCCATCCGGTTTCTGGTAAGCCCACGGATTGCCGCGGCGCTTATATCCTTTCCATTGCTTACCGCTCTGTTTGATGTTGTAGGAATTTTGGGGGGTTACCTGACGGGGTCCGTGCTATTGGGAATCAATCCCGGGCTATATTTATCCAGAGTGGAATCCAGTGTAGTAATGGCGGATGTCATCGGTGGCTTTGTAAAGTCGATTGTATTTGCCGTGGTAGTTATTACGATCTGCTGCTACCAGGGGTATTACACCCATATCCGCGGTGAATTCGGCGCCAAAGGAGTCAGCCTTTCAACTACCTCCGCTGTGGTGATGTCCTGTGTTTTGGTCTTAATTACCGATTATGTGATAACCTCTTTCCTTTTATAAACTATGGACCAGCCCCTTATAGAGTTTAAGAACACCGTCAAGCGGTTTGGCGATAATTATGTGTTAGATGGCATTAACCTCTGCATTTATCGGGGAGAAATCACATCCATCATCGGTAAAAGCGGCACTGGGAAAAGTGTTTTACTCAAACATATCATCGGTCTCCTTGAACCAGATTCCGGCCAGGTGTTTTTTGAGGGTAAATCGCTCACTATGATGAAAAATTCAGCCCGAAAAATCTTGAAAAAGAAATTCAGCTACATGTTCCAGGAAACCGCCCTCTTTGACTTTCTGACCGTATTTGAAAATATTGCGCTGCCGCTGCGGGAAAGAACCTCTCTGCCGGATGCCGAAATTCAACGCCGCGTGCGGGATAAGATGTATCAGCTCGACTTGCAAAACATTGAGCCTAAATACCCTTCTCAACTGTCAGGCGGGATGAAAAAGCGCGTTGCGCTGGCCAGAGCGCTGGTGACCAATCCTGAAATCGTTCTGTTTGATGAACCAACGACCGGACTGGATCCGATTCGAAAAAATGCCGTTCACAGTATGATTTCCGACTACCAAAGACGTTTCGGATTTACGGCGATCATCGTGAGCCATGAAATCCCCGATGTGTTTTTCATATCGCAACGAGTCGCAATGATCGACAGGGGCAAGATCCTGTTTGAGGGAACCCCGGAAGATATCCAGCAGGTGACTGATCCTATTGTGGAAAAATATATTCAGGGATTGGAAAGCCCCCATGACGATCTGACCGGTATTGCATCCCAGGCCACGGGGCGAAGACGCTTAGAACTGGAGATGAATCGGTTGCAGCGGCATAAAATTCCATTTTCAATTGTTCTGTTAGCGGTGGAAACACTGGAAGATATTGACCGTATCGCCGGGCATATGGACAGCCAAACCATGTTCAAAACGTTTGCCAATGCGGTCAAACAAAATATTACTATAACCGACACCTGTTTTCGTTATGATATGAATAAAGTCCTGGTTGTGCTGCCGGATACTGATACCATTCAAGCCGAGCAATTTTGTTTGAAGTTGTCCAGAAACCTGGAGAACAGCAACATTCTCAACCAATCCCGATCCGACACGGGGATCTGTTTCTCCGTCAATGCCGGCATTGCCCATGCCAAAGAAGAAAGCCGTCTGGAAACGTTGTTGGATGAAGTGGAATCCGGACAAAGTATATTTTATGAATGTCAGATTTAGTCGGTACTGCTCTATCATCTAACCCAATAGCTGACTGGTTTTAGGAAATTTACCTGGTTTATAATTGTACTTGAAATTTAGGATTTTGCTGTTTTAACCAATTATCTGGTGCAATTAGTTTAGAATTTAATTTGACGTTTCCCTGGACAGGATAGCGTCACTTATATAACCTGGAGGTCCTATGAAAAAAACATCCGTTGATCTGGGAGTTGGCATCTTTGTTTTAATCGGCCTGGTATGTGTTGGATATCTTTCGATCCGCCTGGGGGAAATGGAAGTTTTTAAAGATGAGCATTATTTTCTCAATGCGCGTTTCCAATCGGTTACGGGGCTTAAAGCCGGAGCCAAAATCGAAATCGCAGGAGTCCAGGTCGGTCAAGTCGAATCGATATCCCTGGATCTAACGGAACATGTGGCACTGGTACAGCTGAAGATTAAAGCGGGAGTGGAATTAACCGATGATGTCATTGCATCCATTAAAACAGCAGGCTTAATTGGAGATAAATTTATAAAGCTCTCCCCGGGCGGTTCGGGTGATATCCTTGAACCCGGAGATCTGATCGTCGAGACTGAATCGGCCTTGGATGTCGAAGAGGTAATCAGTAAATATGCTTTCGGTGGGGTGTGATCGACGCTTGACAAACGATTGGAAATAAGTATGTTATAGGCGCAAATTCGGAATGGCGAACACTTGAAATTCACCAACCGTCATTCATATAAACAGGAGCCCGCAAATGTCAGATGAAAAAAAAGATTTCGTGGTAAATGATCGCCGTACATTCTCTGAAGATAATCCGGAGGATGAAACTCAGGCAAAAGAGCAATCGGCTGATTCTTCACCGGAAGTTGAAGCACAAGCATCGTCATCGGCCGAGAAATCCGAGGCGACTGATGCCCAGGACAGGCCGTCAGCCGCCGATGCCGAGCAGGAGCCTCCACTGCCTGAAATAAATTTTTCGACTTTCGTCGTATCCCTGAACGCTTCTGCTTTGCTGCATCTAGGGGCCATTGAAGACCCCACCACCGGCCAAACCAATAAAAACCTGTCAATGGCAAAGCAGACAATAGATATTCTGAATCTGCTTGAAGAAAAAACAGTCGGCAATTTATCCACTGAAGAATCGAATCTGATAAAAAACATTCTTTACGACCTGAGAATAATCTATGTGAAAGAGTCGGGATGAATGTCACCCCGTGGATCGATATGAAATCCGTTGGTCATTAACGAATGAATCACCAGGCGTTAATGAAGATTTTGTCTCCTGCAAAAATCAACCTGTTTCTGCAGGTTACCGGAAAGCGACCGGACGGCTACCACGAGCTGTTTTCCTTAATGTGCTGCGTAACTCTTTATGACACGATTTTTCTGCAATTCGGCACTGAAAAAATAGAGATTGAATCATCTTTCCCACAAATTCCCCTTGATGAGACCAACCTGGCACACAAATCCGCCGACCTGTTCTTCAAAACTCTGGGTATAAACGAAGGGGTAAAAATTACCATCGAAAAAAACATCCCGATTGCCGCCGGCCTGGGGGGTGGCAGCAGCAACGCCGCCAGCGTTCTTAGAGGGCTTAACCGTCATTATGACTTTCCTTTTTCACAGGCCCGGTTAATGGCATTCGGGAGTAGCCTGGGTGCGGGTGTCCCCTTTCTGCTGTCCCAGAAACCGGCCTTGGCTTCCGGTATTGGCGAGAAACTGGAACCATATCGGGAGCCTTTACCCTATCGGGTCATTATCGTTGATCCAGGATTTGGGATTTCTACCGCAGAAGTTTTCCAAAAACTGAATTTAAGATTGACAAAATGCAAAAAAAAAATTACAAAACCCTCTTTGAAGAAAACCGGCTTCAATGTTGCACTGCATTTATGCAACGACCTTGAAGCCGTGACGGTATTCAAATACCCGGAGATAAAATTAGTTAAGGAGCAGCTGGTTAAACACGGGGCATTGGGGGCTTTGATGTCGGGAAGCGGGCCCACGGTATTTGGCCTTTTTTCTGATCCGGAAAAAGCCGAACAAGCAATGCTGGCGATCGGCCGTAATCCCCGCTGGAATGCTTACCTTACTGAGATCATTTATGATATAAATTCTGTGGATTTTTGAATGCTGTCGATTTAAGGGCTTATTCAGTTTTAAAAGAGCAGTTTACAACCCTTTTTGAACTATTTATCAGAGTGGATAAATTAAGGGATGTTGCTCACAACTTTGGTGGGGCGTCGTCAAGCGGTAAGACACAGGACTTTGGTTCCTGCATTCGGAGGTTCGAATCCTCCCGCCCCAGCCATAATTAATTGAAAAATGAAGATTGAAGAATGAATATTTAAGGTTCACCTCTCTTCGAGCTGGAAGCCGGTGGATTCGTTTTAAAAAGACGGAGCGAAGCAACATCTACAAATATTCAATCTTCAATATTCAATTCTCCGTCGGCGGAATCGAATTATCAAAAAAAGCAGCTCAAAAAGAGAAACGGTAGCATAAATGGAAGGTATGGCCATATTTTCGGGGAACTCCAACCCCGGATTAGCGCAAAATATCTGCAAGTATCTCAGTTTGCCCCTTGGCGGCGCCAAGGTGAAAACTTTCAGTGACGGAGAAATCCAGGTCGAGATTCATGAAAACGTTCGCCTGAAAGATATTTTTGTGGTGCAGTCAACCTGTTCGCCGGTCAATGATAACCTGGTTGAGTTGCTATTGATGATCGATGCCTTTAATCGTTCTTCAGCCAATAAAATAACTGCCGTTATTCCCTATTTCGGATATGCCAGACAGGATAAAAAAGTTGCACCCAGGGTGCCGATCAGTGCCAAATTGGTCGCGGATATGCTAACCGTGGCCGGTGCCGATCGTATCATCACCATGGACTTGCATGCCGGTCAAATTCAAGGCTTTTTTAACATTCCGGTGGACAACCTTTTCGCGGCCCCGGTGCTGATTGAATACATACGTAATAATTTTAGAGACGATATGGTCATCGTTTCACCTGATGCCGGCGGGGTTGAAAGAGCGCGGGCTATTGCCAAACGGTTGAATGCGGAACTGGCAATCATCGATAAACGCCGGGACGCTCCCAATCAGGCGAAGGCCATGGCTGTCATCGGAGATGTAAATGATAAAGTGGCGATCATATTAGACGACATGGCCGATACGGCCGGTACGTTGACGGAAGCCGCCGAAGCCATCAAAAATTCCGGTGCTCGTGAAATTCATGCCTGCTGTGCTCACCCTGTTCTTTCGGGCCCGGCAATCGAGCGGATTGCCGATTCAGTTCTCAAAACCGTGGTTGTTACCGACACGATTCCCTTAACGGAAAAGGCTGCAGCCTGCGATAAAATAAAGGTGCTCACTATCTCGCAACTGGTAGGTGAAGCGATAGTGCGCAGCTATCGAGGCGATTCGGTAACCTCGCTTTTTGTATAAAAAAGGTGATTTATAATTAAATTCGGACACGGGTTTGATCAGATAAGCACAGATAGACGAGTAAAAAATAATAATCTAGAAATTAAGGGATTTAGGAATTCAGATATTCAGGAATTGAAAACAGGTTGAGGCTATAATTAATTCTTCAATTCCTCAAGCTCTCAATTCCTCAATTCTATTTTAAATTAGGAGGTCATTTCTTTGGAACAATTTGAACTTAATGCAACGGTAAGAAAAACGACGGGCAATAGTCCGGCTCGGGAGTTGAGAAGAGGCGGTCATATACCCGCAGTTTTATATGGTCCTCAGACTGAATCTGTACTGCTGTCTGTCAACATTAAAGAACTGGAACAGGTCTTCAAAAAGGGCAATATCGGTTCGATCATATTAAACCTCATTATCCAAAACGGTAAAAAAGTTACGAAACCGGCCATGATCAAAGAGTTTCAGAGCCATCCGGTTTCCGGGGATTTTTTACACATTGATTTCTATGAAATTGATATGCAGCGCAAAATCAATGTTATGATTCCGGTCGTAACCAGAGGTATCAGCAAGGGCGTCGAACTTGGCGGACTGCTGCAGATTATTCGGCGCGAAATTGAGGTTCTTTGTATGCCGGGCGATATTCCCGAAGCCATCGAACTCGATATTACCGATCTAGATGTCGGGGATTCCGTGCATGTGGAAGAGATCCCGCTGGGCGATAATGTCGAAATATCCTCCGATGTCAATTTCACGGTTTTGACCATTGTCAGCCCGAAGGTTGAAGAGGTTGAAGAAGAAGAAGAGGACCTGGAAGGCGAAGAGGCCGCAGCCGAAGGAGAGGCCGGCGAAGGCGCCGAGCCCGAAGAAGAAAGCTGATATTACGGCAGGCTGGCGAGCCTGCCTCACATCAGGTCATGAAAATTGGTGTGATGCAGACTTTTCAGCCTGCTGTTATGATAGGGCTTTGTAAAACGTGCCCACAAATAGTTTAAAATTAGTGGTAGGACTCGGCAACCCGGGAAAAAACTACCAGGATACCCGGCACAACGCCGGTTTCATGGTCGCCGATAAAATCGCCCAAGATTTTAGCATTGCGTTCGATAACAAGAAATTCGATCTTGTATTCGGACGCGGTTTTGTCGAAGGCTTCGAGATCCTGTTGGCCAAACCGCTGGCATTCATGAATCGCAGCGGGCCGCCGGTGCAAAAACTGGCCCATTATTTTCGAATACAATGCGAGGACATGTTGATCATTCATGACGACATCGACCTTGCCTATGGAAGATTAAAAATAAAAGAGAAAGGAGGGCATGGCGGACACAATGGCATAAGATCGTTAATGGATGTCTTTGGGGGAGGCGATTTCATGCGTCTCCGCATAGGTGTCGGGCGATCCGAGGCCGGGGAAGGTGTGACAGGTCATGTGCTGGGAAGGTTTTCTGCGGAACAGTCACAACTTTTAGCCCGGATCATTTCAAACGCCCGGGATGCGGCTGTTACGGTCCTGAGCCATGGTGCGAAAGTTGGTATGAATTTATTTAACGGTAAGGACTTGAAGATTTCTGAATAAACAAAATTTTATCATTTGGAGGAAAGGATGAACTACTTATTACCGCTGATTTGCACACTGGTTGGCATAGCCGGTGTGGTATTTTCGCTTATTCTTGCGAGTATGGTTAAAAGTGCGCCGGCCGGCAACGAAAAAATGCGTGAAATTGCCAACGCCATCAAAACGGGCGCCATAGCCTATTTGAATCGCCAGCTCAAAAGCATGGGGATAGCCGGAATAGTTCTTTTTGTCATCATTGGCGTGGCCTTGAGCTGGACAACCGCCGTCGGATTTTTACTCGGCGCAATTGCCTCTTTTGCGGCCGGTTATATCGGGATGCGCGTATCCGTGATAGCCAACGTGCGAACCGCCGAAGCTTCCAAAGGCGGAATGTCCAGAGGGCTGGACATGGCCTTTAAAGGCGGCTCCGTGACGGGTATGATCGTTGCCGGTCTGGCGCTGACGTCTGTGGCCGGCTTTTATACGGTGCTGATTTCCACTGGTACCGAAGTCCGAGATGCTGTCGTTGCCTTGGTGGCATTGGGTTTTGGCGGCAGCCTGATATCTATTTTTGCCCGGCTGGGCGGTGGTATTTTCACCAAGGGCGCGGATGTCGGCGCCGATTTGGTGGGCAAAGTCGAGGCTGGTATCCCCGAGGACGATCCGCGTAACCCGGCGGTTATTGCAGACAACGTCGGCGACAATGTCGGGGACTGTGCCGGTATGGCTGCCGATTTATTTGAAACGTATGCGGTGACTGCGGTTGCCGCCATGCTGCTGGGCAACCTGCTTTATCCTGCGATTGGCATTGCCACCGAATTTCCGCTTGTGCTGGGTGCCATTTCGATTGTGGCTTCCATGATCGCGGTCTTTTTTGTCAAGCTGGGCAAAAGTGAATATATCATGGGCGCCCTGTACAAAGGCATGTTCGGTTCCGCCATCCTGGCGGCGATTGCCTTCCTGGTGGCCTGTGTCACTATGTTCAGCGGCGTAGCCGAACTGGGCGGCATGCGGATCTTTGTGGCGGCACTGGTCGGTCTGGTTCTGACCGTCGTGATTGTGGTCATCACCGAATATTACACCGGCATTCGCAAACCGGTAAAATTTGTAGCCGAAGCGTCTACCACCGGTCACGGCACCAATATTATCGCCGGGCTGGCCGTTAGCATGGAAGCCACGGCCCTGCCGGTGCTGGCCATCTGCTGCGCCATCGGGATTGCTTACTGGGCCGCCGACCTGTACGGGATTGCCATGGCGGCCATGTCCATGTTGTCCATGACCGGAATGGTCATTGCCATCGATGCCTATGGGCCGATTACCGACAATGCCGGTGGAATTGCCGAAATGGCTGAAATGGATGAAAGTGTGCGGGCGGTAACCGATCCGCTGGATGCGGTGGGCAATACCACCAAGGCCGTCACCAAGGGATATGCAATCGGATCGGCCGGTTTGGCGGCGTTGGTTCTGTTTGCCGCCTACACCCAGGAATTTGCCCTGCACGGCGGCGGATTGGAGCTGCGATTCGACCTGAGCGATGTCAACGTTATCGTCGGTCTTTTCATCGGCGGACTGCTGCCATTTCTGTTTGCTTCGATCGCCATGAAGGCCGTAGGCAAGGCCGGCGGCGCCGTGGTTGACGAGGTCCGGCGCCAGTTTGCTGAAAAACCCGGTATTATGGAAGGAACCGATAAACCGGATTATGCCCGCTGCGTGGACATTGTGACCAAGTTCGCCCTCAAGGAAATGATCGTACCGGCCCTGCTGCCGGTGGTAGTCCCGATTCTGGTGGGGCTGATTCTGGGCAAAATCGCGTTGGGCGGCGTGCTGATCGGCAGTATCGTTACCGGTCTTTTCCTGGCCATTTCCATGACCACCGGCGGCGCGGCCTGGGACAATGCCAAAAAATACATCGAAGACGGTCATCTGGGTGGTAAAGGCAGCGATTCTCACAAGGCGGCCGTTACCGGCGACACCGTCGGCGATCCTTACAAGGATACCGCCGGACCCGCTATCAACCCGATGATTAAGATTCTGAATGTTGTTGCGCTGCTGCTGGTACCGTTGCTGATGTAAACGTTCATCTTAATCCCGTAAATAATTAAAGGATTGGCGTCGCAATACGCCAATCCTTTTTTATTGATTGTTCATCAAAGATGTGTTATGAAACACTTCACCCTTAGGATCACCCTTGAATAACGTAAATAATACGATGATCGGTGGGAAAATGACTGAAAAAAAAGTTAAGGAAAGTTCGCAGAGTTCAGCACTAAAAACGCGAGAATTTCAAGTTGGTGACCTTGCTGTCTATCCTGCGCATGGTGTTGGGGAGATCCAGGCAATTGAAAGCCGTGTCGTCAACGGTGAGAAACATGATTTTTATATCATGAAGGTTCTCGAAAACGGCATGGTGATCATGATTCCCATCAGCAACGTTGAATCCGTCGGTTTAAGAGACATCATCAGCAAAAAAGATGTTCCCAAGATATACGATGTAATGAAATCCCGTAAAGACGGGCTGCCCGATAACCAGACCTGGAACCGGCGCTATCGTGATTACATGGATAAAATTAAGACCGGCTCACTTTTTGATGTGGCCGAAGTGTTCCGGGACCTGTCGCTACTCAAACTTACGAAAGATCTATCTTTTGGCGAACGCAAATTATATGATACTGCCCAGGTATTGCTGGTTAGAGAGTTGTCGACGGCCAAGAATACCGACGAAGACACGATCATATCAGAGCTGGAATCATTGTTTGTTGCGGATAGCTCCGAATCCGAAAATTAATCCTACCTCAGTAACTTTTTCGTGATTGGTGCCTTTACCATTATTGTCGAGGAATCCGATTCCGGCCGACGGCTGGATACTGTTGTTGCATCTCAGCTTCCCGGCTGTTCGCGCTCGCTGGCGGCCACATTGATTGCCGACCAACATATCCTCGTCAACCAACAGCCCAAAAAACCGGGTTTCCACATAAAACCCGGTGACCGGATCGAAGGCCATATTCCGGCACCCGAGCCTGTCGATTATGCGCCAGAACCGATTGCGCTTCATGTATTATACCAGGACCGCCACATCATCGTTGTTAACAAGCAAGCCGGAATTGTCGTCCACCCGGCACCCGGACACAGCGGTGGGACCCTGGTCAATGCCCTGCTCTTTCATTGCCCCGATCTTGAGGCCATTGGCGGAGAGATCCGGCCGGGAATTGTTCATAGACTTGACAAGGATACCACCGGAACCATGGTGGTTGCCAAAAATGCGAAAACCCAAGAAGAATTGTCCCGGCAATTCAAGGCCAGAGAAGTCCACAAAACTTATCTGGCCCTCGTTTACGGGAACCTGCCATCCGAAACGGGGGAAATCAAACTGCCTATCGGCCGGCATCCGGTTGACCGCAAGCGTATGTCGACGACAACCCGCAAAGGTCGGGTTGCGGAAACCGCATGGAAGGTTCGTGAACGATATAAAGGTATTACTTTGCTTGAACTGACCCTGAAAACCGGCCGAACCCATCAAATTCGCGTTCATTGCTCGGCAATCGGACATCCGATCGTTGGGGATCGAGTCTATCATTCCGGTAAGCGGCTAAAAAGTGTTATCAGATCTTATTCGGGGGAATCTTCTTCGATGACCGCCCAGCTCAAAGCGTTACCCAGACAGATGCTGCATGCCTGGCGGTTGGGATTTATCCATCCCCATTCGGGCAAGAGTATGAGGATTGAATCGCCGATACCGAAGGATATGGAAGAGCTGATCGATTTGCTAAGAAGGGGCGGGGAGGCGGGCGACACCTTTGGGGCCAGATGATAGCTGAAAGCTTAAAACTGAAAGGGAACTTGGGGTAAAGGAAGGTCGAATTTTGGATGTCGAATGACGAATTAAGGAGAATTTGGAATTGGAAATGGAAAAAACGCAGAACAATATAGAAATTCAGCGGTTTACATCGACAACGGGCAAAAACCAGTATCTTCTCACGAGCGCAGGTGAAGCCGCTGTCATTGATGTAGCAGAGTCGTATGATGAAATATATAAAATCCTTGACCACAAGAAAATTGGACTCAAATACTTGTTTGTCACCCATGCCCATAAACGTCACATTCAGGCTTTGTCCGAGCTGAAAAGAAACTACGGCGGAACCTTCTGCATTCACGAATATGAACATGAACTGCTCAAAGAATCTGACGCCAATTTAGAGCCCGACCGGTTCTTGAAAGATAAAGAGCTATTGCGGCTGGGTGACATCGAAATCGAAGTGCTTTTGACTGCCGGACACACCAAAGGGCACGTCTGCTATTATGTCAAAAAGGCCGATGCCCTTTTCAGCGGCAGCGCATTGTTGAGGGGGGGATACGGCAAAATATGGGGACCTAAAAGTATGTCCTTGATCCTCTTTAGCCTCAAGCGCCTCAGCTACACTATTCCTGCCAAAACCAAAATTTTTACCGGCAGCGAAGATCTGACGACCATGGGAAACGAGGGCTGGATCCAATGCCTTAGATCAGCGTAAGCATATTCTATATACTTCCAGAAAGTTATAGAAATTCCAATATGATCCGTTAGCGTTGGTTCATCATATGCTCACTCCTGAACAAGAAACTTACATTCTGAAACATGCCTATGTTCCAGAGCACATTGTCGTATTGATGACGAACCTGTCCGGCGGGGAACCCTTTCTCATCGATGACTACTTTTGCTGTTGTAAGGACAATTGGGTCGTCTTGATCGGGTATCCTCTGCAGCATGAGTTTGTTCTCGACAAATTTGAAGCCATCCTGCTAAAGGTTAAAAAAAAATTTAGGGCTGGACGTATATCGCTCATTGCACCAGAACTTTCGCGGCGGTTGGAGACAAGCTGCCGGGAAAAAGATTGCGACACATATTATACGCTGGATCCCCGATTTTCAGTAATAAACAGTGCGGTTAAGCGCAATCTTGAAAAGGCCGGACGACGGTTAACCATTGAGCGTGCGGTTCGCATGGGAGATGCCCATCTTCAACTGATGCAGGAATTTTGTGAAAGAGTTTCCCCCCCTTTGCGGGTGAAACAACTCTTTTTTAAAATGCCGCAATATGTCGCCGCGGCGCGTCATGCTTATGTTTTAAATGCCTGGGATTCAAAACAAAATTTAGCGGCGTTTTACGTGGTGGATCTTGCAGCGCAGGATTTTTCCAATTATATTGTCGGGTGCTATTCAAAAAAAAATTATGTTCTCGGAGCGTCTGATCTGCTGATGTCTGATTTGATCAAAATGAGTTCAGAGTATGATAAGGCTTATATCCATTTGGGGCTCGGGGTAAACAGCGGTATACGGCGGTTCAAGGAAAAATGGGGAGCTGTACCTACGCTCCGTTATGCCATGTGCGAACTGGTTCAAAAAAAGCCATTTATATTGGAAGTAGTCAGGGCCATTCAAAAATTTGGTAGTTGCTGACCATAATACATAATAACAGATGTGGTAACTTAGTATTAAAATGAGTCAACTTTGTTTGGACACTATTTATGTCTATTTGTGACAAATTGAGGTATTGAGGAATTGGGGGATTGAGGGATTAAAGGATAAAATCAATAAATTAAACAGATAGAATTCCTTCAATTCCTAAATCCCTGAATTCCTAAATTAAATCCATGTCCAATTTTCATGCAATTCCGTGACGTACAAAGGTTCACAGCCATTTTTTCAAACTAAATGACGAGGTCTGAATAAGAATATCGCTGGTATTATGTTTTTCAAAAAATCAAATGAAAAAGAACTAAAAATGATCTGGCAAGTGGAAAAAAACCACAAAAGATCATATCTTGTCGGTACCGCTCATTTTTTTCCTTACAGTTTCAAAACCTCGCTTAAGCGCTGCCTGGAAAACGCCGCTACCGTCCTATTTGAAGGTCCGCTGGATCAGAACAGCATGGCAAAAGTAGTCAATTGCGGCTTCAACGACCAGAGCAGTTATCATATTTTTAATGATCTAGACCAACCAAGCATCGATAGAATCACCCGAGAACTTGCACCGCAATGTCGTGGCAGAAATACATTTTTTGTACTCAACCTGCGCAAATTCAGCATTGAAAATCCGCTGTATGAAATGGTAAAGGGAATGGAACCCTGGCTGGCTTTTTTTACCATCTGGTCCAATTATTTGAAAAAAAACGGTTGGAAATACTCGGTTGATTTAGAAGGTTATACCCTTGCCAAAGGACTTGGTAAAAAAATCGTCTATCTGGAAACGATCGAGGAGCAGATTAATGTCCTTGAAAACCTTGCTCACGATCGGATCATCGATTTCCTAAAGCGCGTTGACCAATGGCAGGAACTGGCTCAAGGTTATGTCGCATGCTATTTGGCTGGTGATCTGGAACAAATAAAATCGAAAGGGCTGCGGTTTCCCAGCCGCCATCACTCCGTCATCGACCATCGGGACAAGATCTTCTGTACCAGAATGCTCGAATATTTAAAAGCAGGTGATGCGGTTGCTTTCGTCGGTGCCCCCCACGTGCGGGGAGTGTGCGATTTGTTGCGAGCGGATGGTTTTCAAATTGCGGGCCCAGTTATACCGGCGGCCGGGAGGATAGGGTAAGGAAAATTCGGAATTGGGAATGCGGAAGTTGGAAACAAAAAATTAAAATCGATGGAATTCCTTCCTTCGACATTCGATACTCATCTGCCTGGAAGATTCGGTTTTTTTCGGTTTTCTTCCTTCTCCCTTCCGCATTCCGATTTCCGACTTCTTTCCTCTGACATCTGATATCGATTAAAAACACCATGGAGGTATTATGATGAAACCAAACTTTGCCAGTGTCAAAGTCGCGGTAGTGCAGGCGGCGCCGGTATTATTTGATCGTGAAAAAACTCTTCAAAAGGTATGTGGCCTGGTAGCTGATGCTACGGGGCAGGGGGCTAAAGTCGTGCTATTGCCGGAGGCCTTCGTTCCGGCATATCCGCGAGGACTAAGCTTTGGAACAGTTGTCGGCAACCGTACGCCGGCCGGCCGGTTGCTCTGGCAAAGATACTGGGACAACACGATCGAAGTGCCCGGTGCCGATACTGAATTATTGGGCAAAGCAGCCCGGGATTCCGGCGTCTACCTGGCAATCGGGGTAATTGAGCGCGATCGGGATTTTGGTGGGGGAACCCTGTATTGCACGCTGCTTTATTTCGGCCCGGATGGTCAGCTGCTTGGAAAGCACCGTAAACTCAAGCCCACAGCAGCAGAACGCCTGATCTGGGGTGAAGGAGACGGCAGCACCCTGACGGTGATTGACACCGAATACGGTAAACTCGGTGGACTTAACTGCTGGGAAAACTATATGCCCCTGGCCCGGATGGCGATGTACGCCAAAGGCGTCGGAGTCTACCTGGCGCCGACGGCTGATCAAAGGGATTCCTGGCAAGCGACCATGCGGCACATTGCATTGGAAGGGCGTTGTTTTGTGCTTGGCTGCAACCAATATGTTGCCAGACAGATGTATCCCGACGACCTTGAAGGAATAGAGGAACTGGATGATATGCCCGAAGTAATCTGCAGGGGCGGCAGTGTCATCGTATCTCCCCTGGGTGAGGTCTTGGCCGGTCCGTTGTGGGATGAAGAGGGCATTCTGGCGGCCGATCTCGACTTGGCAGAAGTCACCCGCGGCAAACTGGATTTTGACGTCGTCGGGCATTACGCAAGATCGGATATTTTCCAGCTTAAAATTAACGAAAAACCACTCAATCCGGTAGTGGACGATAGTTGAAGTCGGAAGTCGGAATGTGAAAGTGGGAAGGCGGAATACGAAGAAGGTAGGATGTAAGACGAATTCTGATTTTTGCGCTTTCGCCCTTCACACTTTGCGCCATGCTCTATGCCCTAAGCTTTTATTATAAGGTATGTCAAATACCCCACATAACAGGCCAGCAGCACAAATCCGTCCCGGCGGTTGACGGTACAATTTTTTCTCATCATCAGCCAGGGTAAAAAGCTGGTAAACATCATCACCAGGTAATCGATCCACAAACCGCTTTCGATAAATCCGCCGGGAATCGGAATGGGGCGCACCATGGAAGCGACACCCAGCACACTCATGATGTTAAATACATTGCTGCCTACCAGATTGCCGATACTGATATCCATCTCCCCCCGCATGGCCGCTACTACTGAGGTCGCAAGTTCCGGCAGCGAAGTTCCAAAGGCCACGATGGTCAGACCGATGAATTTTTCACTGACGCCCAGGATCGTCATGATTTTCACGGCATTGTCGACAACAATTTGGGCACCGCCGACCACACCGGCAATACCTGCCACAATCAGTAGAATTTGTTTGGATCTGGAAGCAATGAAACCGATTTCTTCCAATTCGGATTCTATGTCGGCCGCTCCGGCAGTTTCTTTTTTGGCGAGATAATAGTTAAAAAAAGTGTAGGCAATGACTCCGGCAAAAAGTGTTGTGCCTTCGATGCGGCCCAGGGTTGAGTTGAATGACAACACTAAAAGGTATCCAGATATGGCCAGCATGATTGGAATGTCGCGTCTGACGACCGAAGGGTCGCTTTTAATCGGATTGAATACCGCCGACAATCCCAGCACCAGGGCAATGTTGCAGATATTGCTGCCGACGACATTGCCCACCGCGATCATACTTTTGGCCTGAATTGAAGAAATAACGCTGACCACCAGCTCGGGGGCTGATGTACCGAATGCAACCACGGTCAAGCCGATGACTATCGGTGTGACGCCCAGACTGCGTGCGAGGCTCGACGATCCTTTGACCAGCCACTCCGCGCCGAAATACAGCAGCACAAATCCAACCAAACATAACACTATTAGGAAAACCATGAATTCAATATCCTCAGCAGCTTAAATTGTGATTAAAATATGAGCAGGCATAATAGAAAAGCGCTCCTATTGTGTCAAGAATATAAAAAAAACATAATTTAATATGCCTTTTAAATATGAAGTAACATTTTCCTTGCATTTAAGGGCCGTATTTAATAAAAAATTAGCAGTCTCGCTTTTTGAGGCGACGACCCGATATATCTCTTTGAAATAATTATAAGACGAAAGGGGGTGAACCGAATTTCATCAGCCAAGTGAGAGAATGATGAGCTGATGAATACAGTCGTTTTATCTAATTCTGAAATGATTCTACCCGAAAGAACGTCCGTACAAAAATCGAATAAAAGGAGAAGAATCTTATGGCTAACGGAAATGATAGGACACCTGCCCTGCAAAACGAAGACTGGTGGGCCTGTTTCATTGGATGGTTTATTCTACTTATTGCCATCATCGGAGTTCACGAAGTTGCGGCCGGCAAGTGGGCGGTATCCATCCTCCCGGCTGCCCCCAAACTGGGTAAATGGACCGAATTATCGGCAGCCTTTCCCAAAGGCTTCGGAGCTACCATCGGAACCGGCCTTGTTATGTGGGCTTTCATATGTGTTTTGACTTTGGTTGCCGGCTATTTTTTAAAATTTGATCTCAAGAGTTACATCCCCGGTTTCCTGGTAATCTTCATCATCGCCTTTATCTCCATGGTCATCGCCAAACAGGCCTTTATCGCCAAGTGGGGAATCTCGTATGTGCTTTTTGCACTGGCGTTTGGTCTAATTATCAGCAATGTCTTTAAAACGCCAAAACTACTCAAGGCGGCCGGGCAGACCGAGTTTTTTGTCAAGATTGGTCTGGTCTGTATGGGTGCTACGATCATGTTCTCGGTTGTTTTGAAAGCCGGTGTGTTTGGCGTGGCCCAGGCGCTGCTGGTGGCAACAACCGTCTGGTTTGGAACTTATTATATCTGCCGCGCATTTAAAGTATCCGAGCGGTTCAGCAGCATCATCGCGACGGCTAACGCCATCTGCGGCGTATCCGCCAGTATTGCGGCGGGCGGCGCCGTGCAGGGTGATCCCAAAGAAGTCAGCTATATGGTTGCCTGGGTGCTGGTGTGTGCCGTGGTGCTCATCATCATCATGCCGCCGATTGCGGTCTGGATGGATCTGCCCACTAATATGGCCGGTGCCTGGCTGGGCGGTGTCATTGACAACACCGGAGCGGTCATTGCCGCCGGAGAGGTCTTGCGGGATGCCAATGGTAATTCCAGCGCAGCAGCAGTAAATGCCGCGGCTGTGGTTAAAATGGCTCAGAACGTCCTGATTGGTTTCGTGGCATTTTTGATGGCCTTGTGGGCCACCATGACCCTTGAGAAAAAGGAAACCGGTGAAAAACCGTCTTTGATGGAAGTCTGGTACCGTTTCCCGAAATTCGTAATCGGGTTTATGATTGCTTCGCTGGTGGTTTCTTTTCTGGTCGAGCCGGTCTGGGGCGCTAAAGCCGCCAAGGCCGCCGGCAAGGCGTGCAAAAGCTACCGCAGCTGGATGTTTGCGCTCTGCTTTGTGTGCATCGGATTAGAAACTGATTTTAAAGAACTGGTCTCGGTGGGTGGCGGTCGCCCGGCTATCGCTTACTGGTTGTCCCAGGCGGCCAATGCCGTTTGGACCTTGTTTATTGTCTGGATTCTGTGGTCCGGAACATTTTTTACCCCGGCTATTTTGCCGGATTAATAATTGATGACAACCGGAAGGCATTCCCTTATGGGGTGCCTTCCGCCTTTCTTTTTTCTTCTTTCGCCACATCCTATTGCTTCCTTCAGCATTCAACACTTGTAAATCTATGACAATTCGCTATTTGTTGGTGCCTCATTATTAATCAAGCAGGCCAAATCGGCCGGCGACGGCGCTGACCCCCGATTTTCCGAATCTTGAACCCGCAAGCCCTAAACCTTTGCACAGTATATTCCTAAACATTGACATTTAAAGAGATTCGATGTTATGCCCTAACAAAAAAAGGACGCACAGCAATGGATAAATATCATATTATTATGGAGGCTGAACAGCAATTTGCCAGAGAAGTCACTCTGGGTGTGATCGTTACGCGTCCGTTGACGGTTTGGCATACCATTATACCGGGATTTTTTATTATTGATTTCCTGCGACGCGGCAGCGCGATCCGGCAATACACAAAACATTTTATGTTCCCCCGCAAACTTGCCCTGGATGTGGCTTTAGCAGAGATTCGAGGAGAAGGTAATGATGCCGAAGGCATCGAGCTAACGGACACTATCGGGATCTGGCTGGAATCGCTGAATTTGCATTCTCCGGATCTGGTAAAGGCCCATACAGAACTGATAGAGATTCTGTCAGCACATTATCTTAAACTGTTGAATGCTGAAGGTGATACAATGTATGTTTTGATCGAACATGCCTATCAACACTCTGAAAACTTTATGCAATTTATCGAGGTGATTACACCGGCCGAGAACGAAGTGGATCGCCTGGTAATCGAACAACTGGGCGAGAATGAAAAAGTTAAAGAAAAAATTTTAGCTGAACAGCAGCAGATAGCCAAAAGAAGAAAAAAGATAATGGAAAATGTTTTTTAGAAAATATTCTACGATCTTAATATAATACAATTTATTTGAATTTACATGGTCTATAAATGTCTGCGGATTTAAAAAAGAAGTTTAATCATATATACAATTATGAACGTTTTATCGGGAACTCGGTGGCCTTGCGCGTTATAAAATCAAAGCCGATCGGCGTTTGGGAATTTCTGATTCCAATTGTTTTTATTCTGCATTTTATGCGCAATCGCCAATCTCGCGAAATATTTATCCAGAATTATATGTTTACCAAACGCCATGCCCTGGATGCAGCCTTTAAAATGCTTAAACACGGACTGAATCGAGATGAGGCTTTGGCTAAAGTCAGGGATAAAACCAAGGAGTTGCTGGGCGACCCCCAGACCAAAACGATTTATTCAAAGACCATCCGTCAACAACAGTTGAACGAGATTGACCTGCTGTTTGACAACTATCGAAAACTTCTGGGCGCCGAGGGCAATGATTA
>Ga0056115_1000360_pt1 | contig 20808 bp, 17 predicted proteins | sample WorMetOlspDAHAB1_FD_77007 | JGI IMG/M metagenome (GOLD analysis project Ga0056115, IMG submission 77007) | Marine gutless worms symbiont microbial communities from Max Planck institute for Marine Microbiology, Germany - Olavius sp. DAHAB.1 ...
CCCCCAGGGGCGAGGGGCTTTTTGTTCCCTTCTCCCCGCGGGGAGAAGGTGGACCGAAGGGCCGGATGAGGGGGTTACCAGCCACTACCGATAGAACTCCACCCGCCCAACCGCCAGGTCCGCCTCGAATTCCCGCCCGATCGCCACCAGACCGATCCGTCGCAGCCGCGCCGTATCCAGCGGCGCCTCCAGACGGTAAGGCGCAAACCCGTCGAACGGCAATTCCACGGTCTGCCACTCAGACCCGGCCACAAACTGCGCCCGGTAGGATTGCCACGGCCGCACATTGTCGGGCGTGCGCAGATGCACCGAATACTGCTCGTCGTTGCCGCGCACGACCAGCCGCACACCGGTAAAGACCGAGGCATCGACGGTGCCGTCGCCTGGGTCCAGGTCCAACGAGGCCTGGATGAACCCACCGTCGTTCTCCAGGCTGACGGCGCCGGTCAGGCGCAGCGCCGGCCGGCCGCCGACGGTTTCGCGCGCCACCGTCGCCTCCGACACCCCGCCCATCACCCGGTCGCTGACGCCGCGCCAGCGCGTGCCGAGGGCGGAGACCAGGTCGGGATTGGAGAATTCGTCGATCAACATGGTGTCGGCCTCCTCTGCGTCGCTGAACGCGCCATGCCCAAGCAGCAGTGCGGCCGACAGCACCGTTAGGATGGCTCGAGACAAACGCGCAAGATACCTTCGCAGCATGGAACGACGTTACCACAAGGCAGGCAGTGGAGCGCAGGTCCTGCGGCTCAGCCCTGCAAGAAACGCACCTCGGAACCGTGCACGAACAGAGACCGTATCTTGTCCCAGAAATCTCCCTCCAGCACGAAAAGGCTCGCCAGCAGCAGAAGGTCGCCCCCGATGGCATAGGGCAATGGATCCTCCGCGTAGCCGGGGATCATGTCGGCCCCATAGCCGGCGAACCAGCCGAACAGCACCGGAACCAAAAACATGATCAGCCCGATCCGGTAACGCAGGCGGCTCACCTCCTTGGGCGGGCCGTATTGCCTGAGGAACCCGAACAGCAGCCCCTTCATATAGAGGTAGCCGGGTTTTCCCATGACCGCGACCGCGAGGATCCCCAAGCCCTCGCCGCTCGCAAGCAGTATCCCGGAGACCGAGGCCGTCATTGCCGCCGACATTCCGAATGCCGCAACCGCGGGCACCCCCGCAACCGGCACGACGATGCTCAGCAGGAAGATCACAACACCCAATTTCAGGCGCCAGCCTGCCGCCGGCAGATCCGGCGCAGTCGCTTGTGTGCCCATCGAATGAACCCCCATGGCGAATGTTCGCGGCGACCCGGAGGGATCGATGCGTCCATCGGTTCTAGCGCGACTTCGCCGACAACGACATGATCCCCGTCAGTTGCAGCCGCGCTGCACGTCCAGCGGGGCGTCATCTGCAAATGAGGAGTTGGTAGGAAAGCGGTCGGAACGGCTGGAATGGAACCAGCGCCGCCTACGATGTCAACGTGGTGCTCTCCCGCTGAGCGATGCGCCCTTGTTTCGGATGCGCCCGGGCGGAACACAAAGGAGTCACCAAACAGGCTGCGGCAGCACTCGCCGCCGCCCCTCGGAATGTGGGGGATATGCGCTTCCCATAATGTGACTTATGGTTCGGTTTCCAAAGAGAACGACAAGACCGAGGCAGAAAGAAGATGGCGGATCCCGCGCCGGACTGGAACCTGAAGAAGGTGCGCGCGCCCCAGGCGCTTAAATTGCTGCCGCGGCTGCGCGGCAAGATCAACTGGCAGGAAATCGAAGTCGCCCATATCGACACTGGCATCACCGAACACTCAACTTTCGGCCGCTGGTCCAACCACACATCGCCGTTCGTGCGCATCGGCCCGGGTCAGAACCTATTGGAAGAGGGAGACCAGCCCTTCGATCCGCTGACCGACAAAGGCAGTCCCGGTCACGGAACCAGGATCGCCAGCGTTTTGTGCGGCCTGCCCGTCGCCGGATCCAAGTTCGCTGGCGGGGTGGCGCCGGGCCTGCCGATCGTCCCCTACAGAACGATCACGTCGGTCGTTGCTTTTAACAAGAAGGCGCAGACTCGTATCGCACGTGCGATCGAACACGCCGTGGATCACCACTGCGACGTGATCTCCATGAGCCTGGGCTCACCGATGGTCATCCTGCCGTCCCCCAGCCGCCTCGGTCAGGCGGTCGACAAGGCGTACGAGGCGGGCATCATCGTGGTCGCCGCAGGCGGCCAGACCACCGAGCATGTCACCTATCCCGGCAAGTTCTCCCGCACCATCGGCGTCGGAGGCACCAGACCGAACGACAGATACTACTGGAAGTACAGCCTCAGATCCGCGCCCTGGATCGACGTCTGGGCGCCCGGCTACAAGGTGATCCGCGCCAGCAGCATTCTCGACAACGCCGGAAACAGGCAGGAGAGTAACGACAAGGCCGGCAAAGGATCCTCCTATGCGACCGTCCATGTTGCGGCTGCAGCGGCCATGTGGCTCGCCTATCACGGCGAAACCAAGCTGGAGCGGGCTTATCGCATGCGGTGGCAGCGCATAGAGGCGTTTCGCAGCCTGATCGGCAGCACCAGCAGTCCGATGAAAGGCAGCTACTGGCCGACCGAACCGGCCGGAATTCTCAACATCGAAAAACTGTTAGAGGCCGACCTGCCGCCCGCCGACACGCTGGACCGCGAACAGCGCCGCGCGGAACTGGAGTGGCAGTAGGCAGACTGGAAAGCGTCAAACCCGCAAGGCATGTCTCTGCAGAACGGGGGTTCCATCGCTTGCCACGCGACATCCGCGGCAAACCGGGACCGGCGGCGCGATTGCCAGTCGCTAGTCTGCCCTCCCAGAGACCCTGATCCCCTCGGCCCGCGACAACCGCCGAGGATCTTGGACACAGGCCGCGACGACGTCCCCAACCCGTGGGTCCTCCAGGCCGTGAAGAACCGCCGAGCGGCGCCCACCGAAGTTCCCGCCGCGACCGTAGATCCAGACCAAAACGTCGCCTTGAGCGACTTGTCCAAGCTTCGGGGCGACATCGAGCTCCACGTCGTGGTTCTCCACCAGGGACTGCTGCGGCACTGTTAACGGAAACAGGCGATTGGGTCCGTCGCTGACAATGACAAAAGGCGATTCCCAGCCCAGTCGGAACACCCATCCATTCTCGCCCTCCGGGCACGAGACGGTCTGGGCAAGCGGCGCCAGCCGAACATGGTCCGACAGCACCAAAGGTAACCAAAGGACCGCGGTGGTCAGCACGCCGAGCGAGATCGCAGCGCCAGGGAGTCCGAATCGCAAAGGCACCTGAGCAGCCGTTCCCAGCGACGTCGCAGAGCCTCGCCTAAGAAGGTAGAAGACCCCCATCCCGATGAGAGCGGCGTCGATTGGGAATGTCGCAGCATAAACCCGCGAGCCGCCGTCGAAAGTGATGAACGGTGCGGATATCAAAACCCCGACCACGATCGCCGCGATCAGTCCTTCCATCGGCTGTCTTATCCTGACAAAGCACCTGTAAACACCGATGAACCAGAACACGACGAACAGCGCTCTAACGGGAAACGGCTCGATAAAGCGGAATAACGCGTAAAAGTAGTGCACCAGCCCCTTGGCGTAGCCGAAAAACAAAAGATGCGGCTCGTCGAAGATCTTTTCGATGGCCAAACGATAAACCAGGCGCGACTCGGCCGCCACGCCGCTTGCCGCCGATAGCGCTTCGGCTTGATCGGTAAAGACGTAGAACCAGCCTTTCCCGCCGGCAGCAAGACCGTAGAGCGTATATGAGAAGTTGGAGTGGATGAGATCAGCGCCGCCGCCATACAAGCGCCCGACCAGGACGTTAAGAACAAACCCGCTGGCTATGCCCAGGGCAACAGCGCCGGCACGCCGCCAGCGTTTCTCGGGGAACCAAAGGCACCAGGCAAAGATCAGGGGCAGCACCAGAAAAGCGCCGGCACGGGCGTTCAGGGCAATGGTAAGGAGAAAGACGCCGACGACTCCGAATACGAATGAGCCGCTTTCGGACCAGCGCAGCAGGAGAATCGCAGCGAGTGCGCCCCATAAAAGGCCCGCGTGAACGCTTAGGGTCATCGGTCCCAGGATAGCTTGAAGCGCAAACAGGAAAGCGCAGGCGGAAATGCCGGCCGTCAGCCTCCAACGCCGGGCAATTTCAACGACCAGAAGGGAGAGCGCGGCGCCAACCAGGAATGCCTGGATCAGCAGGGCTGCCTGCAGGTCGCGGTCTGCACTCAGGACAATGACCGAGAGCAACACCGAATACAGGGGGCGACGCGCGCAATGAGGGGCCAAGGCCCCGCCGTCTAGTATGGAATAGGAGCAAGCGAAAAAGGTGTTTGGATCGTTGACCGGAAGCAACCCGGCGACGGCCCCGAATGGACTTGCGCCCGCTTCCCAGAACGCGGCAACCGCCAGCACGTAGAAGGCGATGAAGACTACGACAAGGACGCTCAGATGGAGGGACCGGCCGGGCGCGAGCCGCGTGTGACGCTCATAGAGCCCGACCAAGAGAACGGCAGCGCACAGCACCGCAAAGACGAGCTGGTTCGCCAAGACCGTAAACGTAGTCATTTCCGGTCCCCTGCGCGGACGGAAGCGGCCCAGCTGAATCGATCTGTCCGCGCATCTTTGGCCGTCATCGATCCCGGTTTAACATGTCCCGACCGCCCGAAGACAGGATTATGCCGCTTGACCGTCTCGCCTTTGCACCGCCGCCGTAGTAGCCGGCACGGACATACCTATCCCCGGGAGTAGGACCGCGGTTTATGATCAACGGCCGCGTAGGCGTCCCTTCTCGGCAGCACAGCGGAGATGTACGGGCGCAACTTGACCGCAGCGCCAGCAGATCCTCTTCCCTTGGTCAACGGCATCCTGGTAGACCAGTTAAGAGCTTCCGCATTCCAACCAGGACGTTGTGGTATCGAAAGACATCGACATCGATCACGCTGCCACGATCAGCACGCCATCTGGATGCGGATGCCGCGCAGGAGCCGGTCGAATAGAGTCTTTTCCAGCTATGACGATAGATGCCTACCTTACGCCGTTTTAGGTTCTCGCCCAGAATCGGTCTCGCTTGGAGCGTATGATGCAACATTTCGTTCAGAATAACTTCGCGTGGATCACAGGTGCGGTTCTCGCATCTATTGGAATACGCGTTACATACATAATGATTTCGCTCCATTACCAAGGACAAATTGAGGACGATTACATAGGATATTACACTTCAATACTTAAGCATGGTTATATTCTCGATGAGGGTATTGACGGCACTTTACTCCCAAGCGCAAGAGCAATGCCGATCTACCCATATTTTTTGGCTGGAATTCATTGGCTTGCTGGAAAGTTTACGACAACGGAATTTGCAACAACATACGTCGCACTGGCCCAATCGGTCATCGGTGGAGCGACCGTATTTGGTGTGGGGCTGTGTGCTCATCGGATCAATCCAAAGATCTCAAAATTAGCCATGGTTCTAACCTGCGTCTGGCCTAATTTTATCGTCCACACGGCAATCATCGGCAACGATACTGTTTTTGTAGCGTTTTTCGTATTTGGCTTAGCATTCTTGCTATGGTCAATAGACCGAGATCGACCTTGGCTGTTTTTAGTTTGCTCCGGCATCTTCTTTGGTCTTGCCATACTGACGCGTCCAACTTTGGTTTTCTTCCCAGTTCTTCTTTTTTTCATCACCTTTTTCATATTCTTTAGGACGAGAGAATTTCACTGGTTTCGCGCGCTGACTGCTTCGTTGGTGGTTCCCTTAGTAATGTTGGCATTAGTTTCTCCGCGACTGGCGGTAAACTATCATTACTATGGAAAGATAGCCCTGACCTCGCAGATGGGCATACATGCCCTTCATTGGGTCATTCCATGTATCCTTGACTCGGGCACATGTTCGAACAGAGAACCGAACGTATTGATCGGAAAAAGACTGGTCAACGAGCGCTTGGGTGAGTCTTCCGCCGAAGATCGGCGCAATCCATTCGTCGTCGACAGTATTCAGCGTCAGGTGGCTTTGGAATGGCTTTTGGATTTGAGCATAAAGCAGATTGTGTCGGGATTTGTTGGAGGCGCCGTATCGAATCTATTTAATAGCAGCATTCAAGCAGCGTCATATCGACTCGACTTGCCGATCATTTATCTGGGTAATACTGCGGCGACGGGCCTTGAGAAAACTCTCTCTTACTTTGAGTTTAGGCCTGAGCTTCTTATGACTTGGTTATGGCGCATATCCTTAGTCGGCATCGTATTCACACGTGTGGTTCAGTTAGTGGGAATTCTGTGTGGACTGTGGAACAGCCAAACGCGCATCTATGTTTTCGTTGTTGGTTTTGTGATTGCATACTTCTTGGTCATTAATGGGCCGATCGGAAATGCGCGCTATAGACTTCCGATGGAGCCAAGCTTTGTCGTGTTTACTGCTCTTGGTCTGCACTACCTATTTTGTCACGCAAATCGCCTCATCAATAAAGCAAAACAACAATCCTAAGTTCGACTCTCAATTCGAAGGCTCGCCTACAAGTGAAGAAGTGGTTCAGGCTTCCAGAGTTAATGGAAGCTTGAATTGCAACGGGGCAGTTTCGGTTGAATGACGAGTATTGACGGGCAGATTGCGCCTTACCTGCCGTAGGGAATAGCGCGGCGCGCATGGTGTTTCGATTATTGATCGATCACCTCGTATTGCGAGGCCTAGCCGAAATCCCCGACTGGACCCCAGTTGGGGATCCATGAATTGCGCGATACCCTCAGTGTGAATCATGTGTGTTGATTGACCCGAGCGCTTCGATATCGGCGCGAACCATCTCGTCAACCAGTTCCGCGAAGCCGATCTTCGGTTTCCAACGCAGAACGCGCCGCGCCTTTCCGGCATCACCTTGCAGCTGCGACACCTCCGTGGGCCGAAAGTAGCGCGGGTCGATGCGGATCAGGGCTTGCCCGGTCCGGGCGTCGACGCCGACCTCGTCGATGCCCGACCCCTGCCAGTGGACTTCGCGGCCGACGCAGGCGAAGGCCCGCTCGACGAACTCCCGAACCGTGTGACTCTCGCCAGTGGCAAGAACGAAGTCGTCGGGCTGGGGCTGTTGCAACATCAGCCACATACCCTCAACGAAATCGCGCGCGTGGCCCCAGTCCCGGCGGGCATCCAGGTTACCGAGGTAGATTACGCCCTGGCCGCCAGATACGATTGCCGCCACGGCCTGTGTGATCTTGCGCGTGACGAAGGTCTCGCCGCGGGTAGGGCCTTCATGGTTGAACAGTATTCCGTTGGATGCATGGATTCCGTATGCCTGGCGATAGTTCACGGTGATCCAATAGGCATAAAGCTTCGCCGCACCATAGGGGCTCCGCGGCCGAAAAGGCGACTCCTCGTTCAGCGGCAATTCCCTGGTGTCGCCGTAGAGTTCGGACGTGGAGGCCTGGTAGAAGCGCGTGCGCTCTTCCATGCCCAGGATGCGGATGGCTTCCAGCAGACGCAAGGTGCCAAGCGCGTCGGTGTTGGCAGTGTATTCCGGCGTCTCGAAGCTGACCTGAACATGGCTCTGGGCGGCTAGGTTGTAGATTTCGTTCGGCTGTGTGGTCTGGATAAGGCGGATCAGGTTGGTGGCGTCGGTCAGGTCTCCGTAGTGCAGGAAGAAATGCACGTCTGGATCATGCGAATCTTGGTACAAGTGATCAACGCGCGCTGTGTTGAACGACGACGATCGACGCTTGATCCCGTGTACCTCGTAGCCCTTGCCGAGCAGGAATTCGGCCAGGTAAGCCTCATCTTGGCCCGTCACTCCGGTGATCAGCGCCACCTTTCGCGTCATTAACGTAACCTCGCTTCGACACTTCGAATTCTCTCCGGTTTCGAGGCCAAGCATGGATTCGCCACTTGCGAAAGTCCAGGGGGACGTCCCTTTCCAAACGCAGCTGATTGGCGTAACTAGCTGGCACACACACTTGCGGCGCCCTCCGTCGTCACATCGAAACCCCGAATGAACAAAAAGACACCCTCACGTAAAGATCGTCTCCGCGCTCGGTCGGACGTTCTTGCCCCTACCCGGCACAACTGGATCGCCAAAAATCGATATTTTTACGACGAGGACGCGCGTTATATGCGGTTCCTCATCCCCGAGGATGTCCGCGTGCTTGAGATAGGCTGCGGCATCGGCAATCTACTTGCGGCGCTGAAACCGTCCCACGGCGTCGGCATCGACATCAGCCCGGCGATGATCGAGGAGGCGCGCCAGCGCCACCCGGACCTGGATTTCCACCTAGCCGACGTCGAGGACAGTGCCGCCCTGGACGCCCTTGAGGGGCAGTTCGACTATATCGTGGTGTCCGACACCATCGGCTCACTCGAGGACTGTGTGCTGGCATTGCAGAACATGCACCGGTTCTGCCATCGCGGAACCCGACTGGTGATCGCTTACTACTCGCACGCCTGGGAGCCATTCCTCAAGCTTGCGCAATGGATCGGTCAGAAAATGCCGCAGGAAGAAATGAACTATCTGACCACCGAGGACATCGCCGGCCTAATGGGGCTCGCCGATTTCGAGGTCATCCGCCGCGAATGGAAGCAGCTGCTTCCGCGCCGGCTGTTCGGAATTGGCAGCCTGATCAATCGTTATGTCTCCAGCCTTCCGTTGATTCGCCGGGCTTGTCTCAGGAATTACCTGGTGGGTCGCTCGCTTCGTCATTGGGACGACGGGGTCAAGTCATGCACGGTCGTGGTTCCGTGTCGCAACGAGAAAGGCAATGTCGAGAATGCGGTTACGCGACTGCCGGCGTTCTGCCAGGACATCGAGATCATCTTCGTCGAGGGGCACAGCCGTGACGGCACCTACGAAGAGATGCTTCGGGTGCAGCAGGCGTATTCCGATCGCGACATCAAGGTCATGCGGCAACCGGGATCCGGCAAGGCGGACGCGATGTTCACCGCATTCGACGCAGCGCGTGGCGACGTATTGATGATCCTTGATGGCGACCTGACAGTGCCACCCGAACAACTTTCGAAGTTCTGGGATGCCCTCAAGAGCGGCAAGGGCGAATTCATCAATGGCTCGCGACTTGTCTATCCGATGGAAGACCAGGCCATGCGCACGCTCAACCTCGTGGCCAACCGGGTGTTTTCTCTGCTGTTCACCTGGCTCTTGAACCAACGCTTCACTGACACGCTATGCGGCAGCAAGGTGCTTCGGCGGATTGATTACCTGAAACTCAAGGAGAACCGGTCATACTTCGGGGACTTCGATCCCTTCGGCGACTTCGACCTGATCTTCGGCGCCGCCAAGATGAACTTGAAAACTGTCGAAGTGCCGATCCGCTACGCCGCGCGCGCCTACGGCACGACCCAGATCTCGCGATTCCAGCATGGTTGGCTGCTTCTGAAGATGGTCGGCTTCGCCTACAAAAAGCTAAAGGCCCTGTGAGCGGCTCCGCCTGACTGTCCGCCATCTCCGTTGATCCCAGCAGAGGGACGGCAACGAACTGAGTTCGGCCTTGCATCTTCAGAGTGAACATCATCTACCACCGCACCGAACTGCATGCCACATGTGACAGTCGGCGTGTTTTCCAACGACACAATCGTTGCGGTATCACAACACGCCGCAACAGACTTGGTCCCGACGACTCTGTTCGTTGACAACGGTGTTGGTTATGTTCTGCGGATAAATGGTGGGCGCGGCTGGGATTGAACCAGCGACCCCTACGATGTCAACGTAGTGCTCTCCCGCTGAGCTACGCGCCCTTGTTTCGGATGCGCCCGGTCTTGCGCCGGACCCGAAAACGGTGCGGGAGATAGCACCGCGCGCGGGCGATGGCAAGCCCCGCGCCCGATTGGAAACACATGACAAGGCCCGCCGGCCTCCGCCACAATCGGGCGACATCGAAAAGGCCAGGTCCAAGCCCGCCCATGAACACCGCCGCCCCCTCGCCCGACGCCCTGGACGCCGCCGGCATCCGGCCCGCGACCGCGGACGACATCGACGCCGTCGCCGCGATCTACGCCCACCATGTGCGGACCGGGCTCGCGTCCTTTGAAGAAGAGCCGCCGACGGCAGACGAGATGCGCCGGCGGTTCGACGCCTTATGCGCGGCCGACATGCCCTATCTGGTCGCCGAAGCGGACGGGCGCGTGGTCGCCTATGCCTATGCGGGCGCCTACAGGCCCCGGCCCGCCTACCGGCACAGCGTCGAGGACTCGGTCTATGTGGAGGCCGGCTGCGGCGGGCACGGTCTCGGGCGGCGGCTGCTGCAGGCGCTGATCGAAGAATGCACCGCCCGCGGCTTCCGCCAGATGCTGGGCATCATCAGCGATGTGGAAGGCCCGTCGATCGCACTGCACGAACGCTGCGGCTTCTCCCAGGTCGGGCGGCTGCGGTCCGTCGGGTTCAAGCACGGGCGCTGGGTCGACACGGTTATCATGCAGCGGCCGCTGGGCGACGGGGACGCCGCGCCGCCGGGGTGAGCGTCCCCTTCTCCCCCGGGACGAGGGGCTATTAGGCACGCATCTTGCTTAACCATATCCGGAGAGACTGGAGACTGGACCCATGGCGATGCGCCGTGTGCTTTTTGTCGTTCTGCTGACTGCCGGCCTGGCCGCCGGCGGACGCGGCCATGCGTCCTCGGGAACCCCGGATTTCCTTGGTTTGACGGGCGATCACGCCCTGTGCACCCGGTCCATCGACGCCGCCGAACAGGCCCGTCAGATCCCGCGTTTCCTGCTGCAGGCGATCGCCCAGGTCGAATCCGGCCGCTGGTCGGCCAAGGACAGGGCAAACCTTGCCTGGCCCTGGACGGTCTATGCCGAGGGCCGGGGCCGTTATCTGCGCTCGAAAGCCGAGGCGATCGCCGAGGTACAAGCGCTGATCCGGCGCGGGGTGCGCAACATCGATGTGGGCTGCATGCAGGTCAACCTGCATTATCACGGCCGCGCCTTCGCCTCCCTGGAGGAGGCCCTGGACCCGGTGCACAACGTCGCTTACGCCACCAGCTTTCTGGTCGATCTCAGGCGGAGCACAAAATCCTGGACCAATGCGGTAAAGAACTACCACTCACGGACCCGCAGCCTGCACATCCCCTACCGCAAAAGGGTCTACCAGGCCTGGCGCGACTTGCGCCAGCGCGCCCGCAAGGCCGGCCGCTAGGCTGGCAAGGGTCTGAAAAGCCGCAGCGTTCCGCGCCTGCCATGGTATACAGGCCCGCGTTTGGCGACGATTCGTTTACCAATCCTGAAGGTTCCTGACGCTCTAATGCTGCGGTGGGACCGCTGCGTCGTCCGGACGGTGCGGCAGAAGACGGGCATGGATTGAACAAGCGGCGGACGCGGCAGGGCAATGGGCATCCAGCCCTCCATACGTGGTCCGGGGTAAAGCGTGGCGATTAGGATCTTTCAGAACCAGAAACCGGCAGCCGTCTTGGCGGCACTGGCGGCCGTGGTGGCCGCCGGCGCGATCGTGGTCGCGGCGCTGCAGGCGACGCCGGGCGCGGTGACCGTGCTGGCCCTGGTGCTGAGCGGCGTGACCGTCGCGCTGGTGCTGTGGAGCCTGCTGTCCGGCTCGACCGCGCCGCGCCGCAAGCCAGAAACACCCATCGCCGACACCGGCACCCGCGGCCTGTTGATCAGCACCGATTTGACCGATCCGTCCGGCGCCCCCGACGACCCGGCCCTGGCCGGCCTGCTGCGGTCCTTCGTGGGCGCGATCGACATCGCCGTCCTGGTCTACGACGACCGCGACCGGCTCGTCCTGGCCAACGAGAAGGCCCAGGAGCTGTTTCCGAATGTGGAACAGGCCATCGTCAACGGCTGGGTCTTCGCCCAGGTCGCCGAGTATTCGGTCCAGGAGGGTCACGTCAAGATCCCCGGCGTGCCGAAGGAAACCTGGGTCTGGACCCTGCGGCAGGCGCACGCCGAGCCCGGCCGCAACCTGGAGGTGGAAACCCGCGACGGGCGCTGGGTGCGCATGGTGGACCAGCGTATCGAAGGCGGCTGGACCGTCGGTCTAAGGATCGACATCACCGAGGAGAAGCGCCGCGAGCGCGCCCTGATCGAAAGCGAAAACCGGCTGGGCGATCTGAGCCGGGTTTCCTCCGACTGGCACTGGGAGATGGACGCCGATCTGCGCTTCACCTACCTGTCCGATCGCATCGAGGACGTCAGCGGGCTGCCGCCGTCTTACTTCCTGGGCAAAACCCGCCGCGAGGTGATGTCGGAAGAAAGCCTGGGCGATTGGGACTCCCATTTCGCGGACCTCAAGGCCCATCGTCCGTTCCGGGATTTCCGCTATTCGACGGTCACGCCCGAAGGGCGGCGGCGCCATTTCACGCTCAGCGGCGTGCCGGTGTTCGACGACGAGGGCAACTTCGCCGGATACCGTGGCGCGGCAACCGACATCACAGAGGCAACCGAGGCGGACGAGGCAGCCAAGGTCGCGCGGTCGCGCCTGACCGACGCCATCGAGGCGCTCAGCGCCGTGATCATGCTTTTCGACAGCCAGGGTCGCCTGGAACTGTTCAACAGCCGCGCCACCTATCTCTACGGCCAGGCCGGCCGCCCGATACGGCGCGGCATGCCGGTCAGGGAGGTGCTGCAGATCGTCGCCGAAAGCGGCATCGTGGCGGACGCCAAGGGCAAGGAAGACGAGTGGACCGACACGGAAACCGCCCGGCTCACCCGTGCCGACGGCGAACGGGTGATGCGCCATGTGGGCGACGTGTGGCTGCAATGCCGCGCCTACCGCACCCAGGACGGCGGCCTGCTTTCGGTGGAAACCGACGTGACGCCGATGGTGCATCGCGAACAGAAGCTGCAGCGCCAGTCGTCGATGCTGCGGGTTGTCATGGACAGCATGACCCAGGGCATCGCCGCCTATGACAGCGGTCTGAAACTCCTGGCCTGGAACCGCCGCTACGTGGAGATCCTGAACCTGCCGCCAAAGCTGCTGAGGGTCGGAACGCCGGTGGACGCGATCATCCGCAACAGCGGCGTTGCCCATATGTACGAGGGCATGGATATCGACGAAGTCGTCGCGGACCGCAAGCAGCGGCTGATGGAATTCGACAGCCCGCCGGACATCCTGCATCTGCCGTCGGGCGAGATCCTGGAAGTGGAGTCGCGCCCGCTGGAAGGCGGCGGCATCCTGGTCGGCATCACGGACATCACCGTGCCCCAGCGCAACGCCGAGGCGCTGACCAAGGCCAAGGAGGAGGCCGAGCTTGCGAACCGGTCCAAGTCCCACTTCCTGGCCAACATCACCCACGAACTGCGGACGCCGCTGAATGCGATCATCGGCTTCGCCGACGTCCTGCGCGACGAGCTGTTCGGCCCCATCGGCAACAAGCAGTACCGGATTTCGTGATCGACATCCACGAAAGCGGCAGGCACCTGCTGTCGCTGATCAACGATACTCTGGATCTTTCCAAGTACGAGATCGGCCATCGCGAACTGCAGGCCCACCCCATGGAGCTGGCGGGCGCGGTGGAGGCCTCTATCCGCATCATCCGCCAGCGCGCGATCGACAAGAACCTCACCCTGATCGACGAGGTGCCCCGCGACCTGCCGCCGATCTCCGCCGAAAGCCGGGCGATCCGGCAGATTCTGATCAACCTGTTGTCCAACGCCATCAAGTTCACGCCGGCCGGAGGCAAGGTGACCGTTTCTGCCAACCGCGTGCCTGGCGGCGACCTGTCGCTCAGCGTCGCCGACACCGGCATCGGCATCGCGCCCGAAGACGTCCCACGCGCCTTCGCGCCGTTCGAACAGATCGATTCCGACCTCAGCCGCGAATTCGAAGGGACCGGGCTGGGCCTGCCGCTGGTCAAGAGCCTGGCCGAGCTGCACGGCGCGGAAGTGAAGATGGAGACGGAAGTCGGCAAAGGCACGACGGTCACCATCGTCTTCCCCAAGGACAGGGTTCTGGCGCGCGCAAAGGCGGGGTAAAACATCCCCACTGTTCGGCCGAACCGCAGGGGGTTTCGCAAGATGAGCATCGACGTCGCCGCGGCGCGTGCGGACACGCCGGGCTGTTCTGAGATCGTGCATTTCAACAATGCCGGGTCGGCCCTGTCACCGCGCCCGGTCACCCAGGCGGTCATTGCGCAGATCGAGGCCGAAGCATCCATCGGCGGCTACGAGGCGGCGGACCTCGCCGCGGCGCAGCTGGACGCTTTCTACGACAGCGCCGCCCGCCTGGTCGGCGGCGCCTGCGACGAGATTGCCTGGGTGGAGAACGGCACCCGGGCCTGGGACATGGCTTTCTATGGCCTGGACTGGCGCCCCGGCGACAAGGTGGTGACCAACCGGTCGGAATACGGCTCCAACTACGTCGCCTATCTGCATGCGGCGCAACGGTGGGGCATCGAGATCGTCGTCGCCCCGGACGACGCCTGCGGGCAGATCGACGTGGCGGCGCTGGAAACGCAGATCGATGAACGGGTCCGGCTGATCTCCATCTGCCACATTCCCACCAACGGCGGCCTGGTAAACCCGGCAGCCGCGGTCGGCGCGGCCGCGCGGCGCCACGGCATCCCCTTCCTGCTAGATGCCGTGCAATCCGCTGGGCAACTGCCACTGGACGTACGCGAGATCGGCTGCACCATGCTGGCGGTCACGGGGCGCAAGTACCTGCGCGGGCCGCGGGGCACAGGGTTCCTGTGGGTCGCGTCCGACTGGATCGGCAGGCTGGACCCGCCGCTGTTGGACAATCATGCGGCCCAATGGACCGCGCCGGACCGCTACGAGGTCGCCGCCACCGCCCGGCGTTTCGAGAACTTCGAGATGTACAATGCCGGCCGCATCGGGCTGGGCCGCGCCATCGATTACGCGCTGGACCTGGGCCTGCCGGCTATTCGCGACCGTGTCTATGCGTTGGCCGGAACATTGCGCGCGGCCCTGTCGGACGTGCCGGGCGTCACGTTGCGCGACCTGGGCGAAGAGAAATGCGGCATCGTCACCTTCACAACCGAGGGACACGACCCGGCCGCCGTCAGCGCGCGCCTGCGCGGGGAATTCGCCACCAACACCTCTGTCACCAGGCAGGTCTTCACGCGCCTGGACATGGAAGACCGCGGCCTGGACAGCATGGTCCGCGCCTCGGTCCACTACTACAACACCGAGGACGAGATCGATCGCTTCGTCGAGGCGATGAAGACGATTGTCGCCTGAAATCAGGCCGATTGCCCGGCTTCCTGCCCGCCCTGCCCGTAACCGGTGAGCTGCCGATACAGCACGGACAACAGCGCGACGAAAAGCGCTGCGGTCAGGCCGTATGAGATCAGCCCCGAAATGAGAAATGGAACGCGCATTGACTGCATCACCGACGTGAGCTGTTCCGACGCGACCAGCGCGTCAAAGTCGCTGGGAAAGAACAGCTGATAGAGCACGAGGTCCAGCAGGACGACCGGCAGAAACACAAGCAGGAAGGCCAGGAAGATCCGGAAGACCTTGGCATAGGACCGGCGCTGCGCGGTGTGCACGATCGACCCGGCCCCCACCGCGGCGCCCGGAAGGACCAGGCAGAACCTGCAGAAGGCATAGATCCAGGCCGTAACGGTCAGAGCCAACAGCACGATGGCAAGCGCCGGGCTTTGCGTGGCCGTCGCCAGCAGGAACGTCGCCAGCGAGCCGGATGCAAGAATGACGAAGGACAGCGCGTAAAGGCAGACCAGCGCGCCCAGATAGACCCACTCGACCCTTCGCCACGCCAGGCCCAGGCCGGGCAGGACGCCGGCGGTCCCCATCAGGATCCAACGGTGCCAGGCCGTCGCGAAAGCCACGAAGGCCAGCATTTGGAAGATCACCGGGATGATCTGCGCCGTGTCGAAGCCGGGTTCCTGTCCGGTTTCCGCAAGCCGCCGCAGCGCCGCGACCTGCCGGTCGTAGGCCCAGTAGCTGCCGGCTGCCACCACGCCAAGCGGAACCAGCAACAGCCGGCCGACGGTCGAAAGGTTTCGGAACACCAGACCGTAGGTTTCGGTAAAGGCGTCTACGGGGCGCACCCCCGCGCCCGGATGAATGGGCGGGCCCGACGGCTGTTGCGACATTGTCTCCCCGTTTCGCTTCCCAGGTCCTAGCCCCACAGGGCCGCGGACGGCGGCTCCACCATGGCGCCTTGGTAGACCATCCCGTCGGGGCGGTCGCGCGCCAGCCACAGCGGCGCATCCAGGTCGACGACCGCCGCGCCCTGGGCAACCAGGTGCCCGGGCGCCATGGACAGCGACGACCCCACCATGCAGCCGACCATGACCTGGAACCCCGCCGCCTCGGCCGCGTCTTTCAGCGCCAGGGCCTCGGTCAATCCGCCTGTCTTGTCCAGCTTGATATTGATCATCTCATAACGTCCGGCCAACCCGGCCAGCGACGCCCGGTCGTGCGCCGATTCATCGGCGCACAGCGGAACGGGATGCTCGAAATCGGCCAGCACCGCATCCGATCCCGCCGGCAGCGGCTGTTCGATCATTTCCACGCCCAGCGCAGCCAGGTCCCGGGACAGTGGCGCCACGATGTCGGGCGTCCAGGCCTCGTTCGCATCGACCACCAGGCGCGCGCCCGGCGCGTTCGCCCTGACCGCCTTAACCCGGTCCAGGTCGCCCGCCCCAGTCAGCTTCAGTTTCAACAAGGGACGCCCGGCGGCGGCCGCCGCCTCTCCCATTTTCTCCGGCGTATCCAGGCTCAGCGTATAAACGGTCTGCACGGGTTTCGGCGCCGCCAGTCCCGCAACGTCCCACACCCGCGCGCCCGCGCGCTTTGCTTCCAGGTCCCAAAACGCGCAATCCAGTGCATTGCGCGCCGCGCCGGGTGCCATGGCGTCCTGCAGGCCCGCCCGGTCCAGCCCGGCCGCCAGCGCGGGTTCCATCGCCTCGACAGCCGCACGCACGCCCTCGACCGTCTCGCCGTACCGGGCATAGGGGACGCATTCGCCGCGTCCGCGGTGCGTGCCGTCTTCCAGCCTCACCACCACGACGACCGCCTCGGTCTTGGCCCCGCGCGAGATGGCAAACGTGCCCGCGATCGGAAACCGCTCGACCGCGACGTCGAGTGTCAAAGCCGCCATCCGCCGTCCTACCCGGGCAGCGCGTCGACCAGCCGGGCCGCGCCCTGCCGGTAGGCATCGACGGTCGGCAGGCCGGTCTCGTCTTCGATCCGGGCAAGCGCGGCCGTCGCCGCATCGTCGTCCAGTCCTGCCGTATTGACCGAAACACCGATCACGCTGGAGTCGGGATTGGTCAGGCGCGCCGTGGCCTCGTTCAGCGCGATGCAGACGCCAAGCCCGGGAAGCGGCACACCCGGCAGCCCGCGCATGTGCGTGCGGTCCAGGGCGTGGCACATCACCATGGCGTCGGGCTGGGATCCGTGCGTCAGACCCAGGCTGACGCCCGCGAAGGAAGCGTGGAACAGCGAGCCCTGTCCTTCAACCACGTCCCAATGGTCCGGTTCGTTGTCGGGGCTGAGGGTTTCCGCTGCGCCGGAAATGAAGTCCGCAACCACCGCATCGACCGAGACGCCGTCGCCGGCGATGAAGATCCCCGTCTGGCCGGTCGCCCGGAAGTCCGCCTTCATCCCGCGCGCCAGCATCTCCCGCTCGATCGCCAGCGAGGTGAACATCTTTCCCACCGAACAATCTGTGCCCACCGTCAGCAGGCGTTTGCCCGTCCGCCTGCGCCCGGTGCCCACCTCGAAAACCTCGTTCGGATGGCGGACGTCGAAAAGCTGTCGACCCTTCTCTGCAGCAACCGCGGGCAAGGGCGGCGTTTCGGCCAAGCGCACATGCAGCCCGCTGGCGATGTCGTATCCCAGGTCAAGGGCCGTGCGCATGGAGCCGATCCAGCCATCGTCCAGCACGCCGCCGCGATTTGCGACGCCGACGACCAGCGTTTCCGCGCCTGCCGCACGCGCCTGTTCCAGAGTCATGTCGGGAAGTCCCAGATCGGCCTGGCAGCCGGGCAGCCTGAACTGTCCCATGCACCAGTCCGGTCGCCACTTCGCAACGCCATCTGCCACCTTTGCGGTGAGCTGGTCCGGCGCGTCGCCAAGGAACATAAGATAAGGATGCCGGATATTCATGCGTCGATGTCCCCCAATGCGCCGCGCCCGAGTCGCACGATTTCCGTCGCAGCCGCCGCGTCGCGTTGCGCGAGCCTATCTGAAACACCAAGGCCGCTCCAAGGTTGAATCGGCCCTGCTGCCGCCGGTTTGCCCTGGGCCAAGCGCGCGGGTATTTTCGCGGGCGATGGCCGAGGTCGACATCACGTCACAGGTTGAACCGGACCCCGAGGTGGATCCGCGCCCGGCGATCGCGGCGAACCGGTTCGGATTGGGCGCCCGCCCCGGCGAGCTGGCCGCGATCGCGGCCGACGTCGGCGAGTGGCTTGCCCACCAGCTGCTTCCCGCTCCCGTTCCCGAAACGATCGCGGCCCTGCCGCCCGGCGACCGGGAATACGTCGCCGTGATGCAGGCGCGCGCCATGCCGCCGGCGCGGCGTTCCTACGCGTTCCGCAAGATGCGGCAGGAGTTCGACCGCCAGGCGGCCATTCATGCGGTCGCCGCCGCGGTCAGCGAACGCCCGTTCCGCGAACGCCTCGTGCGGTTCTGGTGCAACCATTTCACGGTTTCGGTTACAAACCCCGATCTCCATGCGCTGGCGCCGGCCTTCGAACGGGACGTGGTGCGCGCCAACCTGGACGGCAGCTTCTTCGACATGCTGCTCGCCGCCGTGCGGCACCCCGCGATGCTGATCTATGTCGGCCAGGGACCCACGATCGGTCCGAACTCGCCGGCCGGCCTGAAGGCGAACCAACCCCTGGACACCCGCATGGCCGAAGCGGTGCTGCGGCACCTGACCATCGGGCGAACGGAAGGTTTCGAACCGGGCGAGATCCAGAACCTGGCACGCCTGATGACCGGCTGGTCTCTGGCCGGGCCCGGCGAAACCGCGCCCGGCCGCTTCGTCTACAGGCCGGAATGGCATGAACCCGGCAACAAGCCGTTCCTGGGGCGGAACTATCCTCAAACGGGCATCCTGGAAGGCGAGGCCGCGCTGGATGCGCTGGCGCTGCATCCGGCCACGATGCGCCATCTGGCGACCAAGATGGCGCGGCATTTCATCGCTGACGAACCCGATCCGCTGCTGGTCGAGCAGATCGCGAAAGGCTATGCCCGGGCCGACGGCCGGCTTCCGGCAATGGCGTTGGCCCTGATCACGGCACCGCAGAGCTGGTCGCCGATGCCGGCGAAGGTGAAACGCCCGGACGAGCTGGTGTTCTCGCTGGTGCGGACCGCCGGCATCCGGCCCGAAGACGGTCGCCCGCTGATCCGCTGGATGCGCGCGCTGGGCCAGCCGCCCTACGCGGCGCCCGCGCCCGAAGGGTGGACCGACCGGGCCGTCGACTGGAACGCTCCGGATCGTCTCTTGGAGCGGCTGGAATGGTGCGCCGGCCTGGCCGGCTGGCTGCGGCCCACGCTGGCGCCGCTGGACCATGCGGCGGACATCATGGGGCCGACCGTGCGGCCGGCGACGCTGCGCCGCATGGCCGTTGCGCTGGACGACACAGAGGCGCTGGCAATCCTGCTGGCCAGCCCCGAGTTTCAGCAGCGATGATCGGGCCGCGCACACGCCGCCGATTCCTGGGCGAGATTGCCGCCGGCGCCGGCGCCTTCGCTCTTCCTTCGGTCAGCCTTGCGGCGGCTCACACGGATCGCCGCCTTGTGCTCCTGCTGATGCGCGGTCTGGACGGGTTGGCGCTGGTCGCGCCTTATGGCGACAGCGCATACGCCGCCACCCGCGGCGACCTGGCGCTGCCGCCGCCCGGCGAATCGGGCCTGCTGGACCTGGACGGCTTCTACGGACTGCATCCAGCGGCGCTTGAGATGCACGACATCTGGCAGGGCGGCCAGCTTGCCTTCGTTCATGCGGCAGCCACGCCATACCGGAAACGCAATCACCTGGAAGCCCAGGCGGTCCTGGAAGGCGGAACGGCGGCGCCGGTCGCTGCGTCAACCGGATGGCTCAACCGGATGCTGCAGGTGCTGGGGACCGATCCGGAAGCCACGATAGCCTTGGGCCGGGACTTGCCGCCAATCCTGCGCGGCAAGGCCGGTTCGGAAGCATGGGCGCCCTCCGCGCTGCCCAGGCCGGTGACCGGTTTCTATGCCAAGATGACGCTGCTCTACGACGAAGACCCGCGGTTGGGCCAGATCTTCAAGGGCGGCCTGGAGAGCCGCTACCTGGCTGACCGTCTGTTGACAGAAGACGACCGGCAGTCGGGCCGCGGCGTCGCAACGGCGGACGACAGCGTTGGCGCCGCCGCCCTGGTGGCGGACCGTCTCGCCCGGCCGGACGGCCCGCGGGTCGCGGTGATCGAGACCGCCGGCTGGGACACGCACGCCAACCAGGGGACGCTGGAAGGGCCGCTGGCGCGCCGGCTGCGCGGGCTCAACGATTGCCTGGAGGCGTTGGCGATCGGGCTGGCGCCGGTCTGGGATAAAACCATGGTGGTTGGGCTTTCGGAATTCGGCCGCACCGCCGTCGCGAACGGAACCGGCGGAACCGACAACGGAACGGGCGGCCTGATTGTCCTGGCGGGCGGCCCGGTCCTGGGCGGCAAGGTGCACGGTCGCTGGCCCGGTCTGGCGCCCGATGCCCTGCGCGACGGACGCGACCTGGCCGCCACCACCGATACGCGCGCGGTGCTTAAGGCGGTGCTGGCGCGCCACTTGGGCCTGGACCGGCGCAGCCTGGACCAAACGGTCTTTCCGGAAAGCGCAGCCGTCGCGCCGCTGGAGGGGTTGCTGTTGTAACGAAACTCTGGAACCGGAGCCCCCTCACCCCAACCCC
>Ga0056115_1000362_pt1 | contig 20796 bp, 10 predicted proteins | sample WorMetOlspDAHAB1_FD_77007 | JGI IMG/M metagenome (GOLD analysis project Ga0056115, IMG submission 77007) | Marine gutless worms symbiont microbial communities from Max Planck institute for Marine Microbiology, Germany - Olavius sp. DAHAB.1 ...
AGCAAAAACTACACACATACAACCGATGCGCAGCTCATATAATACTCCCTGCAGCAAATATTAACTTGTATTGAGCTTCTACTCGCACAATGAAACAAGTCTCGCGATGTCCACCCTTGCGATGTGGTACCGAGTTGTCCAGTCTCGCGATGTCAGGTCTCGCGTTTTCAGTCGCCCCGTCCTAACCACTGAGCCACGCTGCCAATGGTCTAAAGAAAGAAAATAAGACGTTTACGTTTTCTGTCTTCGCCATCTTTTAGTTGCCTACATTATTCTGTGTTTGCGTTGCAGACTGCCAAAGACGGAATAATAGAGTCGGAAACGAAACGTCACTGCATGACGTCACTGATGCCGGCCAACGAGATGAATGACGTCACGCGTGATGTCAGAACACGTGACTCGAAATGCACGTCCGCTGACGTCACAGGTGCTTCCGGTTTGCGACGCGAAATTGCGGTTTGTCACTTTTTTATTACTTACTGATTGTCGTATTTAAATTTCATGATGGTTCTTCTGCTTGTAGAAAACTTAATAATCAATGTCAGATTATATTTTACTCAAATATACTAGAACTTGTTGACAATAAACAGATATAGCGAAATAAATATCAAACTTCGCTATGCTGTACTAACTACTTGGTAATGGTTGGTAATTTTGCTGGTTTTTTAGTATCTTTATTAATCTGTAAATGGTAGCCGAATATAAAGAAAAATGAATACTTAACTAGAACTTAGTAGTAGAGACCAGTTCATAATATAAAGTTATAAACAATAAGTTTTATTTTTATATTTGTATATTTTCTGTGCTGCCAAAGTTTGTCATAATAATAAGCCGTGATGATGTGTGATAGGGCTACCCGGAACAGTGCCGGCAGCAGGACCTGAAGACTTCAGATTCCACATTCATAACGCCGTATAACTACAATCATCAGCTTCAGCAGCCGACCCAACCGCATCATCATCGCCATCATCATCCTTTGGCTTCGCAGCAGCCTCAGCCCGGCGCGCACCGTGATGACGTCGGGCCCTCCGGTGCCTCCTCCGACCTCATCGACCTGAGCCGGTCGAGGTCTGCCGCTGTGACGGGTACTGACGGCCGGGGAAGACAAAGACCATCGGCTGCTGTTCATCCACATAGACCGGCGTCCGCAACCCACGCACCTGCTGCCAGAACTCCACAACAGGTATGCTTCCTTCACGGTTGCCAGGGGCGTCCAAAGGCACTCGCGCGACGAAAAATGCGTCACGGAAATCCTCGGGGCGGGACAAAAAATAAAGAAGTTAGGGGGACAAAATTTAGTTGATGTTTACGTCTAAAATGCTCTTAAACTCACCTACAAGCATCTTTAATTCCAAAATTTTGCAGGCGGTGATACCCCTGGAGCCGCGTTACAAAGGGGAGGGACAGAATGGGAGGGAGGTTAAAAAGAAAAGAGAGGGGAGCCGGGAGGTTGCGTCATGGCTGTCGCGGGGGAATGGACGCCCCTGACGGTTGCTGTCCCGCGCTGTGCTCGGGATCGGTAGAATAAGCCCACATCGTTTCCTGGCCGAGTGTCGTAAGACGTGACTATTTTAGGGTTTTTTTTCTTATTTGGGTTTGTTGCGTTCACGTCTTTTCCTGCACTCTTTATTTTTTTGTCTTCGTATCTATCTTTTAACTTTCTTTTATTCAGTTTTGCATTAGGCCCATATATAATATTTTAAACTCACTCTTTAATACGAACTATTCGAACTAAGACAGTGAACTGCCTGCATTCACTATTCTTCTTGTTTCGTAAGCGGCCGGGGAAAGCGGGTCACCTGCCATGGTGTTTCCAGCCACCGGTCCCGCTTCATCATCTGCAGACTGGAGTCTGGACAACCCGCCATTTAACTTCGTCAACGGGCATGAGTTGACAATGTGAGACATCGTATGGCTCCCGGTCACAGGAGCACAGGTCCCACGAGTCTAGACGCCATCTGTATATACAGGCGCCACTGTGGCCCAGCTGTGCAATACAGAAACTATTGAGCAGAGACCAGTGTTGTCGAAAAAAAGTCAAAACCAGGTAGTCGGATTGTGGTGTCGGCCACTAAGTGAAAGCTGATCATCGGAGCCGACACCCAGCAGTAAATATTCACTAGCAAATGATAGGAACACGTGCATACAATAGCAAGACACAGAACAATAAGGGACAAGAACAACAGGACAGCGGTTGCATAATTATACATTCTACACAACAGCAAATGCCGAACCTACCTCAACACTGGCTTTTGGCTGCGTGTGCCGCAGCGCATACCCTTCAAGCTTGCCCTCATGTTTTACCAGTGCGTCCGTGGACTTTGACCGGTTTGCCTGGCCGACGCCATTCAGCTGGTCGCCAGGATTCCCGGTCGACAACGCCTGCAGTCATCATCGACCTCGACTGTCCACAGTCGGTGACCGAGCGTTTCCCGTCGCCGCAGCAACGAACATGGAACAGTTTGCCGGCTGAAGTGACGACATCAAATTTTCTGCAAACCTTCAAAACCAAACTAAACAATCTAATTTATTCTTGGCGTCGTTTCCATAGTTTATAAATTGTTATAGTGTTTGTAAAGTGTCTGAAGTGCTTCGGCATTTTTCACTTTAAATTTAATGTAATGTAATGTAACACAGTTTTCCAAGTACTGAGAGGAATTCTAACACTTCGTCAGTAAATATTCTTCGAATGAAGGCGACTTTCTTGGATTTACGGAACTAAAACACATGTACAGCCCTCTAAGGTGTGACGGCGTCCATGAGCGACAGACAGTCGGTAACTACAGCATAATATATAGCATGATTAGCATCAGTCAGGTGATGTGTGCCATTCAGTGATTTCAGTTATTTTTTTACTTACTTACTTAAGGCGCTTGTTTCTACAGTCCACGCGGTGTTAATAAATTTGTCGTCGCTGTTTGCAGCAGGACTTACCAGAAAGACTATACTTTCGAGATCAGAAGCAAGATCACGGCACTGGAACCAGCTTACCTGACGCCTATTACTCCTATTCTTTTGCTGGTCTGTATTTATGTCGGTTTAATTTCATCTTATGTTCACCTGTTTATCTGGTTTATGCGTGGGTGACAACAGGGTGTGGAAGTTGCCGTCGCCATCTTGTAAGGCAAGAGTGCTGTGATGGCAGCGTAACGTCGAAGCTTACACTTAACTCTACGTTCTTTGGTAACAGTCTGCCATTTTTATTTTACTGGTCTCTGGCACCCTCATTGTATGTACATATTTACTCTTTCGACTTGCTATAATTGGGATGACAATACCGCCGTGGTGGAGGCATACTTGTGCAGCAGTGTAACGTCGTAACTTGTAAACTTGCGTATGCTTGCTAACTGTTGTGTGTGGAATTACACACCAGTCGAAATGCACGATCTGCAAATAACTTTGGAACAAGAATTTTCGTATTCCGCATTTACCCCGTCTGTGTTCGCATTAAGTATACCTCCAACATGGCGGCGTGTTATGACAATGACGTCAATGACATCACTTCACCTCATGTATACGAAAACACGCAAATAATAATAGATTTTCCATCTGCCAGGTCGTCAGCAGCGTGGTAATCGTTCCCAACCGTACAGCGATCTGTCAGTTAAACAACTTCAGCAAACGTTCACCGAACAGGACTACAGCGCTCTGATGTATTGGACCCAGCCGACACCACCGCCCCCTGGCGATTACTATCAGAACCACACAATGCTGCCACCTGTCGATCGCCGCCACGTACTACAACGGTAAAACGAATTTCACTGTGATTTCATGTCTACCGCCAAAAAATTTCGGACACCTAAAGCGTCGGTTGCATGAACGTCACTTAAATTTAAGTGACTCTTAAGATCATTTTCCGTCACGCATTATGTAATCTTGAACGTCAATTTTGTGTTACGCATGAAATGAGGAAAAACGTCAACTTAACAGCACTTGATTCGTGAAACGCATAGAAATGATGTTCACGATGGCGACTTTAAGTGTCACTTAACTTTAAGTGACGTTCATATAACCGGCACTTAGTCAGCACACAGTAAATATAGTGTCAACGCTCGAGATTGTAAAAATTTCCATTCAATTGTGTTTAGTTAAAAGGTAACTGAATGTTTTAGCGAAAGTTCCAATGAAAATTTTTAATACAATAACTAATGGCATAATGTATTAAACCATTATATCATGCATTTAACATCTGGTACCGACTTTTGGTATCTTTTACAGTCATATTTGATGAAAAAATCTAGCCCAGTCGGCAGATTTTATACGATTTGTTGATAACGCGGTATGGGGCTTTCTTTTTTTCGGGCCACCCTGTTGTTCGACGAAAAACCTTAATTCATTTTCCTTTATTTCAGATTGTTTTTATGACCGAGTAGTTCAAGCATGGATTTCATTACCTGATAATGTTCTGACTGCTATTTCCGCCAGTGTATAGTTTCAATAGCCGTGCAATTGCCGTTAACCTGTAGAATTTTGTCACTGCTTACTAGGTTTTGCACGACTATCAGTGGTTAGGCCTATAATATTATGTTTCACCCTTTGTGTATACTTTTTACGTTTAATTTTTACTAGCTGTTATGCTATTGTTGTGTTGTTCCGAAGGAATTATAATAAATAAACAATAAATACATAAATATTCATCTTTATTCGCCAGAAAAGCAGCATAGCATGAACAGAGAGAGTGAAAATCAACTACGAAAAAAAACGAAAAATAACACATGCGGCATATCACATGAGCTCAAACGTTTTAACACAAAATTGCCATTTTCAGCATTTACTTGTTTAATTTCTGAATACTGCGGCTTAAATAGTTTATTAGTTAAGAGCTGAACTGAATGACTAATCTCTAAAATTGTGCCAACATGGTATTACCATGAACAACTAGAAAAAATTTTTTAATTACTGTCAGCTTTAATTTCGAATAGCGTGCAAAGATAATCTTCCCTACACATGAAATCTTCCAAAAATTGGCCGTACGAATGTCTAGGCCTATTTGATAATCGACTGGTAAGAAGTGAAAAATAAATCCAGCCTTTTGTTGGAAGGTGTTAAAAATATTTTTTGATTATTCGGTATGTGTCAAATTCCATCTAAAAGACGGACGGACGGACAGACGTTGGTCCGTCCGTTCGTTCTTTCGTTTGTCTCATTGTCCGTTGTGTCTGTCAGGGGCGTCCATCTTATTGCGGAACGAACCGTGATGCTTGATAGAAATTTAAGGTGGAGATAAAAATCTGAGGTCAAACAATAAATACGCGAAATTTGCTAAGTTGATTATCAGGAAAATCGTTAAAATTATTGCCACCAGATGTCATTTTAAGGCTAAAATACACCAAATTCTATTCCTCGGGTCTGTCCGTTCATTCGTTCGTTCGTTCGTGTCAAACTCCATCTATAAGAGACGGACGGACGGACAGTCTGTCCGTTCGTCTGTCCGTCTCTTAGATGGAGTTTGACCCTATGGGAGCTTACTTCTTCCGGGGTCAAGGTGTGCTTTTGTCTGTGAACAGGTCGCGAAATCTGGTGAATGGTTTCCAACCGTCGACCTCGTCGTCGAAGGGAGACTCAGTGCAAGGACCTCACGCGGTGAAGTCGGAGCCCGGGCGCCGGTACTTGGTCTCGACCACGATGCACGAAGACCTGACATCGAGGCTCGGCGCACCTGCCGCCGACCGGCTGACACCGCTACACCACCAACAGACAACATCAGAGACTGCCTTTCACGTCGAGTTCGACGCCAACACAGCGCCGCCTCCCACCGACGTAAAGTTTGTCCGCGTAAATACCAGCTGGACGACGTAACCACCTCGTGTCACTTACGCCGCCGAGTTTAAAAGGAAGGGGACAGTTTACGGGTTACAATCCCAAAAAAATGTTCACCTAAAATTTGCAGGGGGGGGAGCTCGCAATGAGGACTAACAGTTAAAGATAAAAGATGAAGACCCATCACTTATATAGCGCCACAAACCGCAAACTATAGCTGAAGCGGCGCTTTGCGTCACAGACAGAGCGGGCGTGCATCCTATGGGCCGTAGGCTAAGCCCTGCGAACACGAGACTTTGGCTTTGTGGACACACAGCCACACGCAGCCCAGGTCTGCCAGTTAATGATCTCCACCCCCCCCCCATAATTCATGTAATTACATGGTTTACTACTCATTTACCGACCTCGAAGGGATGGAAAGCTGAGTTGGCCTGGTTGGCTGAGTGAGTGAGTAGAGTTTAACGCCCCACTCGACACAATATAGGTCATTTCGGAGGCGGAACCCTGGTTGGCTACTCATAGCGGACACTTTACACACAAAGTGGTCACATGTCAGCCATAGATCAGGCGTAGATGAGGAAAACGCCGCCAGCCAACGTTTTTATTCGATTACACTGCGGCGCAGCGTGACTTATTTTCCTGCTATTGCGCGCCTTAGATATATTGTTACTATTTATTTGGATTTTGTGGGGGGGATGAGAGGGAGGTGGAACCTTGACCATCCTTATAGGATTGAGACGTTAACACAGCCGTTAACACAGCCTGAACTGCTTCTGATGTCCGCGAAAAACTAGGCAGTTTGGGCACACGCCTGGGCCGCCAGCAACCCAACAACACCCTTCATTTAAGGGTAACGAAATGGTGCAGAAAAGGGGGATGGGATTCAAAGACAACGAAAATGAGGGAAATGGAAAAATGGGTATGGGAGCCAATATTCCCTTGCATTTTATTCTGGCCCGTTTGGGATCGGATGCATATAGTTTCGATCGAAAAGATTAGCCTACTAGTAATTATTTGGAAACATGATCACAAATCAATTAAATCAATTATCGTGTGCATTCGTTCTTCAACAGTTTGGGGCGGCAGCATTTCCCGACAGACTAGTTTCAGAATCCACGTAGGCCTAATATCATTACATGTTACAGATTATGCTTGAGGCGTGAGAGAATGACAATCAAATAGTTTCCATTTACCATTATTATTATTAATAGTATTTAATGTATCGCTATAACATTCGAACAGTTTTGTGCTCTTACAATCATATCTTCATAATCGGCGTCACCTGTTACTTCTCAGGAGCCGCGGGCACAGCAGACCGAGTGGGGTCACATTGCTGGAAAAAATGTATAGAACTTTACGGCAGACTCAACCGTACAGGGTCCCTCAAAAAAGAGAAAAAAATGATGCCCATTGGTTAAGGTGGTTCTGGTCACAATGGACGCGTTGTTGCTAACTGTGATGCAACACAATCTGACGATTTATTTTCGATCGATGTCTGAAAAACTTGATGTGCCACGTTTTCACTTGTTGCTGTGTCCCTGTTTTTCATTTCTGCACCAAATTAGGTTCCGAGTGCTGTTACAGTAATTTACGATCTCATTTACTAGGCCTACGCAAATGCAGGAAACATCCAGGGGCGGACTCGGTCGCTTGGCAGCCTGACACTTGCCAGGCGGGCCGATTGGTCCGCCGGCCAGGCGGGCCGATTGGTCCGCCGGCCAGGTGGGCCGCCACGTCAAATGTTGAAATAAGAAGGGTAGAGAGTGAAGGGAGAGAAGGGAGCGAGGGACAAAGTCACAAAGATGACGACAAAGAAAGGGGGAGTGGAATGGGGAGGAGCCCAAGGGCTGTACTTGGATATATGTGCAGGGGCCCCCGAGTTCCTAGTTACGCCACTGCTGATGGGGCCGGTCTGCCTACTTAGCCAGGGCCGGTTTGAAGAACAATTCCGGCCGTGGAAACATGATCTAAATCGCAGCAAAGCACATAACCACTTGGTACTTGCACACTAAAAGTCCGAATACGGGTCTGTGTGCTGTAATAATTTACTATTTAAATGGATCACGGAATCGCAGGGTCCGTTTAAAAGGCAAAAACAAAAATAATGACTGTTGTTACTGCCATAACAAAATCCACAAAATCAATCCCATCACCTATTAGGAAAACGGAAAATATCTACCTATCTACACTAAACGTAAATTAGCATGTAATTGCAATATTACGGCGAGAACAGCTATCCGTTCAGCACGCAGGTCAAGGAGACATTAAGGCATATTCACACTAACAAACTGTACAACATTATTTTCAGGGCGACCACGCACTTGTCGGGAAAAGCTGGAAACGTCAGAGATTTTGATGCCTGCAGGGAAATGTCCGGGAAAAAGTCTTGTCGTGGAAAGATGGCCAAAAACTGTGTATCGTTAGTTGCCAATATGCGTCCATACGGGTATTTAGTAGTACCACTTAACGTGGACAGGAGTGCTGGGCGTCAGGGAATTTTCGGGGCATTTTACAGTGTCTAGACAGTGGTCACGCTGTATTTCGCATCAGTGGGAGATTGGCAGGAAGCGCCAGAGCACAGTCGGCCGATTTTACCACTGACACGGGAACGAATTTGAAAGTGGGGGGCACCCGTCCGGCGCGAAGCGCCATAAAAATTTTGTCAGTTTTGGTCAGTTTCTTGTTTGCTGTTCTTCTACTCATGGTGCCCCTGGTACCCAGCCATTTGTACAAGTGGGAGGCAAGTGTCCCCGGTGCCCTTGAGTCGGCGCCACTGAAATTAGACGATATCAGCTGTGTTTTCTGCTAAGTAAATGTATCAACAATTAAAAAAAGACAAATGTAGCAGAATTATTTCTTAACTGCTTCACACCAATATACGTGGCAAAGTTTCAAAACATGCGCAGGGAAAACTATGGTACGGCACAAAATATGATTGGGGCGATCATAAATAGTAGCAATGTCTGTGGCCTCTGATTCGCTCGCGACAAACTAGCGCTGTAAAAATTAGTTTCCATTTATGAATCAGTTCTTTTCGTCCTAGAGTCGAACGGCTGCCTAGTCCGTCATATGCAACGGGACAGAATAAATAGGTCGGCGGCGGAGCTCGGCGAAATCTGGGTCAGGTCAATCTCGGTCGACGCGTCGTGATGCAGACAGGTGCTCGAAGAGGTCACGAACTCGGCGGCTGCGCAGTGCTGATCGTGGAGGCATTCGGAGAGGCAGGCCGGAAGGGTGGTGAGCCCGAATGAGGTCACCGCACCCAGAGCGGTGCTCCCGGGTCGCACTGTCCAGCGACCTAGAGATCCTTCCCGACATGCAATCGCTACAGAACACCACGCATAGCCTATTCATATACAGGATGGCCCCAAAAAGTAAGCCACTATCACAAAGTATCACCAATCGTTAAAAACCGTCATTAAGGCTAAAGTTTTCATAAAGTTTGACTATTAAATGAGCACAGGAATACAATAAGTTTGTATTAAATATTCTACATGTTACCTAATTTGTGACGTCATTTGCTGTGTTTGAAGCTGCGATATGGATAAAATTAGTGTATATGATAAAATCATGATTGAAAATAAGAAAAGAAGAAAATATGGAATTCAAAGAAATTTTACATAAATCTCCATCTAAAATATCGTTTACAAATAGAATTCACAGCTTGCTAAAGGGAGCTGATGCCAGAGAGAGCGCTGATATCATTTACCTTATATGTGACGCATATCGCTAGTTTGCGGGTCAGGCATAGTTACTGACGTCAAAAAGTAGGCTACGCACAGAATATTTAATACCGACAGATATATTTAGCGTTTGATTGATACTTTAATTTGACGAATAAATCCAATCTCATTGGCAGGCTTTAATACGATTTAATGCGATATTTTCATAATTTGGTAGTGGCTTACTTTTTAGGGCCACCCTGTATATTCATCACAATAGTAGCAAACAGTTATAAGCAAACATTCAAGCAATGATGATGATGACGATGATGATGATGATAACAATACTGAAGTTTATTCGCATAAAAACAGACAAGTGCATATACATATACAGAAAATACATACATGAAAGACAGAGTACAATATACTTAGTTACATACCAACACAAGCAAATAAATACCAAGTTGTTAAAATCAATAGAATTACAGTAATTTAAATTCTACTCACTCAGTCACTGACCGTAGCTAATTTCGTACTTTCGTCGCCACAGATCTAGGGCATAAAAACATTTCTTCGCCGTGTTTCTTACCTCCGGAGACGGCTGCAAGACAGCTGACATTCAGCGTATACTGAACAACTCCATCAGCGACAGTGGTTTCCGACACCAGCGATGCGTTCGTCTGCAGCCAGCAACTTCCGGTTGTAGGCTGGTACTCGGCGGCGACGCATCCGACCACTTCCTCGGCGCATGCGCGCTGACATCTGGTGACATGGCTGTAGCTCAGGTACCGGAAAGAGCCTTCCGATCTCACGTTGGTCACGTTAGACCACACGTACTCACAGTCTGTTGTCAACAGGGTATTCCATCAATCAATCAACCAACCAACACGAATTTCCACAGCGCATGAAGGCGAATTTTAATTAATTCATTAACTTATTATGAGCGGCATACACAAGGTACACAAACGCCTAAAATCTAATATTAGCAAAATAGCAAAAAAGTACACAGTTCACACATTTAATCATCAAAATTCTAGAACGACATCGTTCAAGGGCTCTCTCCAATTTTGGAGAATAGTGTAAATTAAACAGATGGTGATGATATACACTGTACACCGTGCCTAAAACATCCTGACATGAAAAATGAGTTGGCTTAAGTTCACCAGAACAGCGCTATGAAGGACAGCAATTCTAAACATTTGCTCTGACTAGTGATGGCGCGAGGGGCTAAACCAGTAAATCGGGTGACAATGACGTCATTCTGTCTAAATTAGTTACTGCCGCCATGTTGGTAGTGTAACATTGGAAACGTACGTATGATTGCAAACTGTTGTCTGTGGAATTATACGCGTTCTGCGAACAAAAAGTTGCGTCTTTAATCACTCAGTTTGCATTAACTATACCCCAACATGGCGGCCGGGTTTTGTGCTAGCTCAATGACATCACTGCACCTCCTGTATTGTCTGCACTGACAAAAAGTTTTAGGTCCGGTTGCATGAACGTCACTTATATTTAAGTGCAACTGATGATCATTTCACGTCACGCACTACGTCACCATATGCGTTTTGCAAATTTAATGGTGGTAAGTTGACGTTTTTTACTTCGTTCGTAGAAAGCATACAAAATGACATCCAAGATGACGTAATGCGTGACGCAAAATGAAATTGTCATTTAAATTTAAGTGATGTTCATGTAACCGGCCTTAACGACTCAAACTGTTCAAGGCTGAACAAAACTGATCAGAAGTTGGCGCATTTTAGTTAAATGCTGCTATCTATGGTAATTGTAGTGTGTTACGTGGACCTATACAATTTAAACAAAAACTTAAAACTTACCTTTTTTCACTGTCATTTTCCGGCATGTAATATATCCCCATATTGATGTACAGTGACTGCAATGCTTTTGCATTTGTTCACTTAAAATTATGATTGATCGATTGATTGATTGAACTGATCACTCCGAGAAAGAAATACACACTGTTCTTTTCGCGACTTTTAGGCCTATTGCCTTTAAATCACTTATCGTGAGACTATAAAGAGAAATGAAAGGGGGACCCTGAAGGTAAAGATAAAGGCATAATGCCATATAACACATATTTGTGACCAAGCAGTACTGTTTGGATCAGGTTGATAAGCATTGTGACAGGGTTTCTCAGTTAAAAAAAATTAATTGATACTAGGGATTTCTATGTTAGAGATGCTACATGCCTGTTAAGTAGAGTCGAGTTATGTGATATAATTAAATTTTTGGCTACTGAGTAACAATGAGATAGTATATGTACAGTACTTTGTTAATTAATGTAGTAATACTGTGTATTTGTTGCAGTGGCATCTTTTGTCTGTGTGTTTATTTATAGTATTTTGGTGTTTTTGCTTAGTTTAGTAGTAGTAGTAGTTGTCGTTGTTGTTGTTGTCGTCGTCGTTGTATGTACTGTGAATACGACTCCATAATAAAATAAATAAATAAATAAATAAATAAAATAGCGCCACGACCACATACTGCTACTGCATCGACGCTGTGTGTCACAGACAGAGCAGACGTACAGCCTAGGCCGCAGTCCAAGCTCGCGCCCACTGATTATGACCTGCAGTCATACAGCCATGTGCAGCCCTTGTCTGCCGTTTAATAATCTCCACCGCCGTAATTATATGGATTACTACTCATTTACCGACTTCGGAGGGACGGAAGGCTGAGTTGGCTTAGTTGGCTGACCCACAGCGGACAGTTTATCCCCCTGTCAACCACAGATCAGGCACAAGTCCGCCAGCGTAAGACCGAAGTCCTAACCACAGAGCGACGCCGCTAACTGTTTTGGCGAAGTTTTGTTTGGAGATCGAGGCAAAGTAGCATGACGGGCTGCGCGATAACTAACCGCAGGTTTCTCGGCGACTAAAATGCTTAACGCCCGGCGCTGTTCCGACAAAGACGGCATCCTGCGAGCTGGAGTTGTGCAGATAGCAGCGGAATCCGTGTTGCTTTTCGGCGTCGAAGTCGTAAGCGGAACAGGACGAGTTGCCGTCACACGCCTGCCTGCAGTCGGCCGACGAAGAAGCGTTCGATACTCGCCATCCACCGAACACGTTGCTTCGCTCGTACACGTACCACACCACGAGACAACCTGCAAAAACAATCAATCAATCAGTCAGTCAGTCAACCAACCAATCAGTCAATCAGTCAATCAATGGTATGTCATGCTAACTTAATTGTGCGGGCACCGTAACACCGCCGCTCGTTTTTGCGTACTTTTCAAGAGCGAAATAAATCACGACGAAAGCGAAAGCTCACAGTTTCTGGTCATTGAGTAGTGCGTCACGCCGGGCGTTTGACCCACGTTGACAGTCCCGTCGCTCAGAATCAGAAAACAGCGCCATCCGTCGACGCCCTGCGCGTCATAGTCGATGCCGGTGCAGTTGGCGATGTCGGAACACGCTTGCTGACAGTCGGACACAGTGTTCGAAGACGCAGACCGAACGCCGTCGTACACGTTACTCTCGCGGTACACCGTCCACGAGTACTTGTATCCTATGCAAACGGTTCGGGATGTTCCTAGTGAATGACGTTATTGACAGAAATAAATGTAAATTTCTCGACCTATCTGATAACTTGCTAAAGGCATATAAGGCAAAGGCATATAACACTTGTATAGCGTCACAAGCCGCATACGCAGCTGCAGCGGCGCTGTTCATGTTCCAGACAGCGGACATACAGCTTATAGGCCGTAGGCTAAGCCTGCGACCACAGGCTGACCTACGACCAACCAACCATACGCCACGCTGGTCTGCCGTTTAATGGTATCCACCCCCGTAATCCATGTAATTGGATAACTACTCCTTTTCCGACCCCGAAGGGATGAAAGACTGATTTGGCAAAAATTATAACGAAATTGTTTGATATACTGCGTCAATGTTTTATAGTTTAGTTAAGTTTATTTGTCATGTATTATCATTAATTCATTGTCGCTTTAGGCCTATACAGCCGGTTTTTGGTGAATAAAAGTTGGGTGTGGTTTGAAATGGTTTCAAAAACGTAAAGCTGCCCAAACGATTGAAACAAGACAGAAATAAAGCAGCGTTATTTCATCCCAAAAAAACGCTATAAAGCCGTGAAACGTTTTAGCTGTTTAGCCAATCACAATCTATCCGCTGTTTGTGCGCCATGCTATAAACAGCAGATACCTAATGTGATTGGCCTGGAATTGGCTGTGATTGGCCTATGCCAGATTATATACAGTTATAGTCGTCAGTTAAGGACATTCTTTTTGCATACTATTAGGCACGACGTATCGAGCGCGTTAGAGATCATTTTAATTAATGCTATGCGCTAGTTAAAAATATACTATTTACTTATTTATATACTTTACTAATAAAAATCAAGAAAACAAACCAAACGCAAACTAACAATCAAACAATGTTAAGGCTAATACTAATAGCCTATTATTTTAGATATATCTTTTCTAATAATGCGAATGTCCATGTAAATGAAAGGATTTCCGAATCTTATCATTAGAAAACTCTCTAATGGGCTCAGTGCGCTAGTGTCGTGCAACCAGAAACGCCATTAGCTCCATCATAGACGATAGCGGTGTATAATGGTTTCAATATTGGTTTGTATTCCGGAAGGGGTCTGGTAGACTGTTCCATGCAGTCGGACCGGCAGCGGAAGAGCTCTGCGGCTATTACTAATAATAAAAAAGCGAGTAAAATAAAATAATAATCGTAATCATCATATATCACAATCATAAAGGTGACGTTGCTAACTTATTAGAACAGCGGAGGGAAACACAACCGACGTAATCTAATATAAATATTGTGATGTAATGGTAGAATACGCTTAGTTAACAGTCTGCACCTTCTTCATAATAACGTGGTTGCTGTCTTTCGCAAGTTGTGATTTCACTGCCTATAGCTCAAATTCCACTTGGCTCGTCACGTCACGCCCCGACACGACACAATACGTTCGACGTGTCGAGCCAGTCGAGCACCTTGTGACGAGCCGTGCTGTTCAACGAGTTCGACACAGCCAAGATGCATGGGCTCGACACGTCGAACGTGTCGTGTCGTGTCGAGACGTGACGCATGACGAGCCAAATGGAATTTAAGCTTATACATGTAGTGCTTTAGTTTGCAGTTTGTGCGTCTGTGCATGTGTGTGTCTGTTGTGTGTTCTGTGGATTATTGTAGTCTGAAATGAATAAATAAATAAAGAAAGAAGAACACATAACACATAATATTATATTACTGTCGCAGTTGGAGTTCCACACGAGCGCCGCACCAGAGCAGTTCACCACCCGCCGATAGTGAGTGACGCCGTCCATCGATTCGCGTCCCACTGAAAGACCCTCGTCGAAAATCAGGAAACATCGTGCCTCAGCCGGCGCCGTCGGATTGAAATCGACGCCGCTGCAGTTAGCCAATTTGACGCAGGATGAGCGACAGGATGCTACGTCCGAGGCTGATGGCAGCTGAGTGCCGCCGGCAACGTGACTGTCGGCGTGCGCAAACCACGTGATGTTGCAGCGATCGTTGTACGGTACGGTATGCACGAACAGCGGATCTACGCACGCAAACCAAACATTACAGTGTCAAACTACATCTAAGCGACGGATAAACGGACAAAGAAACGTGAATTTTGCAGCGGGTCGATGAGTCGCAGCGACGTCGACACGGCGTGACGGCGGCGATCGTAGTGGACGTTGTTGGTGCGAGTGCGTGTCTCTTTGTCCGTCCGTTCGTTTGCTCGTGTCTTAGATGGAGTTTGACACACACAACACGATCATGGGGGTGGGCTGAGCCGCCTGGCTGCCTGGCACTTGCCAGGTGGACTGGTTCATTCGCCGGCCAGGTGGGCCGCCATGTCAAATGTTGAAGGAAGGAATGGCACGGAGGGGTCCCAGGGGCCCTTAACTAGGGAGGGAGGGCTGTCCTCGGATAACTTATTTGCAGGGGCCCCGAGTTCCTAGTTAAGCCACTGTTCATGGGACCGGTCTGTCTACAGTCAGGACCGGTTTGAAGAGCCAGTCCGCCTCTGAACACAATTGATACAGAATCAGACCAGAAATTATTCGGAGCAAAGGTTTTTTTTCCACGCAAACTGGTGGGTCAGTTTTCCCACCAGTACCCAGAGAGTTGCTCCAACATAATGCGGTGTCATTTCAGCGGCGGTGAAACCAGGTACACAGGCGCCCGGGGGCTAACATCTGTCTGGCGCCCCGTGAATCTCGTTCAGAATGTGACACAGTTCAGCAGGCCAGTCTGTTGATAATTTCGCCACTCCAGTACAGTTCCATATGAAATTGATTTAAAGTTAGAAGGAAATTCTGTATTAGTATGAGAATTAGCTGTTTAGATTAAGTGATCGTTAAATAACTTTATCCATCTAAAACCATGCACTTTATTAAGCAAAACAAAAGCGGAGCACCAAAATAACCCACAGCAGCACCTTCCATCACAAAATAATCGGGTTTGGAGACTACAACTCGCCGCTAAAGTAAAATACTAAATACACTGTGCTTTTAAATGCATTCACTGCCAATATCGCTAGATTCTAGACCGCAAATACACACACATTGTTGTATGTATATATGTATCTTTCGTTTCAGGCAGCATGGCCCATATAGGCATAACGAACAAATACACAAACTAATAAGCAGACAGGACAGACAGACAAAAAGCAACCTCTACAACGCAAAAAATTAAAATAATAAACTATTTTATTTCTACAGTTTTTCCATTAAAATGTAAATTTAACTCGTTTTGTGGTTATGGGAAAAGCACTAAACCTACTGACGGCCTCAGCTCGTGGCAGCCCAAGTCTGCCGTTTTAATGGTCACCCCTCCCCCCTAATCCATGTAAGTACATGGACTGCTACTTATTTATCGACTCAGGAGGAACGAAAGGCTGAGTTCAGTGAGTTGGCATAGTTTGGATGACTGATAGCGGACAGTTTACCTACAGAGTCGTCACCTGTCGACCACAGTTCTGGCGCAGGCAGGGAAAGTCCGCCGGTCAGAGACCGACGTCCTGACCACTGAGCTGTACGCCGCCAACGCCAACGATAACGTACCCGGGCAGATGCGGGTGAGCGAATAGTGCGAAATGCCGGAAAACTTTCCCATGTTGATGCGCGCGATGGCAGCAAACTGGAGGTAGCAGCGCCAGCCGACCGGATTTGCGGAGTTGTAGTCGGCACCGCGGCATCTCCTGTTCACTTTGCATCCTTGCAGACAGCTGGTAACACTGTCGGCGCTCGGCAGTCGACTGCCGCCAAACATGTTGCTGTGCTTGTAGATTGTCCATGTTTCGTTGCACGGCTCTGGCACGGCACCAGCAAAAACCATAGATGTAATAAACGTTCAGATGCGACATATAAAAACGGTTAAAATGCATAAAAACGTGGGGAACGTTTGACAAAAATGAAACGCTGCCAAATTGCGATCAATCCAACTATTATCTTCGCACACTGAGTCATATGCAGCTTGTCAGATTGTAACACGTATCTTAATAATTAAAATATTTTACAGAATGGGTTACATAACAAATAGGAATCAATAACAAACAATTAATCATTGCTGAGGCATCCTCTAGAGTGTGACGTCACTCTGTCTACTATGGGGAACGCCGTCATGTTGGAGGTATACCTAGCTGTGGAACGTCGTAAACTTACGCATATATGCTTGCATATGCTACGCACATGCTTGCATATGCTGAGCTCTGTCACTGTGAGTTAAAAAAACAAAATAGCCTACTCATGTCTATAATTACGCGAAATATTAATAGATTTTCACAATTCTTTCACTTGTAGACTAAACATAAAATTTGCTACAAAATAATCATTATATATCCAATGACACCTTAAGAACATTGCTATACTACCCTGTTGAACCGTGATGTTTCAAAAATCGCATAAATTAATAATAATAATAATAATAATACGAAATTTATATAGCGCCATAATGCCGTTAGGCGGCTACAGAGGCGAATACAATGCTGTATGTTTATCAATCTTATTAAAACTCGTCAAAAATCTAGACTTTCGCTTACAATGTGTGTAAAAGAAGAACCAGAGTATTATAAGTTGGTAGTAAATATTATATACATAACCATGCAGCTTTGTGACGATCACTTTCTGTCTGTACTTGCAGTGGCGGCATAGGTAAAATAAGCATACACAATAAATCGTAACAGAAAATGCCGAAAAAAGGGAAAAATTGGGATTCAAGAAATTTTTAATGAATTTCCATCTAGCTAAGGTAAATTGTTACAAGATGGAGCGCTGACGTCATTTGCTTTATTTTACGCATATCGAAGCTTTGCGGCTCATGCACGGTAATGGACGTCATAATTTGGTCACGTATAGAATACGTAATACCAAATGATATTTTATAATGCTTTATTTACACTAATTTGACGAAGAAAAAAATTGAGTAATTAAATTCGCAGAAATATCTTCAAAACAACATTATTTAGTACTGCATTTTGTAATTTATGCAATTTTTGAAACATTACGGTTTCAAAGGGTAGTGTAGCAATGTCTTTCAGGTGTGGTGTGATATATAATGATTATTTTTTCAGCAAATTTTGTGCTGAGTCTAGCAGTGAAAGGATTTTGAAAATCGATTAGTATGTCGCGAAGTTATAGACGTGGGTAGGGTGTCTCGTGTTTTGCTCACAGTGTACGTACCAGTCGAAATGGTATTCTGCGTATAACCATGGCGTGCGAATTTCTGAACTTTAACCAGTCATTGTTCGCACAGTGTATAGCTCCAACGTGTCGGCGTGTTTAATGTACACATGTATAACAAAATGTTCATAAACGCAAACCATTGCAGGTTCGGTCCAGTTGGTAGTGCATGAAACCGGCGGCGGCGACGGTGGTGGTTGTGGCGTTCAGCTGCCGATCTCCGAGCACGAGAAAGCAACGCCATTTGATCGGATTCGCGTCGCTGAAGCCAACCGCGACGCAGTCCGCCGTGCTTCTGCACGCCAGCTGACAAGTGACGACCGTATTCGACGTTGACAGCCGAACGACAGTCGAACTGTTCGTCTTGCGGAACTTGCGGTCGAGATACGCAGTCCACGTCACGCACACTACGTACAGACGAAACGGCCACACTGGAAAAGTCTTTCCCGTGCCGTCGTTATACATATTTAGGCACAATTTTATTACAAAACACATTCCGAAGCTCCAAGGCACAGAGCGCCACCAACCGCATACCGAAGCTGCAGCGGCGCTTTTTGTGTCACAGACAAAGCGGGCGTACAGCCTGTAGGCCGTAGGCTAAGCCTGCGCGCACAGACTTTGACCTGCAATCAAACAGCTATACGCAGCCCAGGTCTGCCGTTTAATGGTCTCCATCCCCGTAATCCATGTAATTAAAGGGACGACTGAAAACGCGGGACTGGAAAACACGATACCATCTTACAGGGTGGGGGTGGAAAATGCGGCGTCAGTATCATCAGCCGAATCGTCGCAGTCTGCGGGTGTGTCCATGCCGCCGTAGACTGTCTCGATCTCTGCTCCGTAGATTTTTTAAATTGTAAGGCTTTCCATACTTTTAAGGTCCTGCGTTTTCCAGTCCCGCGTTTTCAGCGTCCCCTAATTAAGTGGATTACTACTCATTTACCGACCCCAGAACGATGGAAGACGGCATTGGCCTGGTTGGTTGACCCATAGCGGACACTTTACCCACGAAGTGGTCACATGTGAACCATAGATCAGGCATAGATCAGATAAAGTCCGCTAGCCAAAGACCGACGTCCTGACCACTGAGCCACACCGCCAAGCTCCCAGCTCCAGCGAGTGCTTCGTGCGTCACCAGCGACACAGGCGAGTACGCTCGTCGGCTCACGCGGTCACTAGCTCCACTGGCTTGACGTTCCAACTGGCGGTCATGGTGCCCCGGTGTCTGAACGACCGTGAACCAGACTACCTGACCGACTACTATGTGTCACTTTCCACGCAAAAGCATCTGTTCTGCTGGCTGAAACCTCTCATACGTACCACCCATGGTGCACTATGGTGTCTTGTCACGTTGTCACGTTCTGCCGCAGGCGGGCTATCGCCATTGCCGGTCCAACTGCATGGAATAGTCCACCAGATTCGAACATAACTGAAGCTGTTTTCAGGCGTTTGCTAAAGAGGTTCTTGTTCGCACGCTACTTGCGCAACATCTGCGCAATGCTGCGCTATACAAGTCTTCCCATTGAGATATTCAGTCAACCCGATGAAGCTGTGGTAGCTTAACCTTAACCTAAACGATAACATGCTACAACGTCTACACAGCAAGTGGGAAACGAGTTTCTTTATACCGGCGTAGCCAGAAATTTGGTTTAACAGGTATAAAACGTTGGTCAACATGGTAGATTACAGAAAGTGCAAAGTCTCGTGTAACTGGGATGACTTGAATAACTCAAGGTTTGGGACATAAATCCATTTATAGACTTCCGTGCCTGAGCCCCCGGTCTTCATATGCTTATGAACGCTCACACGCTGTGAATAACGGTTCTGGCGTAATTTCCTTCAAAAATTCATGTGGCTGGTTAGGCGAAGCGTTAACGGCGTTCGTCACATCGATAAAGCTAAGCTACGTCGAGCCCGGTTAGTACTGGGATTGGTGACGACCTTTGGCGGATGTACCATCCAAGTATTTTCCAGGCCAATCAGCCTTGCCATCCCTCTGTGGGTAGGCGCAATGAGTACCGGGAATGGTTTCGGCCACCTCTGGGAAAAAAACGGCGCCTTTGAAGTTATGACCTTATGGCGCTTTATGAATCACTTTATAAATATACTCACTTGTATCGTTCGGCGTAGTAGTAGTAGTAGTAGTAGTAGTAGTAGTAGTAGTAGTAGCGCCGGGAGTGGTCGGTCTAGTTTTAGTGGTAGTCGACGTAGTGGTGGTTGGAAGTGGTGTGCTACTGGAAGCAGTTGATGTTGTCGTTGTCGGAGATGTCGTCGTTGTAACGATTGTGGTTGTACCCGCTGTGCCGTTTCTCACTGAAAAGGCATTTATGTTTTAATCCGAGATAAAACCACCGACACCAGTTTTTTTTCAGTTAGGTCTAAAGTGTAGGCCACTGTAAGATTTGTTAACAAAGTTCTTTGGGGTGAACGTGTGCTGTGGTAGTTAGTGAGTGGGGTTTAACGGGGACGCTTTTTACAGCCTGCGTAAACCAACCAACAGTTTCAACGCACTGAAGAACAAAATGGTAGGTTTACAATCTCATGATAATTGGCTCCGAAAAAAGGTAAAGGAAATAAAATAATATTTAAACAAATATGTAGCGCCATAAATACAAAAAAAGTTACAGAGGACCCTGGAAGACAGAGTCAAACTAAGAGCGGTAATTATGTTATAATATAATTATATAATTTCAC
>Ga0056115_1000363_pt1 | contig 20748 bp, 20 predicted proteins | sample WorMetOlspDAHAB1_FD_77007 | JGI IMG/M metagenome (GOLD analysis project Ga0056115, IMG submission 77007) | Marine gutless worms symbiont microbial communities from Max Planck institute for Marine Microbiology, Germany - Olavius sp. DAHAB.1 ...
AATCTTCAATTCTTACCCGCCCGATACTCCTCCAGATAGGTGATAATCTCGTTTTTCACCCTGGCGGAGAAGCTTTTACCGGTTTGGCTGTTCATTGCTTTTTGGGAAATTGCTTTAAATTCCTCAATCTGATCCTCTGATGGGTATATGAGTTTGACGCCATGTTTAGCCATTACGCTGATAGCCTCTTGATTTTCTTTGCGGACCGCCAGTTTTAACTGGTCCATATATTTAGCACACAGCTGCATGAGCACTTGGCGGTGGTCGGATGACAGTTTATTGAATACATTTTTTTTTAGAACCATTCCACCGATTAGATACATCAAGGGGACCTCGGTCATATATTTGGTTTTCGTAAACCATTGCAACGAAATGGCCCCGGACGGAGGTGCGTATACGACTTCCACCAGTCCGGTTTGCAGCCCCACCAGGACATCGGGCAATGAAAGCGGAATAGCGGAAATTGAAGCCTCATCAAATATTGCCTTGGCCATCGGTGCTTCTTCCCAGGTCCAGACCTTTGCTTTTCTCAGATCATCCAGCGAGGCTATTGGATGGGTTGAAAGGAGGCGAATAAAACCTGCTTCCGACCAACCCAGCAATATGTAGCCTTTGTCTTGCAGTCCTTTTTTGAAGAAAGCATTCATTTTATCCAGCACGTAATCGACCTCATCGAATCCTTCAAATAGAAAAGGTATTTGAAAAACGTCCATCTCGCTGAATATGCCTGACATACCGGCCGCTGTCAGAACGGCCCCGTGAATTTGACCGACATGCATCTTGCGACGCATATTTTTTTCATCCCCAAGTACACCTCCGGGATAGATTCTTAACCGGACCTCCTTGCCGGTCTTTTGCTTCAACTCAGCATTCAATTCATTGAGTGCCTGGATATAGGAGCTGCCCTCGGGCGCCAGAGTGGCAATTTTTAGAATGGTGGTTTTTGCGGCAGCGCCGTGAGGTGCTATCAGAAGGATAACGGTCAGAATCACTATCCCAATCGATTTGATCACATTTGTTTCGCTCATCAGGAAACCTCCAAATACTCAGCTTCTAGTAAAAGGGTATATTCGCTTTTAGCGTCGACAATTTTTAAACCGATGCTAGCAGGTTCGACGCGCGATGTGCTGGGGGTGTTTAGCCATTAATAATTATCACTTATATACACAGCATCTACCTATAGTCTTCCAGATAATGTTTTTGGACAGCGTTATCAGTAGCCCCCTTTCAACAATGTACTATTTGTACACCTTATTCAGGGGGCTCCTTCTGGCCTTGCCAAAATCATTATCTGAAAGCCTCCGATTTGTGCAATATTTAGCTATAATTTGCATTAAAAATATTCGTCTGCTTCATCTAACATTGCTTTAGCCTTGGTATGGGCCACTGTATTGAGCAGCGTTAAATCCGGCATGATATCGGCCGGAGTCTTCAGTACGGTTTCAAGAGCGGCTACAAAAATATCTTTGTCGAAAGCCTTTTTGGCGTAATAATCTGCATAATAAATATAGGCCATTAAAAATTCTCCGCGACCCAGCTCAATTGCCGTCAAAAAATGCTCCCTGGCAAGTGCTATATTGCCGCCGGCCATTTTGGGCTTCGATCCGTTTAGAATTCCCATAAAGATATGCGCTCCGCCATAGTAAAATCCCTCGTCAAGTTCAAGCACTTTTTTCATCAATAGTTCGACCCGCGGCAATTCGGCCAGAGCTGCTATGGATCCCTGGCTCAGGCTGATCCAGTTTCCCCAGCAGGACGCCGCCCAAAATATATATGGGATGTCCTTTTTACCCAGGTGGTCTACCTCCGCCTCAAAGGCATCAAAGGGCATCGATACCGGGTCTGATATACCGATTTGCTGCATGGCTCTTAGTCCATACTCTTTGGCTCTGGCATAGAGCACTCTGGCATATTCTTGGTCTTCGTCCTGGATGAATGCCGATGCAAATGATGCGTAAGCCTGGGCAGCGCTGATTAACAAACGTTTATTATCGGGTACGGCTTCAACCATACCATCTACCAGCATTAGATAAGACGGCATACCCTCACGGATTAATCTCAAATCGGACTGTCGGTAGGCTGATTTGGCAATGTCTTCCAGCAACGATGCAGTGGCTCCCACAGTCATGGTTTTGCTGGTTGCACAGGCCATGGTCAGGCATGTGAAAAGTGAAAGTATAATAATTCGTTTAATCATAAGTGAAGATATCATTCTTTAGCTCTCGGTTTTAGTTGTGGGAATTGGTGTTTGACGTTGGATGGGTCAAAAATGAAAAAATCGCAGACGATATAATCATTATCTGGAAAGTATAGAGAAGCCCGTCTTGAGCGTCAAGTTAAAAAACTTAATGCGACCGTGGTCCGTATTAAACTTTTTCAAACCAAGTGAACATGGCGATTATTTTATTTCGGATTTTGACATTGCCAACACTTTATCCTATACTACTTGCCAATATGAGGGGTCTTAGGTTCTGGGATTCATGGGTTCTGGGTTCCGGGGGTTAGAGATTAAAGGGTTAACGACGCCGTCGGCCGTCGCAGCGGATAGATTGATCGATTGAGAGACTGAAGTTTCAAACGAAATTCGGCGCTCAACATTCAAGTATGGCAGGCCTCCGTGCCCGCCGAGTTCGGATCATCGCACTCCTCGGAAAATGGTCGGCATCGCCTGCGGTGAGTGAAGCCGAATCGAAATCGACCTTATTTTTTTCACGACGAGAAAGGACAATAAATGTGTTACGGGTACACCGGCAAGATTTTGCATGCTGATTTGACGAATCGTAAGATTGAGATAGAAGAAAAGGATGAAGCTTTTTACAGGAGCTATCTGGGCGGACGGGGAATCGGGTATCATTATTTAATGAAACTGGTTCCGCCCGGAATAGATGCTTTCTCACCGGACAATATCCTGGTGCTGGCCACGGGCGTAATGACCGGATCACCGCTGGCAGCCTCCTGCCGCTTTGCCGCGGTGGGGAAGTCTCCGCTCACCGGTACTGCGGGTGAGTCGGAAGCCGCCGGGTTTTTCGGCCCTGAGCTGAAAAAAGCCGGATTTGATGCCGTAGTGCTGAGGGGGCGGTCGGAAACACCGGTATATCTCTGGGTGAATGACGGCAACGCTGAAATCAGGGGCGCCGGTTCCATAGCTGATTTAGGCTCCCGGGAAGTCGAGGATGCCCTTCGAGATGAGCTCGGCAGCAGCAAGATTCGAGTGGCCCAGACCGGCCTGGCCGGCATGAACCGGGTCCGGTATGCCAATATTACCAACAATCTGGGTCACTTTAACGGACGAGGTGGTTTTGGTGCCCTGATGGGCTCCAAAAACGTGCGGGCGGTTGCGGCACTGGGTTCCAGCAAAATCAAGTTTCACAACCCCGACTTTTTAAGCCGGGTGGCAAAGGACTATGCCAAAACATTTCGAAACAATCCGCTCGGGGAAGGTCTTTATATATATTGAACCACCGCCTTCGCTGAACTGCTATCAAACGGCGGTGCTTTGCCGGTGAACAACTTCCGGCGCAGCGCACTTAACGATGCCAAGCCGGTTAGCGGCGATACTTATAACGAGCTCCTGTTAAAAAAAAGAAAGGGCTGCTATTCCTGTCCGATTCAATGCAAACGCGTCATCGCGCTGGATGACTCCAAGTATGGTGTCGACTCCCGTTACGGGGGACCCGAATACGAAACCATCGCAGCGCTGGGAACCAATCTGAAAATTGCTGACCTGAAAGCCACTGCCAAGGGTAATGAAATTTGCAACCGCTATTGCCTCGATACGATATCAGCAGGCATGACCATCGCCTTTGCCTGCGAATGTTTCGAAGAAGGGGTCATTACCCGCGAAGATACCGGGGGGCTCGAGCTGCGCTTCGGTGATGCCGATCTGATGCTACAACTATTGGAGATGGTTGCCCGGCGTGAAGGTTTTGGCGATATTCTGGCAGAAGGCTCGGCCCGCCTGGCAAAAAAATGGAAGGTTGAAAGTCAACCGTGCAGCCTGTCGGTTAAAGGGCAAGAAATACCCATGCATGACCCACGGGTAAAAGTCGGGGTGGGGATGGGGTTTGCCGTCAGTTCCTACGGTGCCGACCACATGACGGCTGCACATGATCCACTATTCACCGATGAAACATCATTTATGTCAAAAGCGGTAAAGCCGCTGGGCATCTACAACCCTATGCACCCGACCGAGATCACAAATGATAAAGTCCGAAACTACATACGGCTGGAAAATCTATGGCGTATGATGGATGCTCTGGGTCTGTGTGTATTCGGATTTGCACCGCGGGGTGTGATGACTTTGGATGTCATGGTGCAGTCGTTGAACGCCGTAACAGGCTGGAATGCCAGCCTTTTTGAGTTGATGAAATCGGCCGAGCGTGGATCTATGATTGCTCGTGCGTTTAACAGCCGTGAAGGCTTTAACATTACAGATGACCGATTGCCGCCGCGTCTTTTTGACCCCAAACCCGACGGTCCCAATGCCGGAGAAAAAATATTTGAACCGGAAGATTTCAACCGGGCCGTTGATGTGTTTTACAAGATGATCGACTGTGATCCGGCAACCGGTCGACCTCATCCCGGCAAGCTCATGGAGTTAGGATTGGAGTGGGTGGAAGAATTATTAAGCGCCTAAATGATTGAAAATGCTCAATTAGGGGCTATGTTCTTTATTATACTGCACTTGGGAAAAGCGGCCCCAGCGGGGTAGCTATGGCGCAGTTCTTTGGTTTCAGGTTTCAGGTTTCGGGTGCTAGGGAATTGAGGTGCTAAATCCTGACACCTGAACACTGAAGCTTGAAACCTCATACATTAACGCATCATGGGTTAATATCGACAATAAATTATCGATATGGCGTCGTTGGACGCTTAGGCTTATGACAGTGCGAACAACCAATAACGAATAACCATTAACCAATAGTTGGAGGCCCGCCATGCTAGGAAAAACCAAAAAAGTTGAAAACGGCACATCATTTGCCGTCGCTAAAAAAGAGGAAAATAAACCGGCTTCACCTCCTTCACGGCCGACTCAATCCCCGACCCCAACACCCAGCGAAGAAAAAACGACCATCGGTGAGCATATCTCCATCGAAGGCCAAATCAAGGGCAGGGAGCATCTGGTCATTGAAGGGGAGATGAAGGGCAATGTCGAAATGGAAAAACACAATTTCACAGTCGGTTCAAATGGCCGGGTTGATGGAGAAATCCGGGCTCAGGACGTCAGCATCAGCGGCCAGTTGAAGGGGGCCATCAATGCGGTGGGGAAGGTTGAGATCACTAAAGAGGCGGATTTTTTCGGCGATATCAAAGCCAATAGCATTTCGGTGGAGGATGGTGCCTACTTTAAAGGATCCATCGAGATGAACCGCGAGCCCCATCGGAAGTCCTCTTTTTCAGAAGCAGCCAAGGGCGGCTCTGCTGCGGATAAGGGACAAGCGGCGTTTTCGCCCTCGACCGATACCCGGAAGGAGTCGTAATCGTTGACCACTTCGCCTGCACAGCACCCCAGCTATTCAGATACTGAGCTCTTTCCGGTCGGCTACAGCAGTACGATCCTGGAGCTGTTTGTCGAATCGCTTGTGCGTTGGAATGACGTTCAGATCCTTGATGCGGGTCCTGTCTGCCAGGAAAATATCACATTTTTTACCAATCGAATGAGAAGGCTCTATGCGTGCGATATGTTTGTACGACTGCATCGGGCGCTGGGTGCGCAACCCCAATCCGGAAAATTCTGCAGGGATCTTGACTATCCACCCGGCAGTTTCGATGGAATTCAGCTCTGGGATCTAATTGACCATCTTGACGATGATCAGGCCCGGCGGCTGGTGGCACGGTGTTTTGAGATGCTCAGATCCACAGGTCTATTGATGCTGATTGCCTTTGAAAAAAAACCGGAGCCGGCATCGATAAACGCCTTCGTTATCGGCCGGAACTATCTGTTAGATCTTCGCGTGCAGCCGCATCTGGAGCTTCCCTGGTATGGCCGCCACAATCGGGCCCTGATGTCCATGCTGGCCGAATTCGAAGTCGTCAAGTCCTTCCGCTATATTAACGGACTCAGAGAATTTTTATTCAAAAAACCCGGACTTATCCGAGACTAGCACCCTAGTAATACTGAGCTATATTATGCCGAATGTCAAAGCCAACGGAATACTGATTGAATATGATACCATTGGAAAACCGGGCTTTCCGCCCCTCCTGTTGATCATGGGATTGGGAGGACAGCTGATTCACTGGGATGAACGTTTTTGCCGACAACTCGCCGATAGAGGTCATTTTGTTATCCGATTCGACAACCGTGATACCGGTCTGTCGACCAGATTTGAGGCTGTCGGACTGCCCGCTATGTCTGATTTGCTGGATGCTCGTCTGCGGGGCCAGTCAATACAGGCTCCTTATACGCTTAATGATATGGCCGATGATGCTGCGGAACTGCTTGCGGGTCTGGATATCGAAAAAGCGCATATCTGCGGATCGTCCATGGGCGGTATGATTGCCCAGACCCTGGCCATCCGGCATCCCCAACATGTTCTAAGTCTCATATCGATATACAGCACAACCGGAAACCCGGATTTGCCGCAGCCGCAACCCGGAGCAATGGAAGCCCTGCTGACGCCGCAACCCGTCGAACGGCAGGCTTACATTGATTTTAACGTCGTAACGATGCAGACTTTTGCCGGCTCCGGTTTTCCCTTTGACGAACAGTTTATCCGCAGCATTTCGACCCGGGCCTATGATCGTGCGTTTTATCCGCCGGGAGTCGGCCGTCAAATGATGGCGGTTATGACCCAGGAAAATCGCACTTCAACCCTGGGATCGGTAACTGTGCCAGCCCTGGTTATTCACGGGACCGCCGATCCGCTCGTACCGGCGGAGCACGGCCAGGCGACAGCGGATGCCATTCCCGGCGCGCAGTTGCTGCTCGTTGAAGGCATGGGGCACGATCTTCCCCATACAAAAGGGCCCTGGCCGCAGGTCATCGATGCCATTGCGGCTCATATAAAGAAGATCGAAGCCGACGCTGCCTGAACAGTTGACTGTTAAGTTGAGTTGAATGGGAATTTGGTTGACTGGTTAATTGGTTGATTAGGACTGAAGGATTATGTCCTAGGCATTGTCGGGCTGAAAGCTGGCCGGCCAGAAAGCAGGGATGCACAATCAGGGAGCAGCCGGAAGCAATTATACCTTTCAGCGTTCTGCGGTTCGCTGTTTTAACATTATGAAGTTTCATACGAGCGCCGCCTCTTCCCAAGAGCGTCCAGTCTGATCGAAAAAGAAACGGCATTTTTGTAATAAACGATGTAGTTTCATAAGAGTCAGGAGACAATCATGTCTATCGAAGTGATGATAAAGCGAAGAATAATGCAGGGGCCCCAGGCCAGGAAGCTGGTTCCGCTAATTTTGCAGCTCAGAGCGCTCGCCACCTATCAACCGGGCTACATTTCAGGCAGAACTTTATACAATGTCGAAAACCCTGAGGATTGTCTGGTGGTCAGTGAATGGCAATCATTGGAACACTGGTACAGCTGGATGAAAAGCGAGAAAAGAGCTGACATCCAGGATAAAATTGATGAATTGACCGGTGCACAGACAGAATACAGTATTTATGCGCCCATGGTTGAAAAAGGATAGAGCGTTTGGAATACGGGGACTATATCTGCATTAGACCTGTAGGCCATTATTTCTGACAAAATGCTGTAAGAAACTGAAACCTGCTGGTAAATGTAATCACCAAATCCCCGTCCCGGGTGGACCAAAGCCGGGCCCCCTGAACCCGGATCTTTGCTATTTGGTGGAATAGGAGGTTTAGCAATGGAAAATTCCGATAAAAGTAAAGTGGCTTTCGTGAGTACCGAGGACCGCAAAACCGGTGTCACATCATCCATTCAGGCACTGGGCATGAATCCGGTTAAAAACAAAGATGTGTTGATCAAACCCAATTTCAACACAGCCGACGTTACCCCGGGGTCCACCCATAACGATACCCTGGTGGCCCTGATTGAAGAAGTCTGGCAGATGGGAGCTAAAACGGTGCGCCTGGGTGAGCGCAGCTATCCCTTAACCCGCGAAGTCATGGAGCAAAAAGGGGTTATTCCATTGCTGGAGAAGTTGGATGTCGATATCGTCGATTTCGATAATCTGGCACAAAATGACTGGGTCAAAGTTGACGCCGCTGGATCACACTGGCACGACGGATTCCGGGTGGCCCGTCCGATCCTGGAAAGTGAGTGCCTGATTACCACCTGCTGCCTGAAAACCCATCAATTCGGCGGGGTGTTTACCCTGTCTTTGAAAAATCACGTGGGGGTCGTTCCCACCAGCCGTCACGGTTTCAACTACATGAGTGAACTGCACTCATCGCCACACCAGCGCCGGCTGATTGCCGAAATCAACGCGCCGTTTAAACCTGATCTCGTCGTGCTGGACGGCATCGAGGCCTTTGTGGACGGCGGCCCGGCCAATGGGAAGCGCGCCAACGGCAATGTCTTTCTGTCATCCCCCGATCGGGTGGCCATCGATGCGGTCGGCGTAGCAATTTTACAATCTCTGGGCAGCAATAATGATATCATGAACACGAAAATTTTCGACCAGGAGCAGATATCACGGGCCGCGGATTTAGGGCTGGGGGCTTCTTCCCCTTCCGACATCGATCTAATATCAGCCGATGATGCCAGCCGTGAATACCGGGATCGGGTGATGGCGATATTGAACGAGGGATGAACATCCCCAAAATTTCTATCTGTTACACCAACCCCTGATCCAGCATGGCATTGACCACGCGCACAAAGCCCGCGATGTTGGCGCCGGCCAGATAATTGCCGGGTTCACCGTATTCCTGCGCGACATCTAGACAGGTCTGGTGGATACTCTTCATGATGGTTTTCAAGCGCTGATCGACTTCCTCGGCCGACCAGTTTAAGAGCATTCTGTTTTGCGCCATTTCCAACCCGGAAACCGCCACACCCCCGGCATTGGCGGCCTTTCCCGGGGCAAAAAGGATGGGTTTATCCATAAATATCTTGATGGCTTCCGGGGATGACGGCATATCGGCCCCTTCGCAAACCATTTTAATGCCGTTGTTGATCAGGTTGTAGGCATCGTTTTCACTGATTTCATTTTCCATCGCGCAGGGAAAGGCGCAATCGGCCCGGTGGGTCCACAGCGGATTGTAATCCAAAGAAGAGTCGCTTTCCGTGTAGGTCGTGTCGGAATACTTGTCGACGTATTCTCGGATTCTGCCGCGCTTAATGTTTTTTAGCCGTTTAATAAAGGCCAGCTTGGTCTGGTCGATGCCCTCGGGATCGTAAATATAGCCGGATGAATCGGAAAAAGTCAGTACTTTGGCGCCCAGTTCAATAATTTTTTCAGCCGTATGCTGGGCCACATTTCCCGAACCGGAAATTAGACAGGTTTTGCCTTCTAACGTTTCGTTGCGGGCCGCCATCATTTCGGCCGCAAAATAACCCACGCCAAAACCGGTTGCCTGCGGACGAATATAGCTGCCGCCCCATTGCAGGCCCTTACCGGTCAATACGCCGGCGAACTCATTGCGCTGCTTCTTATACATGCCGAAAAGGTAGCCGATTTCTCTGGCCCCCACCCCTAGACCACCGTCGGGGATGTCGGTATCCTGACCAATGTGCCGGCTCAGTTCGGTCATAAAACTCTGGCAGAATCGCATGACTTCGTCATCCGATTTCCCCTTGGGTTCAAAATCGGATCCACCCTGAGCACCGCCCATGGGCAGTGTGGTCAGGGCGTTTTTGAAAACCTGTTCGAAGGCCAAGAATTTAAGGATGCTGTTATTGACGGAAGGATGAAACCTCAATCCCCCCTTAAAAGGCCCGATTGCGCAGTTCATTTCTATGCGAAAGCCGCGATTTACGCGCACGCGCCGCTCGTCGTCCATCCAGGGCACCCGGAACGTAATCGTGCGTTCCGGTTCCGTGATTCTTTCCAGGACTCCCAACAGGCGATATTCAGGATTGCGCTCTAATACAGGCTGTACAGTCTCCAAGAATTCCTTTACGGCCTGGTGGTATTCTTTTTCACCCGGATCTCTGGCCAGGATCAATTTCAAAATATTATCTGACATGGTTAACCTCCTTGAATTCGGCCGATAAGTTGAAAATATTCGATCATAGCTATTTTAGGCGTCAATTATCTGCAAGGCCTCTTCCCGAAAGGCATCCATCACGTACTTTATACCGGTGATTTTGGCACATTCTTCGGTCAAAGAGAACAGGTCGTCCCGGCTGATGTATTCCACCTTCCAGTTGCGTGAGCCGGCCATCAACTGCTGCAGTCCAACTTTGATTTTGTCCGTCACGTTATAGAGTCCGATGGCACCCAGTGGCAAATCGTCAACCTCTGATCCGTATTTTTCCTTGAGGACTTCATAATTCATAAATATTTCTTCTTTGGTAAAGCCGAATTTCGATACATTGGGCGGCAGGCCGCCATCTTCATCCCGAAGCCATTTTTCAGCATTTTTACCGACCATGCCGGGAATCATCAGTGCTCGGCCCATACATATGGCTTTACAATAGGGGGCACCCAGAGCCAGTGCTTTGAAAACATGGTCTTCGGAGGAAAACCCGCCGGCAAAGGCCAGGTCCGGCACCCGTTTGCCCTTTTCGGCCAGACGGTCGCTTAACTCGCAGGCCATGGAGTGCAGATAGATGGCGGGAATGCCCCACTCGGTCATCATGCGCCAGGGACTCATGCCGGTGCCTCCCGGCGCACCGTCGATGGTCAACAGATCAATACCGGCATCGCTGGACCAGCGGATGGCCATGGCCAGTTCGCGCATCGGGTAGGCGCCGGTTTTTAGAGTAATACGTTTGGCCCCTAATTTGCGCAGCCGCTCCACCTCGTTCATAAAGCCTTCCTGGTCCACGAACCCAAGGCGCGAATGTCTTTCGAACTGTTTTAAAGGACCGGCCTTAAACGCCGCCTGGTGGGCCGGATTTTCCGGGTCGGGGGTGACGATGTAGCCCCGCTTTTTCAGCTCAATAGCCCGGCTCAATGAGTTCACCTTAATTTCACCGCCGATGCACTTGGCGCCCTGGCCCCATTTCAGTTCAATGGTTTCAACTCCATGCTTTTCGATGACATATTCGGCCACCCCATTGCGCGTGTCTTCGACATTCATCTGAACCAGGATGTCGCCATAACCTTCGTGGTACCGCCGATATTCCTGCACGCGCCGATCCATCTCCGGAGATTTTTTAATCAGATCGTTATCGCCGAATTCCAATTCCGGGTCAATGCCGCAGACATTCTCACCGCAAACCAGGCTGATGCCGCTGATGGCGGCACCGACGGCAAAATGTTTCCAGTTTTTGCGCGCAATATCCGTGCTTCCGAGCGCTCCGGTGAATATCGGCACTTTCATTTTTACTTTATCGGTGACGCCGTATGACGTTTCCGTATCCACGTTGGGAAAGGTGGCCTTGTCCGGGTCGGCTTCAACACCTTTGGCCCCCAGGGCATATCCCATAATATTCAAATGGGAATAATCCACCGGATAGTCCTTGTCCGCTCCGGCGGTAACACTGCCGAATGGCTCCGGGTAAAGAAGTTCCCGCCCCCGGAACGTGGCTCTGAACATGTCGCAATTGCCCTTACAGCCATCCAGACATCTGCTGCAGATACCGGATTGAGGTGCAACATCACGTGAGCGATTCTTGGTTTGAAGTGCCTCGTTTGCATTGGGTCGATGTAGGTTCATAGTCTCCCTCCTTGTCCTAGGTGATTAATCCATGCTGGCCAATAGCGTATAAAAGGTTGTAAATCGTTTTCAGATATCAAAATACAATTAATTTGATTTGGCTAAAGAAAGCAAGTCTTAATCAGAGTTTTCTGATAGTCTTTCAACCTGGTGACGCCTTCAAACGATCCAACCCAACTTTATTGGCTGCAATTTAGACTTGCTTTTGATATTTAATGCCGTTATCAAACGACATTGCCGGGCCATCTAGCAGCAACAGACCACCACTTTTTCCAAAAGGAAGGAGAACCCATGGAACTTCAGGAAGCCATTCGCAACCGCCGCAGCATCCGGCAATTTTTAACCAAGCCCATACCCGAAGATATGATCCGGGATCTCATCACCGACTCCCTCTGGGCGCCTTCCTGGGGCAACACCCAGCCTTGGGAAATCGTGGTGGTTACCGGGGCTAAACTGGAAGCGTTTAAAAAGAAAAATAAAGAAACCCTGCTTGCAGGGCAGGCCGCCCAAACAGACATTCCCATGCCCCAGGTTTGGCCGGAAGCATATTTGAACCGCTACAAAGACCTGGGCAAAGGCGTTTTATCATCGCTTGATATCGCCCGTGAGGATAAAGAAGCACGGCTGCTGCACTTTACCCGTATGTTCGGCCTGTTTGATGCCCCGGCTTTAATCTTGCTTACCGTGGATTAAGAACTGTCCCTGGAATATACCATGCTGGATATCGGCATCTATCTGCAGACCTTCTGCCTGCTGGCCCATGACCGGGGGCTTGGCACTTGCATCATGGCCGTCACAGTCAGTTATGCGGACCTTGTGCGTGATTTGTTTTCAGTGCCGGATACCAAGACGATCGTCATGGGAGCCATCCTCGGTTGGCCGGATTCCGAGGCGCCCGTGAATCACTTTGACCGGCAGCGGGGCTCGCTGGAAGAATTCGTGAAATGGGTGAAATAATATCGAGGCGAAGATCTGGCTCCATCAGAATATAACCCGAATATTGTATGAATCGATCGCACGATCGGACACATCAACAGGAGGAGAAATGGCGAGAAACAGTGCTCCCCTAATTTATCGCGAAAAAGAGGATATCGTCTTCATCGAAATCAACCGTCCGGCCAAAAAAAATGCACTTAATTACGAGTGCTGGCAGTTATTTAACGAGTATTTTGAAAAGCTAATGTCAAATTATAAAATCCGGGCTCTTGTGATTAAGGGCCGGACGGAGGACATATTTTCGGCGGGTTTTGATGTGACGCCGACCGACAAATTTATCGGCGACATGTTTCAGGCTCTGGAAAACGGTGATAAAGCCAAACTTGTAGACGGGTTTGCCTATATACAAACTATTCTTTCAAAATTATCCCATCTGCCTTTCCCAACGGTTGCCGTGATCAACGGACTGTGTTACGGCGGCGGGGTGGAACTTGCGACAGCCTGCGACATAAGGGTGATCAGAGAGGGCGCCGTTATGTGTCTGACTGAAACACGGCTGGGATTAATTCCGGATATTGGCGGAACCGTGCGACTTACAAAATTAATCGGGCCCGGAAGGGCTAAGGAGCTTATATTCACCGGCCGTCAGATATTGCCTGAAGAGGCAAAAGAATTGGGGCTTGTCAATCATATTTTTCCCCAAAAGGGCTTTCAATCCCGTGTCCTGGAATATGTAAAGAGCATAACAGCCAACAGCCCTTCTGCTTTGCGGGCTGTCAAAGAGATTGTCGATTCGACCCTGACGATGAATGAGGAGGAGTCGCTGGCTTTTGAGAGACAAAAGGCTGTGGACAATATTCTGAGCAGACAGTGCATCGAGGGGATCGGCGCTTTTTTGGAGAAAAGACCGCCTAAATGGTGAAATGTTTTTGTGTTCCGCCCAATACGCGCACTATTGTTTTGTGTGGGTTGTGCTGAAAAAATGAACATCGAATCCACCAATTGCGGACTGTAGGCATTGAACGTTCAACATCGAACGTCGAAAAATGATGCCGCTGCACAGGACTATATAATACCCGGCATTTTATTTTATCATTTAGGTAACAAATCAAGGATTGAACAGCATCTGATTTGAAGAGGGGATGAATGCAATCTTCAGACTTTAAAGAAAAAAGCTACTGGATGACTACACGGGATTATTCACCCGGAGAGCCTCTTCGAGAAGACATCGAGGTCGATGTGGCAGTTGTGGGCGGTGGATTTACCGGACTTTCATCGGCCTATCATCTTAAAAAGGCCGAATCGAATATGCGGGTCGCGCTGCTGGAAAGCGAGGTTGTCGGGTTTGGGGCCAGCGGCCGCAACGGGGGTTTTAACATGACGCTGTTCGGCCTGACGATGCAGATTACCGCATTGCGGTTCAGCAAGGCAAAAGCCAAAGAAGCCCATCATTATATGGAGCGGGCCGTGGACTATCTGCGTGACCTGGTCAGCGAGCTGAACATCGACTGCGATTATGAGCATCCGGGCTTTTTGCGTGTAGCCACATCGGAAAAGTACAAAAAGAGAATCCAACATGAAATGAAATTGGCCCATGAGCTGGGTATAGACGGCATCGAGTGGCTCGATAAAGATCAGACCCGGGAGCAGGTTAACAGCTCCATGTACCTGGGCGCCTGGTGGGAGCCGCGTTGCGGCATTCTCAACCCGGCCAAGCTGGCCTGGGGATGGGCGGATGTTGTCCGGCCCATGGGAGTTGAAATATATGAAAATAGTCCGGTGGTTGAGATCCGGCGGGAAAGCGGCAAGGTGCGCCTTGATACAAACAATGGCATCGTTCGCGCGGACAAAGTCGTTATGGCCGCCAATGCCTGGTCGCACTTTTTTAAAGAACTAAAAAGAAAACAAATCCCGGTATGAACCCACATCGTGATGACCGAGCCTTTAAATGAAGGGCAGTTCCAGGAAATCGGCTGGCGGAATCGCCAGGGTATAGAAGATGCCCGCAACCTTGTCCACTATTATCGACTGACAAGTGACAACCGGCTTGTGATGGGCGGTCGCGACGTTTCCTTGAGTTATGGTTCCGATATGGATAGAGATCTGAACCCGGTCACCTTCGAAGGGTTAAAAAATGATGTTCGTGAAATTTTTCCCATATTGCGGGACATTAAATTCACCCATGAATGGGGAGGGCCCGTTTCCGTGCCTTTGGACATGGCGCCGGCTATTGGCTACGCAGGGGATAAAAATGTGGTTTACAGTCTGGGGACTGTTGGGCACGGGGTCGCATGACGCAGTTGAACGGTCGGACCGTGGCAGACTTGATTCTGGAACGAAATACGGATTTGACGGATGTGTTTTTCGTTAACCGCCGAACGATTCCCTGGCCGCCCGAACCGTTGTGCAACCTGACCATTAAAGCAATTCTGGGCTACATGCACTGGGAGGACCGGATTTACGATCACAGCTAAAACAACTTTAATCCGCAGTTTTCGCAGATTAAACCGATTACTATGAATGTGGAAAGGTTCAGTCGGATTAATAGGTAATTTTGGCCGGATCCAGTATCTGGCTTTGGTAGTTGGCGGCCGCGTCTCCGGATTTTTCGATGATGACGCGGTTGTCCCGCGTGATCTGGTATTGTTTTAGATATCCCCGTTTGTGGAGTTCTTTCAGCCCGGTGCGGACTTTGTCTTTCAAGCGGCGCATTTCAAGATCTGTTTCCAGGTTTACCGCCCGGGCCAATTTAGCAATTTCAATGTCGGATTCGGACTCATACTGGCCCTGGTAAAATCGATAAAACGCCTTGCTGACTTCGGATTTGAGGCTGGTTCTGAATTTTAGATCGATGTTGGTTACAAAGCTGTCGGCATACATTTCAAGGAAGTAGGGGTTTACCACGACCCGGATGCTGCCGGTTTCCCGGTCGATATCGGCAAAACTCAGTATGGAGCCGGTCATTTCTTTTAAGTCTTTTCGTTTGCGGCCTTTGCCGGTGAAAAGTTCCAGGTCGATCCGGGTTCCCGCCAAACGCTGGATGCTTTTCCAGATAGAATTGAACGTATTGGAAGTCGGCTGGACATCGGCCAGGCGGCAGAGTTCTTCCTGATTGGTTTCAAAGGCATCGCTTTGAAATTTTGTCATCAGGGCCAAAAGGGCAAAAAGAATTGTTTCGTCAAAAATGATGAGAAGTTCGCCGATCACCCGCATTCTGCCCCAGGAGTTGGCATTGCCGGAATCCAGACGGACCAGGGGCCATTCGGTATACTTCATCTTTCCCTTGAAATGAAATGGGGAGACCCGGGTCAACATGGTCGGCATAAAACTGAAAAAACGCTGCACCGGCGGCTGGCGGCTGATGTGCTTTTTTACGAACTCGGAGGCATCTTTGATGATCTGCCGCCGGGTCAAACTTCTGGCAGCCGCTTTAATGGCATCCTCTGATGATTTCTGGTGATTGGAACGGTGATTGGCAGTGCTGATCTTGGTAGGACCAGGGGGATCGGATTTTTCCTGCATACTTGTCCTCTTAAATTGGGTTAGATTTACAGGCGGTGCCTTTTAATATAATAATCCGCATTGGTTGTAAAGATGTGATTGAATCCTTAGTATATATCAAAAATTGCCTGAATGGAGTCTAACAATGATTCTGTACGAAGAACAACATAATATAGGTTTAATCGATTTTGGCATCGAGATACCGGTGGTGCCCAGTCGATCCATGAAAACGTTTGAATTTATTAAATCCCACGATATGTTAGGACCTGAAATCGATCAGTGGCATATCGCAAATATCGATGAGCAAATTACCAAAGATGATCTTCTGCGGGTGCATTCCGCGGCGTATGTCAACAAATTGTTTTCCGATGGACTCGAGCAGGAGATCATCAATACCTTCGAACTTATAGACGACCAGGGCAATTATTATCGTTACAATCCGGATAATGCCACGGTCCCGTTAGTACGGCTGTTTGATCGAATCCTTAAAATGGTTGCCAGTACCACAACCTGCTGCCGGCTGGCTCTGGAGAAAAATTTTTGTTTTGCTTTAGCCGGCGGCATGCACCACGGTCAGAAAGATTTCGGTAAGGGGTTTTGTATGCTCAACGATATCGTAATTGCCATCCGTATACTGCAGGCCGAAAATCGGGTCAAGGCGGCTTGGGTGATTGACGTTGATGCCCACAAGGGAGACGGCACGGCGGCTCTTACCCTGAGAGATGATTCAATTACTACTCTCAGCATTCACATGGGACAGGGCTGGCCCCTGGATGAAGAGGTTATTGACAGCGCCGGCAATCCGAATCCATCTTTCATTGACAGCGATATCGATATTCCCATGGGCTCGGGGGAAGATTCTTTATATGTTGCCAGGCTGCAGGAAGGCCTCAATAAACTTGAAAGCTATCCAAAACCCGATTTGGCAGTGGTCATCTCGGGAGTAGATCCTTTTGAAAAAGACGAATTGCCCTCGACCGATGATCTGAAATTGACTCTCGAACAACTAATGGAGCGCGATCAACTGGTGTATCGCTTCTTGAAGGATCGCGGTATATCAGCGGCATATGTAATGGCCGGTGGCTACGGGGAAAATTCCTGGAAAGCTTATGCGCAGTTTCTGGAATGGGCGTTGCTGGATACGTTGGAAAAGAAGGCCGGATGAAATAAATCGAATCTGCTGATTTTTGATCAATCCGGTGAGCAATGTCCACGGTTTTCAACCTTTGATCTCTGTGCCTTGAACCTGCACCTGCGAGTCCGTCTTTCATGTCATCCAGATTCAAGACTTCACCGGTAATTTATGGATTATGAAGTTTAATGGATTTGAAGGTTAGTCGTGCGGTCTTGGCGATTAATCTATGTAGCTCTGCCTCGCGTTCAACCTTACCTCTCTTTATCTCATAGGCATGAACTCGATTCTCTTTCTGGGAAGCCAGCAAAAAATCTATTTCTAGACCTTCCCGATTTTTTAAAACAGACCCGGCAACATCAAATTCCATGGGGGGCCGGGCGAGGATTTTTTCCTTGAAAATCATCTCCAACACTCTTCCTTCAAGGTTCGAAAGGTCATCTGCAATCCTACGAACCACGCTGCTGGTTTGCCTCATTTCCAAGAGGGCCATATTTTTTTGCACGTAGCGATACCAAAAAATAATAAAAGGATCTTTAATGATGTAACGGGAAAGTTTCGAATTGATGTTTTCCGTTACTTGTATCTCTTTTTCCACCAAATCTAGATCTTCTAATAAAAATGGCAAAGATAAGATAATGGTCTGCAATTATTGCCAATATCATAGAGAGATGACTATTTCTTGGATACCCCAAGTGGTGAACTCCAAGGATGGGATCGATTTTGCCATTTTGTTACCCCTGAAAACAACGCGGAAAGCCGGAGGACTTCAGATTCTGCGTTGCTGAGGGTTCGAAGTAAAGAACTACGACTTCACCCTCAGACGCTTGACTCTGAAGCCTTCCGGTTTTTGCAACGTTGAGGTTTCATTTATCCATTTATTTCAATTCCCGGACGGGTTTAGAGGACATTCTTTCGTTTTTCAGTTTTCGATGATAAAAACCAAATTGTGATTCTTAAATGAGTATATAGCTATTATCCAGGGCAACCTCTTCCCCCCCGATTTATCGATATGGTCCCGGCTGAAAGTGAGATGTTTCGCTTTCTTGAAAAAGCACTCAAAATCGCTCTGCAATTGAACGATGAATAGAAAAATCGAACAATCGGATTAAGGCTGACCCAAAACCCCCCATCGACCAGTTTGACTCCAAATATCATCCATCACGAAAAAAAACAGAAAAACAAAATCGCGGTTCTGACAAGTAGTTTTTATAAAACCACCAAGATCTTATTCTCATCGGCAACCCGTAGGTTGGCAAAACTTTTTTGGCCAAATCCTTTTTTAATGATATCGGATGTGATAAGGCATTTCCAGTATGAAAAGCGGAAGGCATCATAGAAACGACGATCGGGTTTTCGGCCGAATACCGCTGAGAATCATACTTCCGTTGTCGCTCACCGTGATATTGTTCAGCATGACAATATTCTTATTGCTGCTTCCCCTTATTGAAGAAAAACGGATGGAAGGGAAGCGGGAGATGATCCGCGAATTGACCGAATCCTCGTGGAGCATCCTCGCCGCTCATGCTCAAAAAGAAAAAAACGGTCAGCTCTCCCGGGAGCGGGCCCAGGCTGCGGCCGTTGATAATCTGCGCCGCCTGAGGTACGGGCCGGAGCTTAAAGACTATTTCTGGATCAACGACATGCACCCCCGCGCCATCATGCATCCCTACCGGCCGGATCTGGAAGGCAAGGACATCTCCAATTTCACCGATCCGAATGGCAAACGCCTGTTTGTGGAATTCGTCAAAGTTGTCCGTGCCCAAAATGCCGGCTACGTGAATTATGAATGGCAATGGAAAGATGACCCCGATCGAATTGTTCCCAAGATATCTTACGTGAAGGGATTTGAGCCCTGGGGCTGGATTGTGGGGACAGGAATCTACGTTGAAGACGTGCGGGCTGAAATCGCTTCCATTACCCGTAAGTTGACCCTGATCTGCCTGGGGATTCTGGCCGCTATCGTGGTCCTGTCCGTATATATCGTCCGGCGCGGCATGATTGTCGAACAGGAAAAAAAACAGGCCGAGGAAAAGGCCCGGCTGCGGCAGGAACAACTGTTCAGGGCATCAAAGATGGTTTCTTTGGGCACTTTGGTTTCGGGCGTAGCCCATGAGATCAACAACCCCGTCACTTCCGCGCTCCTGAATACCCAGACGCTGCGAAAAGTATGGGAGGGAGTGCTGCCGATTCTGGACGAACGCACAAGATTAGATGGGGATTTCAAAGTGGGTGCGATGACCTACAATGAAATTCGAAAGCGGATGCCGATGCTTTTGTCCCACATCGAAGATGGCACGCGCCGGGTCCGTGACATTGTCACCGACCTAAGGGATTTTGCACGGGAAACCCCTGCCGAGCGTTCAGACGACATTGATGTGAATGAAGTTGTGGTCAAGGCAGTCGGGCTGGTGGCCAATCTGATCAAAAAATCCACTAATGATTTTACGGTGAATTACACGCCGGATCCCCCTGTCTTTAAAGGGAGCGCCCAGCGGATCGAACAGGTGGTCATCAATCTGGTGATGAATGCCTGTCAGGCCCTGGATGACAGTGATCGAGCCGTTCGGGTTTGCACCAGGCTGGATCCGGATAAAGCCTGTGTGGTGGTGGAGGTTGAGGACGAAGGGGTCGGCATACCGCCGGAGGTCATGCAGCAAATCAAGGATCCATTTTACACAACTAAACGGGACGCCGGCGGCACGGGATTGGGTCTTGCAATCTCCGATCGGATCGTCCGTGACCACGAGGGGGAATTGGAGTTTATCTCCAGGCAGGGTAAGGGAACTACCGTGCGGGTCTATTTCCCCATATCTAAAGGTGAAAACGGACTGTTGAGGAGGAACGAATGAGCGCTTCGGAGACATTGCACCCGCGGCGGCCAATTATGATTGTGGATGATGAAGAACCGATTCTGTTGGCCATCGACACCACTCTGCGAATGGCAGGCATGGATAACACCATCACATGTGGTGACAGCCGACTCGTACTCGAACTGATATCCGAACAGCCGATCGAGCTGATGCTGCTGGATCTGAATATGCCGCATATTACCGGAGAGCGGCTGCTCGACGCTGTAAACCGGAGTTATCCGGATATTCCGGTCATCATTGTCACCGGAGCAGTGGATGTTGAAACCGCAGTGCGCTGCATCAAGGCCGGCGCATTCGATTATGTGGTCAAACCGGTCGAGGAGGAGCGGCTTCTGACTGCTGTAAACCGTGCGATTTCTTTCCAGGATCTGAAAAGAGAAAACCTCGCCTTGAAGCAGCATATTCTGGCGGATACTCTGGAAAAACCCGAGGCTTTCGGCGAAATTGTCACCAACAACCAGAAAATGCTGCTGATATTTCAATATATCGAATCTATCGCCCGGACGTCACAACCGGTATTGATCCGGGGCGAAACCGGCGTGGGCAAGGAGCTGATTGCACGGACCCTCCAC
>Ga0056115_1000365_pt1 | contig 20696 bp, 18 predicted proteins | sample WorMetOlspDAHAB1_FD_77007 | JGI IMG/M metagenome (GOLD analysis project Ga0056115, IMG submission 77007) | Marine gutless worms symbiont microbial communities from Max Planck institute for Marine Microbiology, Germany - Olavius sp. DAHAB.1 ...
GGAAAGAACAGACTGAAAAATTCCGACGCGTTGTCGAAAAATTTGAAGTCAGAATTGAAAAAGTAAATCACGACGCCGTCAAAACGTCGTCGAAAAATCTCAAAGTGAGTCTAAAACGTTTGATGCGATCAACGTCGGACACTATGCACACACTATGTGGATTTCGATTTTTCCCAGTGAATTTCGATATTTAGCAATTGCTGGAGAAGTTGGATTTCATGTATTTTGGATTGAATTTCGATAATTAGGCAGACCCATTTTTGTGTACATATCTTGTACTAAACATATAATATGCAACAATATTAACAGATGCTGTTTTGTCTAAAGTAGTTACTACTGCCATCATATAGGGGCAGAAAAATACATGTAACAGTGACACTTATGTTGTAGCTATATATTGCTGTAAACCTCAGTATGCTTGCCACCAGTTGTGTGTAGAACTTCACTATGTCAAAATCGTAACCAGACAATTCGCTGACAAATCAACATGCAGGGAGACAAGTCGCGGAAGGATAGTCGCGAACTGCACAGTTTGTGGACTGGTGAACTCGCCAAATGTTTTATGGAAATTTAGAGTAGATAATCGCTCTCAGTGTGATTTCTGGTGGACAACACTATTTGTACACTGGTAATACTTGATTGGGCTAGAGTTGGGTTAGTGTCATACTGTCAAATATAGTGTAGTATTTTCCAGAAATTTGGCGAGTTGACCAGACCAGTGTGCAACTTGACTGGCTGCTAGTTGGCTTGTTTGATAATTGTGCAGTAAGTGTCAAAATATATATTTTACAAATAACGTTAGTTAGCAGAATTTTTTCATATTGGATGTGTGTAAATAGTATATCAGCCCTGTCGACGATCGACATAGGTTCGAGTTGACATCTGTGAACACCAATAGTAATGAACTACCCCACAGCCACCACCTACCAATATTTTCCACCACCACATGGTAGTGCGTACTATCTGCTTTTTCTAGGTAACACAAACACTTAATACTAAGCCTAACCCCTAAACTGCTCGACAAGCAGGCATAGTATTTAGCTACACCAAGTAACTTCTGTGTTATTTCTGTGCGAATGGCAATCAAATCTTTACTATTGTTAGTCACTGAAATCAAATTAGGTTTGGATGCCGGCTAAAACTTGTTATCATAAGGGTAATATGTGCTTTTGAATTGAACATCAGTAGCATTTTATTCTACAAAGTGTGTTGAATTATTTAATTTTTATGTAACTGTAGGATGTTGCAAAATCGGAGCAGTATCAATACATCCAGAAGATGATCGGTGAACATCCCGTTGTCATCTTCTCCAAAACCACCTGCAGTTACTGCGCAATGGCAAAAAACCTGTTGAATGAAGTCGGTGTAAACTATCAAGTGGAAGAGATTGACAAACGTGATGATACTGACAAAGTACAAGACATATTTGCAAAAATTACAAGTGCAAGAACTGTAAGTGCTCATTGGAATTATATGGACTGTTTCATAAAAATACTATGTGTGTAATGTACTGTAGTTGTTGCAGTCAGTATTTTATGACACACATTTGTAATATGTTTAGAAATGTCTTTATATCCAATATTATGTTTTTCACCATTTGTCTTTGGTTTTCCAATCTTACATGCCACGTAATGTTTGGTTTATAAACTAGTTCAAACCATAGGTGACTGCATGTACAATGGATATACGTATATCGCATGCTAGTATTGTATCTGATTTTGGCTGGTGATCTCATTTGATGACTTGATAGAACCAATTTGTAACTTTCTTTATTCAAGATTGTACGACATTGCTTAATTTATTTTTTCTGTAACATATATCGTCTTGCATAGTAGTAGTTTTGTGCAATGTATGCAATCCATTCAGGTTCCAAGAGTGTTTGTTGGCGGGAAATGTATTGGTGGCGGATCAGAAACCTGGTCACTGCACAACCAGAAGCGTTTGGTCCCACTACTGAATGATGCTGGTGCATCTTTCAAGAAGACAGATTAGCATATTTGTGAAATAGACTAGAGTCTAGCATGTTTGGATCTGTCCCATTATTGTCAACTGTCTTATGTAAATGCAACTACAAAAACATATGTGAATATCTATGACATTTGTGAACATGGTACACATTTGTTTTGTACATGCTTATTTTAAATGTTCACACCTTTTTGCATATATTTCGAAACTTGCAAACGTAGTTAACACAATATTTTATAATTGACAGTTAAACATGGCAACCCATGTAAACCACTTATAAATGTATTGTGGTGCCAGCTAGAGGCATTTCCCAGCTGGAATGTATGGCAAAAGGAATGTAATCCTTGCTCGTTTTACATTTGATGTCATTCTTGTCATATGTTGCAGTCCTAGTTCTTGGCTTCATGAAGACAATATTCTCTTTTGTAGTCTGTCCCATTAGGGGTGACTATTCTGGTTCTATTGTGTTGAGAAAGCATACAAGTGTAGCCAATAAGAGAAAAGGTTTGAAGAATTTGAAATTTTGAGCTGAACTTGTGCTCCCAAACAATTTTTTCTCCATTTTACAGTCATTCCATTAAAAATTGTGCCAGCATCATTATTTTGACAGTGTCTCGATGGCATTCTGTTGATTCAATTCTGTCACATTAAATGTCCTTATAATGCTTAGTCATAACTTAATGTTTTAATGTAGTTTTGTAGGATTGACTGGCTAAAACATGATTGACAAAAATTTTTTGCTGTACCAAAAACAATTATTTTAACGGATATAATGTAAATATAAAAATGAGATTAGGCAGTTTTCTATCACTGTTGCATGTGTCTTGTTTCTTAAACTTTTTTCTACATTTTTTAATTTGTCTAACATATATTGAGACACAGACGTTTTAAAACAGGAGTTGCTACATTTTGCATGAAAAATTTGCTGAAACTAACGATTTCAGGATATATGTGCAAGTGCATATTATTAAAAAAGCTTGTATTCTGACTGTTACTATATTGCTCCCAAGTAACTTCAGTACTAAGCCAAAGAGCTAATTCTTTTTCATGTTGTTGCTGAAATATAAGTAGATGTGAGAAAGTTATGATTGTGATATAGTTGCAGCATATTTGTTTATCTCATGTATATAAAGGCTTCATCATCCATTGTTGTCCTCTACTGTAATTACTAAGTATCTGCAAAAAAGTTGTGTGGAGAATTTGTCCCATTTGAAGTGATATTCATTGGTTCTTAACGTTATTTTGCCACAATTTTTGCGGCAAGCTCGACAGGTTATCCATGGATAAAAATAGTAAACATGTTAACAATTTCACTGAATAATTTGAAAGGAGTTTCTTTGTTCCGATAATGTAAAGTTAAAAAAGGGTGCGTGGCTTTAACTGTGGCCAGTCCACCAGTGGAGCTGTGAATGTTAAATAGCATGGTTCTGCGAAAAACTATCTGTTGATAATAGGTGACACTACGGCCTGCTTATCTGTAATTTCATAGGCAGTGTCTGTCACATTTGTCAATAACTGGGAATAGAAGGGTGTGATAACTGATAGGTTTATGTTTACTCAAATGTTCATACAACCCAGAAGATAATGTGTTGTCATTAGAGTAAACCAAACTGCTGACAGTAAAACGCAGCACCCGTGCTCGCTTGTTAAAAATGGTGCAGCATGGACTTTACTGCAGTGAAATATAATAAAGATAATATAAACAATCACATTACACTGTATACTGCCACTGTCAAATAACTGTGTGTTTTGGTACCCCAACATGCAATACGCAACAGTCAAAATAATGCACTCAGTGATGACATGTCAGATGTAACGGCCTGTAGAGATGACACAGAAGTGGTCATGGATGAAGTGAGTAGTCTGCAAAAGTAGCTCGACTTGTGTGGAATCTCATGCCAAAGTGACATTACTGTATCACAGATGCATCACTGTAACCTATCAGTCGTCCATAAACGATACATGTGACCGTTTCACGCGTTTTGACTTTGGCATGTGAATATTGTCTTCATCCTGCACACACAAACGAACACGTAAGTGTTGTTTCATCGACTAAAAATAACTAACCACCTGCAAATTACATATGGATACTTTTGTGGTGACAGCACAGTAAATGGATGTTCTCACTTCTCACTGTAACAGATCACTGGGAAATGTAGCCATGTTCAAATCTATGAAACGATGCAATCTACATTAAATGTTAAAGAGAGTGACATATGACATACGTCAGAGCTTTCAGAAGAGCTGTCGTCGTCAAGCTTCTTGCTGAGCTTGCTACCACCCGAAGGTTTTGTTGCAGCCTGTGAAGCTCGCCGACTTGGAACTTGTCGAAGTACGCGCGTTGAAGCTCTCATCTCGTCAAAGTCTTCCACCAGTGCCAACAAGTCACCATATCTGCATGTTTAACAGTGCAGACAAGAGGTGCAATTTGTTCTTAATTTGATTTACAACAGATGTCATTGTTGCAAGCAAATCACTAGCATCTTTCATGCTGTAGTAAACAGACAAAATACCAAACAAATGTACAAAATCAGTGCAGACAGTATAACTGTACTATTCATTTCGACCGACATTCAAGGTGTGAGAATAAAGCACATCTAGCCGTGACATCATACCATAAGTAGTCATGACACAGAGAACAGTTGAAAGTTACCAATTAACATGCATTAGTACTTAATGTGAAGGTCATAAGGTCATACCATTAGCCCTTTTGTGAATGCCAATAATTCTAAAACAAGACCTGGAATGCCCAATACAGACTAGATTGTGTATTTTTGAAATGCACTATCAAGTAAATGATACTATTCAACCCACTGCAATCAAGGACACTGGCATAACGCTGTATTATCATACTCACTTTGCCTTTAATGCATCAGTGCATGATGTCTGAACATGCTGTAATGCCTGCTGGATGGATTCATGTGTTAAAACTACAACAAGCCATAACCACATCACACTATCAGAACATATGGCAACAATTATCGATGCTTTACATATTACCCAGACATTCCAGCATCAGCCAGTTTACGGTTTGTTGGTTGGGATTTAATTAGGCCATACTGAGTCTTAAAATGTCATAGTTTGGCTAAAAAGTTGTTGTTAGTGATAAAGTTAAAACATACTATGCTTTGGGAAATACAATAATGTAACTCAATGCAACGCAACAAAAAACCCAAACAACAAAAGCTATTCTGGATCTGTTACTTCTTACAACACTCGGCCACGATATGAGGTGGGATTATTCTACAGCTCCTGAGATCAGACGCGGCATCAGCCAGTTTGAAATATGTGGTTTGTTCTGCGACAAAGCTTCAAGAACATGCAAAACTCACACGATATGTCTTTACAAGCACAGCGCATGTGATCAAGGTGTGCCAGGATCTGTTCTACTGTCGGCTGGTCTTTATCCAACGGCTTCGCAACTGGTATGTGTTGTACCCTGTTGACAACATGTGATCAAACACAGCTGAAACAGATGCTCGATTTGAGCATGTCTGCATGTAACAATGTGCACACTTCCAAGTTTCATCACATAAATTCTTGCTGTAATAGATTGGAAGACACAAATGGAACAATATGCCACTAGAGATGAGACCACCGAACTTGACATACAGCCGATCCAGACAGTCACTGAAGACGTTTGAGCGGAACATTGTGTTGTGAGCCATGTTTTACTGCGCTCACTAGAAGCCTCTTAACTGCTAACTCACATACTTAAATCACAATTGGCATCTCGCTGCCAGAAATACTTGCCGATCTGTTAACAATGCATACAAAACATGCACAACTACAAGTGTGATCTGAACAGCTGTCACCTAAACAAAATGGTTGGTTGGTTAGGATTTAATAACACTCCTGAGTACAATTAAGCTATGTCACAGTTGGTTAAAAATGATGCTGGAAAGAATGTAAAAAAGTTGCACTCTGGGAAATACAATAATGTGATAAAGTAAAACAAAAAGAGCCTGGGAAAAATACAAAACTCAATACAATGCACTAAAACCAGCTTTCAAAACTCCATGGGTCAACAAAATGAGTATCAGACTTATGGCAAAGTAATAATACAAATGCGATGGGTGAATGTCGTGGACTTTGGCAGCCGACTGGCTGATGCAAAGGCAAAGTTTGCAGCTTGGCCTGTAAATTGGTGGCCACCCTGGTGCTGGCCCACATTCACTCAAGTCACCACAGTGAGTAAGTAGAGTTTAACGCCCCACCCATCACAATATAGGTCATTCGGAGGTGGTCAAGTCACCAGAGTAAATTCTTGAAATGACTGCCACAGATGACAGCACTATTAACACCATCCTGGTAAAATAATAATTATTATTATTATGAATTCAAGCTACATAAATTAGGCATGTCAAATATTGGAAAATTTCTGTCGCCTCTTATGGCACTTAACCGGGGAAAAAACGTGGGTTTATTATACAGTTACTAAGTGCACACTGAGCTGATCTAAACAGGAACACACCTGTGTCCTTTTCTTTTTGGCGTGCCACTGGACCTGGTTAGCTGCGAGTGCAACAGCTCGGCCAGTTTATCGGCATACTCCTGAGCCCAGTACTTCAGCAAAGACACTGTGAACATGTCATTTCGCTTGCATTCACGACACAGCAGCGACCGCAACAGGTCGGCACTCGGCCTATGCCCAACGACACACAGCACAAACACATCAGCCACACAACACATAGCAACAACACGAATGACAATCAAGACAGCACACATATCAAACAAAAAATTTCTCAACATCAACCAAATCCAACGCCTTTACAGATTCCCTTGTTCTCCTCAAACACTAGGAATGGCAAAGTGGCACGATCACACGAGCTTCTGTATAAGCCTTTGCAAATTCCGGTACAATATTGATAATAAACGTACAACATAACATATATCGTCGCATAAACTTTGTTAACTAGTTTAGATTAATTACTGTATTACATGCACTTAATGACCCATAAATTATTTTCAAAAAATAAATGAGGGAACATGGGGCTGTTAACAGACTGGCACTGCAATCTGCTGCTACGTGAACTCTCTTTCAAACTCTCAACTATCGTTAGCTGAGCCTGTCCAGCTGCAATGACTGGAATGCACTGCCAGATCACGTTTTCAGCATCATCCATCGAGTTGTTGTGAAACCAACTGAAAACTTGCTGTTCAAGTAACTGTTCTGCTGTTAGCACTTTCATAGACCTTGTCGCAATTACTTAGACCACAACAAAAATTGATCATTATAGCAGTTTAGACCAGATGTCCCGAAAAACTGCTGTGAATATGTATGTGCGCTGATTTTATGAGTTCAAATTACATGTTTATCTGCGATTGTGCATTATTGATGTGCCAAAGACAAAAATAAGGTAGTTTTTCATTAACTGTTAATATACAGATCACCAGAATTTGTTCACAGACAACTGTAAATAACGTGAAATCGTACCCATCCTGTTTAAGCAAGATCATGATGTTCGACATTGCTTCTGCGTGAGCTACAGACAAACAGTTACACATTACAGCAAATCATCTGCAACTATGTTCAGGGTTCCTGCACGTGCTGTCCAACACAATTCAAGGCCTTTTGTTTCAAGAATTCAAGAAATTCAAAGCCTTTGATACAAAATCTATCAATAATCACAAAACATTTCAGCTAGTCCGGAGTTCATACAAGTCTTGTTGCCGCCTGCCATCAATGTTTAATCTTCTTACATCGGAAGTTTCATTGGCTCAAGCTAATTCCAAACTTTGCAAGGACTTTATCAACACCAGTGCTGAACCCGTAGGTTACTGAAATCTCACATGATGCAAACTTTTCCAGACAAATGAGAAATTCGTTTGAAGACCAAATAATTGGTTAAACTTAGAATGTTTATTCAGTAATTGTAATGTGTACATATTAACAGCTGTCATAGGTGCAAACAGAAAGCTAACTTCATGGTAAACAAAATGTTTATGAAACAGAAAAAACAACACAACACTGTGTCAGATGGCATAAATACAATGTCACATTCCTCTACTCACTTAAATTAACGTAAGCTGAACAATAGGTGTAATATATAGCATATTGATATAATATTAACCTGAGAAGTCCAAATTTGGCAGGACAGGCATAACATCTTCAACAGGAATGCTATGAACAGCGATCAACTGCCACAGAAAGTATTGCTCTATTGTTTCCCATTCAAGACTTGCATCTACGCAGTGACATTTTCATTACAATTATTTACTACAGGTATGGTGAAAATGCAAAGAAATAGCGAAAGAAAACACAAAAAAGTGACCAAAAAAATAACACAGCAGAAACTGCATTACACAAAATCCTATTAATGTCACTTGTGATCATAGTACACTGCAATCTCGTTATAACACAGTACACTCGTTCTGGAAGCCAAGCAAAATTAGCGTTATAAACAATGAAATGCACATGTTGAATGCCGTAAAACGTATACTAATGGACTGGTAGATCACGTGGGACAATCATAAATAACAACAGTTTGAAAACAGCAAGCAACAATGTTATTACTCAAAAAAACTCATCAATTAATAACACGTAGGCTGGGCATTGACGTCTATCTAGCCTATATGTCGATGAATGGGTGCTCGGAAAATAAGTCATTGCCTCTTGCATGCTGTGCTGCAGAGGCTGCGAGTCTGGCTACAACTACAGTGCTTGTTGCTGAGTATGCAAGCAATAATTTGGCCACACTGGCATTTCAAACTGTATACTCTGGCTCATTCTCTTCATTTACTCGCCTCACACTACAGTAGCACTAGCCCTGTCACAGCCGTGTTAATGGAATCCAACTTCCTGTGAGCGTTATAACCGAACAAACACTAATGACGAGCATTATAATGAGGTTGCAGTGTTCACTTACAGGAGTAACTGCAAGAAAAATTAATGTACTGGTTGAACAAACTGAAGTAACGGTACATTTAGACAGCCCATCTAAAACCTGTATGCACATCATCATCACAAGGTAGTAAAGGCCCATCCAAACGAACTGCACACAATTACAGAAATGCAAAAAATGCCCCTTATTTTCATCCTTAAAGTGTAAGTAACAGTTACATTATGAGACCAACTCATATGATTACTATTTCAATAGACGACATAAAAAATACCAGAAAAACACACTTAGAACAGAGTGAAACGAATCTTTATGAAACATCACCAGTTGACCCTGTAGTATCTCACAGATAAGGTCTTGAAGCTGAATAAACAAAAATAAACATTGCACAAGTCATACAGAAATCAGATCAGAATCAGGCTGCCTCAAAAATTACAACTCTACAGTATGGCAGAAATCATTATACTTAGCACCATCATCATCATAATCATCATCACCACAATAACAGAGATCATCAACATTCATCTTTGGTGTGTTTTATCGATATCGGTGACAAGAGGCATGAAAGCATTTTAATACAATTACGCTGTATGACTGTTTTTCCAATTCACAGACACCACGATTCTGCTGCGATCTCTCTTACTCCAATAAAAAAACAATTCAACCAGTTGGGTTGTCCAAGAAAAAAGCTAAAAACTGAAAATTATTACAACCAGTGCAACAAATGTACATGATATTATGGCACTATAAGCCCAGAAAACATAAAGCACTATATTCAGCTAAATACAGAACTGCACACAGAATCTATGGTCATCGGATGCCCTACTGCAGCCTCGAACGTTTGCCACAGCTGACTCTGCAACATTTACTTTCCATTCACTTATCAGGAGACATGCAATTGCTCCTCGCTAGCAGGCTTAAAATCAAGGCTCAACTCAAACCTTTCATCTGGTCATTACTATGTAATGTATTTAATTATTGTTCGTTATTGTTGTCAATAATATTATTACCTGTGTTCCATCGATGCATGACACAATCAAGTGCAGTAATTCAACATTGCCAGTTGCAATGTTAGCAAACTATAAAACAAACATCCAGAAACAAACAATGCAATACTGATTTGTGCAGCTAAACATTAAGGTGTATCTTCTTCACAAAAACTTCCTCATAAAAATGTAACAAAACGTAAACACTGAAGTAGCGAAATTAATGAGAAAACACTATGACGCAAGGACACTAAGCAAGAACAGTCTACCTTCAAATCAACCAAACATACAAGAATCCTGTATCTTCAGAAGAACTGACTGTGTATTCTGTCAATTACCTGCGAATATATGTCTGGGATTATAAATGAAAATAGCCGGACATCATCTTCATGGCATAGCTAAAAAGTAAGCAGACATCAATATACAACTGACACATTACAACAACCAATCAACCGGGAGTGCAGTTGTGCAGCAGTCCTGAGATACAAACCCTACTGTTCAAGGTTCTGCTACAGAACATCTCTTAATTATGGCATTTAAGTTACTATTCTGGAGATGTGAGACCATTACAACCCTGACCTATTACGTAAAAAGCGGAATTGACAAAAGGCATGGAATTTGTATTTGAGGTAAAGCTTCGTAGTAACTGTTAAGTAGCTGTGCACTTTGTCAGAAAATCACTGAAAAAAGTGTCATGAAAAGATTTCACAATTCATTAAAGTTACGATATCAAAATATTGCACACAAACACAAAATAAATCACTGTAATAATAGCTACTAACAAGAGCTTAACACATTATAAAACAACATAGGAACTATACAACAAAGGTTGTGTCGAGTGATAAAAGCACACAGCACAGTACCCGAAGGTCAGTCATTAGACACGCTTCAAGTGACTGCGTTTCCATGCTTTTGCAGAAATCTTTGTACGCCGACATTCGTTCTTCTTGATGCAACTTACTGAAACATAACAATGCCGACAGCTACTAAATCTGCTTCAGAAATTGGTAGCGGGAGTTGTCAGGTCATACAGCAAAGAAAAAAATTAATACCAAATTCTGGATCCACATTCAGTCTGGTTATGATATTACTACCAATATGGCATATTTTTAGATGAAACACAGCCTGGTATCTTTTACCCAACATACGACAAATGACGGAAATAATTTGACAGCAGAAACTTCATATAATAAAATGAGAAGCTGGCTGATCAAAGAGCAAATCAGAGCAATGCAAATGGTACGATATAGCAATATGGTACATGTGCAGTGCAAGTAACAAACACGTGAAAGCGATAACGAGGTCACATTCGTACCTGACTTTAAGAAAATAGAGAAACTGATAGCCAATGCGTGGCTGCAACTTGTACATTTCCTCCAGCAACATCATTAGCGGCTGGCGACTTGGACCTTCCTCTGGCATCTGACAAATGTTTCTGCACGTTACAAATCATGAAACAATCACAGCATCCCGTCAAAGTTTTTGGTCGAAAAACTGAAGCATCAGGCAACAATATAATCTAGTCATCATATGACCTCTTTAACCATCATTCTCTTGATGCTACAACAAACTGTGCAACTCTCTATTAGCCTACCAACTCACCTTTTATATATCCTCAATCAGCAACAGCTACTCAGCAGTTTAGCCACAACAAAAACAACAAGCGGCTGACAGCTCCTTCAGTGGACAACGGTTCTCAGATGATAAGACCATTAAAAATATCATTCTTAAAGAAACTCGACAGCCGAACGTGTGGTGTACATGTATTACTGAGTAAAGTGACAACCTAATTTCACTCAAAACAAATGCAAACCTAAATATCACGAAGAGAGGCATTCCTATAGAGTCTTCAATTGACCTACAAACAAACAATTACAATAGTTGCTATAAATGAAGTTTACCATAACCATGACACAACAGTAATCATTAAAACCGAAGAAAGGTGAGATTTATTAAGTAGTTAAGCAAGGGTATTTATAAGTCACACAATTAAGCACAGTTCACACTGCCCGAACCAAAATTTCTTCAGTGACTGTACAAATCAAGTGTATAACAACTCTGGCAATCTGAGGTCAGGTAGAATATTGTTCCAAAGTGGTCCTGACATGCTGACAAACTTTATAAAATAACTGAAGGAATTAATGATTATTTGTATTAGACCATAAATAGGTCCATATGAAAAGTTTTTTAAATATTGCCATAACTGACTAATGTTTTGAAAAAAGTTTGTGTTTTGCCAAGTACAGAATTTGTGTACAAGAGATGTGAACTAACTCCTCATCAAGCTCCAGAGGCAAAATACTCGGCTCAAACTGAGTGTGCAGAGTCTGACATAGGCAAGCCGCAAGAGCCAAAGCATCTTCCTGATCAAACTCCTCACGAATGATTTCCTGCATCATCTGATCAATCAACTCGCACTGTGCTTCTTTGTCACTGCAACAGTAAAGCCAATACCACAATACTGACATGCATTGGTTAAATGCTCTTTATTAAAATTCACTTCTAGCAAAGGAATAATTGACAAGCAGCAGTTAAAACAGACAAACGAATCAGACTATATCTTGAACCATTTAAAGCGTCAGCAGTATATTTACTAATGGAAAACAGAAATTCAACTATAAAGCATGTGCATCCAATTACTTTTCATCTTGCAACTGTTGAACATAGAGCTTCGAGTTTCCCTCAAGTTGTTGTATATATTCATCAATATTAATTGGCTCAAATTTCTTAACTTCGCGTATACTTCGTTCCACTTTAGCAGGCTCTTCGATCTGCAGCTTACCTGCAACATACATGAACATACACAACCAGGTAACAGCAATGCCCACAATTCGTGCCATTTCAGTTGGCAAAAATTTGATGCTTGTTTAAAATTTTCACTTATATACAACTTACAGAATTTTAAATATTGTAATCATGTTTCTGTGCTGCTCGATACAATTTATTCATTTTCAAGCATGATCACTTCGATAACAAATCTGGCAATCGCACAGGCCTCAAATGTTTCTACTGATATTAAGAAAGTTATTGACTAATATCTTACAAGAATGTCTTTCTAAATCTCTTAACTTCTCTGGCTTTTTCCCAACAATCTGCGTTTCTTCTGTATACTTAAGTAGTCTTCAAATAAGGACGAATGCTAAGATTAAAGTCACAAATTCATCTATTGTAAGCTACTCACAGAAACTGTTGCATAATAAAATGTGATGATGTAAGAAACAATGATAAAATCAGAAAGATGATCTGAATTTTTAAACAATGTAAAAATGTTGTGTGCTAATGATAAAAGAATAGTACAATCTTGCTAAACATGTGTGATCTCTGTATAAAGGCTTCTAACAAATACACGACAGCAACTAACATAATTTCTAACTTCCACACATATCTATATAGATTCATCTTTCAATTTAGTTATTTCATTAGTTATAGTATCAGCATGATACTGAGCAAGCACGGCACACACACGCACCAGCAGGAACTTCATCGTCATCACTAAACTCGGCAGAATCGTTAACAGGCATGACAGACTCGTCTGCATGATTTACTGAATCATTTGACGTTTCTCGTATGCTGTTTGATGAAAAGCTGCTTTCTTCACGAACTGCAATATGCATTTACCATAGACGCAGTTACTCTATTAGTCAGACTAGCAAGCAGCATACATCAGTGAACAGAAATATAAACATAAGACAGTAAGACAAGTCTGTAATTGACTTCTATAACATATTGAATTCTATAACAAAACAGCATGCACCATAATGACAGAATTTACTAAAATTCTGATTATTCGATTCATTTTCGCCAGACCATTGACATTAACAGTTGGGTGTAATAAAAGGAATATGGCAAAAATTACTGGCTGTAACAAAACATACTGGCTCAAAACCATTTCATAGAGGCAAACGGCTAAACCAGACATATCTGGAAATACTGTCATAACTAAACTTTTTGTTCTGAATTGTAATCGTACATGAAGTACAGAAAAAAAATCAAAAGCATAAAAACTTGACAGCATAGGTAAAAGTTAACAGCAAAATGACACATCAAATTCACACCTTCCAAAACATACAGCCTTCTTTTACAAGCTTTCTGAAAAAGTGAAGGGGTGAAAGAGTCATTCTGCTGCCTAAAGGTTAACATATGTACCCGACAGCCTTTTCAAGCAGCAAGTCTACATAGGAAAACTTGATCCAAAGTTTATCTTCTCACCCACTTGCTGGGAATCAGTGGGCGAGGACATTTTGGAGCCACTGCAGTTCTGACTGGCAATGAGCAGAATAAATTCTACAATACTCTTCGCAGATGCAAGGTGCTTGGAAAACGTTCTTGTTCCAAACTGCTTACTGTAGCAAATTCCAGGATCGCACTATTAAACTGCACAGTGTAATGCCTCATCGTTCTAGCTGTAGGAGATGCACTAAATCAACTGTTGATTATGATTATTATGATAACCAATGTGCACGACTCACCACTGTTTGGTCGAGCATCGGTGGAACAGAATTCGGCAAAGTTTTCCTTTAACATTGCGCACAAGTCCTTGTCTAGCTTTGGACTGTCAAATAGAGGAGCAAGAGATCTACAATTCAGCAAAGCCACTGATTACAGCATGATCAGCAGCATATTAAAATACGACCATTGGCTCAACCAACTTTTAGACATTTCTAAAAACCATTTTTACAACCCACGTATCAAGAAGAGTGATAAGAGAAACACATTATACATACATACATACCAGAACCAATTCACTTGCGGTTACTAAGTCAACACAGCCTAATTACTCCCAATTATATTGTTAACAGGTACGATGCCTCTATTGTACATAGCAAATCGCATTAATCACTAAGTGAACACTGAAAGATTGAAAGATAACAGTCGCATTCACTCACTATTACAACAAAATTCACACTAATAAAAGTATATCTCGTTCCTTCTCACAGTGATACACAGCTGTCAGTATAGAACACCAACATTTTTTCTTCAGAAAAAATGTTGCATTATCATGTACCCAACATTATGCCAACGAATATGCAACAACACTACTTGTATGATTCTACACACTACGGATTCGACGACATTTAGCCTTACGGTAAAACTCGCTTCTCCAAGATAGCCCGTAACGAAGCTTGAACGCCACTCCGAATGACTGATGCAAGTGGCGGATAAAAATTTGGCGTTATCTGTAGCACACGTTCAGAAATCTATGCAAGAGTATTTTCAGCGACAATTGCAGATAATCAAATGTGGTATAACATCAACCTCGACGTAAATTCACGCACAAAAAGTATAAACTGCATAAACAAAAAGATGCAGACATCCCAGCAATACTTTGAAAGTATCCCCTAAATCAACATAATTTAATGGTAATGTTTCTAACACATCAGAATACAGAAAATGGTAAGTAAAATGATGCTGTCTACAGTAAAGTCAGTACACAGCTTCCCAGTAACTCGAACAAATAATGCCTTACCATATGTACAAATATACAGTGATATGTAATCAACTAATTTCAGCATCTGTTTGCTGAAATATGGCTGTAAAATTAGCTGTCAACTATACCCAAAAATAGACAATTCACTCTGTATATTCTACATCATGTCTCGAAACAACCAGACCCCTAAAACATGTGGTGTAACTTCTTCATAACAAGAAATTAAATAACATGGAAAACATAGCCAATGTTACCGCATAATACCAAGACTGTTACAATGAAAACAAAATGGTTATGAGTAAAGATTTGATATAAATTTGTATTTACTATAAGGTTATGGTGATAATATAAAAAATGATAAAAGAATTCAGATAAAGGATTGGAAAAAGACAATGCGTAATAATTTTAAAGTGACTGAAAGATAATGGTTCTGCAGACGTCCTGTGGGTAGTAATAAAGCAAGAACTTTGCTCACTGACAAGTACATTAACATCATCATCACACTTGTTTCAAGCCAAGAAAAATCCAGCCACATCACACCATTCGACAGAATGCCAGCTAGCCCTTACTAACTTCATTCCTCAACCAGGCACAAGGTTATGTGGTTAAAATCAGGAACTGGGGTGCTATAGTGTATGTTGTTCACCTTCAGACAGTAATCAGTGTACCTCCGACAAATTAGACTGTTGTTCTTATAAAGTTATTTTAGTAGTAGTCCAGGATTTTTTTTGTACTTTGTACTGACACCATTCAAACATTAAACTTATGGGATCTGGTTACAGTGTCATCCCACAAAACGCTATAACATAATCATTAAAATGACTCCAGGAACAAGTGTAAAGTGACTTACTCGGCACATGAAGTCTAGCAGCGTTGCTGTTATTGCTGGATGCTGTCGCATTGAATGATACATCACCAGAATGCAAGGTTCTAGTTCACAACAGCAGCAGCACAGTTAATTAATAATAAATCAGTTTCTACAATTACGATCAAAATACCATCACATGCGCTACAATATTTACCAAAAGTCTGCTGTAAGTATGCAATTAAGTGGTAAAATCCAACAACATTTACTGCCATTACGTAAATACACACAAGCATTCAATTTTTGTGGACATAGTGTCTGCCGACAAACATCAGACAGCCGGACTTGCCATACGTGTCATACGTTTTTTTATGGGCAGTGGGGCTACAGTGAAGTGAAAACCCCGCACCACTTTTTATTCTGCTTTAGAAATACTCTTACTTACTTATTTACTTACGTGCTTACTGACTAACGTAAAAGGAACACCTACCAATATTCATAATGCTGTCCTTCTCAGCATCAAAGAAAAACCAGTCATAAAAGAGTGCAAGTTTGGCATTAGATGCAGCCAAATTCGACTAAAAGCAACACACAATAAACACATGATACACTGCACACCTCTATTCATATAAACATACCTGCTGAATCAAAGTTATCTGTACTTTGCGCTATGGCAGGTAACAATAGTCTAAATTCAATCGGTCATTTTCGATTAATTATTTAAGTGCCTCTTAAATCAGTGAACCAATCACATCTGTTCGATGGCCACTTTCGTTTGCCATTTATTTATGACATGTTCACATGTACTGAGTCGCAATTTTATCAGTATTCAACAGTACAAACACTGATATATCAATTTCTTTGGAAGTGTTCACAGTACACTAAATGTAATGCAGCAAAACTCCGCAAAAAATCCACAATACTGTCCTCACAAAACTTTGTGTTAGTTGTCCCCAGACACTGTGGACAACTAACAATAAAGATTTAAGTGTTGGTACTTGATGAAAAGGAAAGAAACGCAGCAAACAAGAGTGAAGTGTAGTTAAACAGCACAGAGGTGACTTTCAACAAACATTAAAATTCAGTACAAAAACAAAATACTGAAGTAATAACGAGCAGTAAAAGGGCAGCTTATCATACCACACTGAAGATCACCTCCAGCATCGAATTCACAATATACAGTTAGTATAATTCACTGACCAACTATGCTATGCTCATACCGTGCAAGTCGTCAGCAGCCACCCAATAACAGCCCAGCGAGGAATGATGTCAGAACACAGCACTTCATTGGACGGATGAATTACGGCACAAATATATCGTATTAGGTCACATCTGAGTGACTGGCTTTCAGGTGTTGAAAGATACTGCAACAGAAAAACAGTACATCATTCAGAGTTAAGTCTGAAAACTGAAGAATATGCTGCCACTCAATTCCTGATGTACCCTAAATAAACCATTTTCAGCCTGAAAGTGATAAATTAACGGGGAAAATTCATCCATTAATAGTATTATTTTACTAGCATGGCAAAACTGTTATACAACATGGTAAGACACCATAATACATGAAAATGAGTCAACATTCCACTAAACCGAACAACTGTTACAACCAAAAAACATTTTTTTTTAAACAAAACAAATCAACTTGCTTGTCTCTGAAACCATTCTTGATATCGTTTCTGTTGACCGAAGCGAACGCGGGACGTCAAAAAGTTTAGTTTGTTCTCCATGTCGGGTGTGAGTCGACTGGAGAAATATCGGCGAGATGTCTTTATTGGCAGTATTTGTTTAATACCTGCGATGCAATAAGTACATTCACACAAAATGGTGCATACGGCTCACAGGTACCAGTACTCAATAGAAAAACAGACTCAACAACAGACACAAGTCGCACAAAATAAAGGAGAGCTGGACAAAAAAAATCTGATGTTTGCTGAAATTATGTAAACGTAAAAGGGTGTTCACTTATTTGCACAGACAGTGTATGGTACAGCCATCAGTGCTTGATGCCTTTAACGTTAACTAACTAACTACACATGATGTGGTACTTTTTGGCAAAAAAAAAACTAGTCTAGCAATTCTTTATCACACATATCTCATCTAAAAGCGTCACTGTCGTGACTACAACTTAAAAACTGAGCCAGGTACCGGTAAACTGAGGACTCAGAGAAGAGGGGTTCTGAAGCATATCCTTCCAAAGTTCCTCAAACTCGGGAATTCGAGCGACACTCTGCAGCAGCCGAATTAGATCGCGTCCGATAACCTGACAGTCGGTCCACCGATGTCGCATCAACGACACACAGAAATCGACCTCTCGTTGCCTCAGCTGAGCAAATATCGGTCCGCCGTGGTCGACAATGACACGTAGATACGAGTACAGTGCAAGTGCTAGCAGCGCTGGGCTTTTGTCCAACCATGCTCTGTCACACAACAGTATAGCAAAGTTTTTAATTGAAGCTCTGACACATAGGAAAAATTCCCTTCACCCTATAATTTCAATTTTTGACTTATACAAGTAATCATGCAACTACATGCTACTACATCAATCTATAATAGCTACGTAAATTTGCACTGAAAAGTTTTATTTTTACTTCAGAAGTCAACGTCTGGAATTACTTCTGTTGTCCGATTCATTAACTATTTAGTCAAAGTTTGTTATTAAAAATGCAAAGGATCTGCAAAGTATTACCAAAACGAGACAAAATACTATGACAAGAAAAAGATATGGTGCAACAGTGTTATTGCTTGTAGAATTTTTTATGTACAGAGTTGTGCCACAGCAACATAACTTGTAATTATCAACAAGCAACTTGGTCAATAGTTTACTAATACTGGCTTAAATAGTTATTGACAGAAGTTGCAGAGACGTCACATCTTCCCAAACAAAGTGTATGTGCATTCACAAGCAAATAAAAACTACTGCCACCACAGCACTTACAATATACAACTAGCACAAAATACCTGTTTTCTGTGAATATATCCAATACTGTCTCAGCCAACCAAACATTCTTTGGGCTCAAGTCTCCACCTACAAAGAGCAACCATTACATCACCAACGAATAACGTTAACAAGAACACTTGAACACACAAAGTTTAAGTACGTATGTACAATACCTTATGCAAAAAAACTGCAAAATTTATAATCACAGCGTGAACAGTAGTTCACACAGTGTTAACGGCGACATCGCAATCCAATGGGAATGGTCAATCTTCGACCCCTCACAGAATCCAAACCCCTTAATCGATTACAATAAAACTTTGCACAATTGATTACGTCCATGAGACAAACACGTAACCCAAAATTTGTGCCAATCGGCCATAAGGGAGCGCCTGGCGAAATACATGAAATATAAGGCCTCTCTTTTTTTATTTTTTCCCGGACTCGCCTACTGAAGTAACACATGCATGAAATTTCACGCACGATGGTTCAAAACACGCGTTGTGACAATAAAGTGCCTTTTGGGGTCCACACGTTTTGGGGTTCAAATTCCCCAAAAACCATCAAAAATGGCCTTCTATAAGCATGTTCGAGCGTCCGCGAACGGACTCAATACGAATGACATCATAGAAGACTGACGTCATTGGCTTGCAGTCGCTTGGCGACCAAGCGGCGTATACTATTTATAGCATCTTAAAAATTACTGCAGCTGTGTATTTTACAATATTTACAATGCAACGATTGTGTCAGCTGGTGCATTTTATTCGGTACAAAAATTCAGTTTTTGCAAAATTTATACAGTATTTGTAGGCGATCTGTTTTACAGGTTGGCGCATAAAAAGATCACATATGCTGTTTGTTGGAAAGCTTCAAAAACTTTGATAAGCAAGCGGCGGACATTAGGAGATATAGCAATTAGGCTTACTTTTCGAACAACAAGGCTTAAAGTTAACACAGATTCGCCACGAGATAATCGAAAGTTTGATTAACGGTACTGACAGACCTGCAGCTAATAAGCAAACTCATTAACAGAAAAACAGCAAATATTAATGTAAAAAAACTACAGTTATACACTTGTTAACGGCGACAGACCGTCACACATCGAAAACAGCAAAAATAAATAAGTTATTATACTATACTGCTGCACACTGACGTAGAACGATGTGCAGTGATATAGTAATATAACTTTTTTATTTTTGCTGTTTTTGCACCTTTAACATGCGTATAAACTGTAGTTTTTTGCATTAATATAAATTAACAAAAATATGGCACAGAACATACAACACAAAAAGTTTACTTCCATTACTCAATAAGCAACTGCAATGCAAAGTAATAAGAATGGATACAGGTAATTACATGAGCATATGCAAAAACAAGACTTAAAACAGTAATATGGTAATAAAAAATTTAACTTGCTGCAACTACAATGACGCAAGCACAATGCCAGATGAATATACATTGTTATGAGCTCACACTACTAATCTCCAAACTCACGGCTGTACAGAAAAATCCACTAGTTCCGAAGTTACTAGTCTATGGTAGCACAGAACTGCACATTTTATTATTAATTATTTCTGAGAAAATAAAAGGAGAATTCAACTTTCACGACATAATGGCTTAAAATCAACAAACACAGTTAACAAAGTCACACACATTTCACAAAAGTGGCAATTTAGATGAAATAAAGATGTATGATGACTTCAGTTATTCCCCTTAAATATATACGATACAATAC
>Ga0056115_1000367_pt1 | contig 20612 bp, 14 predicted proteins | sample WorMetOlspDAHAB1_FD_77007 | JGI IMG/M metagenome (GOLD analysis project Ga0056115, IMG submission 77007) | Marine gutless worms symbiont microbial communities from Max Planck institute for Marine Microbiology, Germany - Olavius sp. DAHAB.1 ...
GATCAATTTCTAGAAGTTTCTTTGTCATCATTGCGTCGTCTTGTATACTGTCTACGTGTTCTATGTCCGCACGGCACCAGTGCGAAGCCAGCACGTGGCGCCACGATGCACACTTCTCAACAGTCGTCCGAGGTTGTTGCTGCGGCTGCCGTTGCCGATTCCGACGCCCCTGAAGTTGGCGCTGCCTGTTCTTGTCTTTGTCCTCGCTGCTGTTGCTGTTGCTTCTGTTGTCGACCCGCGGCTGTAGGGACTTCGTATGAGCGCCGAAAGAATGGCTGACTGCACGCAGAAACTACAGGCGACTATAAGCGCCGCTGTAGAATCGTGACAAACAGGATTTAATTCGTTCGCTTATCGTTCAACACGTTCAATTTTTTCTTCGGCCGACGGATGTTCAACCCGTTGCGATCTGTATAATCTGGTGCCGCGTTGTCCAGTCTCGCGATGTCAGGTCTCGCGTTTTCAGTCGCCCCAGTATGGAATAAATTTTGTTGGTTTCTTTAATAATTGTCCTCTGTCATTCATGGCAATACAAGTTCCAAGCACCTCAAGTGAAAAAGCAGAAATAGTGCAAATCGCATTTAATCTTCCCAAAATCATTATGGAAGAAAATGTACTATATTTGGCCACTTAGTAGTGTGTTGTTGACAAACGTCGGGAAAATTAGTAAATATTTGTGAATCATTGTCTTCTTGTCTGAATGCTTGCAAGTTTAGCGTATCTGAGTCTAGCTTTTTTGTTTTCTTACTGCTTATCCTATTGCACTATTGTACATGCATGTACATTGGTGAATGTTGCTTTCTGCCAGCATTGTGGTGAGTAAAGATGAATATTTGCTGCGTGCAGTGCCAACTTGGGGAATCGTCGTAATCGTTATCGTCGTCCTACTGGTTCTGTTATGCGTCGGTTACGTCGTCAGAAAACTGCTGTCAAAGAAACGCCACAAGAAAGACTCGAAAAAAGGCACGAAAGGAGCAATGGACGTCAAGGGCGTTCCAATGTTGGGCGCACTGACTACAAAGGTGTGCGTGCTAACTAAGCACAACGAATGTGAAACGTTATGGGCTTTCTATTATTCTCTAGGTTGGGACGTTGGGACGGCGCCCTTGTAGTGACTCTAGGCATGTTACTGCGCCTTATAAATAGTCGTTTTATTATTATTATTATTATTATTATTATTATTATAGGTAGTGGTGGACTGCGCCGTGGGGACTGGGGAAAAGCTGGCTGCGGACGGCGCCTGTAAAGTTTTGGGCGTAATGATCTCAGTAAGTAGCTTACATGCGTGACAAGGATTAAAATGGAAAAATTCGGAAACGTTTAAATGTGTAAGAAAAGCCGCCTACAACTTTCTAGGCGCCGAACGTCTGCCCCCCCCCCCCTGCCGCCATAGAGCCGTCCACCGCAACCTGTAACGTCTCAACCCAGAAAACAGTAGAAAGCCTAACATCATACCACGTTGTGCTTGATACGAGCACAACGTGTTACCAAGCTGTACAAATCCCATTGTGGTTGCATTAAATGTTAGATTTTTGTTTTTTTTCGACAGTTTTATCCAGGTGTGAAACTTTTGCCTTTAAGTGTGAAGTTCATGTCTGTTGCCATGTGTAGAAACACAATCTGTAAAGTTGATTTATCTGGGTTTTTTAATTAGTTATAATTGGCACTTGTATGTTAAAGCTTAACTGCGATACATGTAATACAAATTAAGGACAAGTGATAGAGTTCCTGTGTGAGCGTTATGTCCTGTTGCGTTCTATTGCACACTGTATTTTGTTTACTTTTTATGATCAGATGAATGACGACGACGACGATGATGGTGGTTGTGGTGATAATCATCTAATTTCTATAGCGCCATTTACCGAGCTTCAGAGGCGCTGAAAGAAGATGATGATTATCGTAGTGCAGTGATCTTATGACAATATATAATCTGTTGTGGTAGAATTACAGTTTGTCGTTGTATGTACGACAGTTATTGAAGGTGTTCAAACCGTTCGGTAAACGTGCAATGGTTGTCGTTCAGATTCAGCCAGACTTGGAACAACTGGACATGAACATGGAGGACAATGAAGGCGCCGAGGAAGCGAAGGAAGAGATGAAGCTTGGCAAGCTGCAGTTCTCGCTCGACTACGACTTTCAGAAGGGAGAGGTGCGCGGCACACAGTAGACCTATAATATTATGCAGCGTGAATATTTATGACTACTGATACTCTATGGACCCCACACGTCGCGACCTGCAGTCTCGCACTTTTCAGTAGCTGTTTCGGCTGCTGCTTTGAGTTGGTTTCTGCGTTTCTGCTGATGATTTCGAAAACGGGGCACTTTGTGAAAAACATGTCGAGTTTTTATCATGTCCGGCTCGCAAGCAACATACGTCGGGGTCGATTCAATATTTTATGCTCATCAACGTGCTAAACAATACAAAAATGTCGTTTCTGTGTGTGCTCCTGCAATATGGAACTCTCCGGCCGCCAGATATCCGCACCGTCGACTCATACTGCACTATTCATTCCGAGGATCATTCAACACACATTTATTTCGCGAATCTTTGAGCATAATTACCAGACGAATATTTTGAGAAAGTTGATTCTGTAATCTTTGTTTGCGATCCAAGACATCAGTTCAATCAATAAATCACGCACTATTTTTTCGTGCGCGGCCAAAAGTTGACCAGAGAGCTGGCCAACTTGGTCTGCCGCACGTAGGAATTAACTAAAAGAGAAAAAAATGGAACTGAAACATTAAACCGATGAACAAATACATCCAGTTCATGCAGTGTGTTGTTCACTTCACACTTGACCGGGTATGCGCAAATTGTTGCCGTTAAGACGTCCCAAGTTATAATCGCATTTTCACCGATCGAAAAAAAACTTTAACCGAACAACTTCTTAGAGCGATTACTGGTTTAGGTAATCATAAATTTCCGCCGACGTGCTATGTACTGGTTGGCGTGTTGCTGCAGCTGACGGTCGGCGTCATCCAAGCTTCCGAATTGCCGGCGATGGACATGTGCGGCACATCGGATCCATACGTCAAGGTTTACGTGATGCCCGACAAGAAGAAGAAGATGGAGACGAAGGTTCACCGCAAAACGCTGAATCCGGTCTTCAACGAAACGTTTATGTTCAAGGTTTGCATTACAGTTATGACGTATCGATCCATCCACGGCACCTCTCCGTCCTACCTACACACAGTCGTGTTTCACCCGTGTTGCCATAGTGACATCCAGACGACGGCTGCGGTCTTCTACCTCTCATCGTCTGGATGTTCCGCCCGTTCGTCTCTCTACAGTCGGCAAGCGGAAGTTTCCGGTTTCTGGTGCCACCGTCGGGAACGACCTTTGCACGTCGCATCTGTGCCGTCACTCGCGGTTTCAGATGACGATTCATGACATTTCTGTTTTTCCGTTACGGCTAAGACACTATAATCTGACTCATGTGTTACTACTACCATTCATCACTATACTGTCTGAACACCTGTGGTTCTTGCAATAATTAACAGTATTTAGGCCACGTTAAAATGTTTATGATGATGATGACGCTTTGTGCGCACAGCTGCGATGTAGTTCTCGTTGTCTGCATAATCTAAGTTCAACTTTAAAAACCGGATCATTGCATCACTGGACCTTAGGATTATTCTTCCCAGCACTGTCCTATCGAAAGTGACAGAGCGAAATACTACGCGCTCATTTAATTAATTTACGCTGCGCGTTTCTGCCAACAAAATAATCGGCATCATTATATCATCCCGGAGACTGGGCGAGAGAGCAGTTCCTTAAGAGCACATTTTTTCTATTGTATCGCCGTTATATTGTATCGCCAAATAGTTATAATATTTAATATTTATATTGTTTTAACCTTTAGTTGTGTTTCTGCTCACACAAAATCAACATTTTAGCTGCAAAATTTGATTACTCAACTGCACAACTGCATTTAGAATTGCACATTTTGTGTGATAAAGCAATGTAAAGCTAGCAAAGCAAAGCAAAGATGTACAAAGGGTGAAGACCGAAGCCTGTATACCCATAAAATGCGTCATGTTGAAATAATAAAACTAAAAAGTGTTACTATCGAAACTGTCAACAAAACTCCTCTACTGCTTGTTCCGGTTAACGTACTTTTATAATCGAAAATCAAATTTTGGTTGGTCCGGAACCTATCTAATCTGATTTTTAATGTATTAGCATTATTTGCACTGCACATTATACTGCACGCTGAAAAAGCCTAATGTAGTGACTCTAGCCATGTTACTGCGCCTTATAAATTGTCGTTTTATTATTACTACCAGGGACGGATCCAGGAATTTGCGAAAGGGGGGCCGGTCCCTCCCGTTCCCTTCCTCTCCCCTTCTTCTCTCCTTTGCCCGTTTCCCCCTCTTCCCCTCCACTTAGAAGTAGGGCCCCTTAAACCAGCTAGAGGGTCTGGGGGAGCGCTGTAAGCTCCCCAAGTGGGGTCTGGGGCGGAGCCCAGGCCGAAAACTAATTTGGCGCGCGTTTAAGCTGTCAGAAAGCCACTGGTGGCAATTATTTTGAATATTCTGAGTAACATGTTTTACAGTAGAACGAACAAAATTTAGCATTAGCTAACATGACCGTGAGTGACTGCGTCAGTCTGTCGCCAAAACGGGGGGGGGGGCGGAGCCGACTCGGCCCCCCTCTAACTCCGCCACTGATTACTATTGTTATTTTGTTCCTCGCAGGTGCCGTACGCCGAAATGGCCGCCAAGACACTCGTGTTCGCCATCTACGATTTCGACCGGTTCTCGAAGCACGACCAGATTGGGCAGGTGCACGTTCCACTCAACAGCGTCGATCTCGGTCGAGTGATCGAAGAGTGGAGAGACATCACCAGTCCAGACAACGAGGCCGAGAAGGTAAGCGACCCTGTGCGGTGTGCTTGATAACGAAAACCGAGTAGCGCTGACAGCAACAGAAAAAGAAGCTCCGCTGTCGCCGAGAGTCCGTCGCGATGCTGCTTGGCGTTCGCAACTTTCGTAAACTTAATTCTGTTGTTATAGTCCAGAAAGTAAGTAAGTAACTAAGGTAATTAAAATGTCTGGTAACGGCAAAAGCCACTTCGCATTCACAGGCATTACAAAGATCAGGAAAAAATGGCGGTTGAAAAGATTGATTCTTCAGACGACGGCAGGAGACGTGCGGGGAAGATGTAAACATGATTTGGGGCGGTAGCGTTCCAGACACGAGCAGCAGCGACCGAAAAAGCTAAGTCGCCGACAGTTGGCATCGTGTACTACGGACGATTAGTGATGATGTCGCTGAATGAAGACGACCTTGAGCCTCGCGTTCCGAGGTCCTGAGGGACTCGTGGGTGAGGTACTGTGCGCCGTTTCATGCCTATGAGACAATAGCAATGACAGTTTCTGAAATCACGCTAGATGTATTTTTAGAAGTATGTAAAAACTTAAAATAATCTTGCACAATTAGGCCACTCATTTTTGCTGGATATAGGCTAGCACCATTTGACACCATCGTCATCGTCATAACGTTACGTATCCATTTCATGTCTTGCGTGTCTCGCTTGAGTCTGTCATAATCCTTCTCCATGAGATCATTTAACATTTCTGTTCTGTTTCTTTGTTTGCTATTGAGGTTTCTTTTCTGTTCTGTTGAGATTTTTTTATTCTGCTTCTAGTAATCTGACTTTTATATACACTTGTTCTCAATACTGGTTCTATCCATATATATTTTGTGTATGATAGATTTTAATATTTGTTCACATGCTTTCCACTGTATCATCGTCATTAGCAAATTTATGCTTCCGGCAAATCTTTGCCGTTATTCTCCAAATCCGCATTTATAAACCTTCCAATTTTGCTTTCTTTGTTGTGTACCTTCGTTAAAATTACAGCCGAGTTTGCAGACTGGCGTGTTAAATTAGCAACGTGTTATAGCAGTCAGTTCCATAATTCTTCAACGTGAGCCAGTTTCATTCTCTCATTAGTGGCTGCTGATATCTCTGTCTTTTTATTCCGACAAACATATAACCGGGTATCTACGCGACTGATCACTCGTCATAACATTAATTAAATCACTTCATTCCCGATGCCAGCAATACGTTGGGTAGAGAGTGGCCAAACGGTTAAATGTGATTGATAGTTCTGCGTTAATAGCATGGATAATTAATCAGGGCAGCTATGATTGCGCCACAGCGGGCAATGTTGACATGCCGCTTATGTCGTGATGCGCTGCATGGCCTACTATAATGTTTGCCGCGCCCGCGGGCAGATAGACTCGTTGATTGTAATTGATAGCTAAGCAATTTATTTAGTGTTCCGTTTTAAACTGATGCATAAAAAGACAAAAAAAACAATTGTCGGAGATATTCGCAAACAACTAAATACCGTATATTGTTAAAATTAGTTGCACTTGTATACATGCATGGGTCAATTAGAATTGTAATTGTAATTCAGTTACAATTAATTACATTTCAAGCCTGTAATTGTAATTGCACAAATATAATTGGTATCTGGCAAGCCATTTTTTACATCATTATCCATGGTTATTTTACTTACTTGCAATTTCCACTATCCACCCTTCTATGTAGCTTAGGACCACATCAAACAAAAACTGGCTGGCACCTTATTCATTCCACCTTACTAGTAACAGGACTAGTGCTTATTTGCTAATGAATAAATATGGGCCTATGAGTGGCGTCTGGCAGTAACGTGTGTTGACTGGTGAGTTCCTATTTGGAACACATGTGAAAAAGTAATTGTAATTGTAATTGTATTTGGTAAAATGTAATGTAATTGTAATTTAATTGTAATTGGCAAAAACGTAATTGACCCATGTCTGCTTGTATACATCCGGTTACTGTAATTTTCTTTTAAATCGTTTTGCCTGTGAATTAAAAAGCTGAGCATTGGTCGAACAGTTAATTCTGTGGACGAAATTATTTTCTAAATTTAATTTACGCATTTAAAATCATCGTGCTGTCCGAATTTCTTATTCTAGTTATTTTACGACCCATATTTAGTTATCTTGCAAATTTAATATGCATAACGGCGCTTAAATATTCTAAATAATTTTTCACTTAAAGCATAGAATATTGTACGACAACACAATGTACTATCCAGTCTACAGTAGCGGACTTTGATTAACAGATTATGTTGTTTACTTGACTGCTGCTGATTGTGTAATGGTGAGTGTCAGTGTCAAAATATCGCACTGGTGAAATAACGGAATACTGTATATCGGTTGTTATTCGTTTGTGACGTGAGCTCATCGTTTCGCACAGTGTCACTGGCTTGCTTTAGTAATCATGACTCTTTGTTGCCGACAAACTTAAATTTCCCCTCTTTTATTTGCTTTATTATATTTTATTTCAATGAGTTTATCCATGTACTAATTCTTTTACGTCATATTATTGTTAAGCGCCCCGTCCATGTCTTGCAGGAGGCGATATACAATTTATCTAGATTGGTAGATTGACTGATTGATGAAGTCGACGTCGGCGATCTGTGTTAAGTCGGCGAGTTGATAATATTCGGTGTTCACGTGAACAGTTAATCGCAATGTTTCGCCGAAAGAAGGTGATAATCGACGAAAGTTCGTACGTGGCTGAGTAACGGCTATTCGTGTTGTTTTGTCACGACGTGCAGCACTAATTCGTCACGCATTGATTCAGGGCACATTTCTGTCGAACATACAGCTTCGAACCTTACTGTCTTAACAGGCCTTTCTATCGCGTGCAGTTCTACACAAAATTTTCAGTTTTAAATGTTTTTATGCAGCTGCAAAATCAAACTTGTGCAGTTTAGATGTTGATTTTGTGTAACACAAGTGCGATTTTCAGCTCCAGATTCAGCAATTAGTGTTTGGTGGAAGTGAAGGGAAAGCGAGTTGCGCAGTTCTAAGAATACTTTTTATATGCCGGAGTCGTAATGCACCGGTCTGTCTCACAGAAAAAATTCACAGCGTATGATTTCTGTACTTAACCTTTTTGAAGTTGAATAATTTAAAATGGTCTCAAATGATTACCGAATTATCAGAAACTATACCACTGCTGTATTAACATGACGCTGACTAACACGAAACTGGGTTATTGAAGCTTTAATCCCGTGATCCATGAAGGTTATTCTCGTGCAGCGATTTATGCACTTTTTTACTTTCATGCTTGGCTTCATATTTATGAAGATGGGACTCAGTAAATTTATTTCAGTCAGTCCATGCTTCGTATAATGTTCAGTTCGCACGCTGAGTAACCTGTTGACGACAGGGTGGTCCAAAAAGTGAGCTCCAACCACATATTCAATAAATCGTATGAAAACGCTGTCATCCAAAGCTAGATATTTTTTATCATATTTGAGTGTATGTATAACAAACGCACTGGGATATTACAAGTTTGTATTAAATATTATATGCAAACCTAATTTGTAGCGTCATCAGTTACTACGCTTGAAGTTGCGATATGGGTAAAGTAAGTGTGCACAATAAAATCTTAGTCAAAAACCTAAAACGAGGAAAAGTGAATGTGGAAAGAATTTCTACATGAATTTACACCAAAAGAATGGTTTAAGGGTGAATTTCATAGGTTGCTAAAGCAAATTGAGTAAGAAGGGAGAAGTGACATTATACACTTTTAATCCATATCGCCGCGTCGCCTTTCATACACTGGTTGGCGGCGTGGCGCAGTGGTTAGAACGTCGGTCTTTGACTTGCGAAATTTCCCTGATCTACGCCTTATCTATGGTTGACATGTGACCACTTTGTGGGTAAGGTGTCCGCTATGGATCAACCAACCAAGCCTTCCATCCCTTCGGGGTCGGTAAATGAGTAGTAATCCATGGATTACGGGTGTGGAGACCATTAAACGGCAGACCAGAGCTGCGCGTTGTTTGGCTGGAAGGCTGCAAGTCCGTGTGTGCGGGCTTAGCCTACAGCTATCCACTGCACGTCAGCTGTCTGTGACGTACAGCGCTGCTGCAGCTGCAGTTGCCGCTTGTGGCGCTATAAGTGTTATACCTTTTTACCTTTAAATGACGTCACGAAGTACGTCACTCATAGAATATTTCACACCAACTGATAATATTATAGTGCTTGTTTGAACATTAAATCAGATCTCATTGGCAGGTTTTAATACGATTAATAAATGTTATTGATGATATGGTAGGGGTTTCCGTTTTTGAACCGCCATGTACAGCAGAGAGGATAGTCCATATTTTGCGTACCGCGACCACCCGTGTTAGGCTCACACTCCAATCACAAAACATGACACAATGTGTTCATAGCTCCGGTTTCCATTGTCGGCCGTTCGATGCTCTTTTCGATTTATTACTTACTTCTGTGAATAGTTATTGTACGACAGCATCTTACACACCGGGTGCAGACGAAACTTCACCAAAAAAAACTTTCGTGAGGGCGCAGTTCACATTGCAGAAGAATAGGTAAATTTTCCTTTCACTGTGTCAAACTCCATGTTAAGAGACAAACGGACAAAGAGACACGTCCGTTTGTCTGTTTGTGTCTGTCATGGGCGTCCATCCTATAAGGGGAACGAAGGGCGATGTTTAATAGAAATTTAAGGGGTGGGGGTACAAATCCGATTTCAACCAATAAATACACGAAATTTGGTCAGTTTATTATCAGGAAAGTCATTAAAGTTATTGCCAGCATATGACACACTAAACCTAAGGACTAAAATGCAACAGATTCGATTCCTAGGGTCTGTCCGTTTGTCTCTGTCTGTTTGTCCGTTTGTCTCTTGGGTGGAGTTTGACACACTTTATTCATTGGGTGCAGGGACGTCATTGAAATTAGCAAAAATTACATCACCGTTTTAGGAGGCTAGTGTCTATTGAATGCAAAAAAGAGTGGGACACAATGCAGAAATCCGAGAATAAATCCTATACCAAGGCATTTCACAGACTTTGCAACTCAACTGGTGGAGGTTGTCCACACAACAATGGGCAGACATGGTTAAGTTTGCGACGTTACACTGCTACGACGTTGCCCTACAACATGGCGACGGCAACCGCCGTAGTTAGAATGAATGACTCTATTTTAACCTTATGTAAACTTAATTCACTTCCCGGCTTGAATCTAACCAGTAAATCGAGGCCACTGTATAGGATGCGACGGTGTTGCGCGACCAGGAGACAAGCGCGGTTTTGATTTTCCGCGAACTGAGCCGATACTGGATCAGAGACAAGCCCAGTCAATCGCCTCTTCGCTGCTTCGACTGGGAAACGGTATGCTATCTCGCGCGGAGCTCAGAGTGGGCCGGATTGGTACGCACCGAGTTAGACCATAGGCACACGTTTATTACTAGCGCATCACGTTTTGTGAAATTTGAAAAAAAAACGCAAAACATTAAAATCTTTGGCTCATTATAGACTACTTAGTGACCTCGGCCTATAAAAATACTGGGGCCGTATTATTTAGATTTCAAAATAAAATTAATATGTCTTTAGTTTCGACGTTAGCTAGCTTATGAACGCGGCAGCAAGTGAACGCGAACATTTGCAAATTGTACTGATGACTAAGCGAACTTGTGACCGTATTTGTATGATTTTAACTCCGCTAACGACATTTGGCATGCCATTTTAAAAACGTAAAAAGTAACGTTTTTGAAATTGGAAAAACGTTAATAATTATATTTTTAAATCGGTTTGGCGGGGATGTAATTTTTCCTACTACATGGTGTCGCAAAATTTCTGCTAAGCACCAAGCTATGCCGAAAAAAAGAGGCGCCAAGTAGTGTCTGCAACTGTGGGCCTATTCAGCGGCTGCCACAACGTGATTTAGAGCGCGCTGTTCATGCAGTGGATACTGTCGCCGTCATCGAGTAAGCCTCAATACCCGGTCTACCGGTGCGTCATATTATGAGATTTACGGCGCACCGGAAAACAGTCGTGATAGCCAATACGAAATGCGATTGCAGTCGGCTGCCGCGAGCAATTCCGGTCTACGTACAGTGACGTGCATACAATCCGTGCGCCAGGAAAAAAATTAACGACGCAAAGCGATTCCGGATGAAAATAAAACGACGGTTATCGGTTGAATACACTAGCGGGCTTGTTAGGCTGGTATTTAGAGGCAATATTTACGGCGTAGCCCTAAAAAGTAAGCCCCCCCCCCTTACGGAGTAATCAATAATTCGTATTTAAATCTGCCAACGAAGCTAGCTTTTTCTCCAAACGCGAGTGCAAAGTAGCACAACAGTGGCGCAGGTTTGCTATTTTTTACTATTCTGCGTGACCTAATTTGTGACGTCATAATTTGTTATGTATAAAGCTGCGACAGCTGTAGAACAATTGAAAATGATAAAATTCTAATTGAAAACCCAGAAAAGCGATAGGCGGGGATCAGTGACATTTTCACGTGAATTTCTATCTAAGCGATTGTCTATGAGTGGATTTTATAGCTTGCTAAGTTGACTGGCGCCAGAGTGAGCGCTGACATCATTAACACTAATTTTACCCATATCACAGCTTTGCGGGTCACGCTCGGTAATTGACGTCACAAATTGCGTCACGCATGGAACATTTAATTCCAAGTGATAATTTATAGCGCTTCTTTGTAATTGTTATTTGACGAGAAGAACTAGTCTCAATAGTAGGCTTTGTCACGTATAAATACGATCTACTGATGTTTTGGAGGTGGCTTGCTTTGTTTGGCCGCCGTGTATATCTGACAGCGAAGAGCTTGATTGAGTTCGAAGTGATCACGTGCCACAACCGAAAATCCTGAACTGGTCTTGACTCTTGTAGGAGGCGTAACAACATTTAAGTGTCTGAATATATTTGACGATATCGTTGTGTGAAATTAGAAAATTGCGGGGAAGAAGTTAAAATGCGCGAGAAAATGAGAGACAAGAAGCATTTTTGGTCGCAGTTTGGCGCCACACCGATTAGCAGTGTTTGCGATTGACGGATTTGTCAACTGCGGCTGTTTGGGGGCGGTGGTATGTCTGCATGCTGCACTGTGAGTCCTATGTGACCGAGTGGACGATTGGTACGGCATAAAGCCGCCCGCGCAACGAAATGAAACAAAACAGTTTCAAAACTATTTTGAAACAGGTTTGAAACTGTTTTGTATTTTGTTTCAGCCAGAACAAAACGCCCCGGCCGAGAAACGTTTTAGCTGTTTTAGCCAATCACTGTAATTTGAACGACAAATGAAGCGGGTACGGGAGATGACGTATAATGCGTGACGTCGTGGTAGTCTGCGCTGGATAGTAGCGCGTTACTGTAAGACGTTACTTTTTGTACTAACTACGAGAGTAACACGTTACATTTTGCCTGAAGTAACTCCTTCAGTAACTAGTTATTTTTTTACCGAAACTAATGTATATATGATCTCCATGTTTGTTGACTAAAGTTTGACTGACAGCATCATAGACAGCAGTTTTGCACAAACAGCGGAAACCGGCTGTGATTGGCTAAAACAGCTAAAACGTTTCACGACAGTTTTGACGTTTTGTTTTGGCTGAAACAAAACAGTTTCAAGACAGTTTTGAAACTGTTTTGTTTCAGTTTCATTTCGTTGTGCGGACGGCATAACAGTATTTCGAATCGACAACGCAGTGTATTCAGTGGTACGTTGTGAACGTTCGCACTTGCACCGGAAATGATAACGGTTTGGAGCACAACTCGATTAGCAGCTTCTGTGTCTCGTATCGCATGCCAAGCGTGCACATTATGCTCGATAGAATAATTTGTACTTCGACAAACAATTCAGTCCATTTAGGCTACTATTTAGCTTCTTATGCTGGTTGTCTCTACAGTATTTCGCTAAATTTAACAAAAAGTCTAAGCTAGCATTATAGTCCCTTGCTAAAAATATTGTATTCATAAATATTTATAAAGAGGTTCTCTGATTATCTAAAAAGCGTACAATTACAAGTTTTTAATCTTTAGTGTCGTCGTGTATATCGACCGATTAATGAAAACGGGATCTCAACCTTGTTTTGAATCATTTTCCATTTCCCAACCCAGCAGATCAGCATGGCACGTCGATCATAACACCGACACACAAGAGTTTCCATGTCATAGACTCCAGTAGGTGGTAGGCGCAGCTAGCTAGAGAAGGGCGTCCAAAGAAGACATGGCTCCGGTCTTTTGAAGATGTGTCCGTTGTTGGGCTGGTATCACGTTCATGGAATGAGGCGAAGGCTGTTGCAACGGATCACGCATACTGGCGTCAAGCAACTGCCAGATGTGAATCGGTGCACATTACGAACTACGAGTATACGAACTAACCCACCTAATTTTGGCGCAGGAACCATACATAGAATAAGCGTGCGTGTCCTTATGTCGCTTATAATGCAGCTTGCCTCGAGGTGTAAAGACATTCAGAGCGCAAACTGCTTTTTCATCGGCTTCCTGCAACACTTCCTCGTCGTCTATACTTATATACACTGACGCGCAGTAGTCGCTCCCAACCCCGGCCTTTTTTGCTGTAAGTGGGCTGACTCTCGTGCGGTAATAGTCTTCACCTCTCCCACGTGCACAACACGTTCTGCGTTACTCGATTTTTGTAATATCCGCCTTCAGATGCTCATGCGCTGCCGCTCTTTTCCCGCATTTGGTCATTTGTTTACAGTTAATTCGTTCGCACATTCAATTGATGTAATAAATAAATAAATTATAATAAATAAATAAATTTAAACTTTAATGACGGCGTATAACGTAACTGAGACGAATTAATCACCAGCTGTGACTATTACGCGTCTTTCAACGACATCCGAAATTTTAGCTTCCCAGCTCTGTTTTTAATTCTGTGCTCTAAAATTTGGCAAAAATTTTGAGCAGTTACTGCTGATTGTTTTTAACCCTCAGCAATTTGCTGTTCTGATATACGCATAGAGCGGGTGTATGTAGTGACAAGTTCGATATACGAATTGAAACTTAAATGCAATGCGTTATTTGACGCACGCACATTAAAAACTGAAGAACCAAAATTGTTCTAAAGACGCTTCCTGTCTTGAAAAATACGGTTTCAAGTAAATGTGTGCAAACGAGGTGATATTGATCAAAAGTGATTGATTAATGTGATTGCTGTTTCAGGAGAATAAACTCGGCGACATATGCTTCTCTCTTCGCTACGTACCGACAGCAGGAAAACTGACTGTTGTAATCTTGGAGGCTAAAAACTTGAAGAAGATGGATGTAGGGGGTCTTTCTGGTAAATCGCTGATTCGTTTTATAGCTCTGTCTTAACGTTAATGTTCGTTCACATTTCTTTCCGTTGTTATTAACTTTACAAATTACTGTTCAGCAATGTAAATGTCAACCAATAATGAATGTATGCAAATACGCAAATATTCACTGTTTGATCAATTGTTTTATATTTCTACAATATCGTTGATAAATGTAGAGCACAATAGGCCACCAATATGCAGCTGTTTTACCAGGTTTTGTAAAGTGACCTGACTGCATAACTTCTTAGGCTACATATAGATATTGAGAAACAAAAACTATTACTACTTGCTTCTATACGTTTTGTGCTCAGAATAAATATTGTACAGTGAGTGTGAATATACATAACTGTTTTAATCATTTTATCAACATCTGCAGGATGGTTCTCCACACCCTACTATACGCTGACTTTCTGGGGCATTCCAGCCTTCTGACTCTGGTTACCACTAAGTCCACGAACAAATCTTTAGCTTTTTTTTGTGAAACTTATGTTGCCCGTTCAATTGAAATAAAAGTGAAATAAAACATTTCAGCCGTCGCACACTTGAACTACACTACAACAAAAGCGATAAAACAACCGTGAAACCTTTTATCTGTTTCAGACATGCAGTTTCGCGTATGACCTCCGCCTACTGCTGAAACGTTTCAATGTTGTATTTCACGTATTGTGCGACGGCTGAAATAAAACAATTTCATCGTCTGGAAACGGAATTTGTTTTATTTAAGTTGTGCAGACACTACTATACGTGAGAAATATGTGTTCTGAATACGTCGCTTATTTGCACGCTGCGACCAGATCCGTACGTGAAGTTGTCGCTTGTTCTGAACGGAAAGCGTATTCGCAAGAAGAAGACGACGATCAAGAAATGTACATTAAACCCGTATTACAACGAGTCGTTCAGTTTTGAGGTTCCATTCGAGCAGATTCAGGTTAGTTGAAACAGCCGCCGCCGAGGTTGAACTATTTTTCAGAAGCTAAAATTCTACACGTACTTTAACGTTTCGACGTGTCTGTGACCAGTGTTCGAACAAAACACGTGCAACAGCTCATAAACGTCAAAAGTCGCGTTTTTGGGATTTCGAAAAAGTCGCGAGAAAACGTTAAAAATGAAGACCCGTGTACAGTTTTGGAGACCACTTAATCAGTTCGCGGCTTTTAATCATCGGACTGTTGAGATCATATTGTTACAAAATAGATAATGTTTTGAATTTCAGTTTGAACGTCTGCACTGAATACAATATTGCACCTGTTTTTTTCTAACGCGATCGTTGTAAAACGCGAAAATGTGCAAATGTCTATTTATTCTGATCACTCATTGGAGTGTGATCGCCAACTATCTCGAAATTATGGTCAACTGTCTGCCGCGATTTCTTTTTTCTAATATCGAGCTGTAGTGTAGTAAAGCATACATAAGGAAAGTAGTCCATTAGTCGTTGTGTTCTTTTTTGCATTTACATGCAGCCTTTTTGCGACATCTTACTACTTAATTTCTTACTTGCGTTGCCTGGGCACGCTCCTGGCTACCAGGCTGGTGACTGTTGCCTCGTCACCGACTCTCGCCGAAGAAAACTGCACTCGGCTGAGACTCGCGCGCTTCTCGTCCGTCGGACGCGAACCAACTTCGGCGACAGAGCCTTCGACGCAGCTGGACTTCGAGCCTCTCTGCCGATGGACATCAGACAGCCGGACTTGTCATATAGCCGTTTGAGACAGTCGCTAAAGACGGTTTTATGTGTTCAGTTGGACCAAAACGCAGCGTGAATCCCCTTTAACTGCGCTTTAGAAATCGTCTTACTTATTTAGACCTACTTACTCAATTTGCGCGCACTGTTGTGCTGCCGTGGTGATGGCAGAAAGTCCAGTTGGTGGTTACGGTGGTGGATTACGACCGCATCGGTACGTCCGATCCGATTGGTCGCGTGGTCCTCGGCTGCAACTCGTCGGGCACGGAGCTGCGTCACTGGAGCGACATGCTGGCCAACCCTCGACGCCCCATTGCTCAGTGGCACGTGCTGCAGGAACTGCCCGAGAAAGACTAGCGACCGACGACGAGTCACTGTCTGTCTCGCTCTCTGCGAGGACTCGTACCCGCCTATAGCACGGTCGCACTTGATCGTCCTGTTTTCACTGTCCAACCGTGATGTAGCGGGTTGTTAACAACTGTGAATGTGACCGTGTCGAATTTCGTTTACAGAAGCCAACGGTATACTGTCAAATACAACGCTGAAAACCACTCAACCGTAGCAGCGTGTAAGTCTCGAAAATTGCAGCATTGTTGACTATACACCCGACTCGCTGTTGTGTACCCGTGGTATAACTGCGTTAAACTGCTACAGCGCCTGTAGTAAAGTTCGTTTACACTCACTTATACCACTTGAGCCAGCAGTAGGCTATAACATACACGTATTTGATTTGTCACGCAAATGGAGCTAGTGTGTGCGGAAGAGGTATCACTATGGACAGCTATCATTGTTTGCATACCTTAGGTAGCAGAACGGGAGTGTAGCGCGAGAAATAAAGTAGCGACTACTCATTTTCATCAGAAAGTGACAAGTTTATGTTACGTTTCTTTTAAGTCTGCTCACGGCAGAAAATAGAAACTTTTCCAACACGTGAACACGGTAAATTGGCCCAGGAATCAACTCGAAATCCACAGAAAGTCTCTTATATTTGGGCGGTGTAGATGAACACGCGATTTCAGGACACTGCGGCGACGGCCACTTCAAAGAACTTCTTATGAGGCGTCCGTTTACTCGAAAGTTTGCTATTTGCCCAAGATATGTCATACAGTCTTTGGAGAGTGGCGGTCGCAGTTCATTCATGTTGCCCGTCTAACACTGGTTTGACACTGCAGAACTTCACCTTTTCCTGTGCAGACTTCGTAATCGTCGTCGACCCGGATTCGATTTCGTATGATGTTTGATAGGTCCCACGGAACAACTGTCTGCATCTCAGTTCGTTTGTGTTTACGGACGGGCGTTATAACGAATCTTAGATAAGAGAGTAGAAGGCACTTGGAGACTAACGACCAGCGCCAAGGCTCTTTTTACAAAAAGAGTGAGAAAATGAATTTCTGAGATAAAATAGTGACTGGTTTCATATCCAAAGACCTGCACATTGAATCCGTTTCCGATTTGAGGCAAATACGCATGATAATTTGCTTGGCGAAGGTTGTAGACGGATGCGGCTTGATGACAAGTATGCTGAAGACACTTGTGTATGCTATGCTGCGCCAGATGTTGCATGCGTGGCAAGAGGAGAACCTGATATTTTTATTATTGCAATTTAAATAATTACGTTATTGCTATTGGTCGAGGTTGCTCGTTTCTGTTTTACATAAAGTGACCGATTACTTAAAAAAAACTTTCCACAAAGATGATTAGTTTATCAGAAAATGACTCGATTACAGTCCAATTATAATAATTAAACAGTTTAAGTTTTATTAGGTCTATTGATAGCGGAGGAGACAAAATCAAAACAGTGGATTCTAGTCCAAACTTAGGACAGAAAAAAATGCGTTTTCAGCAGCTAAGAAAATGCTATACACAGCTTAACGACACTGCGGCGCTTTAGATATCGTGTTTTGTACAACGAGCGACGTAGGCTTCTCACTGTTTAGGTATCTAATTGTTTGTATATTAGAGGTGTGTTACATTCAGTAAATATATTGTTGTTAAGCAATAGCTCTCGTTTCGTCGATGCGCGGTATTCGTGTTGTGCAGGTCGCGCGTATATGTTGGACACTGATAGACTGTTTTTGGCTGAAAATAATCGTGTCATAAAATATGATAACGGGGATCGTTTCCGATTATTGGAAGTAATTACCTACAGAGATTGATAACTGGATATGGGTCCAAAAATTTTTTAACCCGACCCAACCCATTATTTCGCAAATGTTCAATTTACTGAAGTCTGTTCTGTTGGCTTGTGACAAATTACGATAACCACGTACCACGTTATGCAAAAATAAAAGAACCATGTTATCTGGGAATGCTGTTACTTTGAAATGCATTTAGGCATTATTGACCAGTAGACCTGACGAACCAAAATTCAGCAATTTTGTGACCAGACCCAACCCTGTGCGACCAAACCAAACGCGACCCACGATGGACCCGACCTATGTCCAACTCTGGTGATCCAGTAACCTCTTCGATCTCGGATGACTACGCGAGTATTTCAGAAATTCGAGGCCGTTCCAATGTTCTGTCATGATGCTAAAATATTGGCACTTATCGTTATTTTGTGAAAATATACTCGAACGGTCTTTCAACAGATGTTTTCCACCCTTTAAGCAGACGAAACATTAATTTTGTACTGATATTTTGGTACGTAGAAATCTTAGAACGAAAGCGTATTTCTGTTTTTATATATCATATGTACAGAGAGTCACAGCAAACCCGAAATGCATTTGGGAAATGTCAAACAGCCGTTGATTGATAACGTTCGATCGCTTGCGATCGATATTCTACAATTGAATAAATTATTGTAAAAAAATCCAAAACGGCGTCCACCAAACAGTGCAGATTAAACTACACTGATTGTGGTGCAATTTTTGTAAGTGTTGAAATGTATTTGAGATATGAAATCATTAACAATTGGAAGAACGACCTTCAGCGATCACTATATTTTCGCAATATTTTAACCACCTTGTATCGGCCTACAGATTTGAGACTATATTTTGCCGTCAGCTGCTGCTACTCGATTCAACATATCGTGATCGTGTTGCTTCTGCGATTTGTTAGCTTATAATATAGTGTTTCTCAGAGCTTGATTTATTTTCGCGTTATCGTGTACATGTACGCAACACGGTAAGTGCTGCTGTAGCGTACTATGCGTTTAGTTGGTTGAACTGTTGTCACCGCAGCGTACATAGAACGAATACTACCCATCTACGTTTTTGAGTTTTGAGCGATCAGCACTTGACGTGTTAATTAGTTATGCCTAGCTGTATTAGTTAGGGGTACTCGGTGGCGTAGTGGATAGGGCGTTGGACTTGCGACTAGAAATCGCGGGTTCAATCCCAGCCGCTGCATTGTCGAGTGCGACCTTGGACAAGTTGTTCACACACATTGTCCAGCGCGTCTCACGTTACGACCTTATGGCGCTTTATAAATCACTTTTAAAAGCACAAAAAATTATTAAGTGCGGCAAACAAAGTTGGCCAGCTCTCTGATCAACTTTCTGGCGCACTATAAAATAGTTTGACTTTACTTTTTTTACTCTTGGAAACGTTAGTAGCGATAACATGCACTGAACGACTATTCCTCCACCCCAAAATGGAATTGGAGGAGATGCTTTTCAGCTTTCAAAATTACAATGCAATCAGTTCTTGTAGCATTTAGATTATGGTTCTAGCATGCATGCCCCGACAGTATAGAATTGGGTGGTCGCTGGATGGATGATCTGAGAGGTCCTTTCCCATTTTCTCACTTACTTTTCTACCTTCCCCGTTCGTAGCCTCTCGTCCGCGCTTCTCCATATCCCTTGCCCAGTTGTGTCACCATCCACAATTCTCCTCCACGGGGGTCTTTCCCTGTAACTTCTACACCACAGCGCATCACGTAGACGGCGATTATATAAAAACAGTCACATATCCAAAGTAGAGAGAATTGACTAAGGTCTCCTTAGGCCTTCTGTCCAGCATTCGAACCAATTTTGAGCATACAGTTATCGGTTTCCGGTTCTCAGGTGTGTCCGTTATGTGTACCAGTGCTTTGTCATCTTCATTCGTTGTGTATACCTAACAGCACAGTATGTAAGACCGTACTTTACTGAGTTAAATGGGACAGACCGTAATTTCATTCCAATATCTCCGTCAGGTCAGTATTTCGATGCATTGTACTGCATAGATGATGTTCTAGTTTGTCATACGTTTGATATGGCTTGGTCTTAGTCGCGGCAAAATGCAAAGATTACAAGCATTACCTCAGTGGGTAAGGGCAAGTAGTGACACATAGACCTGCTTCACTGCCAAAACTATTTACATGTAATTTTACAATATATTTATAAGTACGCCTTCTTCTAACAAGGTTATGTGCGCTTAACAAGGTTAGCCTGTGTGTAGCCAATGTCGTACATATTGATGTTACTGCATTGATGTTGCGCAGATCAGAAATAAGAGAAATTAATATATTTTCTCTGTTCCGCAAATGCTGTACGTGGCGTGCCGAATTAGTGTCCGTGTTTAGCGTAGCAATAAGAATTGGCCGATGCTATTTTTGCCGGCGTGTGGCAGAGTCAATGTAGCTGTGATTTTGCAGTAGGCTAATTTTGGTTAATACTGTGTCTTAAAATTGTCAGTATTATACGCACAAAGCACAGCAGTTATGTCATGCGTTTCGGTGCGACAAGTCCACAACTATTAAACATCGCTCTACATCACAAGAAATTAAAACCAGCAACAATGTAAGAAATTGTTTTTCTTCCATCGTGATGAAATAAGAGATAGTAA
>Ga0056115_1000368_pt1 | contig 20589 bp, 18 predicted proteins | sample WorMetOlspDAHAB1_FD_77007 | JGI IMG/M metagenome (GOLD analysis project Ga0056115, IMG submission 77007) | Marine gutless worms symbiont microbial communities from Max Planck institute for Marine Microbiology, Germany - Olavius sp. DAHAB.1 ...
ACACAATTAATGATTAATTCATTAATTAATTTCTGTTCAGCCGAAATTCGGCTTAAAAACCGTTCGGGTTATCAGACAAACTCCTTGATTTTTGCTATTATTGTTTTGAGAAATTCCGGCGGCCGGACGACTTTTCCCTCACGGTTAACGCAAGGGTGTTTAGTATATCCTTGGGCGATAAGCGTTATACCATCTTCCTGATAGATCTTATAGTCAAATTTAATTGCGGCTTTGAGTTTCGTGTCAAGCGATGTTTCAATTACCAGGATGTCATCATATTTTGCCGGGGTCGCATATTTGCAGTGTGATTCGGCCACGGGCAAAAAAATCCCGTTGTCTTCAACCGCCTTATAGGGCAGTCCCAGGTCTCGAAACATTTCACTGCGACCAATTTCGAACCAGCGAAAGTAGTTGCCGTAGTAGGCCTGACCCATATTGTCGGTATCGCCGTAAATAACGCGGTAAGTCGTGCGATGGCTGGACATAGTTCCTGCTTTAGATTGATGGTCTTGCTAAATTAAAAGAGTTAACTGGTTTATTTACATTTGAAGGCTGTCTTACTGGGTTTCAGGTTTCGGGTGTCAGGAAAGAAGGCTAAATTGATACCTTAACCCTGAACCATAACACCGATAGTTGCAGCTATCAAAAGAATTTATTTAATTTTCAGTTTCAGGTTATTCTCTGGCATCTGAAACCTGACACCTGACAGTTATCAACGGTGTTTCATTATCCGAATAAGGCGCTTTTTCAGTTCGATGTAGTTGTAGACTGCAGGAAAATTTTCGTATTCCGCTTTGACATTATCCGGCGGGCAGTAAAGGATTGCGTGATCAGCGGCGTTGAGCATCGTAATGTCGTTGTAGGAATCACCAATTGCGATTACGTCGTAATTCAAGGATTTCAGCGCCAGCGCAACCTTTTTTTTGCCGTCCTGCTGGCGCAGAATATAGCCGCTGATGGTACCGTCACCGTTAATGGAAAGCGTGTTGCAAAATAGGGTCGGCTGGCCCAGTTTTTCCATTAAAGGGCCGGCAAACTCAACGTAGGTATCTGAGACAATTATCAGCGGCACGATGGTTCTTAGCCAGTTTAAGAACCCAAGGGCACCTTCGACCGGTTCCATTTTTGCGATAACCGCCTGGATATCCTCGAGCTTTAAATTGTGTTTATCCAAAATGGCAAGCCGCTTTTTCATTAAGACATCATAATCGGATATATCCCTGGTGGTGAGTCTCAATTCTTGAATCCCCGTGATTTGAGCAACATTTATCCAAATTTCGGGCGTAAAAATTCCCTCTAAATCCGAACATACTATGAACATATTATTATAAATCCTTATCGGTTAAATCATTATTGCCATAATACAGCGGCCTGACATCTTTGACGAATACCTGGAAACGATCCGTTTGGGGGATCAATCCATTTCATCGTCTTCAATTCGAATTAAGACCGGTTCATCAGCGACTACGTCCAGGGCACTGATTTCGCTCAAAGCCTTTTTGACATCAGCCTCCTTGACAAGATGCGAGAGCATCACCACCGGCACTGCACCATTTGTCTTGCGACCTTTTTGATGGACTGACTGGATGCTGATGTCATATTTGCCCAGAATTCCAGAAATTGTTGATAGCACACCGGGTCGGTCCAGAGCGGAAAATCTGAAATAATAATGGGTGACAAGATCATCGATCGGTAAAATCGGTATTTTGCGGATATTTTCCCGTTGATAGGATAGGGGCGGCACCCTGCGGATCGTGCCACACAAAATATTGCGGGCAATATCAACAATATCGCTGATCACGGCACTGGCGGTGGGCATCATCCCGGCACCATGCCCGTACAGCAATATATCGCCGACCGCATCGCCGGAAACCGTAACGGCATTGACGGTACCATTGATGTGCGTCAGTAAATTGTCAAACGGTATCATTGTGGGGTGAACACGAGCTTCCACGCGGTCATTTAGAAATTTACTGATGGCCAGCAATTTTATGCGATACCCGAACTGTTCGGCGAATGCGATATCCAGCGGTGTGATCCTGGAAATTCCTTCAATGTATACGTCGTCTAAATTGATTTCCATGCCGTAGGCCAGGGCAGCCAGGATCGCCACTTTGTGGGCCGTGTCGAACCCCTCGATGTCCAGGGTCGGGTCAGCTTCAGCATATCCCTGATTTTGGGCCTGATCGAGCGCTTCTTTAAAGGGGATTCCTTCGTCTGTGATTTTGGATAAAATATAATTACAGGTGCCGTTTAATATGCCGGTCATCGCCTTGATGTGATTTCCAACCAGCGATTCCCGTAGGGATTTGATGGTGGGCATGCATCCGCCAACGCTGGCCTCAAAAGCCAAATCGACGCCTTTTTGGGCCGCAGCTGCGAACAATTCATTGCCCTGGGCTGCCAGGAGCGCTTTATTGGCAGTTACAACGTGTTTGCCGTTTTCAATGGCTTTTAAAATGAGATCTTTGGCGATACCTTCACCGCCGATCATTTCAATAATGATATCGGTATCAGGGTCATCTACGACTTTGCGAGCATCGTTGATAAATGCGCCATCGGGTAGTTGAACCCCTCTATCCGTTTCAAGGTCAATGTCGGCCACCCATTTCAGATTCAATTCCGCTCCGACGCGGGCAGCCAATAGCTGCTTTTTTTCGATAAGCATTTTTGCAACACCGGCTCCAACCGTGCCACAACCCAGCAAACCGATATTTATCTTGGAAGGTTTTGTCATACCAAGGGCCTCCTGTCCTTACAGATATGGTTGTTGTAAAAAAAAACATAATACAACCGGCATCTGAGGAAGTCAAAAATTTGTTTTGACTTTTAAGCCGAATAAGTTTAATTTTCAAGGACTTTTATTTAAAATCTTAGCCGTCTTCAGGAGATGAGTATGACCGATTCGTTAACATATGCGGATGCCGGCGTCGATATTGATAGAGCCAATAAACTGGTTTCGACCATTGGTGAAATCGCCAAAAAAACCGCCATAACCGGAGTCATGGGGGAAATCGGCGGTTTCGGCGGGCTTTTTTCACCGAACCTCGCCAACCTGGACCGGCCGGTTCTGGTCAGCTCGACCGATGGAGTTGGAACTAAACTTAAAATTGCGTTTATGCTCGATAAACACGACACCATCGGCATTGACCTGGTGGCAATGTGCGTCAATGATATCCTCGTTCAAGGTGCCAAGCCGCTTTTCTTGCTGGATTATCTATCCATGGGTAATCTGGACAGCAAGCGGGTGGCCGATATTATCAGCGGAATCGGTGATGGCTGTAAAAAAGCAAAATGCGCTCTGCTCGGTGGTGAAACCGCGGAAATGCCCGGGTTTTACAATGAAAATGAGTATGATATGGCCGGTTTCGCCGTCGGTATCGTTGATAACAGCAAAATCATTGACGGTACCGAGGTCCGTGTGGGACACCGCCTGATCGGCATCGAGTCAAGTGGTCTGCACAGCAACGGCTATTCTCTGGTTCGCAAAATTTGTTTCGATGTACTTAAATTAAAAGTGGATGATTATGTGGAAGATCTCGGGAAGTCCCTGGGGGAAGAATTGCTTGAGCCCACCCGAATCTATGTTGAGCCCGTTTTAAGCATCCTAAAAGACATGCCGGTGCATGGACTGGCGCATATAACCGGCGGCGGAATAGCAGATAATATAGTGCGAATTGTTCCAAAAGCTTGCAATATTTCAATCCAATCGGGATTATGGGATATCCCGCCTGTGTTTCATTTTTTGCAGCAAGCCGGAAAAATTACGGATCGGGAAATGCAGCGGACCTTCAACAACGGAATCGGAATGATTGTCATCGTCCCACCGGACGCCACTGCTGATGTTTTGCAGCGCCTTGAGGGCCTGAACGAGAAGGCCTTTTTAATCGGTGAAATAGTGGAGTGTAAAGATTCCGGTGAACGCATAACATGGGAATAGATATGCCCAAAACTAAAGAGATCGGCCTGACAAATAAATCATTGATCGGAAAAATTTCTTCCCGAATATCAAAATTATTGGACTGGCTTGCCAAAGGGCAGGCGGGAAATCTGCCCTGCAACGGCTGAGGCCACCAGAAGATCGGCACCAGGAAGGCGCCGAAAACATAACATTGAATAAGTTTGATTGAAGATTGAATATTTAAGGTCCGCCTTCGGCGGATCAAATTTTTTATGAACATCCTCGGAATAGAATCATCATGTGATGAAACGGCTGCCGCAGTCGTTAAAGATGGGAGATTTATACAGGCGACGGTGGTTGCATCCCAGATTCAGGTTCACCATCGCTATGGCGGCGTAGTACCCGAACTGGCTTCACGCAAACACATTGAAGCCATCGTGCCGGTATTGGACCAAGCATTGATCGAGGCTCGCATGTCCCTACGCGATATTGAGGCAATCGCAGTCACCCGCGGACCCGGACTGGTTGGCGCTTTGCTTGTCGGATTTTCATTTGCCAAATCATTGGCGTATGCATTGGGAATCCCCTGGGTGGGTGTGAATCATCTAGCTGGACACATCAACTCGGTATTTCTAGAGCCGGATCCGCCGGCGTTTCCGTATATTGCGATCCTTGTATCCGGCGGGCATACAAGTATTTACTACGTCACCGACCATACTGCAGCTGAATTGATGGGTCAAACCCGGGATGATGCCGTCGGCGAAGCGTTCGATAAAGTCGCGAAAATGCTTGGTCTGGGATATCCGGGGGGGGGGGTTATCGATCGCCTTGCCAGGGATGGCGATTCTGCGAAAATCAATTTTCCCAGATCCTATCTGAACAAATCCACTTTCGATTTTAGTTTCAGTGGCATTAAAACAGCAGTTCTGCGTTACATCACCAATCATCCGCAAGAATTTGAGGAACAGATTCCGGATATTGCTGCCGGCTTTCAGGAATCGGTTCTGGAAGTCCTCTCGTATAAAGCAATCCGGGCAGCTGCGGAAAAGGGATGTGACCGGATTGCCCTGGTCGGCGGTGTTGCCGCCAACAGCCGGCTGCGGGAAAAACTTAGCGGTGATGCCGGGGTTAAAGGGATTCGTGTTCACATTCCCGCGATACACTTGTGCGGCGATAACGCCGCCATGATCGCGGGCGTGGGCTACCATTACTTAAAAGCCGGGATGATTTCGGAGTTGCGGGACGACGTATTTTCGAGATCTAAATGACTTAGCTGATGTATTTTCTTTTCAGCCCCATAATTCTTTCTGCGGATTGGATTCCCCTGGCCTTCATTTCAGCCGAATCGGTTATTTCTTTTACGACCTGCTTATAGGCGATTTCAATACTGGGACCCTTGTGACAGATAAGCGCCAGGTCAATATCGGCCGCCAGAATCTGCTGAATCGCGGTCTGAATATCAAAATGCTTCATGATGGCCCCCATATCCAGATCGTCGGTCATCACCAGGCCGTCATATCCCATGCGCCGGCGCAAAAGATCATAGGCAATATTCTTCGACAGGCTGGCCGGCCATTGATCGTCCAGTTGCGGATAAAAAATATGTGACAGCATCATGCCGCAAACACCGTGTTGAATACAGGCTTCAAAGGGAACTAGATCAAATCCCTCAATGGCGGTCAGATCATCTTTGAGGACCGGTAGATCCAGATGCGAATCCATTACGGTCCGGCCGATACCGGGAAAATGCTTGGCCACCGCCATAATTTTGTTATGCTGCAAATGCTCAATGACTTTTAGTCCTAGCCTTGCAACCCACTCCGGATCACCGCCAAATGCCCTCTTAGCCATGATGCTGTTGATATTCTCCGGCGCAACATCCATGACCGGCGCCATATTCATGTTGATACCAACCTGATTTAGCTCGGCGGCCGTCACTTCGGCGAAATGCTCGGCATCCGCGTCATGACGCATATGCGGGTTGCCCGGAAATTGAGTAAAGGGCGCTTTAAGCCTTGTGACTTGTCCTCCTTCCTGATCGATGGCAATAAACAACGGCGGTTGACCGCAATGTTCGGCATAATCCTGGACCGCAAAACACAAGTCTTTAATCTGGGCCGGAGTCTCAAGGTTTACAGCAAAAAGAATGAGACCGCCGGCTTTTATTTCACCAATCAGAAATTTGAGATATTCATCCAACCGGGTACCGTCAAAGCCGACCATCAATCTTTGGCCGGCAAGTTGATCATAGGATAAGGAGCTTGGGGGCATTGTCTTCATAAAAATAAATTTATCACCGCCCAAGTTTGCGGGCAAGCAAAAAAATATCGGTTCCGGGTCCAGGGTTCAACGTTGCGTGCCGATTACTTAATTGGAAACTTCGCTCGTCAACGGATAATGCTCCCCCGGATTTTCCCGGGAATAAATCAGCATTTCTTCGATTAATTTATCAACCTTTGATCGAGGAAGTGGTTTGGAGAACAGGTATCCCTGACCGAGTTGGCAATTCATGTCCAGAAGGGTCGTGTATTGTTCAAGTGTTTCCACACCTTCAGCCACCACATTCATGTCAAGGCGATGGGCGAGCGAGATTATGGCTTCGACAATATTTCGATTGCCATCAGGGGTGCTTGTAATGCGCGATACGAAACTGCGGTCCACTTTAAGCGTGTCAATGGGCAGTCGCTGCAAATAGCTCAACGAAGAATAACCGGTGCCAAAATCATCAATAACGATTTGGAGGCCGTAATCTTTCATCCGTTGAACCAGCCGCACCGTGTCATCCACATCTTCCATTAAAGCGGTTTCGGTAATTTCCAGTTTGAGGTGATCAGGCGACAGGTATATTTTATTTAAGACCGCCTTAATGTCGTTTAAAAGGCTGGGCTGCAGAAAGTGCTTGCTGGATATGTTAACGTTCAAGGTCAGCTTTTGCAGATGGTTGATTTGTTCCTGCCAGATTTTAAGATTTTGGCAGGCTTCCTTAAGCATTAGGCGGGTGATTGGAATAATCAGGCCGGTTTCTTCAGCGATTGAAATAAATGAGCCCGGGTAAATCAGACCCAACTGCGGATGATTCCAGCGAATCAAGGCCTCGAAGCCGACAACCGTTCTGGTTTTCAATGATACGATTGGCTGATAGTGGCTTTCAAACTCGTTTTTATGGATCGCTTTTCTTAAATCGGTTTCCCGTTGCAGCAGATGCAACGCTTTTTCATGCAATTTCTTATCAAAGATTTTAAACTGCGCTCTGCCTTTTTCTTTGGCATGATACATGGCTGAATCGGCATCCCGAATTATGTCTTCGGGCAGATCGTAGTCCTGGGTTCTGTCCACCACACCAAAACTGGAGGGCGCATAGACTTCTTCGCCGTTTACCAAAAACGGACGTTTGAGTTCCTGCTGCAGCCGCTCAGCAACCATGCTGGCGTAATTGCTCTCTTCGATATCCTCCAGCAGAATAACAAATTCATCCCCGCCCAAACGCGCCAGGGTATCGATATCGCGCAATGATTTCTGGATTCTTTCTGCAAACGCTATCAGCAAATCATCACCGACACTGTGCCCGAGGCTGTCGTTGACAAGTTTGAAGCGGTCAATATCCAGATACAATACAGCAAAATGATAATCCTGCCGTCGTTTGCCGCGCTTAATCACCATGTTTAAATGTTCCATGAACAAAGTGCGATTGGGCAGATTGGTCAATGTGTCGTGGAAGGCTTGATGCGTGATTTGACATTCAGCTTCTTTGAGTTCGGATATATCCGTCAGTGAGGCAGCACATTTATCTGTTCCGGGGATTGGCGCAATTGTAATCAGCATATCTTTCTGGTTGCACTTGCTGTCAACTAATTTACACTCAAGGTTTTTATAAATACTCAGATATCCCTCATCATCCAGGATTGAATGATGACATTTTTCATCGAGAAAATCGAACAAGGATTTTTTAAATTCAATTTCGCCGCGACTATATCCTGAAGAACTCACAAAAATCGAGTTGGCAAGTGAAATGGTCATGTCCTTTTCAATGATAATGGTCGCTGAACCGCTATTTTCGAAAATAGTACGGTATTTAATTTCGGATTGACGCAGTTCTTTGGTGCGGTCGGCCACATTTTGTTCCAACGTTTCGTTTGAATCGAGTAAGGCTTGCCGGGATTGATTTATTTTATTGACTAGCAGTTGGGTAAACACACTGATGAGTAATATTAAGGCAATCGTCACGATACTGCCAATATTTTGGCCGGAAGATATCGAAATATCGAGATAGTAATAAAAAAACGATGCCCCAGTTCCGATGATAACCAGGCTGATTTTATCCAGAAATTTAGCCGTTATATTTTTGACCATTTGGTTCCTCTGAGAAAATTCTGTGCCTCGATCCGTTATTTGCGGCTTCAGGGTTTAGTGGCTGAATTTTTACCTCAACATTATATCGGCTGATACATGATCAAACTTGAATTATTTTGGATAATTACTCCATCCTGCAAAATACGAATATAGGTATGGATAAAATATAGTAGTGTATTTGATACGAAAGGGGGGGTGTTTAGATATTGTCCGGAAGGAGTAACTATTAAAAAAGAGCAGAGTCAATTTTGACTCTGCTCTTTTTGCCTGGAATGATCTTTTTTTCAGTTCCTGGCTTTGAGCAGTCCGGTTGAGCCGTCACCCTCATCAGGTCAGGAGTCGTCCGAAACTGTAAAATCTAGATAATGGACAAAAAACTATACAAGTTTTGTGCCAAATTCAATAAATTTCCATAAACTAATAAATTTCAGGTGCTTATAAAAACTGTTCGGTTTGACTAAACGGGAAATTGACCTAAAATGTCAAGTTTTCGACCCCGGAATTGTCACTAACCGTTACAATTTGCGAGAATCGTAGCAGCGCCTCTCAAAGTATGTGGCCGTATTCACATCCCACACAGCTTCGTTTTGGTGGATCAGTTTCGGTGGACCTTCCCACGCTCCGCATGCCTTTACCACCGTCTCTCCCAAGGTAAACTTGCGGCCACAGGCCGCGCAGCCCTCGGCATTGAGGCTATTGAGTTTTTCAAGGTCAATAATGTAAGTTTGTCTTTTTTTATCGGTAGCCGCCATAATTTCAAATTAAGGGTGGTATATGGCGGTGTCAAGTCGCGTGCAGCATATTAGCGCAGTAATTATCGGATTTCTCATTTTCGGCCCAATTGATATTTTCGAACCGCGCGATTGTGTTCCTTCAGATTGGTCGAAAAATAGTGAGTGGTGTCTTTTTTAGAGACAAAGTATAGATAAGCTGTTTTATCAGGAAAGAGGGTAGCCTCCAAAGATGCTCGCCCGGGATTGGCGATCGGGCCCACGGGAAGTCCTCTGATCTTATAGGTATTGAAAGGTGTATGGGTTTTTAAGTGTTTGCGGGTTAAATTGCCGTCAAAATCTTTGATACCATATATTACGGTCGGATCTGATTCCAGCCGCATTTTTTTTCTTAATCGGTTATGGAAAACCGAAGAGATGAGCGGTCGTTCGAAGGCTGCTCCGGTTTCCTTTTCAATGATCGAGGCCAGTGTAACAACTTGGTGCACTGAAAATCCGAGGCTTTTGGCCCGATCTTTCCACTCGGGTTTAAAAATTGACCAAAACCGCTGCACCATGATCGAGATAATCTTTTCCACCGTGACATCTTTCGGGAAAAAATAGGTGTCCGGAAACAGATATCCTTCTAATGTTTCTGCTCCCAGACCAAGTTTGCGCGCCAGGGCGGCGTCTGTGGCGGCTTTCCGGAACGCTTCTTGGGTGCCAAATCCTGCCTGAGGTACCAGTTCGGCAATTTGATCGATATTGTAGCCTTCCGGAACGGTCAGCTTATGAAGCTTGACCTCACCTTTGACCATGGTGGTCAGAATTTCACGGGGTGTCATGGCGGCCGTAAGGAGATACTCACCAGCTTTGAGACGCTTATCGAAGCCCTTAATCCGTGCAATTATAACTAGCTTTAACGAGTTTTTTATGATCTTTTTTTGGTAAAGCAGCTCGGCGGTGGCCCTCAAGGATTGGCCCTGGAGCACATTAATGACGACTTGATCGGCGTTGTTTGCCTCCGCCGGCCTATCAGCGTACATCCTGAGCTCAACATATATCGCGCCCCCGGCGCAAACGGCCAGAAATATTAAGATACCGACCAGCAGTAGTACCTTTTTCAATATTTGAAATGCTCCTCTCGGGTAACGGCAATGGTTAAAAAATGACAGTGTTAATATAAGCATAGTAAAAATTGCTGTAATTTGTCAAAGGGGTATTCTAATTATTCGGCCCTTAAATCCAGCGCATTCAGGCTTATAGATTGTTCTTTGAAAGCTTTTCAGTGTTGTTTGATCGAAGCTCCGGTGGATTCATCTATATGATGCTGCGCATTTTTTTTGTTTTTTTCATTTTAAATATGTTATATATCAGCCATTATAATTTCTATGGTGCCTGACTGCGAATATCTGAATTTAAGAGAAACATCCCTATCGTGCCGGTTTTTTTTTTGCGAGAGGATTACCCAATGGGGAAACCTAAGTTAAAGCAACACCATATTAATCGGGATTGGTGTAAAGGCTGCGGTATCTGCGTAGAATTTTGTCCCAAAAATGTCTTAGAGCTTGATGACCAGGACAAGGTCAGGCCGGTACGGCCGCAAGACTGCATCTGTTGCAGGCTTTGTGAACTCCGTTGCCCGGATTTGGTGATTGAAATAGAAATAGAAGAATAGGGTGTCCAGATGGGCGAAACATTAAAATTTGTTCAAGGCAACGAGTCCTGTGTCGAAGGCGCATTGTACGCTGGACTCGACTTTTACGCCGGTTATCCGATTACCCCTTCGTCTGAGATTGCCGAATTGTTGGCTTTCCGGCTTCCTGCCTCGGGCGGCAAGTTTATTCAGATGGAAGACGAAATCGCATCATTGTGCGCCATTATCGGTGCGTCACTTACCGGGCGCAAAGTCATGACGGCCACCAGTGGGCCGGGTTTTTCATTGATGCAGGAAGCGCTCGGGTATGCGGTTATGACGGAAATTCCATGTGTGATCGTTAACGTTCAGCGCGGCGGTCCATCTACCGGGATTCCCACCCACGGCAGCCAGGGCGACATAAACCAGGCTCGCTGGGGGACACATGGTGATCACGCGGTTATTGCCATGACGGCTTCTAATCACCAGGATATTTTTTCCGTAACCGTTGAAGCCTTCAATCTAGCTGAAACCTATCGAACACCGGTCATATTATTGTTTGATGAGGTGGTGGCTCACATGCGTGAGCGATTGGTAATACCCGACCCCGGTGTTTTACCCCTGGTGGAACGGTTGAGAACTTCCGTTAAAGAAGGGGTGGACTATCACCCGTATCTGCCACGCGAAGATGGTCGCCTTCCCATGTCGGATTTCGGTGGTGTTCATCGCTACAATGTTACCGGATTGTTTCATGATATGTGGGGGTTTCCATCCAGCGAGCCAAGAGCGGTTCACGGTTTGCTGCGCCATTTGGTTGATAAAATTGAAAATCGAACCAACCTGATAGCGCGCTACAAAGAGTATTATCTGGAAGATGCCGAGCATTTGCTTATTTCCTACGGTTCGGCGGCACGCTCGGCGCGGCATGTGGTCGAAAATCGGCAGATGCGTGGTGAGAAAATGGGACTTCTCGAATTGCAGACGCTGTGGCCATTTCCCGAAGACATAGTGCGTGAGAAATGTGCCAATGCAAAATCAGTTATAGTGGTAGAATTGAATATGGGGCAGATGCTCAGAGAAGTAAAAATGGCTGTGGATGAACCACAAAAGGTTTTTCTTGCCAATCGTATCGACGGAGTCTTCATCACCCCGGCGGATATTTTGAACCTTTTGCGATTAATCCAGGGTAGGGGGGTTTGAATCATGGCAGTTAAGGATTATCTGAGAGAGCGATTTTTCCCCCATCTGTGGTGTCCCGGTTGCGGGCACGGCATGGTGTTAAACGGTCTGCTGCAAGCCGTCGAAAAATTAGGAATGAGCAAAAATGAGATCGTTATGGTATCCGGTATCGGTTGTTCTGCCAGAATAAGCGGGTATGTCGATTTTCATACCCTGCACACCATACATGGCCGAGCATTGGCCTTTGCCACTGGGGTAAAAATGAGCCGTCCGGAATTAAATCTGGTTGTTCCCATGGGTGATGGCGATGCCCTGGCTATCGGCGGCAATCATTTTATTCATGCCGCGCGCAGAAATATTGATATAACCGCCATTGTAATGAATAATCGAATCTACGGCATGACCGGGGGGCAGTTTTCGCCGCTCTCGGGTTCTGGCATCAAGGCCACAACGGCTCCTTTTGCCAATATTGATTACAGCTTTGATGTGGTGGAATTGTCCAAAGCAGCCGGTGCCACTTTCGTGGCCCGCACGACCAGCTATCATGTTAAGCAGATAACTGAAATCATTATAAAAGCTATACTTCACGAAGGATTTTCGGTGGTGGAAATTTTAAGCCAGTGTCCGACTTATTTTGGACGCAAGAATAAAGCCGGTGATGCCGTGGATATGGTGAAATGGTTTAAGGATAATACCACGCCCATCGGCTCTAAAGCGAAAGCGGAAAATCCAGATATGATAGAACGGGGTATCTTTGTGCAGACTGAAAGACCGGAGTACTGCAATGAATATGAAAAGATCGTCGAAAAGGCGATGGGGAGCAATTGAGCATGGAAAGATGCAGGATGGTATTTTCAGGTTCAGGCGGACAGGGTGTAATTACTGCAACTATTATACTTGCTGAAGCCGCTGTCTTGTATGAAAACCTCAATGCGGTGCAATCTCAATCCTACGGTGCCGAAGCCCGCGGAGGGGCTACGCGATCCGATGTCATCATATCCGAGTCGACCATTGATTACCCAAAAGTGATTCAGCCCAATGTGCTGGTTTGCCTGACCCAGGAGGCATATAACAAATTTTACCCCATTATTCGTCCTGGGGGGCTGCTGGTCACCGATACCCGATACGTAAAAACCCAGAAAAAAGTCGACGCTCAGCAACGAGAACTTCCCATGTTTCAATACGTGATGGACAAGATCGGCAAGCCGATTGTCTTTAATATCTGCATGCTGGGGGCCGTGATGGAAATGGTAGACTTGATTAATCCCGAGGCCATTATGAAGGTGCTTGAAAACCGGATTCCTGTCGATTTTCTGGATCTCAACCGCAAAGCTCTGGATCTGGGATTGGGACTTGGGCGGGAATATAAAAGTTAATTGAAGATTGAAGAATGAAAATTGAATATTTTTCGTATCGCTTAGCTCAGTCCTTTAAAGCATCAGAATAACCCACCTCGGAATTCGATACTCCGCATTTGATGTTCGCTAAAAAATATATTAAGCCGAAGTCTCTTTTGACCGCATAGATCCCTATCGACTGGGCTGAAACCTGACACCCGACACTTGAAACCTTCATTTTCCTACCAAAGCCGATTGGCGTGACTTTCGGGCAAGCCCGCATCCTTGATTTTTTGAACGACCGCAGCAATGTCATAAGCAATGAATCTGACATCAATGGTATCTGCTGATGAATCCCAGATCACATATTTCGCATCGTTGCTGGTATCTCTGGGTTGTCCGACACTGCCAATATTGATGATATACTTTTTATCTGCTTGCAGTTTCGTTAATCCCCGGGGGAGATCACTGTATTCCATGCTTTGTCCATCGTAGCTGATCATCTCAAGGGTATGCGTGTGACCGATAAAGCTGAGCCTTTCCGGGACTTTTTTTAAGATTTGTTTTTTACGGCCCTCAGACTCCTGGAACATGTAAATCAGGGGGGAGTCCGGCGGAAAACCGTGAACATAGCGGCAGTCATTCAAGGTGATAAACGGCTCGAGATCGGTTACAAAATTAATCGATGATTCACTGAGCATTGCCCGGGTCTTTATCAGCGACTTGCGGGCTACCGGATTGAACCAGTTTAAGTATTCTTCGTCTTTTATCGCCAGTTCATGATTACCTTGAACTGATGGGATTTCCTGCGCCATAATCATCTGAACTACGCGATCCGGTTCCGGACCATAGCCGATATTGTCTCCCAGACTAACAATCCGATCCACCTTTGACTGACCAATATCGACCATTACTTCCTGGAAGGCGTCGTAATTTCCATGAATATCAGAAATTATAGCGATTTTCATGTCCTTGATCTTTCAGGTCAAGATTTGTTAGATATTACCTTAGTAAATTAAAATACCACTGGATCAAACGGGTTCCAAAAAAAATGTAGGTTATGCTGCCTATGGCTAAAAACGGTCCGAACGGAACAGCCAGCTTCATGCCTTTATTCGATTGCAGCATGACGGCCAACCCGGCTATAGTCCCAACCAGCGAAGATACGAAAATTATAAATATTACACCCTGCCAGCCCACCAGGGCTCCCATCATCGCCAGTAATTTAATGTCGCCGCCACCCATGCCTTCTTTTTTGGTAAGAAGGCTGTAGATCCAGGCAACTAGAAACAAGCTGCCGCCCCCCACAAAGACACCCAGCAGAGCGGCTTTGTAAGTTATCGTGGGCAAAGCGAAACTGGCTGCAAAGCAAATGGGTATGCCGGGCAAGGTGATCACATCGGGTATAATCCGGTGATCCAGGTCAATGAAAGTTACCACCAGCAAACAGGCAGTAAATGTAAAATAAATTAACGTTTCAATGCTCAAACCGAATTTAAGAAAAGCTGCCAGAGCTAACATCCCTGACAATAATTCGACAGCTGGATAGCGCAATCCAATTTTCACCCCGCAATGACGGCAACGGCCTTTAAGCCAAACAAAACTGAGTACCGGAATGTTGTCGTAAAACGCAATGAGGTTGTCGCATTTTGGACATTTGGAACGGGGGTGGACGATTGATTGAGATGCCGGTAATCGATAGATGCAGACGTTTAAAAAGCTTCCAATACATACACCAATTATAACGATAAAAATTTCGATCAAATATAACGGCATGTACCTCCTCAAAGATTTCTACGGGGCCAAATGGCGGTAAATTGATGGTTTCAGGTAACAGTCCGGCCACCGGCCTGAAAAGCGGCCAGTCTAATCGAGAAAGAAACTTTGGCAATGTAGTATCCTACGAGAGCCACCTCCGGTCGCAAGCGTCCAGTCTAATCTTCCAGTATGGCCTGGTTTCATACCCGGTATTGGCAGTGCTGAACACTGAAACGCTAACACCTGACACCTAGTTTATTATTTTGGCATGTTTCACAAAAAAAACAAAGGGATATTGTCAAAAAATATTATTGCATTATATTTAGGATTTCGACTAATCCCCGTGTCGAACCGGAAACTATTTGGTGTTTATTATTTCCGGCCGGGCACATATTACAAATAGCGGATATGAAAAAATGCAGAAATTTATGCGATGCATAGAGTAAATTAGCTGCCTGCATGCCACAAGTTTAAAGCATTTTTTCAGCTTTTCGCAACCATCAACAGTCCTGAAATTACTAATTTTCAGGACGGATAAATTAGCGGATTATTCAGGAGAGGATATGGCTGAAGCCGATAGAGATGATTTGGTCAGTATAATTGAAGATGATAATGTTGATGCCGAAATTCCAGACATCTTGCCTTTGATGCCCGTGCGGGATGTCGTTGTTTTTACGGATATGGTATTGCCCCTGTTTGTGGGACGTGAAAAATCAGTGCGAGCAGTTCAGGAAGCTGTTGCGAGAGAGGGTTATTTGTTTTTGGCCACCCAAAAGGATCCGGCTATTGAAAACCCGAACACCGAAGAAATCTTTAATACCGGCACAGTCAGTCGCGTATTACGAATGCTGAAATTACCTGATGGCAACGTTAAAATCCTTGTCCAAGGTTTCGTCAAAGCCAAGATTACCCGGTATACTCGCAAACGTTCACTGTATCGGGTCAAGTTTGAAACCATTGAAGAAGCGTCGCTGGAGGAAATCGATCTCCAAGTCGAAGCCTTGATGCGAAATGTCAGAGAACACTGTGAAAAAATTCTGGTCTTACGCGGCGAAATGGCCGGGGATGTTATTACCATCCTGCAAAGTGTCGAGGAACCCGGCAAGCTGGCTGACCTGGTTGCATCTAATCTAAGGCTAAAAATTGAGGACTCCCAGCGACTGCTTGAGATTATCGATCCTGTAAAGCGCTTGAAAAATGTCAATGACCTTCTGGCCCACGAGGTTCAATTGTCAACCATGCAAGCTAAAATTCAATCCGAAGTCAAAGATGAAATTTCAAAAAGTCAGCGCGATTATTTTCTGCGGGAGCAGGTACGGGCAATACACAGGGAACTAGGGGAGCAGGACGAAAATCTGGAGGAATACGACGAATACCGCAAGAGAATAAAAAAAGCCAGAATGCCGAAGGACGCTGACACAGAAGCAGCCAAACAATTAAGACGTCTTGAAAAAATGCATCCCGATTCTGCTGAATCCACGGTTGTTCGAACCTACCTTGATTGGCTGGTTGAGATGCCCTGGAGCAAGTCTTCTAAAGATGTGATCGATATTAGAAGAGCCAAAAAGGTCCTGGACAAAGACCATTATGGTCTGGATAATGTCAAAAATCGAATTTTGGAATATTTGAGTGTTCGCAAACTGAATCCGAAAATGAAGGGCCCAATTCTATGTTTTGTCGGTCCTCCCGGGGTCGGCAAGACGTCATTGGGCCACTCGATTGCACGGGCGATGAAAAGAAAGTTTATTCGTGTTTCATTGGGCGGGATGCGGGATGAAGCCGAGATTCGGGGCCATCGCCGCACCTACATCGGTGCCTTGCCCGGCCGTATATTGCAGGGTATGAAGCAATGCGGCACGAATAATCCCGTATTTATGATGGATGAAATTGATAAGTTGGGCTCGGATTTCCGGGGAGACCCGTCATCGGCACTATTGGAAGCCCTGGATCCGGAACAAAATTCTGAGTTCAGCGATCATTTTTTAAATTTATCCTTCGACTTGTCGAAAGTAATGTTTATTCTTACCGCGAATGCAATCGACAGTATTCCGTCGGCACTGCTGGATCGAATGGAGGTAATCAACCTTTCCGGGTACACCGAGGAAGAGAAAATGACCATTGCATCCAAGCACTTAATTCCCCGCCAGATAAAGGAAAACGGCTTGAAGTCCCGGTCGATGTCTATCAGTCCGGGTGCATTACGGCAGGTCATTTCCGAGTATACATCGGAAGCCGGTTTGAGAAACCTCGAACGCGAGATCAGCAGCATATGCCGCAAAATGGCGCGTCAAATTGCTGAGGGTCGGAAAAAAACTTTTAAGATTACCAAGGGCAACCTTCATCAATTTCTGGGGGTGGCCAAATACATCCCGGAAATGGATCAGGAAAACAGCCAGGTCGGTCTGGCGACGGGTCTTGCCTGGACTCAGGTCGGCGGAGAAGTCCTATATGTTGAAGCATCCCTGATCGGCGGTAAGGGTGAGCTGATTGTCACCGGACAGCTTGGAGATGTGATGCAGGAATCTGCCCGGGCAGCCGTGACCTATACCCGGGCCAATTTAAAAGCTCTCGGCATCAAGAAGAATGATTTCGATAGTATGGATATCCATATTCACGTACCGGCCGGGGCCATACCGAAAGACGGCCCCTCTGCCGGCACGGCCATGGCGACGGCTTTGATCTCGGCGTTGGCGGATCGACCGGTTCGCAATGATGTTGCCATGACCGGTGAGATTACGCTGCGGGGCCGGGTCCTTCCCATCGGGGGGTTAAAAGAAAAATCCCTGGGCGCCCTGCGAGCGGGAATCCGCAAAATCATCATCCCCGAGAAAAATAAAAAAGATCTGACAGAGATACCGCCCATCGTCAGGCGAAAAATAAAATTTATCCCGGTGCAGCACATGGAGCAGGTGTTGGAACGATCGTTGGTTGATTGACGGATATCAGAAGTCAGATGACAGCGGCTAGAAGACAGAGAACAGTCGTCAGAAAACCGAGGATTTCGATTGCAGATATTGGATTTAGGAATGCGGATTTGATGGAAAGAGATAAAAAAAATATGCGCAGCATATGGTAATTAATCCGCGGACGCGCAGAGACTTCACGGTTTATCATTGTTCACAAAAACAATCTACAACTCTGGCGATGCCGTTATTCAGGGCGGATTAATTAATGAAAATATTAGCTGTGGATACAGCCACTAAAACTTGCAGTGTCGCCGTGATCGACGAGGACACATTACTGGCTGAGTCAACTTCGTTTAACGATCAGACTCACTCCCGGCAGTTGCTAAACATCATCGATACCGTCCTAGGAAAGGCGAATTTGAAAATTGGCCAAATGGATGGGTTTGCGGTATCGATCGGTCCCGGTTCCTTCACGGGATTGCGAATTGGAATATCTTCAGTCAAGGGATTGGCCTTTGCCCTTAATAAACCGGTGGTCGGAGTATCGAGCCTTCAAACACTTGCCTTTCAGTGCAAGCAGAATCCATATCTACTTTGTCCGGTTTTGGATGCCCGTAAACAAGAAGTATATTTTTGCCATTACCGGTTTAATAATGGAAAATTGGAAAAAGAAAGTCAGGAACAAGTCGCATCACCTGCGGAGTTAGTGCAGGGAATCCGTGAGTCTTGTATATTTGTCGGCAACGGCGCGACACTGTATCAGCGTCAAATATCGAGCGCACTGGGCAGTTGGGCTCATTTTGCTGCCGAAAGCCAGCACACAATCCGGGCTTCAGCAGTCGCCAGGTTGAGCTTGCCGCGGTTTAAACGGCAGGAAACCGATGATGTTCATATGCTGATACCCCATTATATCCGAAAATCAGATGCCGAGCTTAAAAATAAAACAGGCAATACCTTGAAATCCTAAGCATATCCTTGACAATAAAAAATATTGCTGTTAAACATAAAAATTTAGCTTGATTCTGGCATTTTGGTTAGTATTCTTATCAACGTTTATAGTCAACCACTTGTAATTAAATGGAAAAATATACCAGGTCCGAGGTGCCAAGCCTGACAGCATTTCCGGTGGCAAATGCCGGCTATCCGTTCATACTTGCCGCGGCGTTTACAACCGCTGTTCTTGCTTTACTGGGTCTGACCACCCTGACCCTGATCGGTTTGGCGGTAATGTTTGCCATTTGTGGTTTCTTTAGAGACCCGGATCGATTAATTCCTGATATCCAGGGTGTTTTAGTATCCCCGGCCGACGGTAAGATAATTGCAACCGACCTGGTGGACAGTAGCCCTTACTTTGATGGGCCGGCAATGAAAATCAGTATTTTTATGTCGGTATTCAATGTCCATGTCAACCGGATACCTTTCAATGGTCAGGTAAAAGATATATGCTATTACCCGGGCAAGTTCTTTTCAGCGAACCTTGATAAGGCCTCGCTGGAAAACGAACACAACGCGGTTTTCATTGAAATGGAGAACGGGCAACCACTATGTGTGGTTCAAATTGCCGGATTAATTGCCAGAAGAATTATCTGCAAAATTCAAGCCGGGGATCCAGTGATCCGGGGGCAACGGTTTGGACTTATTTGTTTTGGCTCACGGCTTGATGTCTATCTGCCGACGGATATCAAACTCAAAGTGGTTGTGGGTGATAAAGTGCGCGCGGGAACTTCGATACTGGGGAAGCTTAACAATTGAAGATTGAACATTGAATAAGGAGGATTGGACAACATGCCTGAGAAAAAAATGAACGTTGCTGTGGCCGGTGCAACCGGAGCCGTCGGCAACCAGATGATCAGTAGCCTGGAGGAAGCCGATTTTCCGGTTCAATCCATTAAGTTGCTGGCTTCCGCTCGTTCGGTGGGGAAAAAGCTGCGATTTAAAGGTGATTTGATCGCAGTTGAAGAATTAAAAGAAAATTCGTTTAAAGGCATGGACATCGCCCTTTTTTCAGCCGGCGGCGGCACCAGTGAGAGATTCGCACCGCATGCCGCCAAAGACGGCTGTGTGGTTGTGGACAATTCCAGCGCCTGGCGCATGGACCCGGATGTTCCCCTGGTGGTGCCGGAGGTTAATCCGCATGCCATCTCTCAGTATACCAAAAAGGGAATTATTGCCAATCCCAATTGTTCAACCATTCAGATGGTGGTTGCTCTGGATCCGATACATAAAAAATACGGTATCAAGCGAATTGTGGTATCGACCTACCAGGCCGTATCCGGCACCGGCAAAAAAGCCGTTGATGAGCTATTCGATCAGACGCGCGCCCTGATTAATTTTTTGAACTGTGAAAATAAAGTTTACCCGCACCGGATTGCTTTTAATTGTTTGCCCCACATTGATGCCTTCATGCCGAACGGCTATACCAAAGAAGAGATCAAAATGGTCAATGAGACCCGCAAAATATTAGAGGATGACACCATTGGTGTAACCGCCACAACGGTGCGGGTTCCGGTATTCCATAGTCATTCCGAATCCGTTAATGTAGAGACCAAAGATCCTGTTTCCGCCCGGGAAGTTAAATTATTATTTGAAAATACTCCCGGAATTAAAGTAGTCGATGATCCGGCAAATAACCTCTATCCGCTTGCAACGGATGCGGCCGGTCAGGATTTGACGCTGGTTGGCCGGATTCGAGACGATGAATCCATCGCCAATGGGATCAACATGTGGATTGTCGCCGACAATATTCGCAAGGGTGCCGCAACCAATGCCGTCCAGATTGCCCGGGTTCTGGCCGACAACTATCTCTAAGAAT
>Ga0056115_1000370_pt1 | contig 20574 bp, 13 predicted proteins | sample WorMetOlspDAHAB1_FD_77007 | JGI IMG/M metagenome (GOLD analysis project Ga0056115, IMG submission 77007) | Marine gutless worms symbiont microbial communities from Max Planck institute for Marine Microbiology, Germany - Olavius sp. DAHAB.1 ...
GTATTAGATGTTCTATGTGTGAACTAATTTGTGACTTCATTAGTCGCTATGCTTGAAGCTGCCGTATGTGAATAAGTAAAAAATAAATAAGTGTAAATAATAAAATCTTAATTTTCTGTAAAACCTGGAAAAAGAAAAGACGGGGATCGAAGAAATTGTACTTGAGATAGAAATTCGTACATTTTAACATGAATTTCTATCTATAGAGAATGGGCTGCTATGTAACCCATCATTATATCCGGTTGATGAATACAACGGATGAAACACGTAAGTACAACTACAAACCCGATAGAATTTGTTAGGTTTTACGAACTTGTACGGAGCGTCTTCAGGCCATTTACTTGGAAAGAAACTGCAACGGGCACATTTCCACGACAATGCTGTCATTACAGAATAGAATGAAAATAATAACTATGTAACCATACATCAGATATGCAGATGTTCAGTTAATACCGTATGTCCCATTTTCGTGACAATTTAAGCAGATAGATTTTTTTCACATTTCTAATTTTACAACCATAAACTCACCGACAAATAAACGATATAAATTATTATGAAGAATAATTTTCTGCCATACAATAGGTGCCATATGGCACCTTAATTATCGTGGTATTCATCTATTTTTGAGCATTTACATAATCGCACGGTGAGTTTGCTGCTACTAAAAATACAGGGTGGCCCAAAAAAGTAAGCCACTATCACTAATCATCATTTAATTGTATTAAAACCCGCCTTTATCGCTAGATTTTCATCAATTTCGACTACAAAATGAGCATAAGAATGTAATAGGTCTGTATTAAATATTCTATGATTGACCTAATTCGTGACGCCATCACTTGCTGTGTTGAAGCTGCGATACTGGTTAAATTAAGGTATCTGATAAAATCATGTTTGAAAACCAGAAAGAGCAAATATAAAAATTAAATATATTTATACATAAATCTCCATGTAACAAATTGTTTAGACATTGAATTCACAACTTGTTAAGGCGAGCTGAGGCCAGAGAAGCGCTGATGACATTTACCTATCTGACGCATATCGCTAGTTTGCGGGTCAGGCATAGTTTTTGCGGTCAGAAAGTAGGTCACGCATAAAATATCTAATAACAACGAATAATATTATATTGCTCGATCCATACTTTTATTTGACGAATAAATCTAATCTCACTGATAGGCTTTAATGCGATTTAATACGATTTTTTTTTATTATTTGGTAGTGGCTTACTTTTTTTGTGCCACCCTGTACACTGGTTAATAGCCTATTGTTGACTTGTAACACTTCCGCATACAAATCAGTATTTACAATTCTTACACTACATGTAAAAGCGAGGTCAACTTTTTCTATTCCAATTTTCAAGACACGCTTTTGAACTACTATCCTAGCCATTTATTATTGAATGTGTCCATGTTTGTAGGTCTATTTTATGTATCCTCTCGTAAAAACTGTGTTGACTAATCTCGACGTTTGTAATTAACTAACCAGCTAATAAACGATCAATAAATTAATTATCTCATAAAATGACGTGACCACAACCTGCTGTCAGGCTTCATAAGCGAGTAAACAGAGAACGCTACTGCCATGGAACACGCTCCGCCAGTCATCACAAGCAATGGTATAACCTTCACAAAAAGCAGTAGACTAACTGTTATCTACAAACGAAACAGAAAAATTGATTAGGCTACAAGCGTAGTGAAATGAGCAAGCTTTGTAAAGTAGCCGCATTGATTTTGGATCTTGCATGCACAATTTTTTCTCTTCATTTTTTTCTGTCGCTTGAACAACGCGTTTGGGTGCCCTGGTTTCGTGAGGTTTTTTTTGAGAAACTCCGAGTTTTGATTCTATGACCCGCTAATTAAGTTTGCACTCGTAACCATGCAGTAAAGCCGAAAAATATTCAGTTTGTGGCAGAGCATTGCAACATTGGACAAAGATGGGACACAAATGCCAGCAGAAGAACCTAACTGAGGCAGTTAAAGGGACTATATAATATCAACCTATTTGACCTCTTTTGATCTGCCAGGTTGTCCACACTAAGTTAATCAATTAATTAATTAACTAGCTATTTTATAGTGGCATATGTCATCAGAAATACCGCAAGGTCCATAAAGTTAAGTTACGTTTGTGCGACCACTTTCACGTGCACCAGTCGACGGAACGCATAGGCCTACAGGCTGGCCCAAATACAGAGTGTTAAGGCAACTTAGGCCTATAGTCCAATACCGAGTAATTCTTGCGGATGAAACTTGGCTTGAAAAACATACGTAAACGTGCAATATCATCCTTCAGGTTCGACATGGCGATTCTGGCTCGTACGTTACCTGTCCACATTTCGCAGAGTAATCAGAAATCGGATTAATTGTGACACACTAATTACGACGTCAACCGGCATAGGCAAAATGCGTGAATCGTATTGTAACACTCCACTACTTTGCATTTCAATAGTTTACCGATTTTCGTCCGTAAGTCGTATTATCTAGACAGAGATCTCAGGAGTCTTGATCTACAGCTGTTTTGGGCCTATTTCGATTAAACGTAAGATAGATACAGGCCTATTTATCTTGTGTTTCACTGTAAGCATTACATACGTTTTAATTGTAGGCTATACATAGGCCTCACAACTACGCAAAAATTAGAGAACATATTACAGGAAAATAAATGACCTCAACCGCACTCACTTTTAACTACATCGTACTTACACATACCTGTTTGATAAAAGCATTAGACGTAAAAATGATATGCAACTCTGGTGTGACGTCAGAACTCCGTCATCATGACAATCATGACAGTGATGTCAATCGATCGATCAATCATAATGAGGTATACCCTACAGCCATCTGACGAATTATCCAGAAAGAAATCCGTGCATTCAGAAGAAACTTATAAGCCCCATAGGCCCGACCTTCTTCTTAGCTGTATGCAACAGAGAATTTCTGAAAATTTAGACGAAGAACGATTTTTTTCAAAGTACGGAGTTTTGCATAGGCATTCTACATCTTAGATATTAAAACAGTGGTTTGATCAAAGTTCACACAGATGGACTTGTGAACTTTAAATACATTGTTGAGGTTTTTATCCAACTTCGGTGTTTATCATTTTACTGTTGTATTTTAGACTTAATCGTATGTTTTATATGCCTTACGGTGTAATAAAGAATGAATGAATGAATAACCGGCGAACAAAGTTCATTGTTAATGTCATTATAATCCTATTTGACTCCTTGCCAGTGTGTAAGAAAACGACGGTTAAGCATCGTGCGTGTGGTATGCACGAAATTCGCTCGCGGGTTCTCTTATGACATCACAGCTCAAGAGTGACAGACAAAATCGATTTTTTTTCACACAATACTTCACAAAGCGTAGTGACTACAAAGAACAACTCAATATTGCTCTGTATTCGAATTATGTGTGTAGGTTATAATAATGCACAATCTAAAAATATTTTTTGCAAATACGTGTTCGATTGACATAACAATCTATCTATCACGAAACAAAGCCTGTATATTAAATATAAGCATATATAAATTAAACGGAGTTACGTAGATTGCTTGCAGAATTAAGCCCCCAATGTTCATTTCGTTGAATTGTATTGTTCCTGATTCATTAAGCTTGAAAAATAATATTTTTGCTAAACAGCATTAGAGATATGTTCTTTGCAGGTTCCGGCGACTTATACCCGTAAAAACCAGTATATGCGGAAGCGTACAGCATGCTACATGTACAGGCTGGTCCAAAAAGTAAGCCACTAAGATGAAGATCAAAGAATTTTTACATGAACTCCTATCTAAATGATGGTCGTGGGGCGAACTTCAAATCCTGCTAACGCGAACATATGCAAGAGGGAACGCTGTCACTTATTTGATCCAAATTGCAGCATCGCGGCTCACCCACAATAATTTAAGTGACGCATAGAGTATTTAATACAAAATGTTAACATTATAGTGCTTACACCGTAGTTTGACGAAAAAATCTAATCTTATCGATAAGCTGTACCACGATTTAATATCGATAACTTGGTCGGGGTTCCGCCTCCGAAATGACCTATATTGTGTCGGATGGGGCGTTAAACTCTACTAATTCAACTTGGTCGGGGCTTAATTTTCGGACCACCCTGTGTATACGTGTGCGTTTTTATGAGCGCTCCAGTTCGTTTCCATCACGAGAACGATAAATTTACAAATGACAGCCTAGCAGCATCCACTTTCGGCCCACCAGGGGCGTCCATCTCCCCGAAAGCCATGACGCAACCTCCCCTCTCCTTCCCCTTTCTCCCTCTTCTATCCCTTCCCCCTGTTTAATGGGGGTCCAGAGGTGTCACCCCTGGAAAATTTTAGAATTAAAGTAGGTTGTAGGTGGGTTTTAGAGCATTTTTGAGATAAAAACAAACATATTTTAAATTTTATCCCCCTAACTTCCTTATTTTTGTCCCACCCCTCTCTTCCGAGGATTTCCGTGACTAATTTTGGATCGCCGGGGGTTGGACGCCCATGCAGCCCACTCTTGTGAGTCAGAAAAACAGGCAACGGTACAGAAGCAAAACTAAACTATAGCAGTATTTGCAAAAATCGTACACTGTTCTGTACAAATTATTTTACGCTGTCATTGTTTCGTGTGATCGCAGTCGAAAGCTATATGTGCAGTCGTCCGCTGCAAAACTCTTGACTAACTACGGGACTACTATTGGGCTACTGTGAGCGGGCGATTGAGCTGCAGAAGTTGTGCAGACACGTCTGAAGATCTGAAATCGCCGGACGCAGAGACGGATCTGCCAGCCAACAACTCGACATGGCCATGTACCTGCAACAGCAGCAACAAAAGCATTCTCTTGACAATCACGTCTTTTAGACGCTCATGAAAAACGAACTGATTTGGATGGTAATTTATTTATTTTTTATTTATTATATACAGATGTTTAAAGTGGCCTAAGTAGATAACTTTAAGGACCACCATGGCGAGAAAAACCGAAAGCAAACTACATAATAATGTCCGGATATGACTGCCGAAATAGGGGTGTTTTTAGTACACACAACGACGACAACAACTAGGCCTACTACTGCTATTACTAAACTCTAAAGAAACACCAGAAAACTATTAATAAACACACAAACAATGTAATCGCAACAATTGCACAGTAATACTACAGTAATTTTGTTAAAAAAAAAGGTAACAGTACACAAACCACCTCGTTGCGTTGCGTGGGAATTTTTAATGCTGTTTTAAAAAGAAAGATTTCTAATTAGGAGACATTGCCTATACTGCAGAAATTCGTCTGGATATGATTTGCCTATAGCGTCACATTGCAGAGACGTCATGAAACATTTCTCGTGCAATACAATACTCGACAACTACTGGAGTACTCTTTGCGACATAGGGCGATGGGCAATGGAGCTTAATAGGTGCAAAATAAAATAAAATAAATATGAAAAACTAACGGTCGTAATCAATCAAAATATTAAATTATTCTTATTTATAGTGGACAATTTGTATTTGTTACTCACCTGACATTATACTATGACGATGTTGTAATAAAATTTTTAATTAAGGGGTATTCTAGTTTGGACTTGTTTTTGCTTTTATAGTTGTTGCTTTCTCTACTAGTAAGCCGACAAAAGCAGCCGATTAAAGCAATAGGACTGCTGGTACAAAAATCAACAACTAAAAGTGCAAAAACAAACCAAAACTGATCAATATTCTACATACTGAAGCGTCATCAAATTTCTCAAGAGATCAATATCACGTGACGAAAAACACACAACGTACAGTTCTTGGTGGCAGCCGTAGGGCGGCGTCAGTCGATGACCGTGTCGTAGGTAGAGGTACATTTCGGAGGCGTCGACGTCATAATACGGCTCCAGACCGAATGTCAACAGTTCCCAGATCGTCACACCAAACGACCACTACAACAAATTACAGACCACACAAATCACTCAGCGGCACCGATCCCTTCTCTGGCAAATTTGGTGACTTTATTATAATTTGAGTACTCAGTGTCTATACATGAAAGAAGAAGTTAATTTTGTCATAAAACAGTAAGCAGTACAGCGTTTATAACTTCATAAAAAGCGACCAGAGGGACAAAAACATCGTTATAATGTACGCCCTATCTGTTGACACTTTTTGTTGGCCTGTTAGGCCTGTAATGTAATGATTATACACTGTAACGAATGTAACTCCCTTCTTATTGGCCACCCGTACAATATAATAAATACATAAAGTGTAGGCCTAAACATTCAGTTACAATATTACATTACAGATTCTCTTGCTGACGAAGAACCGGACCTCTAACCATACAAGCTTTTTGAGTCCTTTCTAATTTCGTTACCGGTAATTAAAGTTATTTATGTACTTTCTCGTACATGTCGTACACACAATAAAAGGACACTGATGTTACACGTACGACGTCGCTCGCGGTGGACAGTTGTTGATCGTCGCCGGCAGTCTCCAGTGTTTCGATGGCCATCCACTTGACGGGCAGCAGCTGGCCAGTGACGTGGTCGTCGTGTTGGACTCCGACGTGGTGATAGTCGCGTGGGAAGATGTCGGCCGACAGCGCTCCGTCCGTTAGTCTCAGGCTCAGACATCGACCGTCGATCCTACACAGGAGGCGACATCTGGTTATGAGAATGATACGACGGATGGTTGTTCACACGGGCTGTTCCAGCCTCGAACGTGGCTGGAATTCGATTGGTTTTTTTGTCAGTACTGTTGGGCTCACTGGAATTTTGTTGGCCAGAAGAAGCCGAGAAAGGTATTTTTTTGGAAAACGCTAACTTACAGCGCAAAGTTCCAGATTATGAACAGTGACAGACTTTCCTATTTTGACAACGGCTCGTCAATTATCGCAGGAGGATTTTATTGACAGTAGTTGGATTTCGGCGAATTTCTCGCATGAATCCATATATGCATAACGGTAAACTCCATTTGGAAAGGTTATGTCATCATCTGTACCAAGCTGTGTCACTGACTACGAAAAAGTTATCCTTTCCGCTCTTTAAGAGTAAATGAGAATACGAGTCCGCATTAAGCTGTTTCGCAGCCTTGCGCCAGATCCGTGCTATACGGCGATCTCTCACAAGACCAGTCTTGCTGTCGCTGATCGTCTCTTGGTCGTGTCACGACTGGACTATGGCAACGCCACGTTAGCCGGCTCACCAAGCTACATGTTCGACAAGCTGCAGTCTGTCTTGAACGTTGCTGCACGTCTGATCTTCTCGAAACGGGGGTTCGAGAGCGTGACGCCACTTCTTCGCGACCTGCACTGGTTGCGAGTACCACAGCGTGTCGAGTACAAACTGTCGGTTCTCGTCTACCGCTGTCTGCATAACCTGGCGCCGGAATATCTCTGTGACGAACTTCGACGTGTAGCCGACATCAGTTCAAGGCAAAGACTGAGATCGTCGTCAACGTCCCCACTGATCGTACCGCCAACTCGGCTGTCCACTGTCGGTGACAGGGCGTTTCCTACCGCTGCTTCACGCATCTGGAACAGTTTGCCACTTCATGTTACTTCAGCACCATCGCTACAGACCTTTAAGAAGAGGCTGAAGCCGTTTCTGTTCAGCCGCACTTTCCCGTCCTAATTTGTTGTACCCTGTAACAGACGCGACTTTGTTCCCGGCCTAGCAGCTTTCGGGCTTAACGCCTTATTCGTTAACTAACTACTGTTGACTGAAGGTTAACGGATAGGGGTAACAGGTATGAGGAGGAATTAGAGACAGACAACAATTCAACTAGAGAACGGACGATTATCGGATCGGTATCGTATCGGAACCGATACTGGGTGTATCGTATTGAATCGTATTGGCTAAAAAGTAAAGTCAAACTATTTTATAGTGCGCCCGAAAGTTGACCAGAGAACTGGCCTACTTAGTCTGCCGCACTTAAGAAATTTCCGCCGTGCTGCAACGTTCACCCCATCTGCCTTCACCTCGTAAGCATTCACCAGAGGGCGACACCGCTGCTCAACAGTGCCGCACTTCTAGCTAGATTATTACTCATTTACCGACCCCGAAGGGATGGAAGGCTGAGTTGGTTTAGTTGGTTGACCCATAGCGGACGCCTTACCCACAAAGTGGTCACGCGTCAAGCATGGATCAGGCGTAGATCAGGGAAAGTCCGCCGGCTACAGACCAACGTCCTAACCACTGAGCCACGCCGCCACGCTGTTGTATCGGCCGATATTGCATGCATCACTGCAAGTTCAGCACCTGTTGACGGGTCGCACTACACAGCAGATCAAAGGACATTTGCGCCTGGTAACCCACCGCGCGCGTGTGCGTGCGTGCTGCTTGATGGTCCATGATACCGGAGAGGGTTGGAGGGGAGGGAGGCGGAAGGGGGCTGTAACCTGATACCAGCCTCCCCGTGACACCAAGGCGGGTCTTGGCCACCAGCGACAGATGACGCCCCACCCCCTCCACCAGCAGGAAGTGATAACAGTCAACTGTCAATCACTATAACGTTTCTGCGAATTAACCAGGCATAAAACTGACTGAGCGCGCAAGTTTGTGTGTTGCTAATGGTCTGCACGTGCCACCCATTGCATATAAGCTGCGTTCTCTAAGCGACCTGTCTTGTCTAATAACACAAGTGGCTGGGACACCAACGCAAGGGCAAGGAGTACTCGTATCGGTATCGGCCGTTGTGTATACTCGAATACTCGTATCGGTGCGTGCCCGTATCGTCCGTTCTCTAAATTCAGCGCAACTTGACAAGGTCTAGCGTACCCTTAATGGCTGCTAATTACTGTAAGGCATCGACTGTAAGTCCACGCTGTCTTAACTGTGGCACGTTCAGTTGTGTGCTATGGTCGTGTAATAGCCATTACACCAAAAATTCTTAATTGTTGTCCTCACTCACTCCCATGTTCGCCATCCCTGCTACTTCGTGCCAACTTGGCCACTTGCGATTTCAGTCGTCCCTTGTTTATGACCACATAATCATTAGTGGGGCATTACCGAGCGAGCGAGGACGGTAATGATACAATTTTCGACCCAGCACTGAGCAGAAATTAGCGTACACCTGTACCAGTAAATTCGCATAGCTGATCAGGTGTTAAATGGGAAAATTCAAACTACACTTAAGCCTTTGAAGGCACTTTTCGGTCTCCTCGCCTGAACCAACTCATTGGCCTGGTACCATATAATAATGCAAACGTCGGATGGCAAAACCGGCTCCGAAAAAACTCGGTTTAGGTTCTCCACGATTCTGACAACAACCTCAGTTTGCGCTTACAGTACGGTTACCATCACACTACTACCACCAAGGTCTTCATTTGTGTGCAAGTTCACCTTCCAGTTTTGCCAGCCACTGGACCACCACAAAGTAGATGATTCTTTCCTGCAGTGAACATTTACTGTCTGTCTGCCAAATCCATTACTTCTTTGGAGGGCAGATCTCACAAGCAAAATGGAAATACAGTATAGTTTTAGTGACCTTCCTTCCTGTCGAATGTAGTTGACCTTCTTTATGGGCAGCAGTCAGATGGTGTTGGAATACTTCAGTAGACTGTGCAGTCAGTGTGACCAATGATGTTATCGGCAGCAGGTGGTGGACATATGGATGGTCAGGAGGAGGAATCGACATCCGGGGCATCAACAACTGATTCTGCTCATCGTGCCACTGCCTTACAACCGCTGCGACCTGACACGTCCGTTCATCGACAGCTACGAGAGTTAGAAGACGAAAACAAAAAGTTAGCAAAAATGTGTTTTCTTGCATGTAGTGGCACGACATTGAATCGGTTACTTACTTGTAATTAATTTGTGATTAAGTTCTTTGTTTTGTGTGTGTCAGTGACATCCACTGTATTCTGCAAACATTCTTAGAGTTGTCTGGCTTATATTTTCTGCAGAATAGAATGTTCTGGTTATGAGAAAGCACAGTTAACAGTGGTAGGTGCTGTGCCAAAATGTGGGGCCCATACAGCTAGCTGGCTAACACTAACTGCTTTTTGGTGTTTTTAGGCTTCATGTGGCAGTAATGCCTTCAAGTTATGATAAGCCTGGGAGTATTTTACTATTATATTAGCATAAATAGGTTATGTTGCTGCTCGGCTGCTGCAAGAGCCCAGATTTTAGAAATTTCAGTTTTATACAGCACACAAAAACTTTCTACTCCTATTAATTGCAGGCTGCCAAAGCTTGGACCTGGTGCTGCAGTGGTTGTGATAGTTAGCTGTGTTGTTGGATGATGGCAGGCTGATGCAGAAGCTGATAGAGTCACAACTTGCATTCCAGGATGTGTTGAAGCATGCCATCGAGGACAAACAGCTGCAAACAGATCATCTCCGGTAATCATCTGCACTGTCCTCACAGTATCTCCAGCAATAGAAGGAGATCTACTAATAATGACGAATTGTTGTCGTGGTCATCCGTTAATCAATGGCATTTCCTGCAAAGACTACACTACTTGAACACTAAGTCTGACCCCAACACTAATTCATGATTTTGATATCTCCTTCCATTGCTGGTGATTTAGCTGTACCCGTCCTCACTCTTAGGGATGTTAAAACGAGGCTCGAAAAATCAAAACTAGTTTCAAAACCGAGTACTCGAAATCGATTTTCCAAAATTGTAACTCGATTTCACATTTTCTATTTTTTCAGCCCAATACGTGCAAAAGTCCAAACAAATAAACAAACCAATTTACGCTCACCGGCGGGACGTACGCGTCTCTGGATCACTGGTATATTCTATGCAGCAACAGTATTGAGTCTCCTACACAGACTTAACAGGAAGTTGCGCTGGTTTGACAGCTGGGTCTTTGATGTTCGCCGGTGCTGTACTTCAGCCCACTTCCCCATCAACCGGCTGCTACCACCCGCTGTGACAGGCGGCCAGGGCGCGAGGTAGTCAAGGTTAGACGAGATTTGCGACATTTATGGTGGCGGCGGCAACTGAGCGAGCGACATGTGATGGGCAATTTTGAAAATCTAACTGCAAAAATCGATTCCTTGAAAAATTTCATCGATAATATAAATATTACTATATTATTGAATTAGTATATATGTTATTTTTCGTCCGTTTGTTGTTTCAAGTTGCAACTTGCAACATACTCATTATATCAGCTCTCCGTTGCATCGACTGCTTCAGCTGTGTCGGAGGTCGTTGTTTTGCACCGCCGCTATGCAGTGTTTTTGCCAGTATCGTTAGTGTTTGCTGTGCATGTGATTAAAATCTGGAACCATAAAAACTTAAAAACCGAAACCGACTGTGAACCGTAGTTTTTATTTTTAAAACGACAGAAACCGACCGCAAATCATCACAGCACTAATAGACGGTAAAAATCGCTCGTAATTCGAAATCGAGATTTTTTCAAAAAAATCGAATCGAGCCGAGTATAGAAATTTTGGAATCGTCCATCAATAATTGTAAGGATGAGTTTTACAAACATACGTGCGGATGCAAAAGCAATTATACAAACACTTCTGGAGTTAAAACTTAAAAGGTTGCTTTACACGCACTTTAAGGTAATCTGTAGTTATTAACACCCCTCAATAGACCGATTGATAAACCCCCTATTGGACAGACAGACAGAATTCGAGTTTTGATTTTACTCGATTTTTTTGGAACCAAGTTTCGATTAAAAAAAAATTCACCCCTAGATGTAATGACCAGCATGCATGCGGGTGTGTGGTGAGCAGTCTTAGTCCGTTTGCTTTAGTTTACCTGCCACACTGCACTTCACATCCACAACACTGCCCATCTGTGTACAGTACGCCAACCACACATAAGCCCACTCAGCACTCGGAAACTATTTTCTGAGAACATCCGACTATTGAAGTCGGGATGCCACGCATATTTAGCCATCATTTTGCCACAAGACTATCTGGGCAGGACACTCTGACCACAAAGTACAATCACATCACTTCAGTTGCAGCGAAGGCAAAAGATATGTGGTGTTACGCACATGTGCAATGCGGACTGCTGACACAAAGTTAATGTTGCCCTTCGGTCGAACTTGGCTTAGCTTTGACAACAGTTTGCCAACATCGGCTGTCAGTGTGACTAGTACCTCAGTTCTGTTAACACACAAAACGGCAAGTACAAAATGCTATCAGACGGAACTGGCACAAACTGCACAAATATGTAGATGAGAAGTGTACACTACACACATTTATCATACATCTCAACAGCTATTCTCCATGAAAATCACCTGCATTAATATAACACGAGGAATAATGCATTTGCATCATAGCAAAAATACTGCATAAAACATTAAGCATCTTCACACCCAGTTGTGTTCACTGGCCAAAAAAAGCATTACTTTAAGAACAAAAGGCTGAGCATTAGTCACGAGTGACATTCACATTCATGCTGCACAACTGGCCCGTTTGCGGATAATCAAGTACCGTAACTATTTCACTGTCAGTCAAGCAACTTGCTGACCTTCATATAACAGGAAGAAAACTGGAAGGAAAGCAAACATCGGATACTTAGCAAGTGTTAGAAGTCCAACGTTGTTCTCCGGATTTGATCGAGTTTTTGACTGACAGACAACATGGACGGCATCTTGCTGAGCCTGGAGACGAGTTGGCACAAAGTCACCATTCCGCATGTAGTCACTGTTGTCCACACTACACAACAGAACAGGCAAATAAAAGCTTGGGATCAATTTCACTTCACTGCTTTCACACTCTAATGACTGGATAATGGTTGGTTCACACTAACATGAGTACATGCCCGCGAGTACTCGCAGCAAATACCCACATTGACTTTTACTGCTGTAAGTATTGGGAGTATTCACACTAACGCGAACAATCGCTGCGACTGAGCAAGTACTCGCAAATACTCGTTGTGTTTACGAAGCACTGACTAACTCTAACGAGTAAAGTTGATGAAAAGTAGACATTTTTTAGTAATCAAAATTACTGAGTTTTGTTGATGTTTGTGTTCAGAGACTTGAATTGCACTCTTTTCACAATTGCAACATGACCTCTTTGTCGCAGAAGGAAGACTTGTGTGCTGAAGTGGAAAAATATGTATCTGTATGATAAAAGCAACTTTATACATAAAAATCACGATTACACTGGCAACTGTTGGTGTGAAACGGCGTCAGTGTGAATAAACGCGAGTCTGTTGAAGGTGAGTACGATTCAGACCCGGTTGTTCAACGTATATAATTTATTTATGACTGACTGATATACGCAGTTGACCAACATACAGTTTGCATTTTTCCCATGTGAATAGAATACTCTCATCAGTGTGAAAAGTTGCTCACGCAAGCTATTTGGGAAACTACTCGCATGAAAGTGAAATGGCCCTAACACAAAGCACATTTCCAAACAAAATAACACTGCACCCACACAGCTCACATATATCTCTGTCAAGTACAGCCTTATGTACCCTAAACTTTAAAGAATTACTTTCTTGTGCCGTCCCGTCCGAGTTATCATATGAAAACATTCTTGTCAGTTGGGGTATCAGTCAACTCGTCACATGGTCAATTCAGCACTGGTGGGCGCTGTCAAGGAAGTTCACCCGCGGGTTATATAGCGTTCTATATGATTATATACAAGTAAGTACACCGCATGAACTATAATTTTTATTTATATGACGCGCAAATACCGAAAAAAAATCGGAAAAAAATCCACGCACTTCGCAACGGCATAATGTAAACAGAACGTCACGTGACCGTCTGAGTAATCACTTCTAGTGATGTGCAGTATTCGGTAACTGTGTCACAAGTTAGTTTGTCATTCCGAAGTAAATGAAGTTATTGCTGTGGCATGTCTACATCAGCGCCCCTGTTGAAGCGTGTTGTAAATATTCTTTGCGAATCACGCATTTGTGTTTTATGACTGTTTCTCACATACCGACATTATACACGATGTAGTGCTAATTTTAACCCACTATAGTAATGTCAGAGACTCCTCCAAATCTGAAGGCAGTTTGCAATGTAGCATACTGTATGTGATGTGTCACCTGGCGATATCTTATTTACAACGTAAAGTACATGCACGACATACCTGACTTTGGACACAGGAAATCACTTAAATCGAAATGGTGACTACATGCGAATTCAGGAGTCGATACTTCCAAATAGAATTTCGGTTATCGGTGCAGCAACACAATTACTCATAATTAAGCTGAAGCATGTTGTAAATATTCTTTGCGAATCACGCATTTGTGTTTGTGTGAGTTTTGCTGTTAATGTTGCAATAATCATCATATCCGTTGAGGTGCGTATATCGTAATAAGCGGTTGGTAATAATATGTTACCGCACTATACGCTGATGTGTTTATACAAAATTTAGACTTTCTATAACCCACCAGAACGCTATATAACCCGCGGGTGAACTTCCTTGACAGCGCCGCACTGGTGTACAAGTGCACGTAACTGCTCCATAGAAAAGCTATATTAGGGTTAGGGTTAGGGCCAGGTCAAGGATAACCATAACCCTCACTAACACTTCAACAACTATTCTATGGAGCAGTTACGTTGCTTTACCAGCGCCAGTCAATTTGTCATGTGAACAAACACAATGGTAAGATAACTCTTAAGTAGCAGAGTAAGAGTTAGTGTCAGGTTGTCATCTGTTGTTAATCTCACTCTTCCCGGTCTTCCGAGATTTGCTAGTGACACGAGTAGACCGTATTCCGTCTGTTGTTACAATATCAGCCTCGAGTCTCGAAATAATACTAACAACTTAAGATTTATTACCAAACTATAGTACTTTCTAGAACCATTCTCGCGCTCCTTCAGACTGTAACACCTAGTTAATCAGTATTTCGATAAAAAAAACAGTTAAAACGACCAAAATAGCCAAATCATGTCAGAAGCATAGAATATTTATGTCAGCAATAAATATACAACAGCTCTGCGGCTATCTATATTCTTTGTATACACCACAATGATTCAAAAAAGACTCAATTCAATAATGTATTGAATACATTACAATACAATACAATAAAATGTTCTAGTTCCCAGTCTACAAAAACATGGCAGACTGTGCATTACAATGTCAGTGAATATATGGGATTACAGTTATGAAGAAAAAACACAGCTAAATAAATGTGACTTGCGTGCACGCCTGAAAGCTGGACTGTCGATATTAAGAAGCGCAGTAGGGAGACTATTCCACACATCAACAAGACCGCAAACAGAAAAAGGACGCTTCCCGAACTGAGTTCGTGCGCGTCGTACGGCGGCGGCTCCGGTAGTTGAAGATCTGAGGTGACGTCTCTCAGTCTCTGTGAGTAGGCCTATGTCATGTTAAATGTTATCAGGTTAGCGAGATAGGAAAGACAACGTTTAAATTATTGAAGTTACTGACTTACGTGGTCAACACGTTCAACACAGTTAACTGAGTAACTGACTGAACTGTGACTAAGATCAAGGCAGTGATTCATACAATTACTAAATGTATGTACGCAAATTGGCAGTAGGCCTAACGAGCGTGTCTATTGTCTATTGCCAATATGGTGGCAACTATAGCAATTCATTTCGCCCCTACGGGGAGTTCAAAAAGAAGAATGTTTCAGGGCTAGTCTCTGAAATTTGGTCAACACTTAATTGCTTTTAGCCTATATTATAAAAACGTTAACGTAATTTATCTGTTGCGCAGTTGCGTGCGTTTTCTTAAATAAAAGGTGAGCTCCATCCGTCAGTCTCGCATAGGCCTATATAGGCTGAACAGTCTCACGAGTCCCGATCTTATAGGCCGCAAATAATAGTGTTTTCTTCCGGTCCCTTATCACTATTAGGCCTATATAGGAAGATTCGTTGTTCACAATCACGGACCTCGACGACATGCTTTCCAATTAAGTAAGTAAGAGGATTTATAAAGCACAGTTTACAGGAGAGGAGGGGCCACACTACGCTTTGATCCAAGTAAAAATTTATTCAGCGACTGTCTGAAACAGCTGTACAAATTATTTAAGTCTGGGTTACGTCGGCAGATAGACAGGGTGGCCCAAAACGCATATATGCCACTTCCGAATTATCCATAAATCATATGAAATCGTTTTAAAAGGCTGCCAGTGAGTTTCTACTTTTTCGTGAACTTAAGGTGTAAAACAAGTACTAGTTTCTAACATTACCACTTTATATTAAATATTTTATGTGCGACATAATTTCTGATGTCCATTAGGCTTTATTGTTCGTGATCCGTAGGCTACCTGTTTTTGCGATATGGTCATATAATGCAAATGATGTAAGCGCTCCCTCTTGCTGTCTTGCATCATTTCGTTGTATTAATCTACATGTATGAATTGCATTCGTAAATTATCTTTTATATAGAAATTCATGTAAAAAATTTGATATCAATTAAATTGTTCTCCTTATCAGATTTTTAATTAGGCCTACGATTGAGTCATATACACTTAATTTTCCATTAGCAAAGGTTGAAACTATAGATTGGTGAAAAATTCGTTGAGCTTGAAACTCGCTAATTTCACCAAGAAGATTTACGTGTAGGCCATATACAGGGTGGCCCAAAAAAAGTAAGCCGATATCATGAATTATCATTAAATCGTATTAAAAACGGTCAGTTCGGCTACATTTCGCATCGATTTTGAGTATAAAATGAGCACAATAATATTATAAGTTTGTATCAAATATTCTATGTGTGACCTAATTTGTGACGTCATCAGTAAGTGTTTGAAGCTGCGACATGGGTAAAATCAATGTATATGACAAAATCATGATGGAAACCCATAAAAAGAGATAATATGAAAAAAAAAGAAATGTTGACATAAATCTTTCTCCAATAGATAATTTAGGAATGGAATTTACAGCTTGCTAAGTCGAGCTGATGCCAGATGGAGCACTGACATCATTTACCGTATGTGACGCATGTCGCTACTTTGTAGGTCAGGCATAGATATTGACGTCAAAAAAGTACGTCACACAGAGAATATTTAATACCGACGAATAATGTTATAGTGCTTGATCATTTCTTTAATATGACGAAAAAAATCTAATCTTAGTGGCAGACTTTAATACGATTTGACACAATTTTTTCATAATTTGGTAGTGGCTTACATGGTGGCCCAAAAAAGTAAGCCACTATCACGAGTCATCATTATATCGTATTAAAACCGCCCTTATGGTGATAATTTTCATCAATTTCGGACTACAAAATGAGCAAAAGAATATAATAAGTCTGTATTAAATATTCTATGTGTGACCTAATTTGTGACGTCATCACGTGCTGTTTTTGAAGCTGCAATATGGGTAAAATCAACGCATCTGATAAAATCATGTTTTAAAACCAGAAAAATAAAATAAAATATGGAAAGAAAACATATTTTGACGTAAACCTCCATCTAAAAGATCGTTTAGACATGGAATTCACAGTTTGTTAAGACGAGCTGATGTCAGAGGAAGCGCTGACATCATTTACCGTATCTGACGCATATCGCTAGTTTGCGGGTCATGTATAGTTATTGAGGTCAGAAAGTAGGTCACGCATAGAATATGTAATACCAACGAATAATATTATAATACTTTATTCATTCTTTAATTTGACGAATAAATATAATCTCATTGACAGGCTTTAATAAGATTAAATACAATTTTTGATAATTTGGTAGTGGCTGACTTTTTGGGCCACCCTGTATGCCTGCGTGCATGTATTAAAGTTTCAAAATGCAAATGCTGATACCGGCTATCGCATAGCACAGTATAGCAAAATTTAGTCGTCAATGCTCTTGAAGATTGATGGTCGATTGCAACCTACAGTGGGTGATACATATCATCGCTTGTCATTTTCGTAATACAGTACAAATGCATGCTGAAGTAAAGCAATATGAACAACGCAGCATATGTTTCTCTGTATAATTTAGAAATTCATCACCTGCTTGATATGCATATTCCACCTATACAGTCAGTTCACATGTAAATAATGTTAACAACACACTGATGTTGCATTCAAAAAATTACCTTCAAAAACACGAATAATAATACTGAATAAAATAGTATTCTTAATATAGCTTAGAAGAATAAGTGCCTTCAGTCATCGTTTGACTGACGCGTACAATTGTATGTGGCGCGTACAATTTGTACGCTGAATGTGTGAGGTCTTACTTAAATTGCAGACAAGTAAATAAGGTCAAGGCCGAGGTCAATGGCACTGTCATAGACATTAATTGTCAAAGGTCGCTTTCACGATCGCATGCGTCTCTGATACCGATGCACGCGATTGGACTGGTTTACGTCCTGTTCAACACGCTGGCGTTTGACGCCAGGTGGAGCCACCTTCTGCCCTTGACCTTGACTTTGACCTTGACTGAAGCGCTGCAGTTTGAGTCGATTCAACTGATCTCCTTGTGAGGATGAATTCAGTATGGGTGCGGTTACCGGCACCTGGTTGCTGCAGACGGCCACCAGCGAAGTGGTTCGAAGTCCAGCCGTTTCAGTCGGTCTCTCGGCGCTCGCTTCGGCCAGTTTGCGCCGATACGCCTCGCCCGCCGTCCACATGTCCTGCTGTTTGTCGAGCATGTACAGCTGCTGCGGTCCGAGGACGCTTCCGGGTCGAGTGATCCGCGTCCACGCGATCGCTTCGGCTGCGGTGAACTTGAAGTGCTTCATCAGGAAGCAGCCGACGAGCGTACCGGTTCGACCCAGCCCGGCTTTGCAGTGCACCGCGACAGCGCCCTCGGTCTTCTCGCAGACGGTCAGAAACTTCTCCACGATGTCGTCGTTCGGCGTTCCGCCGTCGGCAAAGAAGAGGTCGAAATGGGCGATGCCGGCGCCAACGAAGACCGCGGAGTTGTACAGCTTGTTGTTGAGTCGTACGACGGCGGTGACGTTGTTGCGCCGGAAGTAGGGCAGATAGGCTTCCGGCGAGTGCAGCTGGTAGCCGTTGACAACCCTGCTGTTGACGTGCGGCGTCGAAAAGGCGAGCAGTTTCTTCGGCACGATCCAATTCATGTCACCGTTCTCCACCTTCGCACACACAACACCCTCGGTGAGCGACGGTGACAGAGGTTTCGCTGCGGCTTGTGGACATCAGTAGGACAGACTCCACTCTACGAGTGACATGAGTGTCATGACCTTAGCTTTGCAGAAAGTTTAAACGCCTGCTAAAAACATTTTTGATTTAAGGTCGTGTATCCCATACGGCAACCGGCACCCGATCCCCACGGCAGTCGACTATCAATAATTCGCTGGCACCTAAACCTACCCCTACACCTAGCCCTAACCCTACTCTAACGGGGGCCCCCGTCGCCTGCAGCCACAGACCTATAAATGCCTGCAGCCCACATGCCAGCCATTCATAGCGACTGCTGGGGATCGGGTGCCGGGTGCCGGTATACCCGATACACTACGTTTATTTAGCTATAGACCGCGGCGCTATAGGCAACTTTCTCGTGTTATCACGTGCCTTAGAAATCATCGTAGGGCATTTTAATGGAAATTTTCAGAACTGCGAAATCTGCTCCCCCTTCCCTGCATGCACTTGGAGCTGAAAATCGTCCTTCCGTTGACACAAAACTGCAAGAATTCGACTTCACAAGCGCATGAATGCGTTTAAAACTGCACCTGTTGCGTAGAAGCACTGCACACTGACTAACAAACCTTCTCGTAGTGTTCGTAGTCGTCGACGTTGAACGTGACAAAGTTTAGGATGCGATGGAGAGAAGCTTTGGCGACGGCGTGCAGTGTGTCGAGCAGGGTCAGGTTGAACGTGCTCGGGCCGGCCGACGCGTCGCGAAACGGCTTGAAAACGGTTCGCGAGCCGACCGCTATCGTCACGTAAGCTTCGTCGGCCGACCGACCCAGGTACAGGATGCTGTACGAACCGACGAGAAAGGCGGCGTTGGTCCGCTTGCACGGATCGACGCCCGTGTAATAGACGACTCGCTTGCCGGAGATCGGCGGCGTCTTCAGCTTGTGGTTGAGCAGGTTGCAGAAGCGGTACAGCATGGCGATGTTGAGCGGTCCGAAGTCGGAGTTGTAGTTGGCGTAGACGAATTCGTCGTCGGTGCTGAAGAGGTGGTATCCCGGATACTGGTGCGTGGGGCGCGCGGACACGGTGGCGAAGTACAGCCGATCTTTGATGATTTCGGCTTCGTCTGCAGTCTCGATCGGCAAACTCACTCGCCGCATTATGAATTGATGGCTATCTACTCAATTTCTCGTCGTCCCACCCCGCGCACTAATCAATTAATCAGTTTAAAAGCGCCGCGGATTTTCGTTGTACGGCTGTGTCCGTCCGGTCGACAGATAACTTCGCGCTATTTTTGTCGATTATTTTGTATATCTCGTTACCGTGAAATTACAGATTGCGGCGTAAAAGGCTTATGACGTCACTGATGATGACTTGTTGATGGGCGCGCCGCTTATCATAAATAACGCTATTAATTGCAGCATCACCCCGACACTGTATAGCAGCTATACACTGGCTCCCAATTACGTGCACCATGTTCAATATTGCCACACATCTTCTACTCCCGATGTCCGCCATACCTGATGGATTGGATCCGATACAATTCTCACCAGAAAACTACAGGGCGGTCCAATCAAAAAGTTTGACACTACCAACTTATCAAAGAAATCGTATTAAAACACGTAAAACAGGTTAGACTTTTCCTTATAAATTACAGTGTAAAAGAAGCACTAGAATAATATA